>VFQU01000353.1_pt1 | contig 43461 bp, 31 predicted proteins | sample 3512311 | NCBI WGS metagenome assembly VFQU01 (sample SAMN10412377, study PRJNA504923) | tailings metagenome | isolation source: Relicate 3 Philex TSF3 active mining site | place: Philippines: Tuba, Benguet | collected 2017-08-29 | reverse complement strand
GACTTATCGCCGAGCTTAAATGCAGTCGTCGGAGCCGTCGGTGAAACTAAAACATCCACTTCCTCAAACGCTTTTTCAAAATCTTGTTTGATCAGCGTTCTCACCTTCTGAGCTTTCAAATAATACGCATCGTAATATCCAGCCGAGAGCGCATACGTTCCGATCATGATCCGGCGCTTCACCTCTGCACCAAATCCTTGCGATCGCGTTTTCGTATACATCTCCATCAAATTCTCAGCATCCTCAATTCGCGCCCCATATTTCACGCCGTCATATCGCGCCAAGTTCGCCGAAGCCTCAGACGGAGCAATAATGTAATATGCTGCAATTCCATAACGGAATCGAGGGCAAGAAATTTCTTTGACTTCTGCGCCTAACGCTTTGAGTTGCTCGATCGCAGCATTCACCGATTTCTCAACTTCGGGATCAAGCCCTTCGCCAAACGTTTCTTTAATGACTCCAACTTTTTTCCCTTTCAAATCAGTCGTGAGAAACTGCGTGTAATCAGGAACATCTACTTTCAAACTCGTAGAATCTTTCGGATCGTACCCCGCGATCGCATTGAGCAAAATTGCTGCATCTTCCACCGATCGCGCAAACGGTCCAATCTGATCCAACGACGACGCAAACGCCACTAATCCATACCGCGAAACCAATCCATAAGTCGGCTTCATCCCCACAATTCCACAGAATGAAGCAGGCTGCCGAATCGATCCACCCGTATCTGATCCGAGTGAAATCGGGCATTCTCCACCTGCAACTGCCGCGGCTGACCCACCAGACGACCCGCCCGGAACCCGTGAAATATCCCAAGGATTCGCTGTCTTCGCATAAGCTGAAGTCTCGGTCGATCCGCCCATTGCGAACTCATCGAGATTCGTCTTGCCGACCATCACCGCGCCCGCATCGATCAATTTCTGCGTCACCGTCGATTCATAAGGCGGCACAAAATTCTGCAAAATCTTAGACGCGCAAGTGGTTGGAACCCCTTGCGTACAGAGATTATCTTTAATCGCGATCGGAATTCCTGCCAGCAGTCCGATTCCTTCTCCAGCAGCAATCTTTGCATCAATTTGCTTCGCCTGTTCTAATGCGCGATCGTTCGTGACCTGCAAAAAACTATGCAACTTCGGCTCCAATGCTTGAATCCGATCCAGCGACTCCTGCACAATCTCAACGCAAGACCGCTCTTTGCTAATCAGTTGCTGATGCAACTCACGAATCGATGCCATACGAACCTTCCTCAATAGACGTGCGCACTCAAAAATCTGCACAAGTTTACAGTATAGGGGAAGCCAGAGATCGAGCGTTAGAAAAAAAGACGTTATCCCACTAGCAAATTCTGGGAATTTTGAGAGCAAAGCAGAAACTTTAAACTTCTATGACTGCGTTGCGAATTCTATTCGCGCTTGGCTCAGTCAGCGGCTGGAATAATTTCTGCGTCAGTTCTAGGGGGCTAGGTTAAATTGTTTACATCAATTTCCTACGCGCTCTATGATTTCAAATTCCTGAAATTCGCGATATTTCTCAGTTTTTCGTCCAAGTTTTCTGTGGCGTGCATGTGATTACTCTAACTTTATTACACCCAGTTCAGCTAACGCCCGTTCAACACTGGACTTTTGAGGACTCCCCAGTGGTAAAAGTCGGTCGATCGACTGACAATCACGTTGTGCTGTATAGCGCAGTTGTGTCTCGTTACCACGTCGAACTTCGGCAAGTCAACTTAGCCTGGGAGTTGGTCAGTCTCGGTGCGAATGGGACTTATTTTGAAGGCAAACGAGTCTTACAATTGCCTGTGCGAGATGGCATGATTTTCCGACTCGCGCGATCGGGTCCCAATCTTCAAGTTCATTTTGGGCGACCTGAAACTCTAACCGTGAAGCGTTCTGTTGAGCCTGCGAAAATTCCCGTTGCGGCTCTCAATATACCGTTTACAAGTACCGAGGATGAGGATAGAACTCAACCTCTGCTCAATACTCAAACGATCGCGGTTTCAGATTCTAAGACAACGATGGATACAGATGTATCTATCGGGCATCCCAGTGCGGAGTGGATTCGCAAGCAAGATGAAACGAGAATCGGCAAATATCAAGAGATTCAACTGCTCAGCCAAGGCAAAGTGGGGATCACCTATCTGGGAGAGCGAGACGGCGAATTGCTGCTGCTCAAAACGCTCAATCCTGATTGGATCAATCATCCCCAAGCGCTTGCCTTGTTTGAACGTCAGTCTAAGATGCTCAAGCAACTAAATCATCCTGGTCTTCCGCGCTGGCGGGATTTTTTTCGGATTGACGGACAACCTTTTCTTGTGACAGAGCGGATTTCTGGGCAGACGCTCTGTCACTACATTGGCGATCGCGGCAAAGTCGAACTCAAGCAAGCGATCGCGTGGATGGTAGAAGTCTGCGAAATCTTGGAATATCTCCATGACCAATCTCCTCCTGTGTTGCACCAAGATCTTCGTCCTCATAATTTGATTTACCGTGCTCACGCTACGTCTTCCTATCAGCTTGCGTTGGTCGATTTTGGCAGTGTCCGGGGATTGGGTATGGATGAGACTTCTGCCGCTTATCTTGCCCCAGAGCAAAAAAATGGACAGGCAACATACCTTTCTGATCTCTATGCGCTCGGCACAACGTTAGCCTTTCTGATTTCAGGGCAACATCCGCATCTGTTTTACCGACAATGGCGGCAGGAATATCGCTTCAGTCCCGATTTGATTCCGGGATTACTACCGCAATTGATCGAAGTTTTATATCAATTAACCGAGCCGAACCCGGCAGATCGCTACCAGTCTGCGCGTGAAGTTCTAACGGCATTGCGATCGCTGATTTAAGCCAAAATCTGAGCAACGTATGCGATGATGAAATCCGTTTGTTTCATCCTGGCTCATGAAGATTGCAACTTGGAATGTCAACTCGATTCGGACTCGTCTGACGCATGTTACAGACTGGCTGACGGCGAATCCTATCGAGCTATTGTGCGTACAAGAAACAAAAGTGGTCGATGAGTTATTCCCACATGAAGCGATTCAATCGATCGGCTATCATGCAGCGGCATTTGGACAAAAGAGCTATAACGGCGTTGCTTTGATTAGTCGATCGCCTTTAGAACAAGTCGATCGCGGATTTGGAGCGATTCTTCCTGCCGAGATTGTGGGTGATCTTGATGATCAAAAACGAGTCATTAGTACAGTAATTGATGGCGTTCGAGTGGTGAATCTCTATGTGCCCAATGGCTCAGCCGTGGATAGTGAAAAGTATGTCTACAAGCTACGCTGGCTGAAGGTGCTGCGAGAATATTTAGCAGTTTTGCTAGAACAATCGCCTTCGCTGCTTGTCTGTGGAGATTTCAATGTTGCGTTAGAAGATATTGATATTCACAATCCCAAAGGTCGCGAAAAGCAGGTGATGGCAACCGATGTGGAGCGAGAGGCATTACGGCAGGTCTTGGAATTGGGGTTATCTGATGCGTTTCGGAAGTTCACAACCGAAAGCGGACATTTTAGCTGGTGGGATTATCGATCGGCTGGGTTCCGTCGGAATGCAGGTTGGAGAATTGATCATCATTACCTGACGCCAGATTTGTACGCTCGAGCAATTTCCTGTGTCATCGATCGCGCTCCTCGTGAACTTGAACAACCCAGCGATCATACTCCCGTTGTCGTAGAATTCTGATCTTCTCCAAAGGCTTAGAACCTAAAGAACAACCGTGTGTTCTTGCAATTTAGCCCAATTCTTAGCTTCTGCGATAGTAAAAAAGTACTTGAAACAGCAATGCTGCTACGATCGGAACCACGATCGGAATGAGCACTACAAATCCCCAGCGATCGAACTGGAGTGGTTGATCTTTCGGTTTTAGGAGATATACACCTGCTGCAATCCCAGCGATCGTGCAGAGGATACCGAACCCTAGAAAAATAACAAATCCTGACTCTGGAATTCCCATACTGTTGCTCACGCACTGCGCACTTGATTCTAGAGGAATTGACACAGTGTGCTGCTCCAACCCGTGATAGATCTGATAAAAATCCATCTAAACAGCATTTTTCAAATCAATCGGGATGACAGGATTTGAACCTGCGGCATCCTGCTCCCAAAGCAGGCGCGCTACCAAGCTGCGCTACATCCCGTAACAGACTCGAACTAGTATAGCGTAATCCTCGCGCAATAAATCTGTTTTTCTCAATGAATTTTGAATTTCGGAGCGCGATCGTTAGCGATCGCGCTCTAGTTCTCTATTCGCTTGTCTTGACGCGCTTGCTGGTGCCAGTCGATTTCTTAGCTGCAGCAGCTTTTGTCGTGGTTTTCTTAGTCGTGGTTTTGGTTGCGCGCTTCGCGGTTGTTTTCTTCGCGGTCGTCGTTTCTGATTTCTTCTTCGATCGCGTTGTCTTTTTCGTACCTGCTTTCGCCGCTAATGCCTCGACTGCAACATCCATCGTGATCTCTTCGACCGTCTGACCTTCCGGTAAAGAAGCATTCACCTTGCCGTGCTTGAGATACGGACCATAGGGTCCTTCATAGATATTGACTGGTTCTCCATCATTCGGATGTGCCCCCAACTCCCGAAGCGGTTTGGCTGCTGCACGCTTGCCGCGAACGGCTTTGGGTTCGGCAAATAGCTCTAAAGCCCGTTCCAGCGTAATCGTTACCACATCATCTGGGGCTTTAATCGATCGATAATCCTTCTTCGGCTTACCGTCTTCGTCTTTGCCCAAGTCATGCACGATATACGGTCCAAACCGTCCCAGTGACGCTTGAATTTTGCGACCCGTTTCGGGATGAACTCCCAGAGTCCGGGGCAACGTTAACAAGCCCAACGCCATTTCCATCGTCACTTCTTCAGGCTTGACCTTCGGAGGAACCGAAACATTCTTCGGTTTCGGATTCTCCTCAGTCTTGTCGCCAAGCTGAATGTAATGCCCGTAAGGTCCCAATTTGACGTAAATCGGTTCTCCCGTTTCAGGATGCGATCCCAGCTTGTTCGGTCCTTTCAGCAGAGTCTCGACCTGAGCAGGATGGAGATCAGCAGGCGGGAGATCTCTGGGCAAATTGACATTGCCATTCTCAGACTCGATATAGGCTCCGGTTCGGCTGATCCGAATTTTGGTTCCGAGATCGTCTAGATGAATCGTGCGGGCTTCCTTGGGATCGATATTGCTATCGCGCTCTTTGACTTGAGTCTCTAACCCTTGATCCCCAGAGTAGAACTGAGTCAAATACGGCAGCCAATCGACTTCCCCAGCGGCAATATCGTCTAAGGTTTGCTCCATTTTGGAAGTGAACCGCAAATCGACAATATCGGGGAAATGCCTTTCCAATAAATCGACCACCGCAAAAGCCGTGAAGGTCGGAACAAGCGTATTGCCAACCAGATGCGCGTACCCTTTGCGCTCATCGGTGATCGTGCCAATAATGCTGGCATAGGTCGAAGGACGACCGATTCCCTCACTTTCTAGAGTTTTCACCAGCGATGCTTCAGTGAATCTCGCAGGAGGTTGGGTTTCATGTCCGATCGCTTCTAGATTTCGGCAGTTCGGATGATCTCCAGCTCGCATCGGTGGCAAGATGATTTCTTGGTTCTCGATCGCAGCATTCGGATCGTCTGATCCTTCAACATAGGCGCGGAAGAAGCCCGGAAAATCAATGCGTTTGCCGCTAGCTCGGAAACCCGCATCTTCGACTTGAATTTGCGCTGTAACTTGAGTTTGCCGCGCATCTGCCATTTGAGTGGCAACAGTACGTTTCCAGATCAAATCGTAGAGTTTTAACTCTCGATCTTTTAATCCGGTCTGTTTCGGCGTGCGGAACGTGCTGCCTGCCGGACGAATCGCTTCGTGCGCTTCCTGTGCGCCTTTGCTCTTGGTCGTGTATTGGCGAGGAGATGGGCTGAGATACTCTGCCCCATACATTTCTTCAACACAACTGCGGGTAGCCGCGATCGCTTGTTGGGACAAATGCACCGAATCTGTCCGCATATAGGTGATATACCCTTGCTCATACAGACTTTGAGCCGTTCGCATCGTGTCGCGGGCAGACAATCCTAATTTACGGTTCGCTTCCTGTTGCAGGGTTGAAGTTGTAAAAGGCGGGGAAGGCTTGCGAGTGACCGGACGTTCTTCGAGATCCGAAACCGTCCAGGTTTTCCCGTCTAAGCGAGCTTGTAATGCTCTCGCTTCCTCTTCACTTAACAGCACAACGTTTCGACCTGCGGCAACTTGCCCGGTTGATTCGTCAAAATCTGCACCAGTTGCAAGTTTTCGACCTGCTAAGGTCACGAGTTTTGCTTCAAATTCTTGCCGGGAATCAGCTTCGATCGCGAGCAGTGCTTTGAGATCCCAATACGCGCCTTTTCTGAACGCACGACGTTGCCGCTCTCGATTCACCAGCAGACGCACAGCAACAGACTGAACCCGTCCTGCCGAAAGTCCATAGGCGATCTTTTTCCACAAGAGCGGCGACAGTGTGTAACCGACTAAGCGATCGAGAATTCGTCTGGTTTCTTGCGCCCGCACGAGTCTTACGTCAATATCGCGGCAGTTCTCGATCGCGCTGTGAATCGCTTCTTCTGTAATTTCGTGAAACACCATTCGCTTCACGGGCACTTTCGGCTTGAGCAACTGAAGTAAGTGCCAGCTAATACTTTCACCCTCGCGGTCTTCGTCAGTCGCCAGCAATAACTCGTCCGCTTCTTTCAAAGCGTCCTTTAAAGTCTTCACAACCTTTGATTTATCTTTTGGCACCAGATAAATTGGCTCAAACCCTGCCTCAACATCGACACCGAGTTCTCTAACACGCTTGTCCTTAATGGAATCAGGCACGTCGCTGGTCGATTGGGGCAAATCGCGGACATGACCCATTGATGCCTCAACGCGGAAATCACGAGGCAAATAATTGCGGATGGTGCGAGCTTTCGTCGGGGATTCGACAATAACAAGAGTTGGCATGAGTCTGTCTAACTAGAAATCGCGGGTCAACAAGGATTCGCACTGAGTGTCTGTATTGCTATCAATATCACTCAATTTGCTCGATCGGGAATACGGAAAACCAACCTGAGGGGTCGTGCAGGCTGTAAAGCTCAAGATTTGAGTTACAGACGCGACATCGTGGCAACCAGCCTGCTTCTAACTTATAACCATACCCAACTGCACAAATTGATTCACTATATAAATAATCAAGATTCAGAAGACTGGCTAAAGTTCGGGGAGCAAACACCTAAGTTTTAGACTGTAGACTATTCGTTCGCAATCGTCCATCTTTTCTGATGGATTAAGTCTTTCTTCAGAGGGTTGCACGATCAATATAGACCAAAGTTGATAGATGGATCTCGTGATCCCAATTGCGGCTTTGGGCAAAGAACTCGGATTTGACGAAAACCAAGTTGCATCCCACGTTAAAATCCCTAACAGGTGAAGTATTCGTTTGCTTCAAATAAAAGTGCGACTAGCATAAATTTTTGTTAATTCCTGCTCATACGGACTCCGTGCTATGGATTTTGCTTCTCTTGCGGCTCAACTGAATGCCGGAACGATCCTGCCAGAACTGATTGTGATCGTAACGTTACTCACTGTGATGGTGGGTGATCTCATTGTGGGACGACAAAATTCCGCAAAATGGACACCCTATGTCGCGGTGGGTGGCTTATTGACGGCGACAGGTGCGCTGTTTACCCTCTGGGATAGTCCGAACCCGATCGGATTTATTGGCGAATTTAATAGCGATGCCCTCAGTATCGTGTTTCGGGGAATTGTCGCACTTTCGGCGGCAGTGACGATTCTGATGTCCGTTCGCTATGTCGAGCAGTCTGGAACGGCTCTGGCAGAGTTTATTACAATTCTGCTGACCGCAACGGTGGGCGGTATGTTTCTGGCTGGGTCAGATGAATTTGTGGCAGTTTATGTTTCGTTGGAAACGCTCAGTATCGCGTCTTATTTGCTGACGGGGTATACAAAGCGCGATCCGCGATCGAATGAAGCTGCGCTGAAATATTTATTAATTGGTGCGTCGAGTTCGGCGATTTTCCTATACGGCGCGTCGCTGCTGTATGGATTGTCCGGCGGCGAAACAAAATTATCGACGATCGCGGAAAAGATTTCACTCGCTGGATTGGATAACTCGATTGGGTTAGTGATTGCGTTGGTATTTGCGATCGCGGGGATCGCATTCAAAATTGCGGCAGTTCCATTCCACCAATGGACGCCTGACGTATATGAAGGATCGCCCACGCCCGTTGTTGCTTTTCTATCGGTTGGATCGAAGGCGGCTGGATTTGCGTTGGCGATTCGGTTATTAGTCACTGCATTCCCTCAAGTGACCGAGCAGTGGCATTTGGTGATGACGACGCTCGCGATTCTGAGTATGGTGCTTGGAAACGTCGTTGCCTTGGCACAGACGAGTATGAAACGACTGTTAGCATATTCGTCGATCGGTCAAGCTGGATTTGTGATGATCGGGTTAGTGATCGGCTCGGATGCCGGATACGCCAGCATGATCTTCTACTTGATGATTTATCTGTTCATGAACTTGGGTGCGTTTACTTGCATCATTCTGTTCTCGCTCCGCACGGGCACAGACCAGATCAGTGAGTACTCGGGCTTGTATCAGAAAGATCCGCTCTTGACCTTGGCGTTGAGCATCTGTCTGCTGTCGCTCGGTGGGATTCCACCCTTAGCTGGCTTCTTTGGGAAGTTGTACTTGTTCTGGGCAGGTTGGCAGGCCGGAGCTTATCCGCTGGTGATTTTGGGCTTGGTCACCAGTGTCATCTCGATTTACTACTACATTCGAGTGGTGAAGATGATGGTCGTCAAAGAGCCACAAGAAATGTCAGAAGCGGTGAAGAATTATCCGCCGATCGCGTGGAATCTGCCTGGATTGCGTCCGTTGCAGGTTGGCTTGATTCTGACTTTGGTGGCAACGTCGATCGCTGGAATTCTCTCGAATCCGCTGTTTACGTTGGCAAATGATTCAGTTACCAAAACACCAATGTTGCAGCAGGCGTTGACCAAAACACGCCCGATCGCGCAGGGAGTTGAGCAAAAAACCGCTGAATTGCCACAACCGGAAATTCACAGTTAGACCGACTTGTGATTTAACGCGGTTCGCCTGATCAACACATTGATCAGGCGATTTTTTATGACTGCTTTGAATCTCGGCTTCACTCGCTTTTAAATCTGACAATAAAAATTGTCCAATTCGGTTCAGACTTTAGTTCGATCTTGCCTTGCAACGATTCAACTAAGCATCTCACTAATGCCAGCCCTAAGCCTGACCCGCCCTGTTTCCAAGGATCAGCATTGGGAACCCGATAAAATCGCTCGAAGATTTTATCGATCGCTTCATCAGGAATCTCAATGCCAGAATTCTCGACTCGAAATTCAATCCAGGGTGCAATCCACTCCGCGCTGACAACAATCTGTTCATTTGGAGGTGTGTATTTGCAGGCGTTATTGATCAATTCAACGAGAACTCTTTCTACAGCAGCTCGATCGCAATTCAATATCGGAAGACTAGGATCAATAATCACACTGAACTCTTGCTGTCGGGTTTCTGTGCGCCGATAAAACGGCTCTAGCAGCGTCGGTAGCCAGGTTTGAAGTTCGATCGATGTGGATTGCAAGGGCTGCTGCCCAGACTCGATTCGCTGCAAATCTAATAAACCATTGACTAAATCTGATTCTCGATTACATTCGTTTTCTAAAATTTGCAGATAATGCTCTTTCTGGGTTTCAGTGCTCGCGATCTTGAGCAATTGAATTGCCATTTTCATATTCGTGAGCGGGGTGCGCAACTCGTGAGAGACTGTGCTCAAAAATTCATCTTTCAGTTCACTGAGTTGATTGAGTTCTTGAATTTGATCGCCTAGATTGAGTTCGATCGCTTTGCGAATGGTGATGTCTTCTAGCGAAACTAAAACACCATCGGTCTGCACACTCAGCGGTTCAACTTGTAAACGAAACCACTTTTGCTGATAAAACTTTTCGACGAAAACAGTATGGGGCTGCTCTAAAACTTGCTGCCACTGCTCCAAACACAGCCATTCTGGAACCAAAATCGCTTCGAGTGCTTGATCAATCTCGACATGGAGCAGCGAAGTCGCGATCTCATTACAAAACCAAACTTGCCCCCTTAAATCGGCTGCAATTAGCCCGATCGCTAAACTATGTGTGATTGCCTGTTGAGTCAATTGTGCTTGTCCCAGTTGGTCGGCTAGCGTCGTGAGTTGAGTAATCTCACGAATAGAAGTCGCTTCGGGAACGGGACGAGTCACAACTGTCGTCTGATAGCGTTGCTGAAGTTGATCAACTTGCTGTCTGAGAGCAGCATTCATGCGCGATCGCTCGATCAAGGCAGTCGCAATGGTACTACTGACCACTAACCCAATCGGTAGCGCAACGGGCAGTAAGTAATTCGCTTGCAGTGCGGTGACACTGCCCCCAATCCAACCCGCGATCGCAAAACCTGCGATCGCCACCTGTATGCCAGTTCGGTAAAAGCTTAAGAGAATGCTAAATCCAACTCCGCCGATCGCAAAAATTAAGAGCGTAATCACCGGATGACGCATCGAGTGTACCGGATTGCCTTGCAGAACGTTATCGATCAACGTTGCTTGCAAATGGACTCCACTAGCAAGCGGATAGCGATTGAACGGAGTGGGAGCCGCATCCATTCCAATCGCCGTCATTCCCACGATCACGATTTTGTCTCGGAAAGCTGAATCTGGGACATCGCCTTGGACGACGCTTGCGAAGGAATATTGTTGGATCTGATCAGCACGTCCTACCCAATTGAGCCAAATCGGGTGACTGAGATCAGGCATCGCGATCGCGGCTTGCATCATCGAATACGACATGACTGTCGCAATCCCAAATGCTAAAGTCCCATTGATTTGGGGTTGGATGGCTCGGGTCATGCCATCCGTATCTGCCCAGATGCGAATATGACCACTTGCGACGGCTGCATCTCTCAGTTCTGGAATCGGCAAGAGCGGCTGTCCAGATTCATCTTCGGCTTGAGCGAGTACGACTCGCTTCGATTTCAGCATCGCTTGGGCAAAGGCGGCATCATCTGGACTCGACTCTGAAAATAAAAGATCGAACGCGATGATACTCGCATCAGCTTGAGTGAGACGATCAAGCAAATCAGCATAACGGCTTCTTTTCCAAGGAAATTGTCCGAATTGTTTGATGCTTGGCTCATCAATTTTGATTAAAACTAAGCGATCGTCCCATTTTCGTTCTCCTCGCAATTGAAATAGCGTCGAATATCCAATCTGTTCGAGGGGGCTGAGTAGACCGAAATGAAACAAGCTTGCCATCAGAATGGTGGCGATCGCACCTGGAAGAAAACGCCATCTCACCTCATCGGAGCGCCAGTTCATAGGATTGAGTTTTTCCCAATGGAGTAGTCACCGTTACATTGATCCGCAAAAATGAGCGCGCAAAAACTTCAGCGGTCGTAAACTGTCCATTGCGATCGGTCGATTGGGGCTGTCCATCAACGGTGACGACATTGACAGGATCAACTTGACCAACCAGTTGAACCTTACGAAGTCCTCGATCGATCGTTTTCACAAAGTTCGCTTTCAAACTCGGATCATCGCGAAGCGGAACTGCCGCAGAAGGAGGCTCTCCTGGAATCGTGAAATTCTGAAAGCCAGCAGGAACGGAGACTTCTGAGCCTTGTGCTGAAGTCATCACCGCGCCTTCAAGTGTTGCAACCCCAGTCTTGCCGTCGGGCTGTACAACTACGCCAAAGTCTGTTCCTCGAACCCCACTGATACCTGCAGGAGTCCGAATTTCTACTTCGGAGTTGGGACTAGTAAATCGCCGCAACTTGAGGCGAACTTGTCCCCGAGTCACATCTAAATGGGTAATGCGTCCATCATCCGCAGTTCTGTCCATGCGCCGAACTCTCAAATTTGTGTTCTCTAGCATATTAAGCACACCCACTCCCGTATCGAATAGGAGCGAAGCTGCTGATCGAGTGCCGGTCGTAACCCCATCGCCAACGGTTTCTAAGCGATCGCCTACTCTTGCCGCCCTAGTTGCAGACGCACGATTGTAGTTAACGGTTCCTGAAATTTGCTGAATGGCTAACCATCGCTCAACCCGCACATTCACAGGTTGGGCAGTAGCGATGGTTGGAATTAAGAGAGTGGAGAGAATGCAAGGAAAAAGGATGAATTTCATGAAAAAGATTCTTGCATATTTTGTAAATGTCGCCTAGTTTAGTTCAGTTAAAATTACATCTGAAAAGCTTTAGATATGAAATTATTCTTACGGTTGGGAATTGGAGCGAGTGTCATAGCACTATTTTCAATGTTCCGAGTAGAGGCTGCGACTTCACGCTCGATCGATCAAGAAGTAAATTGCGAAGTCGCGATCGTCGGTGGAGGACTGGCAGGAGTGGCAGCGAGCTACGAAGCGTTGAAAGCGGGACGAACAGTCTGCATGACCGAAATTACCGACTGGATCGGCGGACAAGTCTCGTCACAGGGAACTTCCGCTTTAGATGAGAAACCGACTCAGCGATCGCGATTACTTTTTCCACGCGGTTACGCTGAATTTCGCAAGCGCATTTTGGCGGAAAACCAAGGCAAAAATCCAGGTGCCTGTTGGGTGAGCTTGGTGTGCTTTATGCCCAAAGAAGGCGATGAAATTCTACGATCGCTGCTAAAAGAAGCAGAAAAAGAAGGCAAAGGAAAACTCTACTTTTTCCCAAATACCGTTGCAAAATCTCTGAGTATCGAAGGCTCTGAAATTCGATCGATTCGTGCGATTCAACACAGTCCTGCTCCGAATGCTCCGCCTCTCAATACCTATCCTCTGTCTCAAACAATTCTCGATAGCTATACCGAACAAAATTCGCAACTGTTTCAGAAAAAAATCATTCGCTTCGTTCCACCAAAATCGGGTCGCTGGTACGTACTAGATGCGACCGAGACGGGAGAGCTAGTTGCCCTGACGGATGTTCCTTATCGGTTAGGACTGGATGCGCGATCGTATCGCAATCCTTCGTCATCGAGCGAAACGGATTATGCCTACTGCCCCCAGGGCTATACTTACACCTTTGCAATGGAAGCGACGGCAACTCCTCAATCTGTGACGCCTCCTGATTTCTACCCTCGCTATGCTCAGTCTTATAGCTTTAACGATCAGCGCTATGCGGAAGCTCCTGAGCTAGTTTTTACTTATCGTCGAATTCGGAGTGTCGATCCAAAAGCGGGAAGTCGCGTGGTCAATCCGGGTGATATTTCCATGCAGAATTGGAACTGGGGCAATGACTATGCGCCTGGAACGAGTTTAGATAACTATTTGCTGTCGCGTGAGCAATTGCAATCGACTGGACAGCTTGCAGACTGGATGGGCGGGTTTCGGGTCAGTGGATTGCAGGGTGGTGAAGAACAAGCGATCGGCTTTTTTCACTGGTTCCATTCCGGCACAACGGATGCGAAACAACCGATTAAGAAGCCTGTCCCGAATCTGCGTTACTTGACGGGATTGGATTCGCCGATGGGAACTGTGCATGGATTGTCAAAGTATCCTTACATGCGAGAAGCGCGTCGAATTGTTGGACGACCGACTTATGGCTATCCGAACGGCTTCTTCATGGATGAAGTAACGGTATCGCGCAAAGATTTCAGCGATCGCTTTTACACTGAAAATCTTGATCCTGAAACATTTCGGAATTTGTCAGTTTCGATCGCTGGATTGCGGACGATTGCAGTGATTCGAGGACAGATTGATCCGAAAACGGTGAAATCAAGAGGTCGATCGCACATCTATCCTGATAGTGTTGGGATTGGACATTATCCGCTCGATTTTCATCCTTGCATGGTCGAATCTCCGCCCGAAAAGCCTGGAAATCAGGAGCGTCCTGGGGAGCGACAAGGTGCAGGTGAAACGTTTCCATTTCAGATTCCACTCCGAGCGATGATTCCCCAGAAGATCGATAATTTGATTGTGACTGGGAAAAGCATTGCGATGAGTCATATTGCGGCATCGGCGTATCGAGTGCATTCGATCGAATGGTCTGCGGGGGCAGCAGCGGGAACGACGGCAGCATTCTCACTCGAAACGGGAATTGCTCCGTATCAATTGGTGGAGAATTTACCCAATCCAAGTCCGAACTTGGAGAAATTGCAAAAGCGACTGAATGAGAATAACAATCCGACTGCTTTTCCGGGTACGACAATTCTGAATACCAATTGGCAGAACTGGAAGTAAGGAGGTTGAAAATGTGCGATCGCACTGAGAGATTCAGCGATTGTGCATTTTCACAAATCCTTCAACTCGGAAAGCCGATCGATAAAATTCACTTGCATTTCAGCGATCGAACTCCGAATAATTTCTCTGCTATAGTTCAGGAATACCGCCGCATTCTGGACAGGCTCATGGTACATCCTGCATTCATTGAGATTACCGACGAAGAACTGATGCAAATGAGTTCCAAAAATCCTGAACTGCGATTCGAGCGGAATGCAGACGGGAGTGTGGTGACAATGCCTCCAACGGGCGGACTTTCAGGAAATCGAGAAGCAAAAGCTGGTGCGTATCTTTTAGTTTATGTTGAGCGAAATGATTTAGGTGAAGTTTTTGGGCCGACGACTGGCTTTCGCTTATCAAACACTGCGGTAAGATCTCCCGATGCTGCGTTTGTTGCAAAAGATCGATTGCCCCAAAATTGGCGACAACAAGAAGATCAATTTATTGCTGTCGCACCTGATTTTGTGATTGAAATTCGATCGATAAGCGATTCACTCACAGAATTAAAAGCAAAAATGCAGGAATATATCGAAAACGGCGTGCGCTTAGGTTGGCTGATCGATTGTAAAAACAAAACGGCTTTTGTCTATCGTGCAGATGGTTCGGTGACACAATACCCCGAATCAGCAACCTTGAGTGGAGAAGATGTCGTCCCAGGATTTACTTTGGCATTTCAGGTTTTTCTGTAAAACGTCGATCTCTTTATCGATCGCAGAATTAAGACAACGTTGAAAAGGTTCTCTTTACTCTACTCATGGTTGCCACTTCATCGACTTCTCAACCCAGACCCGCAAAAGTCATTCATCATCTGACCTGGAAGCAGTTTGAGGAACTCGATCGCTCTCTCGAAGATATTGCTGGTATCAAATTGATTTATCTGGATGGAACTGTTGAGGTTATGCCTGTTAGTGAAGAACACGAAGACTTTAAGGTGCTGTTTCGACGACTGTTAGAAACTTACTTTGAAGTCTTTGGGATTCGCTTTTATGGTCGGGGCAGCGCGACGATGGGCACAGAAGCGATCAAAGCCAGAAATGAGCCAGATGAAGCTTATAACTTGGAATATAAGAAGCCCCAACCTGATTTAGTGGTTGAAATCACCGTAACAAGTGGAGGTGTGAATAAGCTAGAAGTTTATCGTCGATTGGGAGTCTCGGAAGTTTGGTTTTGGGAAGATGGAACGCTTGAAATCTATCACCTTCGCGATCGTTATGAAAAAATAACGCAGAGCCAACTTTTGCCAGATTTCCCGATTGAGCTTTTCTGCCGCTACATGACTTACTATGACCAGTATGATGCTGTTCGGGAATTTCGAGCGGCACTGAAGCGCTAAAAAACTTCGTCTGACTCCAACCATTTTGGATCGCTGATTGCTCGATCGAACTCTGCCTTACTACCAAACCCAAGCGCCTCTGCTCGTGCAAAATTTGCAATTTCCTCTTCATCCGTATCAGCAGGCTCCCAAATTGCGTCGATCATCCATTCCAGCCAGCTAGCAGGTGGTTTCCACGGGCGAAAGTATTCAATCTTCTCAGCTTCAGAGTAATCTTTTGCTTCCCACCAGTCTGACCACACCTCGATATGTGCTTCTCCACCGCCCATCCGCCAGCAGAGACTATACGGATGTTCGTTGAAGACAACCCAAGGAGGCGGAACGGTTCCGTACTCTGATTCAAGCTTGCGGATTGCTTCTAATTGCCACGCTTCCATAAACTTCTAGACCCGATTTTTACAAATTTGGATGAGAATAGATTGTAGATGCCGTTGGTCTAATTTGCTTTGAGTCAAGCCTCTCCTAAATCGCGTCCGAATCCTCAAGAAACCCACCTCAATCGAGCGCGGGCAAGTTTGCGTCAGGCGCTCACGAATTATTCCCAGTTTCTACGATCGACCAAAAATCCCGCTCTCCAAACCGCGCTCAAGGCTGAACTTGAGACAATTTCGACGAATTTAAGTAAGCTCGATCGCTTTGTGCTGAGAATTGCTGTGTTTGGCTTGGTCAGTCGCGGCAAATCGGCAATTTTGAACGCGCTGATTGGCGAGAAAATTTTTGAGACAGGCCCGTTGAATGGCGTAACTCAGCAGCCAAGGCTCGTCACCTGGTCGCCGAGCGGCGGATTTGTGGCAGAAGATCAAGCGATCGTGCCGGAGTCTTCCAGCAAGATTCAGATTGAATTGATTGATACGCCAGGATTAGATGAGATTGATGGACAGGCGCGAGCCGACATGGCGCAGACGGTGGCTCGGCAGGCGGATTTAATTTTATTTGTAATTTCTGGCGATATCACTCGGACAGAATACAAGGCGCTTTGTGATTTGCGGCAGGCTCAAAAGCCATTGATTTTAGTATTTAACAAAGTCGATCTGTATCCGGATCAATCACGAGAAGAGATCTATCGAAATTTGCAAAATTTAGGCATTCGCAGCAATAGTAGCGATCGCTTAGAGCATCTGTTGACTTCTGATGAAATTGTCATGGTTGCGGCTGAACCTGCGCCGTTACAAATGCGGGTGGAATATCCAGACGGTCGGGTCAGCTACGAGTGGGAATCGCCCCCGCCGCAGATTGAAGAATTAAAAGCCAAGATTTTAACGATTCTGAATCGAGAAGGTCGATCGCTGTTAGCTTTGAATGCTTTGACTCAGGCGAGAACCGCTGAAACTGAGATTGCAACGAAAGTCATGGAGTTGCGAGACGTGGAAGCGGAGGCTTTGATTTGGAAGTTTACGCGCTATAAAGCGATCGCGATTGCGTTGAACCCGATCGCATTTCTTGATCTGATCGGTGGAGTGGCATCCGATCTGGCTATGATTCAAGCGTTAGCGAACTTGTATGGATTGCCGATGACGCGCCATGAAGCAGGGAAACTGCTAAACACGATTTGGGTGAGTTCAGGAAGTTTGCTGCTCGGTGAAATTGGTAGTGGAATTTTACTAGGAATGGGAAAAAGTGCAGCAGCTTTGGCAACTGGAGTCGATGGCAGCGCTGGCTTTTCGGCTTTGGCGGGAACTGCGATCGTGCAGGCTGGCATTGCTGGATATGGCTCGTATTCTGTGGGACGAGCGGCGCAGATTTATTTAGAAAATGGCTGTACTTGGGGAGCGCAGGGAGCAAATACTGTGATTCGAGAAATTCTCGATCAGGTAGATGCAAAGACAATTATTTATCGATTGCGTCAAGAATTACTTTAGCTCAAACACTGAGGCGAATAGGTAAAGGATTGGCTGTTGTGGTTTAAGAAATTCTGAATGAATCGGCTTTGTTGGATAAATAGCAAAAGCAACAAAAGTCGATCGCTTCTAAGCGCATTTCAAGGCTGAATCTGGAATTCATTCGCGGTTGATTCTACGATCGTAGTCCCATCTTCCTTCAATGCTTGCACTTTCCACTGTAACCGCTGCTTTATTTTCTCCTTCAACCAAGGTGGAGCAGTATAGCTCATTTGATTTGCTCCTAGCAGAGCAGAGAGTACCACAACCTCACCCTGTCTAACCTCTAGCTTGTAACTATATGCTCCATCCACTCCCTGCCATTTAAATTGAATTGATTGTTGAACCGATAGTCTCGCTCCATCGTTTGGCTGTACTAAGTTCAATGGGCGCTTATCGTTGGTTACGAAGTAGCGGAGCACTGGCAGGGGAAATCCAGCAACTCCGCCAGAATTTACAACTCCAATCCCCGTATCTGAATTGCCTTCACGATCGTCTGTCGCCTCAATTCTCAGCAAAATGAAATGCAGCCCGGTAGAACCTTTGGGCAAGGTATTTGGACTAGGCCCTGGGATAAACATTCGTCCTGTGGGTGGAACAAACACATCAAAGCGCTGAAGGGTCGTATAGCGACGTTGCAAGGGACGTTCTTCGATCGGCAGCGTTGCTTCGGTAAGCCGATCTCGCTCACTCGGCAGAGGATCACCTGGTAACACAACTTCCCATCGTCCTTTTAGTCGTCCAGTGCCGTTGTAGGAGATTTCAGCCCCAAATCGGGGCAAAGTTTCTCCAGTCGCGATCGCTGGCACTGGCTGACCATCTTCAAATGCTAAGCGCACCTCAGTTAGCGCGAGCGGAACCCGTGCCCCGCCTCCTGCAAGTCGGCAAGTGACAGCAACAAATTCATCCGGAGCGCCCGTCCTGCTCACAAACCGTCGGACATAGAAAAACTGCGACGAATTCCCTCGAATCGCGTCTTGATAGGCTCGTCGAGCGACCGAAGGCGGAATGGTCATGATATCGGTATAGTTGTTCGATCCGCTTAACCGGGAGCGATTACTACGGGCTGGAAGCTGACCGAAGATTGTCCCAGGCACACAAGATTGATCGGCATTAATCGCACCGCACCACAGCCCTTCCGCCGGAGTTTGATTGTTTAGCCCCACAAACGTGAGAAACACCGTAGTTGCTCCGAAGGTACGAACATTCACCCCTTTCGGGCTGACAATCACGGCTTCGGCAGTGGGCATCCTCATCAACAATCCAAAGATAGCTGAACCCATGAATATGCTCAATAATTTCAGTTTTAGTTTCATTACCTCTCCACTGATTCCATTGTTAAAAACTAAAATTTAAGCCTGCACTGACCGTTTGAATCGTGGCATTCGTATCCACATTGAATAGAGGGTCATGTGCGATCGTAGATTGTGTCCCATAACGGATAAATGCACTTGCTGGAATCTCTCGACCCAAGCTATGCAGTTGAAATTGCCAAGTGAGTAAGGCTTCCAAATTCGTGGCGCGTGTGATTTTTTGATTCAGCGAATCTGTCTCATCGGTACGGTTGTAATTGAATGCGAGCGTTAAATTCGGAAACATCACCCAACTGATACTAAGCGTTGGGCTACTCGTAAAGCGAGTAATGCCTTGCTCAAAGCTTTTTGCGCTTGTGAAATTGTAGCCCAAGGCAAGATTCAATCGTGGATTCACTTGCCAAGCGATCGAGACTTGGTGATTCATCGTGCTAAAGTCTGCCAACTCTCGCGTAGGTTGGCGATTGTCTTGAAAAGTATTCGAGTATTGATAGCTAAGGCTGAAATTGTCGATCGACCAAGCTGTCCCAAATTTATGGCTTGTGGTGAGTTGATCAGGAATTTCTGAGGGATCAAACCCAGATAGAGCCTCAACCGGCTGATTTGCTCCAAACTGATGAGTGCGTTGAAAGCTGTAAGTTAAGGTTGGTAATAACTGATTGCTGCTGTTTAAGATCGTTTGTAAGGGCGCATTGATAGTTAGAGAACGGTTTTGAGTTTTGGTTTTTAGAATAGTCGCGATATTTGCTAGATTGTCTTCGGACTGATCGGTTTGAAATTGAATGGTGGCTCCTGCGATCGCAGCATTGACCCCGAAGCGAGTTCGGAGTTGATCAACCGTCACACTTGCTCCGACTGTGCCAAACTGTGGATCAAGCCGCTCATGCCGAAAGTTAAATGACAAATCTAGGGTGCGAGTGGCATCCAGTTTGACATTTTTGAGCAAATCATAGCTTGTCTCAACAAACCAAGCACTGCGGGTCACAGGCTGCACTCTCGCCACAGTTAGATTATCAACCAATTGTGGATCAGCCGTCGGATTTGTAAAGCGACTGCGGACATAGCCTGCATCAAGTTTCAACCGACCAGAGGGATCTGTGCCAAACAACCGCACCCCGAATCCTTGGCTTTTTTCTGCATCGACTACTTCACCAACATTAAAGTTCTCAATCGGTTGACGAGCCCCCCGCATAAAGGTCGTTTCTAATCGAACTCCGCCTGCGGGATTATCGAGCAGTTGCATACCGAGCGTTGCGGCTGTCAGGGTATTGTTTTGGTGCTCTATGCCTAAGAAATTGTCAAAGCCCACTACACTCGTGGTGCTGATATGAGCGATCGACAAATTGACCCGCTTACTGATTTGAATCTTACTGCTTAAGCCACGCGAGCAGAGATTGTCTAAGAGAAAGGGATGATTTCCATAACATTGATGTCCAACAGAAACCTGTGCATTTCCCACTTTCACATCGAGCAAGTAATCACTCAAATCGATTTGGGGTGCAGCTTCTTTTAAGGTGTTAAAGCGCAATGCCTCTTGCAGATTGGTGCTACCTGCGAGATTAAAGTTCGCTTGAACATTAAAGTTATCTCTCTGATACTGAGCGGCGAATCCACCTGTCAACGCCAAATCAGCAAAAGTTGGACGCTCCGATCTGCCTGCATCCGGCGTGCGGGCTTCAGCGACTTGAGATTTGAAGTTGACGTTCAGCTTCGGAGTGAATTTGAGATCTTCGGCGCGGGTAGTAGTAGGCTTTGGAGTCTCAGATGTGGGTTGTTCTGGAGTTTTTGGTGTTTCAGGCGATGAATTGGCGGGGCGGGATGGATCGGAATTCGGTGTTACAGGTTGCGGGGTAGAAGATGATTGATTCGACGATTGAGGCGTTTGTGCTGTGGTTGGATCTACTTTGAGTACAAAAGTCTCTAAAACGATCCACTGTTCTGCACTCTTAACCATATAGACAGTGAGAGTGTGCTCACCAGGTGTGAGGGGCAATAATCGCGATCGATAAACCAGCTCATTGCCCGTAATGGCAACTTGAGATGTGACATCAACTTGATTTAGAAAAACGGACAGTGTACCTTCGTTTGTTGTAGGAAGATGAGCTAGCTTGAGCCGTATTTCTTCAGTTGAACGGACTGTAAGTACAGTTGGCTTGCTAGAAAATTGTTCAGGTTTGAGTGGTTGGGAAAGTCGTTTCAGGGGAGATGAAGGTTGAGGAGAGGCTTGTGAGTTCATCTGTGTTATTAAGTTGGGCACGGATTGAACTTCTGAGTTTGCAAAACAGGCTGGAATTCCCCAACTCAACCACACCAAAAATCCGATGCTCCCATTGATGAGCCATCGCATAGTTCACCTCTAAGGTGTTGATTGGGTTGTACTGAAAGATTGTCCGAGTCGATCAAGCGAATTGTTGTTCGTTGCCCTTTGCGCCTAATCGACCTAGGAATGATTGAAATAAAAACGCGCGGTCAATGTGCATGATTGTGTTTCCTGCGTTGTGTAACGTGTGTCAAGCATTTAAGCTTGTGATGAGTTACACGATGGAAAGTCAGAACATATGCAAGGAGACTGAAAATTTTTTGAAAAAACCGAAAGTTTGTCAGGATCGCATCCGCATGATCGAGATTGCCAAACCTGATAGCTATCGAGTTGAATCGTAATCTCGGCTTCCTTCACCCCCGAAATAGTCGCTTTTGCTATTCATGCACCAACGCCGAATCAATCTATAAAATTGGCGCAAACAGTCGTGCAATCCGTGCAACCAACTTCAGCCACAGGGATTGTTGCTGATAATCCGAAGGGGTGACTAAATAACAAAGCTGTAAATCATCCTGCAACATTGCTTCAACTGCTTCCACAAATGCCTGATGAATTACAAATAACGTCACTTCAAAATTCAATTGAAACGATCGATTATCTAAATTCACAGTTCCGACTCCGGCGATCGCATCATCAATCAAAATGACTTTTTGATGCATAAATCCAGGCTGATAGCGGTAAATTCTCACGCCAGCCGTCTGCATTTCCATATAGTAAGAAAATGCACAAAAGTAGACCATGTAATGATCAGGACGATTAGGTAGTAAGATTCGCACATCGACTCCCCGAATGGCTGCAAGTTTGAGAGCCGTCGCGATCGAATCATCTGGCACAAAGTAAGGACTTGCAATCCAGAGCCGTTGCTTTGCTTGATTAATGGCATTGACAAAAAACAACGTACAAGCCGGAACCTGATCAGCAGGTCCCGTGGGCAAAACCAATGCCACTTGATCAAATTCTGGTTTTGGATCAACATTCCACTGAACTTGCGGAAGCTTGCGAGTTGCCCAAAACCAATCGCCTAAGAAGCTGCCTTGTAAGCATTTCACAGAGGTTCCTTGCACTCTCACATGCGTATCTCGCCAAGGACTCAGCGGCGGTTTATATCCTAAATATTCATCTGCAATATTCAGTCCACCCACAAACCCGATCGCACCATCCACAATCAGAATTTTGCGATGATTTCTAAAGTTGATTTGCCAGCGATTTCCGCGTCCTTTCGTACTCTTAAATGTATTAACTCGAACGCCTGCTTGCCGCAGCGATCGCAGATACGATCGTGCTAATCCTCGCGTGCCAATTCCGTCATAAAGCAAGTAAACTCGCACACCTTGCATTGATTTATGAATCAACGCTTTACAGAATTCATTCCCAATCTGATCATCGTCTAAGGTATAAGTTTGAATCAGGATATAGTCTGTTGCATTTTGTATTGCCGTTAGCATTGCTGTAAATGTTTCTTTCCCATTCACCAGCAATTCAGCAAAATTCCCCGTTGTAAATGGAATGGTAGTTAATGAGTCTGCTAGCTCTTGCAAAGGAGAAAACTCTGGAGGTAATTCTGCTTTGCATTCTAGAATTTCTTGATAGGCTTCTTTCGCCTGAGCATTATGCTCAATGTATGCCGCTTGCAACGCCTCTGCATAACCATAAAACCGATTCCGTCCCAAAATCCAATACAACGGAATCGCAAGCCACGGAATCGTCAGCAGTGAGATGCTCCAAGCGACTGCCCCGCGCGACGATCGTACATTCATCACCGCATGAGCCGCATTCACAATTCCCAATAGGTGTACGACGATCGTGAGAATGCTAAAAATCTGAACCGAACTGCCAACGCCCAGCATAGATTTTGGTTTACAAATGGAACTCGACCAGCATCGGCTTATGATCAGACGACTGAATCTGATCGAGCACCCGCGCCTGTAAATAATTCTGATGCAGCCCTCGGTAGAAAATGTGATCTAACGGAGGAGACATCAAAAATCGTTTGATGTTTTGTGTATCTGCTTCTGAAAATTTCGCTCGTGATAGCCCTAGCCTGCGCGTCATCTTATCTAATAATTGCCAGCGCGATCGATTCCACGTATTAAAATCGCCTGAAAAGATGATCGCTCCATCGTGAGCTGCGATCGCAGTTTCTAATTCAACTAATTGCGTTTTGAATTTATCTAGCTCAACAAAATTAATTAAGTGCGAATTGATCGTCAGTAGGGTTCCTTGTGCAAAAGGGTGCTCAGTCACTAAGGACACTTTAGGCGTATTAGAAACGGGTTCAGCATGTTCTGTGATCACTGCCTTACGAGTCACACAAGAAGCCCGAGAAGCCGTCAAAACGCCTGCATAGATGTTTCGATACGTATCAATAAAATTCGGCGCAAAGCTCCAGCCGAGTTCAGCGAGTTCAAAATGCTTGAGTTCGGTGCAAAGCTGAACTTCTTGAAGAAAAATCAGATCCGGCTGATAGCGATCAACGATCCAATCAAAATCTTTTTGCCAACTGCGATCGTGATTATTTTTCGCAATATTCCAATTCAACACCCGAATGGCTTTCTCATTGAGCGGAGAGGGCTGGTGCGGTCGATGCAGAATCGTTTCGTCCGTCGGAATAAATCGGTAAGGCGGAAGTAGTGTTTTGAAGGGAGTTGTAAATATTTCAGAACCTAACTTCGCCATGATTTGATTCCAGATGCAACCATTTGAACCCTATCTTAAGATACTTTTCAAACGATCGTGGTTTTCTGCATCACTAGACCTCCAAGCTTACGGGAAACTCGGAGGTCTAGACGATTTGGCTAGCACGCCTTACCGTACCATCACTTGCACATTGGCATTTTGTAATCCAGGACGCTTCACCTGATTCAACGTTTGCTGCACTGCGTACTTCTGATTCACTGAAGTCATCAATTCTGCAAGGTTATGCTTTCTGGCGACACCCCAGAGATCTGCCACAATGCTAAACGTTCCATCTTCATTATGAATCCAACCGATATCGTAGCTGCCATCCAAGACTGCAACGATGTCTGCATGAACACGCTGACATCCCATGCCTCGGACTTCTGCATTTGTTTCAACTGTGAAACCCAAATCGCGCAAAGAAGACTTGAGCAATTCTGCATCCGTAATCTTGCTGCGGAGTGTACTAAAGTGCGACATAGCTATATACCTTGCTTTAAATGAGTAATTGCATCTACGGTAGCAAGCACCCTTAGCTGCGACCGTCTATCCAAAGGCTGCATTTCTCATCTTAGGTCAGGCTTTCCGTAGAAAATGAGTAGTTAAATTGAGTTATGTAACAATTTCAATTACAGTTTCCATAAGATTCAAAGCGCATTTTGGAGAAAAAAATGACTGTTGCCCCTTCTCAGAGATCGCTCATTTCAACGATTCTGCAATCTGACCTCAGCCCAAATCCAATCTTCCAAGCAGCTTGGCTTGTAGTTCGCGTTGTGGTTGGGTCATTAATGATTCACAACGGGTTTAGTAAATTAGCCGATGTGCCAGGCTTTATTGAACATGTGATTAATGTGATTGGATTACCGTTTCCAACCTTTTTTACTTACTTAGCGGCTTATACCGAAATCGTCGCTTCTATTTTCTTAATCGCTGGGTTGCTGACTCGATTCAGCGCATTGTCTCTACTCTTCACCATGCTGATCGCGGTTTACTTTCACCTGAAGGATAGCGGGTTTCAGATTCCCCCGTTAGAAACGGCTTCGGTTTATTCGCTTTGCTATCTGGCTCTAGCAGCAGGGGGAGGTGGAAATCTCTCGATCGACCATTTCTTAGTAAAAATCTTTAACAAGCAGTAATACTGTAAAAAATCACAAAATAATGGTCTAGATCATATGATCTAGACCATTGCTTTCGTAGTCAAAACTTTATTCCTCTTCTGTTTCTTGCTCAACGCATTCCGGTTGATCGGTTTCGTTTTGTGCAGCAATCTCTTCGAGTGCTTTCTGAATCCACAATCTTGATAAATCAACCAAGCTAATGCTGTCTGGCACAGTGGTCATTTTGTTAATCCTCCTTATCTATCTAAGAGCGTAGCGAACCACGCCTGAAGTTTCATCAAAAGACTGATTTATTGAAATATTTGTTTACAATTCACAATTCTTTGCAAGCTGCCCGCGCTGCCGTGAGTGGTAGCGCGGGCAATTTAAGGCTAATTTAAGGCGCGTTCGGTCAATTTCGTGAGCACCTGGTTCGATCGCTCAACAAAGGCTTTCATCCCATCGGCATCAAAGCCTTTCTGCGCCATCAGGGCTAAATCATAGACATGATGACAAATCATATCGGCAAGCTCAGCCGACGGAGAAGCAGCAGATCCGGTAACAATTGCGCCTTGACTCAAATTCATTAAGTTTTGAATCATTGGATGCGCTGTATTGACGAGCAGAATATGCTCTTCTGGAAACTGCATCGCTTGTTGCTGCAAGAGTGCATTCATTTCTTGCATTCTGCGCAGTTGTTCAGGCAGTAAGACGATCGCCGGAGGTGCAGCATTATCGCCTTTGAGTGCCTCGGTGCGAATCGTCAATTTTGGCTTGCCTAATGCCTTGAGGAACAGGTCTTTGATCTGTTCTCCCCGTGTTTGATTGGTATTGGGGTCAACGATGTCTTCTGCTTTGTCTTTGTCGATCAGTGTGTCATCGAGTTCGGCATCGACTCGTGAGAACTTGATATGGGAGTACTCTCGTTCTAAGAAGCTGACAAAGTGGCTGTCGATGAATGAATCCATGAACAACACTTCTAAACCTTGGCTCGTATGCAACTGCACATACGTTGCTTGAGTCACTTCATCGGTGCAGTAGAAGACTCGATTCTCATGACGCTCTTTGTTGCGTTCCAGGTATTCTTGCAAGGTGGTGTAAGTCTTGCCGTCGATTGTATTACTTGCCTCTTGCCAGACATCGCCTTCTGAAGTTTCGACTTCAACTTTCGGCTTGCTCAAATCCGCAGTCGTGCGATAGATCAAAATGTCTTCGACTTGCTTTTTGAACTTGTCATCGTTCAGCGAGCCGAATTTTACGAAGGTTCCGAGGTCTTGCCAGCTTCGGATATAGGCTTCTCGATCGTCTCGGTAGAGTTCTTTTAAGCGATCGCCGACTTTCTTCGCGATGTAATCTGCAATCCGGCGGACGGTGCGATCGCTTTGCAAGAAACTTCGCGAAACGTTCAATGGAATATCAACGCTATCGATCACCCCTTGCAGCGGCAGTAAGAATCGTGGCACAACTTCTTCGCAGTTGTCGCTGACGAAAACCTGATTGCAGAAGAGTTTGATCTGCCCCTTGCTGACATCAACATCGGGCTTGAGTTTGGGGAAGTAGAGAATGCCATTGACGACAAAGGGATAATCCGTATTCAAATGCACCCACAACAGCGGCTCATCTTGGAACGGATAGAGGTAGCGATAAAACTCTAGATAATCTTCCTTGGTGAGATTGCTAGGTGACTCTTTCCAAGGTGCTTTTTGGCGGTTAATTTGCTCAGGTGCAGTTGCTTCCTGTCCTTCAGATGCTAGGGTTTCTAGCTTAATCGGGAAGGGCAAGAAATCGCAGTACGTCTTGATCAGTTGGCGAATTCTGTAAGGCTCTAAGTATTCTAGTTCTTCTTCTTGGAGGTGAAGTTTTACCGTTGTCCCACGAGTCGATCGCTCAGATGCCGACAATTTGAACTCAGTCGAACCATCACAGATCCAATTGACGGCTTGTGACCCTTCTTTGTAAGACAGGGTATCAATTTCAACCTGCTTCGCCACCATGAAGGACGAATAGAATCCCAATCCAAAGTGACCAATGATTTGCTGATCGCTGCTTGCCTGGTACTTTTGCACAAACTCTTCTGCGCTAGAGAATGCGACTTGGTTGATATATTTTTTAATCTCGTCAGCCGTCATCCCAATTCCGGTATCCGAGATGGCGAGAGTTTTGTTTGCTTTGTCGATCGTAATGACAATTTCCGACTCGCCTAGTTCGCCTGAAAACTCACCAGAGCGAGACACCATGCTCAGTTTTTGCAGTGCATCGACCGCGTTTGAAACTAGTTCACGCAAGAAGATCTCATGGTCTGAATACAGCCATTTTTTGATAATCGGGAAAATATTCTCAGTATGAATTGAGATATTCCCCTGCTCTAGGATGGTGGTCATAGGCTTAAGGAGAAATTCTGTTTATAGGCAACGCATTTATTGTGCGTGATGATTGTGCCCTGCGTCTCTATTTTGCTAAGTGCGGGTTTCCCCACCTGCGGAAAGTGGGGAGTGGGGAGGTGGGGGATGATCTACGTCGGAACCTTCACCGTCACATACAACGCCGGACGCATCGGTAATCCCAATGACTCCCACAACACCACAGGCTCGATCGCTGGAATCGCATCCACCTCGATCGATAAGGCTTGATAGTCTTCTAGTTCTGGGGATAAAAATTTTGGCTCAAGCTGTCGATGTTTTTTGAGAGAAGATAAAGCTTCTGATAATAATGGCTGGTCACCCCAGGCGGGCGTATCCCAAGCACTAATGACAAACGCGAGAGCGACTTCCGGAAGCGTCGGCTTTCTCTCAGCACAACAATCCTCAGCGCAGCAATAGTTGTAGCAGTAGATATTGAGAGCCGCCTTGCCCATCAACGACTGAGACGGTGGATTAAAATCAACCCGTTCAACTTCATTCAGAGAAGTCTCGATCGCCAGCACATTTGCTAGCGCTTTAGAAATGGCAGGAATCATTATCTTATGTAGCGATTAAAGGGGACAGTTTATGACGTTCACAGAGAAGAGATCGTTAGCCGTAAGTCGAACTGAGTCAATAGAAACGATGAAAACCGAGATGTAGCGGGCAAAAGATGGCAATTAGCACCGTATAGAGTACCGATGCGAAATTAGGTCTTTACAAAATAGGTGTTAAATAAATTGCCTCCCTCCGGGAAATTACTGAGATATTTATTAGAATCCGTGGGAATTTTGAGGACTTTTCGGACTCTGGGTTATACAAAAGTATGGTTCTTTATCAATGTGCTTAACTTGTAACCGATCGTATTGGATTACAAGCAAAAAGCACGCACTTTTTAAGATATTTTGTCGTGTTTCCCTAACTTCGGATTCTTGTGGTGTTATGCAAGCTGTCCATTCATTTAAGCGGTTTCCCTCTGCGATCGTATCCCATACGGTCGAGCCTTCCACAGTTGCTGAGAATCCAATTCAAGCGTTTTGTCGGTTGCAAATTGAGCAGATTTTGTCTCAATTTCCAGATCTCGGCATTCGTTTAGTTTTTCATTCTCCAGAGCATTCAAAACGTCAGTGTTTGCTTTATGGTCGCGAATTTTGGTCAGTGTTAGATACGGAGGCTCAAGCATTTTTGGCATCCGAAACTTGGTGGATCAAAAATTCGATCGGGCGATTGATTAAAGTTTTTACAAAATCAAAACCTCGATTCTATGCTTGCCCGATTAGTCCCACCAAACCGGAATACCTGTTGCTTGGAACCCCCAAACTTCTTACAGCAAAGCAGAAAAGATTGATAGAAAACTGCGCAAATCTGTTGAGCCATCATCTCTCAATGGTGCGCGAACTTTATACACAACGCCAGTCGTACCAACAGTTAGAGCAAAAAAACAACCACATTGAGCATCAGGTGAAAAGTCCGATCGCGCTAGTTCAAATTTATACTGAGATGCTACTGACGACTGTTTCTGAACAGCACTCCAGATCGCATCTCGAATCAATTCAGGCATCGATTCAGGATATCAGCCGTCATCTGAAGCAATTGACCGTCAAACAAAAACCGCTGCGAATTGCGGAACACAATTTGAGTGAACTGATCACGGAAAGTCTCAAACAGTTGCAGCCTTGGCTGACTGAGAAGGACATTACTGTGAACTATTCGCGATCGCTGATGCTGATCGATGTCGATGCCTGGCAATTTAAGCAGGTGTTGGATAACTTGATTTCCAATGCGATTCATTTCAGCCCTATCTCTAGTCAGATTGATTGCCACTGGGAAGTGACCGACCAGGAAATCGTGATCGAAATCTCCGATCACGGTGTGGGTTTGTCTGAGAGTGATGTCGAAAATCTCTGTACTCCGTTTTATTCTCGTCGTCCGGGTGGAACAGGATTAGGACTTTCGATCGCTCAAAAGATCATTCACGCGCATAATGGTCGCCTATGGGCAGGCAATTTACCAGAAGGCGGCGCGAAGTTTTCGGTGGCGCTGCCTCGATATAGCCCCAAATTATCGATCGTGCCTGCGATCTAACGGTTCCATTTTTACGAGTTCACTATGTCCACTCCTGCCACTATTCAGCAAACCTCTGTTCTGCTTGTCGATGATGATGCTCGGTTCCGTCAGGGTCTACAAACCTTGCTTCAGTTCTATAACACGACGAATGATCAACGATTTACAGTAGTGGGTGAAGCAGCTTCTTCACAGCAAGCGGTGCAACTGGCAATGGAGCAGCACCCTATGCTCATTCTGCTGGATATGGAGCTAGCAACCGGAGATGGGATTGCGACCTTGATGGAGTTAGCAAAGCTAGATCTGCGATCGCGCATTCTCGTTTTGTCTGGTCATCAGGAGGATGAATGGGTGTTTCGAGCAATGCGGGCTGGCGCAAATGGCTATGTCGTGAAGGATGATCTGGCGACGCAGTTATTTCAAGCGATCGAGACGGTTTTGAGTGATCAGATTTATTTGTCTCCAGAATTGGCAACGCGATTTTTTCAGACGTTCCGGTTTTACAACGGGCAAGCTTCAGAAGCGAAGGTAAAGTTACACTTGACGGAGCGCGAGCAAGAGGTGTTGCACTGGTTGGTGCAAGGCGCTTCTAATGAGGAGATTGCAGCCCATTTATATATTTCAGTCGCGACAGTGAAGGCGCATTTGACGGCGATTTTCAACAAACTAGGTGTGACAAGTCGAACGCAGGCAATCATTAAAGCGTTAAAGATGGGACTAGTCGGTTATTCTTGATGCTGCCTACGAAGCGAGTTAATCTTTGGGAATTGATAAAGTAGGCAACGATGGGCGAGACGATCGCTCTGGTAAGGCTCGCATTGGCACTCGTTGAGAAGATTCAGTCGAAACTTTCATCGGTGCAGGGCGATGCGACAAATGCCACCATCGCAAGGCTAACGCGATCGTCACCGTGCTCAATCCGAAAATCACCAATGAAGTGCTTTGATCAATTCCACCGATCGCGACATTCATTGCACCCGCAGTCAGAATAAATCCTGTGATCGGCTCTTTACGATAAACCGTTCTCAAAATGCGAAACCATAAAGCATTCATCATAGTCATTTCATATTCAGGATTTTGAAACGTGACCTCCGAGTCCTGGGGAAACTGAGAGGTCATACCTTTTCTCTAGCTTAGCTAACCGCAACGGATTCAGACAGCGAGATCTGAGTCACGATCGTGTTACATCCTAGCCATTGCTGTGCCAATTGCATGAACGGTTTCGGATCACCGCTGACATAAAACCGCGTCGGCATCGGAGAACGCTGATTTCGCAGTCCCAAGATCTCCAATTCCTGAGCCGCTGCTTTCGCCACATGCACTGCCGGGTCTACAAATTGCACTGACGAAGGCACGATCGATTTCAATACAGGCGCTAAATGCGGATAATGCGTACAGCCGTAAATCAGCGTGTCAATTTCTTGGTCGAGTAACGGTTGTAAATAGCTTTGAGCCACTTTGTGGGTGTAAGGATCGTCGATGCGTCCTTGCTCGATTAAGGGCACAAATTCAGGACAGCCGACCTGCCAAACTTCAGCCGTGGGATCGACTTCGAGAATCGCTTGACGATAGGCATCGCTTGCAGCCGTTGCTGGCGTTGAGATGACTCCGATGCGTCTGCCTTGTCGGACTGCTGCACTGGCACCCGGTAAAATCACTCCCAAAATCGGTAAGCCTGGATATTCCTGGCGCACCGTTTCGATCGCTAAAGCCGAACTCGTATTACACGCCATGATCACCATTTTGGCGCGGTGAGCCACCATCCAATCGAGAATTTCGCGCACGAATTGAATAATCTCAGACTGAGATCGCGTTCCGTAGGGCAAGCGCGCTGTATCGCCAAAATACAAAAGTGACTCATTCGGTAATTGACGGTACATTTCGCGTAGCACGGTCAAACCGCCGACCCCGCTATCGAAAAGCCCGATCGGATCAGAGCCATTCGGGAGATCTCGCAGAAATCCCCCAAAATTCGATACTTCCATGTTCATGCTGAATCCTCACACCAATGTAAAACGCCCAAGTCAGAAAAATTCCTGCTTGAATTGTAAATGTGTACTTCGATTCCTGAACCGTCCTTTTCGGACGTTTCTACAATCAAAATCCAAAATCTAAAATTCAAAATCCTCTATCTGACTGTTAACTTTTTTCTAAGTCTAGGCGGTCTTGCTCAGAGGCTCAAGATCAACTTGGGGGAATGATTAGCTGCGTCTACCCAAGTACTCAAGAATCCCCCGTGCAATCGATTCTGCCATCCGTTGCCGGAATGTCGTATCTGACAACCTGCGCGCATCATCTCGCCCTGTGACAAACCCAAGTTCGAGTAAGACTGAGGGCATTGAGGTGCGCCGCAGTACATAAAATCGAGCGCTGCGAACTCGGCGATCGGGCGCGCCAGTGCCTGCCAAGATATTGCGATGAATCGTCTGGGCGAGTTCCAATCCACTTTGGAAATAGTAGGTTTCGACTCCATTGATATCGGGACGGCTCATGCTGATTGCATTCGCGTGAATGCTGACAAAAATTGTGGCTCTAGCGCGTTCAGCAATATCGACACGGGGCTGCAAATCGAGATCAATATCTGCATTGCGCGTCATCACAACCTGAACATTACTACGTTCTAAGATGTCTCGCACGCGGCGGCTGACATCGAGAACGATTTCTTTCTCTTGAATTCCACCAATTCCGACTGCTCCAGGATCGGGTCCACCATGTCCGGGATCGAGGATAACGACTTGACGACCGCTTGGGATCGGGCGGGGAACTGGGGTGGGAGTGGGACGAGGGGGGACGGGGATCGGATTGGTTGTGGGGGGTGGGGTGACGGGTTGTGGGGTGATAGGGGGTGGGGTGACGGGGAATAAGCCCGATCGAGTAAATGGAACCGTCAATTGTTGTGGGCTAGACTGCACGATCGCGCCAATTTGGTTGCCAGACGCAGGAATGATCAAGACTGCAACGTCATTGCCTTCTTGCCGAACTTGGGCACGAAGTAGGGGACTGTTGGCAGGGAGTTGAATCGTTCTAAGATCCGTACGGGCAGAGCGAATCAGGATACGATAAGCTCCTGAAGGGCGATCCCATCCGGCGCTGTAGTTGAGAGCCTGATTGCCTCGGATCACGAGTTGACGGTTGGCATCTAGTTCTACGGATTGGACGATCGCGGTTTGCGAAACGGGCTGTCCAGGACTCGCTCCGATCGTTTGGGGCAGAATTATTAAGCCCCCGGAAGGACTGACACTCGCCTGCCAATTTGGGCTTTGTTCAGAGAGTGTCAAAGTCACACGAACCACATCTGGCGAGAGTTGGGTAATTTGAGCGCGAGAAACGCCATTCAAATTGACGGGCAAATCACGCGGGGAAAGATTTGGAGAAATCGTTGCGCCGTAAAAATCGAAAATCATTTGGCGGCGATCTCCGGATCTCAAGGAACGAATCTCCGGTGCACCTCCGGTCGATCGCAGAAAGAACCCATCTCCAGTCGCTTGCAGACTTTGTAGAAACGCGCGCGCATTAGTCGCAGGAGGAGTCGAGGAAATCGGCGGCGGGGTAACGGGTGAAGGCGTAACGGGTGAAGGATTAATCACGCCTGAAATTTGGGGATTCGGCAACTGCACCGACCATTGATTGGCGGCTCTCGGTTGGAACTGCACCTGATTGGGGTCGATCGTATATCCGGGCGCGTATTCGACCACCATACGAGTCGTACCAGGAGCAAATTGCCCCACTCGAATCGCGCGAATTGCGCCGTTATAGGATTCTGTGACTTGGGGGCGACCGAACGTGACACCGGGCATATCAATCACAAGACGAGTCGGATTGCTCAACAATTGCGCGGTGGGCTGCACGCCGTCATCGGTGAAAAATTCTAATTGAGTTTGAGTCGGACTTAACCGCCAGGACTGTAATCGGGCAGCCTGAGCCGGGAAAGTCAATAGTAAAAAATAAAAAGAGCAAAGCAAAAAGAAAGCTTGAACGCAAGATGTTTTCTGAGATTTGCTTGCGCGAGATGCCTTAATTTTTGTACTCATCGTGTGAAGACCGCGTTCCAACTTTTCTCTCCTTTGATGCGTGGTGTTGCACTCATTTCGTCAGCAACTTTTATCATTTGACCGTCAAAATTCGGCGGCAAAATGTTAAAGATTTCGCCTACAAATTCAATGATTCTGAATCTATTTTCAGTCCTCGCTCACCCACGATCGATGAATCCTTGCTCGGCTGAATCCTTGAATTCATGCCAGTATTCACCTCAGAAATCTAACCTTTATACACCAAATATCTTGAATCAGAATCAACGATACTGGATCGACTGACCTAATATCCTCAAACTCGTTCCTAGAATCTGGAAACTCTGTTCAATTGATTTGAGAAATCGGTTTGTTCTCTTCGATGAAGCTCGACGCAAAAAAACTCGATCGAGTTTCTGAATGGTTCGATCGAGTTTCTGGGAAATAGCGGTTGCATAAATTCAAAAGAGGTGAAACAACGGCATCTCTAACTCAACAGGGTGGAGTTAGGCTAGAGCATTCTAGTACAGATGCCGGGATCACAGCATATTTTTTTGCTCATATATCGTCTGGCGCACTGAGAACTGGAGCCGACTCTTCTCGTTGGAAAACCAGCCGCAGTAAAGGCGGTGCGACGAATGTGGTTAAGATCACCATGACGATAATCGCAGCTTGTAAGGCATCGGAGAGAATGCCTGTATTTGCCCCAAATGACGCAAACACGAGTCCAACTTCGCCTCGTGGAATCATCCCGACTCCGATCGCGAGTCGATTTAATCCAGGCTGACCAAACACCGTAAATCCAGTCACGACTTTTCCTAAAATCGCCACAACAATTAGAAATCCGGACATGATCAAGCCTTCATGATTCGCTGGATCGAACGGGTTGAGGACGCTGACATCGGTTCTTGCTCCGACAACGACGAAGAAAACTGGGACAAGCATATCTGCGATCGGCTTAATCTGAGCTTCGAGTTCTTCACGTTTTTCGGTTTCCGCCAAAATTAATCCGGCAGCAAACGCCCCTAAAATCGCTTCTAACTGAATCACAACCGCAATATCCGACAGAATGAATGCCACAATCAAAGCACTGACGAGCAATTGACCACGTGTTTTCAATTCATTGACCAGCGTGACAAAAAACGGGCTAACTAATCGTCCTAACCATAAGCTGCCAATCAAGAAAATTGCCGCGCTAATAATCAAATAAATGACGCTCGAAACCTGCACTTCGCCAGTTTTCGCCAATCCTGCGACGACTGCCAGCACAATAATTCCGAGCACGTCATCGAGCACTGCCGCACCGATAATGATTTGTCCTTCTTTCGAGCTAATGCGCTGAATTTCGGACAAGACTCGTGCGGTAATGCCGATACTGGTCGCTGTCAAAGCAGCTCCTGCAAAAATCGCAGGAATCGCAGGCACGTGAAAGAGGAGCATTAAGCCTGCGGTTCCCAATCCAAATGGCACAGCCACCCCCACACAGGCGACCACCGCAGCTTGATAACCGACTCGAATTAATTCTTTGAGATCAGATTCTAGTCCGATCTCAAACAGCAGAATCACGACTCCGATTTCTGCCAAGACTGAGATCACTTCACTCTGCGATTCAAATACGCTATTGAGTGCTTCGGGGCTGAGGTTGGCAGTCATTTGCAGGGCTTGCATGATCAGCGATCGACTGGCATCAAAATCGGCACTGGGAAACACCAACAAATGCAGTGCCGAAAATCCAACCACAACCCCTGCAACCAATTCGCCTAACACAGAGGGCAAATCAAGGCGGGCACAAATTTCTCCGCCGATTTTACTTGCGAAATAGACAACGACTAGGCTTAACAGAACGCCTGCGAGAACAAGAGACCCGCTTTCTGCGCTGGCTTCTGCAATGAGCGGATGAGAAAAGACGAGTGAGGAAAGGGAATTGATCATAATCCGACCGATCGAAAATCCCTTTAACTGTACTTGGTCTCAGGGATTTCTTCAGCCAACGAGCTTACCGAATCGATCGTAAATGAAAAGGACTTGTTACAATCCTTTATAATGTTAGAAAATCACTCTCTAAAACCAATATGGAACCAGCATTCGCGCTGAATATCTCGCTCTGTGTAGCGATCGTTGGACTGACCGGATACGCGATTTACACTGCTTTTGGACCGCCTTCGGTTGATTTGGATGACCCGTTTGAAGATCATGAAGACTAAAAATTAGAGGGTGTCGAAGGATGCCCTCTTTTTGTGAGATTTATAATGAGGGAGCGAAAAGATTTAGTCGCGCACTGTTTCCAAGGAATCGCTCATCATGCGGATTACGATCGATCTTCCTCAAGATTTGCAAGTTCACCTCGCTGAACAAGCTCAACAACTTAATTTGTCGGTTGAAACGCTCATTCTTCAGTCCCTTCAAGAGCGGTTTCAAGCTCCTGATCCAGATGAAACTCCAACGGAGACGGTGATTGAGGGAATTCATCAGGGGTTATATGAAGCGCTAACGGGGCAGACGATTCCGCTGTCGCAGATGTGGGATGGAATTGATGCCGACTGATTTGCCTTTTGTTCGGATTGAACTTGCTCCCCGTTTCAAACGAGACTTACGCGCTCTTGCTAAATCGTATCGCCACGTTCGATCTGATCTTCAACCGCTGATCGATCAACTTCAGGCAGGCGAGCTTCCTGGAGATCGTATTTCTGGAGTCAAATATGCGGTTTTCAAAGTTCGTCTAAAAAATCGTGATGTTCAGAAAGGAAAGAGCGGCGGCTACCGAGTAATTTACTATCTCAAAGCAGGTGACTTGATCATTCTGGTTACGATTTACTCCAAATCAGACCTTACCGATGTTGGTGCTGAAGTGGTTGAAGACGCGATCGCAAAGTACGAGAAAGAACTCCAGTCTGATTCTTCCGATTTGGAGGAGCGCTAGACATAGTTACCCCTTCTTTTCAATTCGATAAGACCGAATTTGCCAGGGTTCGATTTTCGTGGAAGTGTTGATCGGTCTTTCGAGTAAATCAACGGCTTCAATGATCTCGAAGTCGCCTTTTAAGTTGAGTTCTGCAGGTTCTCCGTGGCATTCGTAGCAGCGCAGAATGTACTCGTCTGGATTGTCCTCGGATTGCTTCAGGCTAGAGAGGATAAGATTGTCTGCTCCTAGATCGAGGAATGAATGAACGGGGGGAAGTGTGCCGTTTTCGGGGATTTTTTCCAGTACGATCGCTTGCATTGGATTGCAAAATTCTGCGGCTTTGCGAACGGTTTGAGCTTCTTTCCAGTTTCCAGCGTGCGGATAGATTGCATAGCTAAATGTATGGTGTCCTAAGTCGGCTTCTGGATCAGGGAATTCTGAGCCGCGTAGTAAGGTGAGTCTAATCTGATTGGATGTGCAATCGTACCCATGTTTGGATTCGCTGAGAATGCTAACTCCGTAATTTTCGTCGCTCAAATCTGCCCAACCGAGGGCAGGAACTTCCCATTTTGCTTTTTCGGCTTCGGTTTGGGGAATTGTAGTGCGCTCGATCGCGCCTCCTGCAATTTCATAAGTTGCAAAATTCGCTTCAATGTTAAGCGGAAATGCTGTTTTCACAAGAACATGCCGTTCTTGCCAATTGATAGTGTTCAGAACATTTAAGATAGGCGCATTTTGTTCAAGGCTATAGGTTTGGACGAAGGTTGACTGCCCAATTCGACGACGTACAGAAATATAAGATTGAAAAGAATGTTGAGGGTTAAATGTAGAACCTAGAGGTGGATGCACTAGACCCAGTTTGATATCTAGCAGTTCTGGACTTGGTAAGGCATAGTTGGAGTAATTTGGATCAATATTCCAAGCGTCCCAATACTGACCTTCATCCCGAAATACTTGGATCTGAGTACCAGAAGCGCCCAGAATCTCGCGCTGATCTTGTTTATCAAAAATACTTTTTAAATTACCAGTTTCCAGATCAATAGAAACCTTTAAAAAATCATTTTCAAGTGTTGATGTTTCTGGGAGTTTAGGTAAGAGAAGCTCTTCAGTTTCAATTGGAATAAGCCAAAAGCATTTATATCCTATCGCTGGAATATCTTCAGCGTAGAAATCAATCAAATCGCTCTTTAACTTTTGATTTGAATTGTAGTAGTAACATTGCTTTTCGATCTGATTACCTTCTAAATCAGTGATTCGCCATTGTAGAGAATTATTATGTAAAAGCTCGATATCATTTGGAATCCAAGTATAAACTAGTTGGCTTTGTTGCCAATTCAGTGGATTAAAGACCACAACTAACTTGGCATTCGGATGTGGTAAAGATGGAACTCGAATGTGCGCTCCGATTGACTGCTTTGCTCTCATGCTGAATCCCGTAGCCGAAAAACATGCGTCTTTCCAAACTTTATTCGCGTCCCGAAAGACTTGCTGAATTGAAGTTCCTGGCAGAATATCGTGAAATTGATTAAATAAAACTTGCTTCCAAGCCTCTTCTATTTCTAACTCTGAATTAAAATTTTGTTCTGCAATCCCTAGCTGTGATGTCCAAATGTCTGCTTCTCGTAATACTGCTTCACCCCACCGATTGAAACTTTTCTGATCGCCATGTGTCGTATAGCAGCCGCGATGAAATTCTAAATAAAGCTCATCATTCCAAGTGTCTTTCGGAGCTTCTAAGCTTTCTAAGTATTTCAATGCGGTAGTAAATTCTAGCTTTGGAAAAAAGGGCGATCGCTTCCACCGCTCTGCAATTTCCAACATATCGCGCGTTGGGCCTCCGCCATGATCGCCCACACCAAATAACCACAGCGCATGAGGTTGACCCGTTTTCTTCACCCAATCCCAAGCAAACTGTGCCATTTTGATCGGATCAATTCCTTCCCCGATCGGCGAAGACATCAAACTCTTTACTTGGCTACCATCCGGTGCTTGCCAGTTAAACCATTCGTAGGGAAATTGCGTTGTATCATTCCAGCGCAGCTTTTGCGTCACAAAGTAATCAATGCCTGCTAGCTTCAAAAACTGCGGCGTTTGCCAATTGAAGCCAAAGGTATCCGGTAGCCATGCGACTCGGCAGATTGCACCAAACTTCTCTTGACAGTAGCGTTGACCATACAAGAGATGACGCGCGATCGATTCTGCATTGATCAGATTCATCTCTGGCTCAACCCACATGCCGCCGACAATTTCCCAGGTTCCAGCTTTTACCTGTGCTTGAATCTGAGCAAATAGCTCCGGTCGATTCTGTTCAACCCATTCAAATAAAGCTGGAGTCGTATGGCAAAACGTCAGCTCAGGAAAGTCTTTCTGCAAATTGAGTACCGAAACAAAGGTACGTTCTGCGGCTCTCCATGTTTCTTCCACATTCCAAAGCCAAGCCATATCTAAATGAGCATGACCGAGAAGGTAAATCGTATGTTGTTTGATTTGGGTACTAAATGGTAAAAGTGAATTTCTTAGTACTGCTAGAGATTGATGAAACTGCGATCGGTTACTAACCTGCCAATCCAATTCAAATTCAAGCTTGTCTAACTCAAACGCTTCAACATAGCTCTGAATTACTTCCAATTCATCCGCGACAAAGCCCGGATCGATCTCGTCGTAATTCGACTCGTAAATTAGACGCGATCGCATCAATCCGCCAATGTCATGTCCCGGACTGACCAATCGAATCGCAACTGCAATCTTCTCGCCTGGAACTGTGGCAGAACTCAACACAATCCGACAAGAATGATCAAATAAATCCCCTTCCTGAACCTTCTGCCCATTCACAAAGACTTCAGCCAGTTCCGCCCACCAGGTTAATGCCAACCGCAGCGTTAACCCTTCTAAGGGATAACCTGCTAAATCTTCCGGCACGCTAAACTCTTGATAGAACCAGCGAACCTTTCGCCCCTTCTCCCACACTAAATAGCGTTTCTCATTCAGCTCAAGTTTTGTAAAAGATTGTGTCGATAAATCTGCGATCGTACAATCCGTTTCGCAGACGAGCCAATGCTCGATCGCATCTGCTTGAACTAAATTTCTCAAACGCTCAATAAAAGAAGTGACAAATTCAACCATACCGATATGATATTGGGGTGGAAAATCGCGATTGTTACGATCGTCCTCAGTTTATGACCTCTCAACGCTATCAAAGCCAATTGTTTAACTTTGTCACGCAAAAGACTCAGAAATTTGCGGACAAGACGAGTACCTTATTGCGGCACGCCAAACTTGCTGCAATTTGGGGCACTCAAATTTTGCTGTATCCGGTCTACGCTCTCTTCCAGGGCACACGCTACGTTGGGCAGCAAATCGGGCAACGGGTAGAAAAAACAGTATTACGCTTGAAGATGAGTCGAGAGGAAATCGCGATCGACCCCGACAACAACCTCAGCGATGCGCCGATTCAAAATGTTCTGGTCGCTGTCAAACGCGCCTTAGTCAGCGGCGGCAATCTTCCCGTTCTCAAAGAACGGCATCCACTCGTCGTAATTGGACGATTCTTGTTCCGTCGCGACGAAGAAGCCCTAATTGTCTCGAATCCGTATCAAATTACCGCGATCGCTTGTACCGTTGATACCCAAAAAATCGTTTTGATTCTCGAAGATAATGTCATCTTCGACATTCTCACTCCAGAACAACAGCGTCAGATCGGACAGCGCATCCGACTCGAACTCGCCCGCTACTGGCAATGGCGACGGAAGCTGTATCTCAAATCCGCTCCCTTATCCCTGCCCGAAGATCGAGAAACTTTACTAGCTCCGATTCGAGTTTTCCGGCAATTAATGGCTTGGGTGCAGACTAGCCCAGTTGCGATCGCTGCCAACTTGTTCAACGAATCAGAACTCGTCGAAGTTGCAGAACTCACCTGGTTTGTTCCGAATGTTCCACTGTCGGCTTGGAATCCCACCGGACTGATTCCTACGCCTCCGAGCCGCAAAGCAGTCACCACGTGGTTTGCTCAAGCTCCGAACTTAGCTGATTTAGAAGCGTTAATCTGGGCAGCCATTCATTATTTCTTTGGCAATAAGCCTCGCTTGGCGACAGCAAATGGTGCTTTGTCAGACACGGTGGACTCCTCGCCTTGGTTAAGCTTTACCGATGTCTTTGGTGGGGCGTTGCCGAATCAAGCTGTCAGCGAAATTCAGATCTTAGAAGGCTCGGCTGCCTTTAATGGAGTGTTGATGCCGAATCAAGCTCCATCGTTTACAGAATCGCTCTTCGAGCATGTTCAGCGCCATCTGAGAAGATTTTCTGGAAAAATCATTCTGCGATCGAAACCCAAACAGCGCGCTGCAAGCTTAAGCCGCATCGAAACCCGAATCACCCAAGTGTCGATCGAGTCCGCACAGCCGCTCGATTTTGGCACACCCACCGAACTGGCAACGACTCAAAAAGCATCTGTACCTGCGGTAAGACGGGTCGAACGGACTCAAGTAGAGACAGCATTTGATTGGATTGAAACCCCGGCGACTGAGGTCGAATACATCCTGAGCCGTTGGCAAAAAATTCTCAAATGGCTGGACAATTTGGTGCTTTGGATCGAGGAAAGAATCATTGCCTTCTGGCATTGGCTCCGCGAGCGCAATTAACAACGATCCCGTCCTCCTGTAAGATAAAGGGACTAATTTCAAACCCCGCCCAACCAGTTTGGAGTCATTCATATGATCACACTCAAAATCGTTGTCTATATCACGGTCTTCTTCTTTATCGGTCTGTTCGTCTTTGGATTTCTCTCGAACGACCCCTCGCGCAACCCCAACCGCCGTGATTTAGAATAATCCATTCTCGATTTTGAGAATGAAGAGGGCAGACATCTGCCCTTTTTTTTTCAGTCAATGCCGCAAGAGCGATGCGCGATCGACATTACTATCGATCAACCTCTAAAACCTACAAGGCTCTAACCGAACTCGTGGAATCAATTTGCCGAAATTCCCGTCAATCCGTTAAAGTGCCAATGCTGCCGTCTGCCTTCTGTTCCGAGTCGTATTTCTAAGACTATGCCCTATCTGGTTCAACCTCCTGCGATTGTTCAACCTGCCCCTGCCCCTACGCAGAAGCCCAACCTAGCGATCGAGCTTGCTCAAACCGCTCCGCCAGAGAAGCTTCCCGTTGAGTCAAAAAAAGCAGAAGACCTAACTGGAACTCAATCCATTTCAGCGATCGAACCCGATTGGCAATTTGCAACCTCAACTCCCCTCTCCCAAACCCCCCCACCCCCCACTTCCTCCCCACTCCCCATCTCCCCACCCCCTACTTCTTCCCCACTCCCCATCTCCCCACCCCCCACTTCCCCCACTCCCGGCAACATCCCCACCGAACGCCTCACCAACCAAGGAATCCTCGAACTCAAAGCCGATCGCCAAGACTACGACACAAATCGCCAGATCTTCACCGCCGAAGGAAACGTCTCACTTCGATTTCGAGGCGCATTGCTGACGGGCGATCGCTTACAGGTAAATCTCGTGAATCGCCTCACAGTTGCAGAAGGCAACGTGACACTGACTAGGGGCGATCAAGTTCTACGAGGGCAGCGATTCCGCTATAACTTGATCCAAGAAGAAGGAACCGTTGAACAAGCCAGTGGAGAAATTTTTATTCCAACGGCTGGAACCGATCTCAATCCCAACTTACCTACTAACATTACGGCGGGAGTTGTCCCCGTGGGTTCAGTCGGCGATCGAGTGACTGCGGCGCAGAATAACATTGCTCTAGCAGGCAGTGCGCGGATTAATGTTGGCTCTGAGCAAAATTCGAGTGGATCAACGATTGTTCGACCTGCCGGGGGAACTGTTCGACGCTTACGATTTGAGGCGGCTCAAATTGAGTTTTATCCAGAAGGCTTTCAAGCTCGAAATATCCGAGTCACGAATGATCCATTCTCGCCGCCTGAACTGGAACTGCGCTCAGATCGGGCCGAACTCAGACGCATTTCACCGCTCAGAGATGAACTTCGCGTCAGCCGTAACCGATTGGTCTTTGATCAAGGGTTTACGCTGCCATTGCCGAGTCGAACGCTAGTCCTCGATCGCAATCAGCGATCGCCTGCTTTGTTCAACTTCGGATATGACGGTGAAGATCGAGGTGGACTGTTTATCGAACGCGATATTAATGTTTTCCCACAGTCGCCGATTCAATTCACACTCACTCCGCAGTTTTTCGTGCAAAGAGCGTTTCAAGATCGCAGTAATATTGCCAATCTCTTTGGTCTACGGGCGCGGCTTGCGGCTCCCTTGAGTCCTCGAACTGTGATTCGAGGCGAAGGTGTCTTAACTAGCTTAGACTTCAATCGGAGTGAAGAAGCATTACGAGGCAGCTTGCGAGCACAACAATTGATTGGTACACATACCTTAAGCTTAGAAGCAAGTTACCGCGATCGCTTATTCAATAATTCCCTCGGCTTCCAAGACGTTCAAAGTAGCATTGGGGCATTGTTCTTTTCACCGATTGTTCCGATCGGTAAAACTGGGATTAATCTCAGCTATCAAGTGGGATATCAATACGTCACAGCAGACACCGATCGCCTTGATTTACTAGAACCAATTCGATCGAACAATCGCATTAGTCTGGGACGATTCCAAGCAAGTGCTGCTTTGAGTCGAGGCTTTACACTATGGCAAGGAAATGCTTTACCTGCAACCCCGGATCAAGGCTTGAAGTACTCTCCGATTCCAATTCGTCCTTACATTGGTGTGGGTGTAGGAGTAACAGGTGTTGCGACTGCTTATAGTAACGGGGAAAGTCAAAACAGCATTAGTGGTGCTGTGAGTTTACAAGGACAATTTGGGAACTTCTCGCGCCCGTTTTTTGATTACACTGCGTTTAACGTCACTTACTCACAAGCCTTTCGCAATGGTTTGTCGCCGTTCTTATTCGATCGGATTGCAGACGATAAAATCCTCTATGCAGGGATTACGCAGCAGCTTTATGGACCAATTCGCATCGGGTTTCAAACGGCTTACAACATTCAAACAGGTCGAGAGATTAGTACGGATTACTTTTTAGAGTACAAGCGTCGGACTTATGGCATTACACTCCGCTATAACCCAGTTCAGCAGATTGGCTCTGTAGGTTTTGAAATTAGTGATTTCAACTGGAATCAGGGCAGTGGAGAGCCTTTCGCAGGCAGTGGGGTCATTCCGGTAGAAGGCGGAGTTATTCGATC
>VFQU01000352.1_pt1 | contig 43478 bp, 38 predicted proteins | sample 3512311 | NCBI WGS metagenome assembly VFQU01 (sample SAMN10412377, study PRJNA504923) | tailings metagenome | isolation source: Relicate 3 Philex TSF3 active mining site | place: Philippines: Tuba, Benguet | collected 2017-08-29 | reverse complement strand
CGACGGCCCTCAACCCGCAGAGCGCGACGCTCGCGCTCGTGGGCTCGACCGAGTCTGAGCAGTTCCACTGATCCGCCGCGCGACTCATCCGACCACGTGACCAGGAGACGATCATGACCACCAGCAATGCCCTCAGCAGCACCGCCCTCACCATCACCGGCCCGATGCGGGCGCGGTACGACGAGATTCTGACCCCGGATGCTCTCGCCTTCGTCGAGCGACTGCAGCACCGCTTCGGCGGCCAGCGGCACGCGCTGCTCGCCGACCGCATGCAGTTGCGCTACGACCTCGGCAACGGCCGAGACCTGCGCTTCCTGCCCGAGACGGAGAGCATCCGCACCGACCCGACCTGGCGCGTCGCCGGGGCCGGGCCGGGCCTGCACGACCGCCGCGTCGAGATCACCGGCCCCTGCGACCCGAAGATGACGATCAACGCGCTCAACTCGCGCGCCAACGTGTGGCTCGCCGACCTGGAGGACGCGACGAGCCCCACCTGGGGCAACATCATCGAGGGGCAGCTGAGCCTGTTCGACGCGATCCGCGGGCAGCTCGAGTACACATCGCCGGACGGCAAGGAGTACCGCGTCACCGCCGAGCGCACCCCGACGATCGTCATGCGCCCGCGCGGCTGGCACCTGGTCGAGAAGCACATCGAGCACACCGACCGCAGCGGCCGCACCTTCGCAGCGAGCGCGAGCCTGGTCGACTTCGGGCTCTACGCGTTCCACAACGCTCACGCCCTCATCGCCGCCGGCCGCGGGCCGTACTTCTACCTGCCGAAGCTCGAGAACCACCGCGAGGCGCGGCTGTGGAACGACGTGTTCACGTTCGCCGAGGCCGAGCTGGGTCTGCCGCACGGCACGATGCGCGCGACGGTGCTCATCGAGACCTTCCCGGCCGCGTTCGAGATGGAGGAGATCCTCTACGAGCTGCGCGACCACTGCGCCGGGCTCAATGCCGGCCGCTGGGACTACGTGTTCTCGATCATCAAGAACTACCGCAATCGCGGGTTGCGGTTCGTGCTGCCCGACCGCGACCGCATCCTCATGACCCTGCCGTTCATGCGGGCCTACACCGAGCTGCTCGTGCAGACCGCGCACAGGCGGAAGGCCCATGCGATCGGCGGCATGAGCGCGTTCATCCCCGACCGCCGCAGCCCCGAGGTGACCGAGCGCGCGCTCGAGCGGGTGGCCGCCGACAAGCGCCGCGAGGCTCGCGACGGCTTCGACGGATCGTGGGTGGCGCATCCCGATCTGATCCCGGTGGCGCGCGCCGAGTTCGACGCGGTGCTCGGCGACCGGCCGAACCAGCTCGGGGTGCTGCGCGAGGAGGTCGCGGTGACCGAGCGCGAGCTGCTCGACATCCGCTCGGCGGGCGGCGAGATCACCCTCGCCGGCGTGCGCGCGAACGTGTCGATCACCGTGCGCTACCTCGAGTCGTGGCTGCGCGGCATCGGTGCCGCGGCGATCGACCACCTCATGGAGGACGCGGCGACGGCCGAGATCAGCCGCTCGCAGCTGTGGCAGTGGATGCACCACGAGCTGCGCTGCGCCGACGGCACCCTCATCACCCCCGAGCTGGTCGAGGGGATGCTCGCCGAGGTTCTCGCGCAGCTGCCGCGCCCCGACGGCCACAAGCTGGCCGAGGCGGAGGAGGTGTTCCGCCAGGTGACGCTGGGGGAGGACTTCCCGACCTTCCTCACGGTGCCGGCCTACGCGCGGTTCCTCGTCGAGCGCGACGAGGCCGCCTCGGCCGAGGCGCAGCAGCGCGCCGCCTGAGCGGTCGCGCCCTGTTCGGCCGCCGAAACCCCTAGTGGTTCCGGCGGTCGATCAGGCGCGTGAGGATGATCGCGCTGCGGGTGTGGTCGACGTTGGGGGCCACGCGCACGCGTTCGAGGGCATCCTCGAGCGAAGCGATGTCGCGCGAGCGGATGTGCACGATCGCGTCGGCGTCGCCCGTGACGGTGCCCGCGTCGACGACCTCGGGCACGGCCGACAGGATGCGACGCAGCTCGTCGGGCGCGACGGTGCCCCGGCAGAACAGCTCGACGTAGGCCTCGACGGCCATGCCGTCGACGGCGGGGTCGACCTGCACGGTGAACGAGCGGATCACGCCGTCGGCGACGAGCCGGTCGACGCGCCGCTTGACGGCGGAGGCGGAGAGCCCGACCACGTCGCCGATGTCGCCGTACCCGGCCCGGGCGTTCTGCCGCAGCTGGTCGATGATGCGGTAGTCGATGGCGTCCACACGGCCAGGCTAGTGGTCGCGAGGCTCGAGGGCGGGGTCAGTGCGGCTCGCGGATTGGCGGTGCTGGTCAGGTAAGGCTATCCTTACCTACCATGCGTTCTGCTCCCTTCTCCGTCACCGCCCTGGCCGTCGTCGGCCTGCTGCTCGCCGGCTGCTCCGCGCCCGCTCCCGCCGAGACCGACCTGCCGGCCGAGCCCGTCGCCGACGGCAGCTTCACTCTCTACTCGGGCCGTGACGAAGAGCTCGTGCAGCCGCTCATCGACCAGTTCACCGCCGAGACCGGCATCGAGGTCGAGGTGCGCTACGGCAACACCGCCGAGCTCGGCGCCCTGCTGCTCGAGGAGGGCCCTGCGAGCCCCGCCGACGTCTTCCTCTCGCAGGATGCCGGCGCGCTCGGGGCCCTCAGTCGCGCCGGGCTCTTCACGACCCTGCCGGCGGAGATCGCCGATGCCGTGCCCGCCGGCTTCACCTCGACCGACGGCAGCTGGGTCGGGGTCACCGGCCGCGCGCGCGTCGTCGTGTACGACGGCGAGCGGCTCACCGCCGACGAGCTGCCCGACACGATCGACGGCTACGTGACGGAGGAGTGGAACGGCCGCCTCGCGGTCGCGCCGACGAACGCGAGCTTCCAGTCGTTCGTCACCGCGCTGCGCGTGCTCGAGGGCGAGGAGGCGGCGGCGGCGTGGGCCCAGGCGCTCGCCGGCAACAGCCCGCAGATCTTCGAGGGCAACACGCCGATCCTCACCGCGGTCAACGACGGCGCCGTCGAGGCGGGGCTGATCAACCACTACTACTGGTTCCGCGCGGCCTCCGAGGTGGGCGTCGAAAACATGCGGGCGCAGCTGAAGTACCTGACCGCCGGAGACGCGGGCTCGATCGTGAACGTCACCGGAGCGGGCATCCTCGCCGGGGCGGAGGGCGATGCCGACGCCCTCGAGTTCGTGCGCTACCTCGTGTCGGAGGCCGCCCAGACCTACTTCGTCGAGCAGACCTTCGAGTACCCCCTCGTGCCGGGCATCGCCGCGCCGGAGGGCCTGCCGAGCCTCGAGAGCCTGCTCAACCCGCAGCTCGACCTCAGCGACCTCGACGACCTGGCGACGACGCAGCAGCTGCTCGCCGACGCCGGGCTCATCTAGCCGGGCCCGACGCGGGCCCTTCGTCCCTGCCGCCTCCCGGCCGTGCCGTGATGCACTAGACCCATGACCATCGCGCCGCCGCTCGCCGACGCGGCTCCGGATGCCCGGGGCTCCCTTGTCGAGCCTGCGCACCCGGCACGTCCGACGGCGGGGCGCCGCCCGCCGCTCGCGCTGCTGGTCGCCGCGAGCGTCGCCGCGGCCGCCGCGGCCATCCCGCTCGTGTACCTCGTGGTGCGCGCCGCCGAGGCGGGGCTGCCGACCGTCATCGCGACCCTCAGCCGGGGCCGCGTGCTCGAGTACGCCGCCAACTCGCTCGCGCTCGCCGCGGCGACGACGGCGACCGCGCTCGTGCTCGGCACCGCCGTGGCCGTTGTGCTCACGCGCGTGCGGGTGCCGTTCGCGCGCGCATGGCTGCTGATCTCGGCCCTGCCGCTCGCGGTGCCGTCGTACCTCGCCGGCTACGGGTGGCTCGTGCTCGCGCCCGGCGTCAACGGGTTTGTGCCGAGCTGGCTGCTGCTCACGGCCGTCACGGTTCCGTACGTGACGCTGCCGGTGGCGGCGGCCCTGCGCGGAGCCTCCGGAGACCTCGAGGGTGTCGCGCGCACGCTGGGTCGGGGGCCGCTGCGGGCGTTCCTCGTGGCGACCTGGCCGAGCATCCGGCCGGCCGCTATCGCGGGCTCGCTGCTCGTCGCGCTGTACGCGCTCAGCGACTTCGGCCTCGTCGCGATGATGCGCTACCCGACCCTGACCTGGGGCATCAACGCCGCCTACTCGGCGAGCTTCGACCGCGCGCAGGCGGCGACGCTCGCGCTGCTGCTCGTGGTGCTCGCGCTCGTCGTCGTCGCGGGCGAGCGCACGGCTCGGCGCCAGGTGCCGCGCGCGGCCGCCCGGGCCGTCGCGCCCCGACCCGTCGGCCGCGGGATGCTCGTCTCGCTGCTGCCCGTCGTCGCGGCCGCGCCCCTCCTCGGCGTGGCGGTTCCGCTGCTGGGGCTGCTGCTGCGCCTGCTCGATGCGGCCACCCTGCGGGCGATCGACGGCCCGCGGCTGCTCGAGGCCGTCGGCGCGACGGTGGGCGTCGCGGCGGCCGCAGCCGTGCTCGCGCTCGTGCTCGCCCTGCCGATCGCCGCGCTCGCCGCCCGCTACCGCGGCCGGCTCGTCACCGCGATCGAGTCGGTCGGCTACCTCGGCCACGCGCTTCCCGGCATCGTCGTCGGTCTCTCGCTCGTGTTCTTCGCCCTCGCCGTCGTGCCGGCGCTCTACCAGAGCCTCGCCGTGCTCGTCTTCGCCTACGCCGTGCTGTTCATGCCGAAGGCGATCGGCACGGTGCGCGCCGGCCTCGGCGACGTGCCGCCGCGCCTGGTGTCGGTCGCGCGCACGCTGGGCCTGACGCCGCTGCAGGCCTGGTGGCGCGTGACCGTGCCGCTCGCGCTGCCGAGCCTCGGCGTGGGCGCCCTTCTGGTGGCCATCGCGACCATGAAAGAATTGCCGGCGACGCTGCTGCTGCGCCCGACCGGGGTGCAGACCCTCGCGACCGAGCTGTGGAACCGCACGGTGGTGTTCGAGTTCGGCGCCGCCGCCCCCTACGCGGCGCTGCTCGTACTGATCGCCGCCGTTCCGGCCATGGTGCTCTCGGGAGTGCGCAGCGCGGCCAAGGAGGAGTTGTGAGCGACCTCGTCGTCGAGCACGTCAGCGTCGCCCACGGGTCGACGCGGGCGGTCGCTGACGTGTCGCTGAGCATCCGCAGCGGAGAGCTGGTCGCCGTGCTCGGGCCGTCGGGATGCGGCAAGACGACACTGCTGCTCGCCATCGCCGGGCTGCTGCCCGTGCAGGACGGCTCGATCGCGGTCGGCGGGCGCGAGCTGTCGCGCGCGGGCCGCACGATCGCGCCCGAGAAGCGCGGCGTAGGCTGGGTGCCGCAAGAGGCCTCGCTGTTTCCGCACTTGTCGGTCGGCGAGAACATCGGCTTCGCGGTGCCCGGTGGGCGCGGCGGTGCCGGCCGCGGTGCGGCCCGCGCCGACCGCATCGCCGAGCTCGCCGAGCTCGTCGGCCTCGGCGCGCTGACCGGTCGCGCCCCGAACCAGTTGTCGGGCGGGCAGGCGCAACGCGTCGCCCTCGCCCGCGCCCTCGCGCCCCGGCCCGAGGTGCTGCTGCTCGATGAACCCTTCGCCGCGCTCGACACCCAGCTGCGCACCGGTCTGCGCCGCGAGGTCGCCGAGCTGCTGCGCGCCCAGGGCACCACCTCGGTGCTCGTGACGCACGACCAGGAGGAAGCCCTGACGCTCGCCGATCGCGTCGCCGTGATGCGCGACGGCAGACTCGCCCAGTTCGGCACGCCGGAAGAGGTCTACCAGCAGCCCGCGAGCGACTGGGTCGCCTCGTTCGTCGGCGACGTGGTCGAGCTCACCGGAACCTGGCGCGCCGGTCGTGTGCTCTGCGCGCTCGGTGCGGTCGAAGCGAGCGCCATCGGCTTCGCGCCTGCCGATGGCGACACCGTGAGGCTCATGCTGCGCCCCGAGTGGATCGTGCCGCGCCCCGACCTGCTCGCCCAGGCGGCGGCGGGCGCCGACGCCCGCGTCGCGGCCATCTCGTACGCGGGCCACGACGCGATGATCACTGCCGACCTCGTCGACGGCCCCTCCGTGCTCATGCGCATGGCGGCCGTCGAGCTGCCCGCCGTCGGCGACGACCTGCGCCTCGCCGTGCAGCGCCCCGGCCTCGCGTTCGCCGCCGCCTAACGCGCGCGCCCATCGGTCGAGCATCCCAGGGGTGCGACGGTTGCGCGGTGCGGACGAGGGCGCCGATCGGTCACTCGTTGCGGCCCGACCGCCACACGTCAGCAACGAGTGACCGATCGACGCCGTTTGGCCGCGAGTAGGCTCGCGGCATGAGCGACGCCGACGCCCCGCGAACAGCGAACCCCGCCGAGCTGCGCGCCCGCGCCGCTCACCTCGACGCCGCCGATCCGCTCGCGGCGTACACGGCGCAGTTCGTGCCGGGCGACGACCTCGTCGCCTACCTCGACGGCAACTCGCTCGGCCGCCCGGTGGCGAGCCTGCCCGCCGCCCTCGACGGCTTCGTGCGCACGCAGTGGGCCGGGCGGCTCATCCGCGGCTGGGACGAGCTGTGGCTCACCCGCCCACGCGAGCTCGGCGACCGCATCGGGGCGGCGTGCCTCGGCGCCGCATCCGGTCAGACGATCGTCGCCGACTCGACGACCGTGCTCATCTTCAAACTGCTGCGGGCCGCGATCGCCGACCAGCAGGCGGTCGATGCGAAGCGCGACGAGCTCGTCGTGCTCGCCGATGAGTTCCCCACCGACCGGTACATCGTCGAGCGCCTGGCCGACGACCACGGGCTGACGGTGCGGTGGGTGGATGCTGCGCTCGACGCCGGCATCACCCCCGGGCTCGCCGCCGAGGTGGTGGGCCCGCGCACCATCGTCGCCCTCTTCAGCGGGGTCGCCTACCGCAGCGCGTGGTGGGCCGACATGGCCGAGGTGACCCGGGTGGTGCAGGCCGCGGGTGCGCGGGTGGTGTGGGACTGCTCGCACGCCGTCGGGTCTGTTCCGCTCGAGCTCGATGCCTGGGGCGTTGACTACGCCGTGGGGTGCTCGTACAAATACCTCAACGGCGGCCCGGGCGCTCCGGCCTGGGCGTATGTCGCCGAGCGGCACCACGCGTCGCTGCGCAACCCGATTCCGGGCTGGCTCGGCGCCGCGAAGCCTTTCTCGATGACCGAGGGCTACAGCCCGGCTCCCGGTGTGGGCTCGCTCGTGAGCGGCACCCCGCCGATCCTCAACATGGTGGCCCTCGCCGAGATGGTGACGCTCATCGAGTCGGCGGGCATGGCGGCCATCCGCGAGAAATCGATCGCGCTGACGAGCTACGCCATCGAGCTCGTCGACGCGCTCATCCCGGGCGCGACGGTGTCGACGCCGCGCGACCCCGCGCGCCGCGGCAGTCACCTGACGATCGACCACCCGAACTCGGCCGTCGCCGTGCAGCGGCTCTGGGCGGGTGGGGTCATCCCCGACTTCCGTCACCCGAGCGGCGTGCGCATCGGCCTCTCGCCGCTCAGCACGAGCTTCGCCGAGGTCGAGCGGGGCATCCGGGCGCTCGCCGACGCCCTGTCGTAGCCCACCCGCACAAGAGTGCTCTCTCGCGACAAGAGTGCCGCACAGCGCGCACACTCTTGTCGGCAACGAGCACTCTTGCGGCGACCGCCGCCCAGCGCGCCCGGGTAGCGTGGGGGCATGGCGAGCGTGCTGACGGGAGAGCTGCTCGGGCGCGTGCGCGAGCGGGCGCCCGGCTATGACGCCGCGAACAGCTTCTTCTTCGACGATCTCGTCGAGCTGCGCGCGGCCGGCTATCTGCGTCCGCGCAGCCTGAGCGACGCATCCGCCGACCAGCGGCTGCTGGCCGCCCACGCGCCCGCCACCGCGCTGGGGCTCACCATGCACCTGGTCTGGATGGGCGTCGCGCGCGACCTCGCCGCCGCCGGCGACGACAGCCTGCAGTGGGTGCTCGACGACTGCGCCGCGGGCGAGCTGTTCGCCTTCGCCGTCAGCGAGGCGGGCAACGACCGGGTCATGACCGACTCGGTGACGCGCGCTGAGCGGGTCGAGCCGGGGCAGCACCCCGACCGACGCGGCGGCTGGGCGGTCACCGGCACGAAGATCTTCACGAGCCTGAGCCCCGCGTGGACGCGGCTCGGCGTGCTCGCCCGGCACGAGCCGGCGGGCGGCGTGGCCGAGAGAGAGCGGGCTGGCACCGAGCCCGGCATCGAGCCCCGCATCATCCACGGCTTCCTGCTGCGCGAGGCACGGGTCTCAACACCCGAGCGCTTCGAGCCGCACCCGGCGCCCGGCGTCACGATCACGCCCGACTGGAACACGCTCGGCATGCGCGCCACGCAGAGCCACACCACCCGCCTCGAGGCGGCGTTCATCGCCGACGAGCACGTGTCGCGCATCCTGCCGGTCGGGCCGGTCGCCGACCCGTTCCTGCTCGCGATCTCGGCGAACTTCCTCACCCTCATGGCGTCGGTCTACGCGGGTCTCGCCGACCGTGCGCTCGAGCTCGCCGTCGAGAGCGCCCACCGCCGCACGAGCCTCAAGAACGACGGAGCACCGCAGGCGCACGACCCCGACATCCGCTGGCGCATCGCGGATGCGGCGCTCGCGCTCGACGCCCTCGCCCCCCAGCTCGCTGCCGTCGTGAACGACCGTGACCACGGGGTCGACCGGGGTGCGCGGTGGCACCGCGACCTGGCGGGGCTCAAGCACCGCAGCGTCGAGACCGCCCGGCACGTCGTCGATCAGGCCATGCGGATCGCGGGCGGCGGCGCGTACCGCACCACCGCCGAGCTGAGCCGCCTGCAGCGCGACGTGCTCGCCGGCATCTACCACCCGAGCGACCCCGAGGCCGTGCACGCGACCGTCGCCACCGACCTGCTCGGTCCGGTGCCGTGAGCGGTGCGGACGGCCGCCGCGGTCGAACGGACTAGCTGACCCAGCCGAGCTCGCGCAGCCAGGCCTCGCAGCTCTCGGTCCACTCGACGGCGCTGCCGGCCGCGGCGACGTCGTCGGCGCTCACCTGCTCGCACTCCCGCACCAGCCCGAGGCCGTGGCGGCCGTGCGGGTAGACGTGCAGCGCGTGCGGAACCCCGTGGCGGGCCAGAGCCCTAACGAGGCGGTACGGATGCTCGAGCGGCACCGAGGCGTCCTCCGCCGTGTGCCACACGAAGGTCGGGGGCATCGCGGGGGTGACGAGCCGCTCAACCGAGGTCGCGGCCCGCACCCAGGGCGGTGCCCACCGGCCGAGCAGCTGGCGGCGGGATCCGCCGTGGGTCGGCGTGAGCATCGACACCACCGGGTAGCACAGCACGGCGGCGTCGACCAGGCCGAGCGCGGCGGCGTGCCCGGCGAGGTGCCCGCCGGCCGAGAAGCCCAGCACGCCGAGCCGGGTGACGCCCTCGGCGCGCAGTGCGGCGGCCCGCATCCGGAACGCGTCGATCGGGCCGGGATGCCGGGTGCGCACGGGGTAGGCGAGCACGCTCGCGTCGAGGCCGAGCTCGCGCAGCCAGTCGGCGACCGGCTCGCCCTCGTGCTCGGCCCGGTAGCTGTAGCCGCCGCCGGGCAGCACGATGATGTGCGGGCGATCGACCGGCATCGTCGTCGCCCTACCGACCGGTGAAGGCCGCGTTCAGCAGCTCGTCGATGCGAACGCCGACGTCGGGCTCGGCCGTGTCGAGGCGGTTGGTGAGCAGCACCACGCACCGGCCCGACTGCCGTGAGACCCACAGCTGCGAGCGGCACCACCCCTCGTGGCCGAACGTGCTGTGGTCGAGCAGGCTCGGCCGGTGCGGCAGGTTGAAGCCGATGCCGAAGTGCTCCGGGTGACGGGTGCGGTCGGCGTCGATCACGGTGAGGCCGCTCGTGCGGGGCCGCAGCATCGCCTCGAGGGTGATGCGGTGCACGACCCGGTCGTCGCCGGTGAGCAGCGACTGCCCGATGGCGAGCAGGTCGGCCGCCCGCGCGGCGGCACCGGCGGCGGGGTGCCGCAGGGCGAAGAGGGCGGCCGGGTCGTGCCCGTAGCGCTCGCCGCCGTGAACGCGATGCACGTCGTCGGTGTCGAACGAGAGCCCTTCGGCGCCGACGCTCGCCGCCAGGTCGGCGAACTCCTGCTCGAAGGTGCGGCCGGTCGCGTGCTCGACGAGGGCGGCGACACCCTCCCACGTGAGGTTCGCGTAGCGGCGGGCGCTGCCGGGCGCGAACTCGAGCGGCGCGCGCTCGATCGCCTCGCGCACGGTCGTCGCGCGGCCGTGCGCGAGCGGGGCGGCCCCGCCGTCGAGCACGAGGTCGGCGACGCCCGAGGTGTGGCTCGTCAGGTGGGCCAGGGTGACCTCGGGGCTGACGAAGCCCGGCAGGGCATCCTTCAGCGGGGTCTCGGTCGTGAGCAGTCCGCGCTCGACAGCGCGCATCGCGGTGAGGGCGACGAGCGGCTTCGTCACCGAGTAGAGCGCGAAGCGGTCGTCGACGTGCGCGGTGCGGCCGGTGATGGGGTCGGTGCCGAACGCGGCGACGTCGACCACGCCGTTCGTGTCGGCGATCGCGAGCACGGCGACGGGCAGGCGGCCGGCGTCGACGTGGCGGCGGGTCCAGTCGGCGGCGGCGCTGAAGGCGGTGGTGGCGGTCATGGAGGCCCTTCTCACGTGAGCTGCGGCAGCACCTCGGCCGCGATCACGTCGAGGTGCTCGAGGTCGGTCATGTCGACCGTCTGCAGGTAGAGGCGGTCGACGCCGAGCTCGCGCAGGGCGCCGACGCGGTCGATGACCTCGGCGGGGGTGCCGACGAGGCGCTCGCCGTGGTCGCTCGCGGGGTCGATGCCGACGGCGGCGCAGCGCCGCGCGATCTCGGCGGCGTCGCGGCCGACGACCGTGGGCCAGGCGGCCGAGAGCTTCAGCGTGGCCGGGTCGCGGCCCTCCTCGGCGCAGACGGCGCGCACGTTGTCGAGCACCTCGGCGAAGCCCTCGAGGGTGCGGAACCCGATGTTGAACTCGGTCGCGTAGAGGGCCGCGAGGCGCGGGGTCTTGCGCGGGCCGCCGCCGCCGACGATGACGGGCATGCGCTGCTGCACGATCTTCGGGAGGGCCGGAACGTCGACGAGCCGGTAGTGCTCGCCCTCGAACGAGTAAGTGGCGCCGTCGGGGGTGGCCCAGTAGCCGGTCACGATGGCGAGCTGCTCCTCGAGCATCCCGAACCGCTTGGCGGGGAAGGGGATGCCGAACGCCTCGTGCTCGCGCTCGTACCAGCCGGTGCCGAGGCCGAACTCGGCGCGCCCGCCCGACATCTGGTCGACCTGGGCGACCTGCACGGCGAGGATGCCCGGGTGCCGGTGCGTCGCCGAGCTGACGAGCGTGCCGAGGCGGATCGTGCTGGTCTCGCGGGCGAGGGCGGCGAGGGTCGTCCAGGCGTCGGTCGGGCCGGGCAGGCCGTCGCCGTCGCCCATCACGAGGTAGTGGTCGCTGCGGAACCAGGCGTGGAACCCGAGCTGCTCGGCCCGCTGCGCGTGCGCGACGATCGTGTCGTAGCTGGCGCCCTGCTGGGGCTCGGTGAAGACGCAGTACTCCATGCGTCGAGCCTATGCCGGGCGTGCGGGAGCGATCGCGCGCCGGATGCCCGCCATAGGTATGATCTAACGCATGACCCGCACCGCGATCGTCACCGGAGGCCTGAGCGGCCTCGGAGCCGCGACGGCCGAGCGGCTGCGGGCCGACGGCATCCGGGTGATCACGCTCGACCTCGCCCCGGCGCCCGAGGGCGACGCGCACGCCGCCGACCACCGGCAGCTCGACATCAGCGACGACGCGGCCGTCGCCGCGGTGGCCGCCGAGGTCGGGCCTGTGGACATCCTCGTCAACTGCGCGGGAATCGTCGGCCCCAATAAGCCGCTCATCGAGACGACCGCCGACGAGTGGCGCCGCACCGTCGACGTCAACGTCATGGGAACCGTCGCGACGATCCGCGCCTTCGCGCCCGGCATGGTCGCGCGCGGGTGGGGTCGCATCGTCAACGTCGCGTCGATGGCGGGAAAGGACGGCAACCCGAACCTCGCCGCCTACTCGGCGACCAAGGGTGCGGTCATCGCGCTGACCAAGTCGGTCGGCAAAGAGCTGGCGCAGACCGGCGTGCTCGTCAACGTCATCGCCCCGGCCGTGATCGACACCCCCATGAACGCGAAGACCGACCCGGCGGTGCTGCAGTACATCACCGACCTCATCCCCATGAAGCGCGTCGGCCGGCCCGACGAGTTCGCCGAGCTCGTCGCCTTTCTCACCTCCGACCGCGTGAGCTTCTCGACGGGCGCGGTCTACGACCTCAGCGGCGGTCGCGCCACCTACTAGAAGGGCTCCCATGAAGCTCATGCGCCTCGGCCCGGCGGGGGCCGAACGCCCCGTCGTGCGCGTCGACGACGACGCGTACGTGGATGTCTCCGACATCACGCCCGACTTCGATGAGCGCTTCTTCGGTGCGGGCGGGATGCTCGGTCTCGAGTCCGTCGTCGCGCAGCGTGTCGCGGCCGGCGCCGTGCATCCATTCGGCGACCAGCGCATCGGCGCCCCGATCGCGCGCCCGCACCAGATCCTCTGCATCGGCCTCAACTACTCCGATCACGCGGCCGAGTCGGGCATGCCCGTGCCCGACGAACCGATCCTGTTCACGAAGAGCCCGAACACCCTCGTCGGCCCCAACGACGACGTGCGCATGCCGCGCGGCGCGACGAAGCTCGACTGGGAGGTCGAACTGGGCATCGTCATCGGCGCGCGCACGAGCTACCTCGACTCTGCCGAGCAGGCGAAGCAGCACATCGCCGGCTACGTCGTGGTCAATGACGTGAGCGAGCGGGCGTTCCAGATCGAGCGCGGCGGGCAGTGGGCCAAGGGCAAGTCGGCCGAGACGTTCAACCCGGCCGGGCCGTGGCTCGCGACGCCCGACGAGCTCGACGACGTCATGAATCTCGGCATGTGGCTGGATGTCAACGGGCAGCGGCGGCAGACCGGCTCGACCTCGACGATGATCTTCGATCCGTTCGTCATCGTGCACTACCTGAGCCAGTTCCTCGTGCTCGAGCCCGGCGACCTCATCAACACGGGCACGCCGCCCGGAGTGGGGCTCGGCATGACGCCGCCGACGTACCTGCAGGTGGGCGATGTGATGCAGCTCGGCATCGACGGGCTCGGCACGCAGCGGCAGACGGTCATCGCCCCGCGCTGAGCCACCGCGCTGAGCCTGCCGCGCCGAAGGCCCGGGCTTACCGCTCGGGCGGCGTGATCTGCGAGCGGCTGACGATCGCGATGATCGACTCGCCGCGCTTGAGCCGCACCTGTAGCCGCAGGGCTCCCGAACGGGCGATGAGCACCCCGATCACCGTGGCCGCGAGCGCCGGCACCGCCCCCGAGATGACGAGCGCCGCCTGCGGCCCGAGCCACTCGGCGAGGCTGCCCATGAGCGGCCCGCCGATCGCCTGCCCGCCGACCATGATGATCACGTAGAACGACATGACGCGGCCCCGGATGCCCGGGTTGCAGCTGAGCTGCACGAGCGAGTCGGCCATGATCGCGTAGATGAGCCGCGCGATGCCGATGCCGACCAGCAGTGGCAGGAACAGGCCGTACACGGGGGCGAGGCCGGCGAGGGCCTGCAGGGTGCCGTACACGAGCGCGGCGATGATGATGGTGCGCAGGCGGAGGGTGCGCATCCGGGTCGAGAGCAGCGCGCCGGTGAGGGCCCCGATCGCGACGAGCGAGCTGTAGAGGCCGTAGCCGGTCGACCCCGAGTCGTACACCTCGTCGGCGACGCCCGTGAGGATCACGGGCAGCGACATGCCGAAGACGGCGACGAACATCAGCAGGATCATCGGCCAGAAGATTGTCGGCTTCGACCGCGCGTAGCGCAGCGCCTGGCGGATCTGCCCGCTCTGCCGCGGCTGCACGGGGATGATGCGCAGCTCGTCGCTGCGCAGGGTCGCGAGCGTGATGACCACCACGAACGCGGCGAGGGCGTTGACCGCGATCGCCCAGCCCGAGCCCGCGACGGCGATGATGACGCCGGCGACGGCCGGGCCGATGAAGCCGCCGAAGTGGAAGACCGAGGCGTTGAGGCTGATGGCGTTCTGCAGCAGGCGCGGCTCAACCATCTCGGTGACGAGCACCACGCGCGCCGGGCTCTCGACGACGAACACGCAGCCGATGACGACGGAAATCGCGTAGACGTGCCACAGTTCGACCACCCCGGTGAGGGCGAGCGTCGCGAGAAGCGCGCTCAGCAGGCCAAAGACTGAGTACACGCCGATCAGCAGTACGCGCTTCGAGAAGCGGTCGGCGATCACGCCGCCGTACGGGCCCAGCAGCAGCATCGGGCCCCACTGCAGGAAGATCGTCACCCCGACCGCGGCGATGTTGCCGGTGAGCTCGAGCACGAGCCAGTCGGTGGCGATGCGCTGCATCCAGCCGGCGGTGTGCGCGAGCAGCTGCGAGCCCTGGAAGCGTCGGTAGTTGCGAATCTGCAGCGAGGCGAACGAGTCGCGCAGGCTCGTGCTGCCGCGGTGCACCGGGATCGGCTCGGTGGGCGGGAAGGCGGGAGCGGCGAGGTCTGGCACGGTGCTTTCGGTGATGGATGCGAGGCCGGAGTGCGGCCGGTGATCAGCCTACGCCCGCACGGGCGGGTGGGGATCAGGCGGAAGCCCCGTCGCGACGACCACCACGGCACGGGACGACGGGGCCCGACCCCGCGGGTTTGGTGCGGGTCCTCTAGCCGCGCGGAACGAGCCGCTGCAGCTGGGTCACGTGCCCCGGCTCGAGCTCGTCGAGCGAGCGCACGCCGAGCAGCTTCATGGTGCGGGTGATCTCGCCGCGGAGGATCTCGATGGCACGGTCGACGCCCTCCCGCCCGCCGGCCATGAGGCCGTAGAGGTACGCGCGGCCGATGAGGGTGAAGCGTGCCCCGAGCGCGACCGAGGCCACGATGTCGGCGCCCGACATGATGCCGGTGTCGAGGTGCACCTCGGTGTCCTTGCCGACCTCGCGCACGACCGCGGGCAGCAGGTGGAAGGGGATCGGCGCGCGGTCGAGCTGCCGCCCGCCGTGGTTCGACAGGGTGATGCCGTCGACGCCGAGGTCGGTGAGGCGCTTCGCGTCGTCGACGGTCTGCACGCCCTTGACGACGAGCTTGCCGGGCCACTGCTCCTTGATCCACCGCAGGTCGTCGTAGGTCACGGTGGGGTCGAACATGAAGTCGAGCAGCTCGGCGACCGTGCCGTCCCAGCTCGAGAGGCTCGCGAAGGCGAGCGGTTCGGTGGTCAGGAAGTCCCACCACCACCAGGGGCGCGGGATCGCGTTGACGATCGTGCCGACCGTGAGCGCCGGGGGGATCGAGAAGCCGTTGCGCTTGTCGCGCAGGCGCGCGCCCGCGACCGGCACGTCGACGGTGACGAGCAGCGTGTCGAAGCCCGCGGCCGCCGCGCGCTCGACGAGCTGCATCGAGCGATCGCGGTCTTTCCACATGTAGAGCTGAAACCAGTTGCGGCCGTCGGGCGCCGCTGCGCGAACATCCTCGATGCTCGTCGTGCCCATCGTCGACAGCGAGAACGGGATGCCCGCCGCAGCCGCCGCGGAGGCGCCGGCCACCTCGCCCTCGGTGTGCATCATGCGCGTGAAGCCGGTGGGCGCGATGCCGAAGGGCAGCTCGACGCGCTGACCGAGCACCTCCCAGCCGGTGTCGACCTGGCTCACGTCGCGCAGGATCGCGGGGTGGAACTCGATGTCACTGAACGCCTGCCGCGCCCGCGCGAGGCTCAGCTCGCCCTCTGCCGCGCCCTCGGTGTAGTCGAAGGGCGCCTTCGGCGTGCGGCGCTGCGCGATCGCGCGCAGGTCGGCGATCGTCAGGGCGCTCTGCAGCCGGCGCTTCTTGGCGTTGACGGTCGGCGCCTTGAATCGCATGAGCGGCGCGAGCTCTTTCGGGCGGGGAAAGCGGCGTTTCACCATGGGGCTAGTCCTTCTTGTTCTAAGCGTTGGCGTGCTGCGAGTCGTAGCGGGCGAGCAGGCGGTCGCGCGCGCCCTCGATGTGGGCGCGGGTGAAGGCGCCTGCGCGCTCGGGGTCGCCCGCGGCGACGGCGTCGAGGATTCCCTGGTGCTGCGCGACGACGTCGTCGAGCGCGAGCAGGCGGTGCGCCTGCACCTGGCCGGTGCAGAGCTCGATCTCGCCCATGAGCAGCGCGTGCAGGCGCGCGAGCCGGGGGGAGCGCTGCGCCTCGACGAGAGCGCGGTGGAACGCGATGTCGGCGCGGGCGAGAGCCGGGGGAACCTCCGCGCCCGGGGCCGCCGAGCGCGCGGCGGTCGCGGCGTCGGTGAGCATCCGCTGCGCTGCGATGGCCGCCATCGGAACAACCCCGTCGGCGGCGAGGGTGCGCAGCGCGGCCTCTTCGACGATGGCGCGGTTGGCGTAGAGGTCGACGATGTCGTCGCGCGTGAGCTCGGGAACCCGCGCGGTCTTGTGCGCCTCGCGCCGCAGCAGCCCGTCGGCGACGAGGCGCTCGAGCGCGACCTTCGCGGTCGGGCGGGCGACCCCGAACCGCTCGGCGACGGCCTGCTCGGTGATGGCCGATCCGGGCGCTTCGCGCTGGCTCAGGATGCTCTCGCGCAGCGCCTCGTACACCGCATCGGGCACGCGCGTGACGGCGAGGGCTTCACTGCTCATGCCGGCGACTGTAGCAGATTGTTATACAAGTGCACGAGCCTCTCACCAGGGCCTCCTAGCGACGCGGCCGCGGCTACCCTGATCGACCGGCGCTGCTCGCACGCACGATGAGCTCGGGCGTGAACACCACCTGGCGACCCGGGTCGGCCCCCTCATCCGCTTCCGCCAACAGCATCTCCACGGCGGTGCGGCCAATCAGCGAAGCCGGCTGCCGCACCGACGACAGGGGCACGACGGCACCCCGCGCGAAGTCGATGTCGTCGTACCCGACGATCGCGATGTCATCGGGCACCCTCATGGTTCCGAGCATGACGAAGGCCTGCAGCGCCCCGATCGCCATGAGGTCGTTCGCCGCGAACACGGCGTCGGGGCGATCCCCCGGGGCGCGGGCCGCGAGCTGCTCGCCGAGCCGCCGGCCTTCGAGGATGCTGAGGCTCGCGCCCGTGATGATCTCGACCCGAACGTCGTCATGCTGCTGCGCCACCTGCTGCAGGCCGAGCAGTCGATCCTGCACCTGACGGATGCTGAGGGGCCCTCCGAGGAAGGCGATGCGCCGGCGGCCGCTCGCGACGAGGTGCTCACCGGCGAGCCGCCCGCCCGCCACGTCATCGACCGACACCGAGCTCACATCGCCCGAGCTCGACGTTCGGTCGACGAGCACCGCGGGAATACCCCGTTCCCGCAGGCGCCGCAGTCGCGTCTCGACATCGCCGAACGGCGTGATGAGCACACCCCGCATGCGCTGCTCTTCGAACAGGTCGAGATAGCCGGCTTCACGGTCGGTCTTCTCATCGCTGTTGCCGAGAATGATCGCGTACCCGGCTTCGCGTGCGCCGTCCTCGGCGCCGATCGCGAGTTCGCTGAAGAAGGGGTTGCGCACGTCGAGCACGATGAGACCGATGGCACGACTACTGCCGGCCCGCAGCTGCCGGGCGGCATCGTTGCGCACGAACCCCAGCTCGTCGATCACCGCGAGTACCTTGCGCGCTGTCTCACTCGAGACCTTGTCGGGGCGGTTCAGCACGTTCGAGACCGTGCCGATCGAGACGCCGGCGCGCTCGGCGACATCGCGCATGCTCGCGGGCGACCCCTTCATCACGAGGTCAGTCTAGGCCGGGTTTACCGGATTGTGATTCGTTTCATTTGACGAGTTGTCTGTATCTCTGTATCGTCCTCGTCAACCTAATGAAACGTTTTACGTTGGGAGCACGTCAGTGACGACGAACACCGAGCCGGCAGCGCCTGCGCTCGAGCTCACCGCGGTCGCCAAGTCTTTCGGCGCCGTGGTCGCGCTCAGCGATGGCGAGCTCCGCCTCGACTCCGGCTCCATCCACGCCCTCGTCGGCGAGAACGGCGCGGGCAAGTCGACGCTCGTGAAGATCATCGCCGGCCTGTACCGTCCTGATCGCGGCGAGTACCGGCTTGGCGGGTTCCCGGTCGACTTCCACACGACTGCCCAGGCGAAAGATGCTGGCGTCGCGGTCATCTACCAGGAGCCCACGCTCTTCCCCGACCTCACCGTCGCGGAGAACATCTTCGTCGGCCGCCAGCCGCGCGGCCGACTCGGCCTCATCGATCGCGCGGCGATGCGCGCTCAGTCGCGGCAGCTCTTCGCCCAGCTTGGCGTGCCCATCGATCCCGATCGGCTCGCCGAGGGGCTCTCGATCGCCGACCAGCAGATCATCGAGATCGCGAAGGCCATCTCGATGGATGCTCGGGTGCTGATCATGGATGAGCCCACCGCGGCGCTCTCGGGTGTCGAGGTCGAGCGGCTGTTCACGGTCGCGCGCAGCCTTCGCGACCAGGGCGCGGCGATCCTCTTCATCTCCCACCGCTTCGACGAGGTGTTCTCGCTGTGCGACCGCATCACGGTCATGCGCGACGGTAGGTACATCGCCACCCACGCGACGGAGGAGACCACGGTCGACACCATCGTCCGCGAGATGGTGGGCCGCGACATCGCGCAGCTCTTTCCCAAGGTCGCTGCGCCGATCGGCGAGGTGGTGCTGCGGGTGGCCGACCTGCAGAGCGCCGGCGTGTTCCACGACGTGAGCTTCGAGGTTCGTGCCGGCGAGATCGTCGCCTTCTCCGGCCTCGTGGGGGCAGGGCGTACCGAGATCGCCCGTGCTGTCTTCGGGATCGACCGCTACGACTCCGGGCGCGTCGAGCTGCTCGGAGCTCCTTTGCGTCCCGGTGACCCCATGGCGGCGATCGATGCCGGAATAGCCTTCGTGCCGGAGGACCGCCGCAAGCAGGGCCTCGTGATGGATCTCTCGGTCGCCCGCAACGCGACGCTGACGCTGCGCCACGTGCTCGCGCGTCTCGGCATCATCAGCGGCGCCCGAGAGCATCGCGAGGCCGCGACATGGACAACGCGCCTGCAGGTCAAGGGTGCGCTCGACGCCGAGGTCTCGACCCTCTCGGGCGGCAACCAGCAGAAGGTCGTGCTCGCAAAGTGGCTGGCTACGGAACCGCGACTGCTGATCGTCGACGAACCGACCCGAGGGATCGACATCGGAACCAAGGCCGAGGTCCATCGGCTCCTCTCCGATCTCGCGGGGCGCGGCATCGCGATCATCATGATCTCCTCCGAGCTACCCGAGGTGCTCGGCATGGCCGACCGAGTGATCGTCGTGCGCGAAGGAGCCATCACCGCGCAGCTCGATCGAGCCGACGCCACCCCAGAATCCGTGATGCGCGCCGCGACGGCCGTGGGAGAGGACGCACGATGACCGCCTCTGTGCACGACCATCGCCGAACGTTCGGCGACCGCCTGCGCGGGGTCCTGAGACTTCGCGAGCTGCCCGTCGCGGTCGCCCTCGTCGCTCTCGTCATCATCACTGCGCTCATCAACCCGCGATTCCTGACCCCCCAGAGCACGAAAGACCTGCTGCTCAACGCCACGATCGTGCTGATCCTGGCGGTCGGGCAGGCGATCGTCATCATCACCCGCAACGTCGACCTCTCGGTCGGCTCGATCCTCGGACTCTCCGGATTTCTGACGGGAACGCTCTTCGCGACGTTGCCCGGCATCCCCATCCCACTGGTGTTCCTCGCCGGGATCCTGCTCGGAACGCTGCTCGGAGCCATCAACGGCCTCCTCGTCACCCTGGCGGGAGTACCTGCGCTCGTCATCACGCTCGGAACTCTTTACGTCTACCGCGGCATCAACAACGCGTGGGCCGGAGGTCGCGAGTACTTCTCCGGCGATCGTCCCGAAGAGTTCGGCAACCTCTCGGTCGATACCGTCTTCGGCTTCCCGATCATCACGCTCATCGCGCTCGTGGTTCTGGTGATCCTGGCCATCGTGCTCGGCGGCACCCGGTCGGGCCGCGACTTCTACGCCATCGGCTCCGATCCCACGGCGGCGACCCTGTTCGGCATCCCCGTGCGGCGGCGAGTATTCACCGCGTTCCTCATCAACGGCGGGCTCGCGGGCCTGGGCGGGGTGCTCTACGCGTCACGCTTCAGCTCCGTCGGCGCGACTACGGGAACCGGCATCGAGCTTGATGTCGTGGCCGCCGCGGTGGTCGGCGGGGTCGCCATCTTCGGTGGATCAGGCACCGTGGTCGGGGCTGCGATCGGGGCGCTCCTGCTCACGACGATCACCAGCTCGCTGACCGCGCTGCGGGTCGACAAGTTCTGGCAGCAAGCGGTCGTAGGCGTCCTGATCCTCGCCGCCATCATCATCGACCGGCTCGCGAGCATCCGCACCGCTCGTCGACTTCGCGTGAGTGAGGCCCGCAATGACTGAGACCTCGATCGCCATGCCGCGCCGTGCTCATCCCGTGATCACCTGGCTGCGCAGCCGTGATGCGGTGCTCGTCGGGGCGCTACTGCTGATCATCCTGATCGCGAGCCTGGCGCTCCCGCGGTTCGCGGGCCCCGTCACGGTCGGGTACCTGCTGCTCAACGCCGTGCCGATCCTCATGATCGCCCTGCCGATGACGCTCATCATCATCACCGGCGAGATCGACCTCTCTGTGGCGAGCATCGTCGGCATGAGCACGGCGACGATCGGGTCGCTCACTCTCGCGGGCTGGGAGTTCCTGCCGGCGGCGGGCGCGGCCGTGGTCGTCGGCACGCTCGGGGGAGTGCTCAACGGCGTGCTCATCGCCTTCCTTGGCCTCCCCTCTCTCGCGGTCACGATCGGCACGCTCGCGCTCTATCGAGGCCTGACCCTCGTGTTCATCGGCGACAACTCGGTCTCGAGCAGCTCGTACCCGCCGGAATTCGCCCAGTTCATCAACCTGAAGCTCGGCGCCACCGGCATCCCCGCGGTGATCTTCATCGTGCTCGCCTTCGTGATCATGTTCTCGGTGGTGCTGCACCTCACACCGTTCGGCCGCGGGCTCTACGCGCTCGGCTACTCGAAAGACGCCGCCACCTTCGTGGGCATCAAGGTCGCACGCTCGAAGTTCTGGCTGTTCGTCGCCAGCGGATTCGTCTCGGCGCTCGTGGGCGTCTACTGGGCGCTCTACTACAGCGCCCGCAGCGACAGCGCTACGGGTCTCGAACTGACGGTGATCGCCGCGGTGCTCCTGGGCGGCGTGTCGATCTTCGGCGGCCGTGGAACAGTCGTCGGCGCGATCACCGGCGTTCTCATCATCAGCGTCATTAACTACGCGCTCCGCTTGCAACGGGTGCCTGATGTGGTGCTCATCATCATCACCGGCACCCTGCTCATCATCTCGGTCGTTGCGCCGAGCGTCGTCGATGCGGTTCGCCGCCGACGCTCCTCGGCCCGCAGCCGCCGCTCGCTTCCCCAGGGCACCGCCCGGGGAGATCACGGCGTCGAACTCTCGACGACCGCCCACCAAGAGAAGGAATGACAATGGAGTTGCTTCGCAATCACCGCGGGGGCGTTCGTCGCCGCCTGATCACGTTCGCCGCGGCGAGCACCGTCGCCGCGCTCGCCCTGACCGGCTGCGCCGCTGAGGCCCCTGCCGGAGAGGGCGAGGGTTCGAGCGAGGGTGCCACGATCACGTTCATCCCGAAGAACCTCAACAACCCCTACATCACACTCGAGCTCTCGGGCGCGAAGGAGGCGGCGGAGGAGCTCGGCTTCGTCTACAACGAGGCCGCTCCGCTCGATGCCGGTGCCGACAGCCAGATCCCGTTCATCCAGACCGAGGTTCAGAACGGAACGCAGATCATCGCCGTGTCGCCCAACGACCCGAACGCTGTCTGCCCCGCGCTCGAAGACGCTCGCGCTGGCGGAGCGAAGATCATCACCTTCGACTCCGACTCGGCCGTCGAGTGCCGCGACATCTTCATCAACCAGGTGTCGGTCGAGCTCGTGGCCGCTGGTCAGCTGAAGCAGCTGTTCGACCAGATCGGTGGCACCGGCGAGATCGCCATCCTGTCGGCCACCGCCGCTGCGCCCAACCAGAACGCGTGGATCGAGGCCATGATCGCCGAGATCGAGGCGAACCCCGAGTACGAGTGGGACCTCGTGGCCACCGTCTACGGTGACGACGACGACACCAAGTCGTTCCAGGAGGCCCAGGGCCTGCTGCAGTCGTACCCCAACCTCGCGGGCATCATCTCGCCCACGACGGTCGGCATCGCGGCGACGGCTCGCTACCTCTCGACGTCGGAGTACAAGGGCCAGGTCGCGCTCGTCGGTCTCGGTCTCCCGGGCCAGATGAAGGAGTACCTGCTCGACGGCACCGTCGAGGGCTTCGCGCTGTGGGACCCGTCCGAGGTCGGCTACCTGGCGGCGTACGCGGGCAAGGCCCTGCTCGACGGCACCATCACCGGTGCTGAGGGCGAGACCTTCGAGGCCGGCAAGCTCGGCACCTACACGATCGGACCGGACGGCCTGATCATCGTCGGCGAGCTGCTCGAGTTCAACGCCGAGAACATCGACCAGTACGAGTACATCTCCTTCTAGTCGCTATCCGGTGCGGGGGCCGGGCTCCGGCTCGGCCCCCGCCACCACTCGACCCTTCCCTCTCTGCCACCGGAGCCGCTCATGACCACCGACCGCACGCGGGTGTGCTTCATCCTGCAGGTGCGCCCCGATCGGCTCGACGAGTACCGCGAGCGCCACGAGGCCGTCTGGCCCGAGATGCTCGAAGCCCTCTCGGCGACCGGCTGGCACAACTACTCGCTCTTCCTCGACGACGACGGGCTCCTCATCGGGTATCTCGAGACCGACGACTTCGCCGCCGCGCAGGCGGCGATGGCGCAGACCGAGGTCAACGCCCGCTGGCAGGCCGAGATGGCCCCGTACTTCGTCGAGCTGCAGGGCCGACCCGACGAGAGCATGCGCACCCTTCCTCTCGTCTTCCAGCTGGAGACACAGCTCGCGGCTCTGACAGACACCTCCGATCGAAAGACGACCCCATGACTTCCCGCTTCGCTCAGATCGCGCCGCACCTTGAGCGCCAGGCCATCGAGCTGCCCTCGTGGGCCTTTGGCAACTCGGGCACGCGCTTCCGCGTCTTCGGCACGCCCGGCACCCCGCGTGACCCCTTCGAGAAGATCGCGGATGCGGCCCAGGTGCACGCGCACACGGGCCTCGCCCCGACCGTCGCCCTGCACATCCCGTGGGACGCGGTGGACGACTACGCGGCCCTGCGCGCTCACGCCGAAGAGCACGGTGTCGCCCTCGGCACGATCAACTCGAACACCTTCCAGGACGAGGAGTACAAGTTCGGCTCGCTCGCCGCGAGCGACCCGGTCGCCCGCCAGCGCGCGATCGATCACCACTTCGCGTGCATCGACGTCATGCACCAGACGGGCTCGCGCGACCTCAAGATCTGGCTCGCCGACGGAACGAACTACCCCGGCCAGGACGACATGCGGCGGCGGCAGGACGCCCTCGCCGAGAGCCTCGCGGCGATCTACGCGCGCCTCGGCGAAGAGCAGCGCCTCGTGCTCGAGTACAAGTTCTTCGAGCCAGCTTTTTACCACACCGATGTTCCCGACTGGGGAACCGCCTACGCCCAGGTCGCCGCCCTCGGTGATCGCGCGATGGTCTGCCTCGACACCGGTCACCACGCTCCCGGCACGAACATCGAGTTCATCGTCATGCAGCTGCAGCGCCTCGGCAAGCTCGGCTCGTTCGATTTCAACTCGCGCTTCTATGCCGACGACGACCTCATCGTCGGGGCCGCCGATCCGTTCCAGCTCTTCCGCATCATGGTCGAAGTCGTGCGTGGCGGAGCGTACGACGAGGGCAGCGATGTGGGCTTCATGCTCGACCAGTGCCACAACATCGAGGAGAAGATCCCCGGCCAGATCCGCAGCGTGCTCAACGTGCAGGAGATGACCGCGCGCGCTCTGCTGATCGACCGCGAGGCTCTCGACGCCGCCCAGCGCGCGAACGACGTGCTCGCGGCGAACGGCATCCTCATGGACGCCTTCTATACGGATGTCCGCCCCGACCTCGCCGCCTGGCGCGAGTCGCGCGGCCTGGCGGCTGACCCGATGGCCGCCTACGCCGCGAGCGGCTACCGTGACCGGATCGTCGCCGAACGGGTCGGCGGCACACAAGCAGGATGGGGAGCGTGATGACTGAGATCTCGACGGTGCTGGCACCGAAGGTGCGACGGAAGACCCGGATCGGCCTCGTCGCCGGCGGCCTGGGCACCTACTGGCCCCAGTTCCCGACGCTGCTGCCCCAGTTGCAGGAGAGCGCGCGGGTCGTCTCCGCTCGATTCCAGGCGATGGATGCCGACGTCGTCGATGTCGGCTTCATCTCGGATGCGCAGGAGGGTGCGATCGCGGCTGAGAAGCTGCGGGCCGCCGACTGCGATCTGATCGTCATGTTCCTGACTACTTATCTGACGTCGTCGATGGTGCTTCCGATCGCACAGCGCTCAAACACGCCCGTGCTCGTAATCGATCTGCAACCGTCGGAGAAGATGGACCACGCGAACTTCGACACCGGGGCCTGGCTCGCTTACTGCGGGCAGTGCTCGGTTCCCGAGGTCGGCAACGTCTTCCGCCGTGCGGACATCCCGTTCCGCTCGGTCTCGGGCCACTTGGCGCACGAGCCGGCCTGGCGCCGCATCGAGCAGTGGATCAACGCCGCGCATGTGCGGGCGACCCTCCGTCACGCCCGCCACGGACTCATGGGTCACGTGTACCCCGGCATGCTCGATGTCTCGACCGATCTCACGCTCCTCCCGGTGACGTTCGGGTCGCACGTCGAGGTTCTCGAGTTCGACGACCTGCGCGTGCGGGTCGAGAAAGTCACCGAGGCGGAGACGCGAGCCCGCATGGAGCTCGCCCGCGAGATCTTCACGCTCGACGACACCGTCGTCGACGACGATTTCGCCTGGGGTGCGCAGGTGTCGGTCGGTCTGGACCGACTGGTCGACGACTTCGAGCTCGACAGCCTCGCCTACTACCACCGCGGCCTCGACGGCGAGCAGCACGAGCGCCTCGGTGCCGGCATGATCCTCGGAGCCTCCCTGCTCACCGCCCGCGGCATCCCCGCGACCGGCGAGTACGAGCTGCGCACGACCGTCGCGCAGCTCGCCACCCAGGTCGTCGGCGCCGGAGGCTCGTTCTGCGAGATCCAGGCGCTCAACTTCGACGACGGCGTCGTCGAGATGGGGCACGATGGGCCGGCGCACCTCGCCGTCAGCTCCCGCGACCCGCTCCTGCGCGGGCTCGGTGTCTTCCACGGCAAGCGCGGCTGGGGGGTGAGTGTCGAGTTCGACGTGCAGCAGGGCCCGGTGACGCTGCTCGGCCTGGGGCAGGATCGGGACGGCGGTCTGGCCTTCATCGCCTCGGAGGGCACCGTGGTGCCGGGCCCGTTGCTGGCGATCGGCAACACCACGAGCCGGGTCGACTTCGGCCGTGATCCTGGCGAGTGGGTCGACGAGTGGAGCGCGACGGGCATTGGCCACCACTGGTCGCTATCGATCGGGCACCGCGCCGCCGACTACAAGGCTGCTGCGAGCCTGCTCGGTATCGACTTCCGCCAGGTGTGATCGGTGTCCCTTGTCGTCGTCGCGGTGTTGACCGCGAAGCCCGGCAAAGGCCCGCAGGTCATCGAGTCGTTTCGCGAGGTCTCTCCGCTCGTGCATGACGAAGCGGGGTGCGAGCTCTACGCGGCTCACCTCGAGCAGGGCGGCGATACGGTCGTGATGGTCGAGCGCTGGACCACCCGCGCTGACCTCGATGCGCACGCCGCGGGCGCCCCGCTTGCACGGTTGAACGAGCTCAACGCCGATCTGCTCGAACGCCCGTATGACGTGTGGATGCTCGACGCGGTGCCCCTCGGCGATGAGGCCCGCGGTGTCATCCCGCGATAAACCGGAGGCGCGTTCGACCCGGAGTAGGCTGGTTCATTGAACGGTCGATGAAGGGGGTGCGCATGGCGACCATCCGCGATGTCGCGCGCCTCGCCCAGGTCTCGGCCGGCACCGTCAGCAACGTGCTCAACCGCCCTTCGTACGTGCGGGAGGAGACGCGGGAGCGCGTGCTCGCCGCCATCCGCGAGCTCGACTTCGTGCCCGATCAGGGCGCCCGGCAGTTCCGGCCCGGCCGTGTGCGTACGCTCGGGCTCGCGATCGCGAACCTCGACAATCCCTTCTTCGTCGACGTGGCGCTCGGGGCCGAGGAGCGGTGCAAAGAGCTCGGCGTGGGTGTGGTGTTCTGCAACAGCGGCTACGACCCCGTGCGCGAGCAGCAAAACCTCGACCTGCTCGTGCAGTCGCGCGTGCAGGGCATCATCATCGCGCCGGTCGACGAGCGCAGCCCCCGGCTCGAGATGCTGCGCGACCGCGGGGTGCCGATGGTCTTCGTCGACCGCGTGGGCGACGATCGCGACTGCTGGTCGGTCGTCGTCGACGACTTCGAGGGCGGGCGCCTCGGCGCGCGGCACCTCGTCGGCGAGGGCCACCGCCGCATCGCCTTCCTCGGCCATCCGGAGCAGAGCCCCAAGGTACGCACTCGTCTCGCCGGCGCCCGCAGCGTGGTCGATGCCTCGCCCGGGGTCGAGCTCGAGCTCATCGAGGCCGACTCGTGGACGATCGAGGCGGGTCGGGCTGCTGCGCGGAGGCTGGCAGAGCGGGTCGCGGCCCGGCGCCCGACCGCGGTCTTCTGCGCCAACGACATGCTCGCGCTCGGCCTGGAGCAGGAGCTGCTGCGCAGCGGTGTGCGCATCCCCGACGACATCGCGATCGTCGGCTACGACGACCTCGAGTGGGCCTCGGTCTCGAGCGTGCCGCTGACGACCGTGCGCCAGCCGCGCTTCGGCCTCGGCCGGACGGCGGTCGACATGATCATGGATCTGCTCGCCCGAACCTCGAAGAACGTGCCGACGGCCAACCACGTCGTGCTCCGCCCTGAGCTCGTGCGCCGTGAGAGCGCCTGACCCGCTGGCGACGACCGCTCGCGAGTAGGCTGACACGCAGGTCGGCCCCGCTCCTCGTCTACAGGAGCGGGGCCGACGTCTGCTGGTCGTGCTGTGATGCGTGCGGTCTAGAACGCCGGCTCGACGTCGTTCACGTTCTCGATCGTGACGACCGTGAGCGGGATTCCGATGCGCGCCTCGACGGCCTCACCGCGGGCGGCGGCGACGATCGTGTTGAGCGCGAGCTTGCCGTCTTCGACGGGTGACTGCACGATCGTGGCGAAGAACTGCCCCGCCTTGATCGACTCGAACGCGTCCTTCTGGCCGTTGATGCCGACGATCGGCGGGATGTCGTCGAGGCTGCGGCCCGACTCGGCCCAGGCGTCGATGAAGCCACGCGCCATGGTGTCGTCGTTGGCGTAGACGCCGTCGATGTCGTCGCCGAATCGGGTGATGAGGTCGCGGCTCGCCTCGAGCGCCTTCTGCTGGTCGAAGTCGGCGTTGACCACCTGCAGCACCTCGATGCCCGAGCCGAGCTCGGTGAGTCGCTCGGTGAAGCCGTCGGTGCGGCCGATGGTCGTGCCGTTGCCAGCCTGACCCGCGATGATGACGACGTTGCCCTCGCCGCCGAGCGCCTCGTTGAGGGCGTCGGCGGAGAGCACGCCCTCCTCGTACACGTCGGGGCCGGTGAACGAGGTGACGTAGGGCAGGGCCTCGTCATCCATCGGCGAGTTGATGAGCACGACCGGGATGCCGGCATCCTGGGCCGCGATGAGGCCCGGGATGTAGGCCTGCGGGTCGAGCGGCCACAGCACGATGCCGTCGGGGTTGCGCCCGACGCACGTGGTCAGCTGCTCGGTGCCGGTCTGCACGTCGAACTCCTGCGACAGGCGGGTGACGGTCGCGCCGGCCTCGGCGGCCGCGGCGTCGAACGCCTCGTTGGCCGGGGTGACGTAGGGGTGCGCCTCGGCCGCGGTCACGTAGCAGATTTCGACCGGGCCGTCGGCGGCGTCGCCACCGTCAGCAGGGGCGGCGCAGCCGGACAGGACGAGTCCGGCTGCGGCCACCGCGGCGGCGGTGCCGACCAGGGAGGTTCCTTTTCTCATGGTGCAGGGGTCCTTTCGTTCTTTCGGGAAGACCGCGAGGACCGCGCTCGTCGCCACAGTGCGGCAAGCGTGACATCACGGCGTTGGCTGCCCGACACGGTGCGGTCGAGCAGGATCAGGAGCAGGAGGATCACACCGGTGACGATGTCCTGCAGGTAGGCGGGAACGCTCTGGTACTCCATCGCGGTCGTGAGCGCCGCGATCGTCAGCAGGCCGCCGAGCGTGCCCATCGCCGAGCCGCGGCCGCCCTCGAGCCGCGTGCCGCCGATGACGACGGCGGCGATCGCGACGAGCACGATGCTCTCGCCGAAGACCGGCGAGCCGGTGTTGACGCTGAGGCTCTGGATGACGCCCGCGACACCGGCCATCGTGCCGCTGAAGACGAACGCGCCGAACAGGTAGGCGCGCGAGCGGATGCCGCTGGCTTCGGCGCTCGCCGGGTTGCTGCCGACCGCGAAGAGCTGGCGGCCGGCGACCGATCGGGTCAGCCACAGGTGCAGCAAGATGATGAGCGCGAAGAACAGCAGCGTGCGCCCCGTGAACGTGCCGGCGATGGGCCGGGAGACGACGAGCCCGAACAGCGGGTCGATGCCGCTGATGGGCCGCGATTCGGTGATCAGGTGGCACAGCGCGCGGAAGAACAGCATCGACGCGAGCGTCGCAACGAGCGAGTTGATGCGCAGCACGACGACGAGGAAGCCGTTGACGGCTCCCGCCGTGATTCCGACACCGAGCCCGACGAATGCGGCGGGAATCTGGCCGAGCGACTCCTGCAGCCCGATCGTGGCGATGCCCGAGAGCGCGAGGATCGCGCCACCGGAGAGGTCCAGCTGCCCGGCGATCAGCACTACGGTGAGGCCGATCGCGAGCAGGCCGAGCGTTGCCATGCGGTCGAGCCCCAGGCTCGCGGTGCGGAAGTCTAGGAAGCCGGGAACGAGAGTTGCCCCGAGCATCAGCGTGGCGACGAGGATGATCACCACGCGGTTGCGCACGAGCGCGTGGAACACCTCGCTGTCGAGGATGTGGCGTGATGGGGTCATTCCCGTCCTCCTCGCTTGCGCAGCGCGACGTCGATGGCGACGGCACCCGCGATGAGAGCGCCCTTGACGATGCCCTGGGGCTCGGTGGCGACCCCCTGCAGCACCATGATGTTGGTGAGCAGCTGCACGAACAGCAGGCCGCCGAAGGCGTAGAGCACGGTGCCCGAACCGCCGAGCAGGCTCACGCCGCCGACGACGACCGCGGTGATCGCGTCGAACTCGTACCCCATGCCGATGCCGGGGCGCGCGGTCTGCAACGTGATGCCGAGCAGCACACCGCTGACGCCGGCGAGGGTGCCTGTGAGCAGGAAGGCGAAGGCCCGAACGCGCTTGACCGGAACGGCGCTTGCCTCGGTGGCGAGCGGGTTGCTGCCGACGGCGTACGACCAGCGCCCGATCACAGTGCGGCTCAGCACGAGGTGGCCGGCTGCGACGATGGCGAGGAAGATCAGCACGATCACGGGCACCACCCCGAAGACGCGGCCTGTGAGGAACGCCTGGGCACCCGGGTCGCTGCCGTAGACGATGACGCCGCCGACGAAGACCTGCGCGATGCCGAGCACGATGGTGCCGCTCGCGAGGGTCGTGATGACCGGGTTGAGCCCGGCGTAGCCGACGAGCCAGCCGTTCACGGCCCCGGCGATCCCGGCTGCGAGCACGCCCACGAGCGCGGCGGGGATCGTGCCGATGCTCGGCTGCAGGCCCAGCACGAGTAGCCCGCCGATGGCGACCGTCGCGGGAACCGAGAGGTCGGCCAGACCGCGCGTCACGAAGACGAAGGTCATGCCGACAACGATGATGCCGACGATCGACATGTTGATGAGCACGTTCGTGAGGTTCTGCACAGTCAAGAACCGGTCGCTCAGCAGCGAGCCGACGATCATCGTCACCACGATGCCGGCCGGCAGCCCGAGACGTGCACCGTAGGTGCTGAAGAGCCCGCGCTCGACGGTGCGGGTGGGCGGGGCTGCGAGTGAACTCATGATGAGACCTCCCCGGTCGCGGCGTGCATGACCTCGTGCTCGGCCGCGCCGCGCGGCAGCTCGGCGGCAACGCGACCCTCGTGCAGTACGACGATGCGATCGCTCACGGCGAGCACCTCGGGCAGCTCGCTCGAGATCAGGATGATCGCCGTACCCTGCGCGGCCAGCTCGCCGATTATGGTGTGAATGTCGGACTTCGCGCCGACGTCGACGCCCCGCGTCGGCTCGTCGAGGATGAGCACCCGCGGCCGCGTCGACAGCCACTTGGCGAAGACGACCTTCTGCTGGTTGCCGCCCGAGAGCGTGTCGACACGCGGCGCGATCGCGGGGGGCGAGACCGAGAGCTCCTCGGCCTTGTGCTGGGCGAGCGTGCGCTCGGCACCGGGCCTGATCCAGCCGCCGACGGCGACGCGGTCAAGCACGGAGAGCGAGATGTTGTCTTTGATCGACAGCTGCGGCACGATGCCGTCGCGCTTGCGGTCTTCGGGCACGTAGGCGATGCCAGCGCGCACTGCGTCGCGGGGGCCGCGGATGCGCACGGTCGTGCCATCGACCTCGATCGTTCCCGCATCGGCGTCGTCGAGGCCGAAGATCGCACGGGCCACCTCGGTGCGGCCGGCGCCGACGAGCCCGGCGAGCCCGAGGATCTCACCCGAGCGAACGGTGAGGCTGATGTCGTCAAACTCTCCCGATCGGGCCAGTCCACGCACCTCGAGCACGACATCGCCGATGGGCACCTCGCGCTTGGGGAAGACCTCGGTGAGGTCGCGCCCGACCATGAGCCTGATCATCTCGGTCGCGCTGATTCCGCTGGTCGACCGCGTCTCGACGAGGCGACCGTCGCGCAGCACCGTCACCCGCTGCGAGATGTCGAGCACTTCGCGCAGGCGGTGCGAGATGTAGATGACGGCGATGCCCGCGGCGGTCATCCGCCCGATGATGCGGAACAGCGCCTGGGTCTCGTGCTCGCTGAGGGACGACGTGGGCTCGTCGAGCACGACGATCTTCGGTCGGGCGGCGTAGACCTTCGCGATCTCGACGATCTGCTGCTGGCTGACGGTCAGCGAGCCGACGAGGTCGTCGGTGTGGATGCGCGCATCGAGCTCGTTGAGCACCGCCCGAGCCTGCTCTCGCAGCGCGCGGCGGTCGACGATGCCGAGCCGCGAGGGCGTCGAGCCGAGCAGGATGTTCTCGGCCACGGTGAGGTCGGGCACGAGGTTGAGCTCTTGATAGACCATGCCGATGCCGCGGCGACGCGCCTCGATCGGGTCGGCGAGGCGCACGACGGCGCCCTCGAGCTCGATCGTGCCCTCGTCGGGCTGGTAGACGCCCGCGAGCACCTTCATGAGGGTCGACTTGCCGGCGCCGTTCTCGCCGACGACCGCGTGCACCTCGCCTGCGGCGACGTCGAGGTCGACATCGGAGAGCGCGCGGATGCCCGGGAATGACTTCGAGATGCCCGTCATGCGCAGGGCCGAGGCGGCGTTCATCGTGAACCTCCCTGCTGCGAGGGGCCGAGGCGCAGCTCGAGCGAGTACGACACCTCGCGGCCTCGGCGCAGTACGGGAAGAACGCCCGCGGCATTCGCGCCCGCGCGCCCCGCGAAGCTGTTGACGTTCACGGGCTCGAGGCCCATGACGTAATGGCCCTCGCCGCTCATCTTCCACTGGTGCATGGCGGGCAGCGTGGCCGAGTCGAACGCGAGCTCGAGTCGCAGGTTGAGCGTCGGGTTGTCGATCGCCACCGTCACGACGCCGTGGTCGCGGAAGTCGTGGCCGAACACCTGCTCGCGGTAGCCCTCTTGCGGGGGCTCGATCTGGTGCCAGCGCCCGGCGCCAGAGCGGGCATCCTCATCGCGCGGGGTCACCTCCCGTGAGGCGACCTGCAGAGTGGCCGACTCGTCGAGCAGGGGCCAGCCGATGTTCACGTGGTAGAGCACCATGTGACCGGCGTCGGTGAGCCCGTCGTTGCGCACGGTGTCACGCAGTCGCAGGGTCGATCCGCCGAGGTCGGCCGACCAGTTGCGGTGCAGCAGCAGGTTCTCGCCGAAGACAGCGGCCTGGCGCACGGTTCCGGCGACGACGAGCTCGTTGCCGACGACCTCGGTGCGCGTGAGCGTCGCGGGGGTCACGCCGATTCTGCCGTGCTGCGGGTACTCGATGCCGTCGTCGACGGTCGGCGGCCCGAAGGTGTCGAGGCCGCAGGTGGCGAGCAGGCCGCCCCCGAATGAGCGCAGCCACTGCTGGCCGCGCGACTCGGCGAGTGCCGGCGTCGACATACCGACGGGCGAGATCCAGGCGAGCGGGATCCCTCGGTAAGTGACCTGCCCGAGATCGAGAGCCCGGTCGGGGTGCAGCTCGGCCTCGAGCCCCCCGCCGGTCACGAGGCGCAGGCGGCGCGCCCCACGACCCGACCCGTCGTCGTCGACGAACCGGTCGATGCGCGCGAGCTGGTCGAGCGCGCCGATGCGGCGCTCGGCCTCGCCGCGCGCGCGGCCGAAGAGCTCGGGGGTCGACGTCATGCACGCTCTCCCGCGACGGGGCCGGCATCGGCCGCGAGCTCGCTGTTGCCCGGGCCGAAGTGCTTGAGCAGTACGAGGTCGGCGCTCGTAGAGGTGTTCCGCACACGCACGCCGTCGCGCGCGGCGGAAGCCGTAACGAAGTACTCGTCGTGCGAGAGCTGGCCGTAGCGGATCGACGACAGTGCGGCGACGGGCAATCCGTTGATGTCGCCGTGCCCGTCGACGGCGATGAAGCCGTAGGCGTCGCTCTCGGCGATCGTGACCTCCCCGCCGGGCCGAACCGTCAGCTCTTTGGCGCTGAAGGCGGTCGAACGGTACGTGATCCATCGCTCGATGTAGCGGTCGTCGCCCGAGGCGATGCTCGCGCCGGTTTCGAGGGGTGCGGTGAAGCGGTGGCTCCAGAACTCGGGGTCGACGTTGCGCTCCCAGTCCATGATCTCGAGCACGAACTCCAGGTCGCCGACGCGATCGGCGGGTATGTCCTTCCAGAGCAGCTCGTCGGGCACCTCTCGGTTGTTCGACCACGACTCGGTCATGGCGAACACGTCGCTCGCCGACTGCGGCTCGTAGGTGCACATGCTCGCGGGCGCGTGCAGCACTCCCGGCGGCACGTCCCATCCGGTGCCCGGGGTGATGCGGTACGCGGTCGAGAGCTCGGTGATGCGGTTGTCGCCGCCGCGCAGGAAGCCCTGCAGCTTGTCGAGCACCTGCTGCCGGGTGGTCTCGGGGTGGAACCCGAAGAACGTGTAGGGGAACTCGCCGCCGTGGTTGTTGAGCTGCGGCGGGAAGTAGTACGCCTCGGGCTTGCCGCGCTTGCCGACGAGGGCCGCGTGCTCGTCCTTCTGGTGCAGGTGGAAGGGCAGCGGGAACTGGTTGTCGAAGAACTTCGAGTACATCGGCCACGTGCCGTACTCGTCGAAGAGCCCGCCGATCGCCGCCCCCTTGGTGTGCGCGACGAACTCGTCGAAGGGGATGATCTCGCCGTCGGGCCCGACGACGAGGCTCAACCCTTCGAACGGGTCGGTGAGCGGCCCGTTCTCGGCGCGGATGGCGCTCGAGAACCAGCGCTCGTCGATGCCGCCGCGATCTTTGCCGAGCGGGAAGTAGTCGTCGGGGTGCAGGCGCAGCCGCTTGCCGGGCGTGCAGAACGAGCGCGGCACCCAGGCGGGGGCGAGGCGCAGGATGCCGCCGCCGGCCTCCATCGCTCGCTCGATGCTCGCCTCAGTCGAGGTGACTCCCTCGTACGGTCCCGCCTTGCTCATGGCATCCCTCATCAACAGGGCGCCCGAGTTCGGCGCCATCGCCTGGTTCGCACAACTGGTGCGGGCAGTTCTCACGGGGATTCGAGGATTGGTTCATTGAACCACCGCTTGATTCAGTGAACCTAACCCGGTCAAACGGCGCGTGTCAAGACGCAACCGGCATCAATTTGTTCACGCCCCACTGCGTACCCTGTGAGTCATGGTCGCCCCCCTGCCTGCTCGCCGCCGAGCGCAGCTGCTCGAGATTCTCGAGCGCGACGGGGTCATCCAGCTTGATCCCGCGGCCGACGAGCTCGGCGTCTCGGTTATGACGGTTCGCCGCGACATCCAGCAGCTCGATGCCGAAGGAGTCGTCCGCCGGGTGCGCGGGGGCGCTGTGGCGCCGGTGCGGCCGCGGGCGTTCGGTGAGCGCGCCGCGACGCGCGCATCGGCCAAGGCCGCCATCGCCCGCAAGGCCGTGGCCCTGGTTCCGGATGACGGGGCTGCGGCCTTCGATGCCTCCACGACGAGCGGCGCGCTGCTGGCCATGGTGCGCCCGCACCGGCTGCTCGTCGTGACGAACTCGATCGACAATGCGGCGATCGCCCGCGCTCGCGTCGGGGTGCGATCGGTGCTGATCGGCGGCGAGCTTGAGGAGCGCACGGGCAGCCTCGTCGGCCCGACCGCCGAGCAGGCCGCACGGGGATTCGCCGTCGAGCGGTTCTTCACCTCGGCCAGTGCGGTCGACATCGCGTTGGGCACGATGGAGGTCTCGCTCGAGGAGGCCGCCGTCAAGACCGTGCTCGCCGCGGCGGCCGGCGCCACCGTCGTGCTGGCCGATTCGTCGAAGCTCGGTCAGCAGGCCCTCGTGCGCGCGCTCGACTGGAGCGCGATCGACATACTCGTGACCGATCTTGATCCCTCGGATGAGCGTCTCGACCCGTTCCGCTCTCTTGTCGAGGTGCTGTGATGCTGTTACGGTTTGCAAAAACTAACAACTTCTAACACGAGAGCGACCATGGTCAGCACACCGGCAGCACTCATCGCCCGCAGCAACCGCCTGGGCGCCGACCCGCGCATCACCAACTACGCGGGCGGCAACACCTCGGCGAAGGGCATCGAGATCGACCCCGTCACGGGCGAGCCGGTCGAGCTGCTGTGGGTCAAGGGTTCGGGCGGCGACCTCGGTACGCTCACCGAGCGGGGCCTGGCCGTGCTGCGCCTCGACCGCATGCGCGCCCTCGTCGACGTCTACCCCGGCCTCGACCGCGAGGACGAGATGGTCGCGGCCTTCGATTACTGCCTGCACGGCACGGGCGGCGCGGCCCCCAGCATCGACACCGCTATGCACGGCCTCGTGGATGCGGCCCACGTCGACCACCTGCACCCCGACGCCGGCATCGCGATCGCCACGGCCAAAGACGGCGAGAAACTGACGAAGAAGATCTTCGGCGAGAAGGTCGTGTGGGTGCCGTGGCGCCGCCCCGGCTTCCAGCTCGGCCTCGACATCGCGGCGATCAAGGCCGCGAACCCGCACGCGATCGGCTGCATCCTCGGCGGGCACGGCATCACGGCCTGGGGCGACACGAGCGAGCAGTGCGAGACGAACAGCCGCTGGATCATCGACACCGCGCAGGCCTACCTCGAGGCGAGGGGCAAGAAGGCCCCGTTTGGGCGCGAGCGCAAGGGCTACGGCGCGCTTCCGGCCGACGAGCGCCGGGCGAAGGCCGCCGCGCTCGCTCCAACGATCCGCGGTCTGGCGAGCCGCGACCGACCGATGGTCGGCCACTTCACCGATGACCCGCGCGTGCTCGACTTCATCGCCTCGGCGAAGGCCCCGGCACTCGCGGCCCTGGGCACGAGCTGCCCCGACCACTTCTTGCGCACGAAGGTCAAGCCGATGCTGCTCGACCTGCCGGCCGGCGCGAGCGTCGAGGCGAGCATCCAGCGTCTGAAGGAACTGCACGAGCAGTACCGCGCCGACTACACGACGTACTACGAGACGCACGCCGACGCCGATTCGCCCGCCATGCGCGGCGCCGACCCGCTCATCGTGCTCGTTCCCGGCGTCGGCATGTTCAGCTTCGGCGCGAACAAGCAGACCGCCCGCGTCGCCGGCGAGTTCTACCTCAACGCCATCAACGTCATGCGCGGTGCCGAGTCGGTGAGCACCTACACGCCGATCAGCGATGCCGAGAAGTTCCGCATCGAGTACTGGGCGCTGGAGGAGGCCAAGCTGCAGCGCATGCCGAAGCCGAAGAGCCACGCCACGCGCGTCGCCTTCGTGACGGGCGCGGCGAGCGGCATCGGCAAGGCGATCGCGACGCGCCTCGCCGCCGAGGGCGCCTGCGTCGTCATCGCCGATCTCGACCTCGAGAAGGCGCAGGCGGCCGCGGCCGAGCTCGGGTCGAGCGACGTCGCGATCGGCGTGCAGGTCAACGTGACCGATCAGGCGCAGATCGAGAAGGGCATCCAGGATGCGGTGCTCGCGTTCGGCGGCATCGACATCGTCGTCAACAACGCCGGGCTGTCGCTCAGCAAGCCGCTGCTCGAGACCACCGAAGCCGATTGGGACCTCCAGCACGACGTCATGGCCAAGGGCTCGTTCCTCGTGGCGAAGACGGCGGCGCGCGTGCTCATCGAGCAGGGCATGGGCGGCGACATCGTCTACATCTCGAGCAAGAACTCGGTGTTCGCCGGCCCCAACAACATCGCCTACTCGGCGACGAAGGCCGATCAGGCGCACCAGGTGCGGCTGCTCGCCGTCGAGCTCGGCGAGTACGGCATCAAGGTCAACGGCATCAACCCTGATGGTGTGGTACGCGGCTCCGGCATCTTCGCCTCCGGGTGGGGTGCGAACCGGGCCAAGACGTACGGCATCGAGGAGGAGAAGCTCGGCGAGTTCTACGCGCAGCGCACGATCCTCAAGCGCGAGGTGCTGCCCGATCACGTGGCGAACGCGGTCGCCGTGCTCACCGGGCCGGAGCTCTCCCACACGACCGGCCTGCACATCCCCGTCGACGCGGGCGTCGCGGCCGCCTTCCTGCGGTAGGTCGGCATGAGCATCCACGTCGCCGCCATCGATCTGGGCGCCACGAGCGGCCGGGTCATGCGCGCCGTCGTCGACACGGACGCGCTCGACCTGGTCGAGGTCGCGCGCTTTCCGAACGGGCCGGTGCAGCGCGACGACGGCCTGCACTGGGACATCGAGGCGCTGCGCGGCCACATCCTCGCCGGGTTGCGGCAGGCCTTCCTCGACGACCCGCAGATCACCTCGATCGGCATCGACTCGTGGGCAGTCGACTACGCGCTGATGGCGGGCGAACGGATGCTCGCCGAGCCCTTCCACTACCGCGACGACCGCACCGCGCGCGGGGTCGCCGCGGTGCACGCCGTCGTGCCGCCCGACGAGCTCTACGCGCTCTCGGGCCTGCAGCACCTGCCGTTCAACACGGTCTTCCAGCTCGCAGCAGAGCCGCCCGAGCGGCTGGCTGCCGCCGACCGCATGCTGCTCATCCCCGACCTGGTCGCCTTCTGGCTGACCGGTCGCGCGGTCGCCGAGGTCACCAACGCCTCGACAACCGGGCTGCTCGACCCCCGCACCCGGCGGTGGAACGAGGCGCTCATCGCGCGCCTCGGGCTGCCGCGCGGCGTCTTTCCCGAGCTCGTGCAGCCGGGCGACGATCTCGGGCCGCTGCGGGCTGACCTCGCCGCCGAGCTCGGTGCGCCTGCCGGCGTGCGGGTCACGGCCGTCGGATCCCACGACACGGCCTCGGCCGTCGTCGGTGTGCCCATGGTGCGGCCCGATGCCGCCTACATCAGTTGCGGAACCTGGGGGCTCGTGGGGCTCGAGCTCGAGCATCCGGTGATCACCGATGACAGCCGCGCGGCGAACTTCACCAACGAGGGTGGCGTCGACGGCCGCGTTCGCTTCTTGCACAACGTCATGGGGCTGTGGCTGCTGAGCGAGTCGGTGCGCGCGTGGGAGGCGGAGTCGGGGCCGATCGACCTCGGCGCCCTGCTCGCCGAGGCCGCGGCGGTCGACGCGCCTGTGCCGATCTTCGACGCCAACGACCCCCGGCTCATGCCCCCGGGCGATATGCCGGGGCGCATCGCGGAGCTGCTGCGCGAGCAGGGCGACCCGGTGCCCGAGGGGCGTGCGACCTTCACTCGATGCATCATCGAGAGCCTCGCCGCCGCTTTCGCCGCGGCCACGCCGACGGCGGCGGCGCTGGCTGGGCGCGAAGTCGGCGTGATTCATCTCGTCGGAGGCGGAGCCCTCAACGCGCTGCTCTGCCAGCTCGTCGCCGACCGCTCGGCACTCACCGTGCTGGCCGGGCCGGTCGAGGCCACGGCGATCGGCAATGTGCTCGTGCAGGCGCGGGCGGTCGGCGCCGCACAGCTGTTCGGCGCGGATGTTCCGCTCGAGCGTTTGCGCGCGATCGTTGCCGCTGCCCACCAGCCGGTGACCTACGTGCCGCGGGCTGTCGTGCCGCACGTCTGACCCCCTACGCTCGAGAGCGTGACCCCCGTGCTCGATCGCCCCGGTGTGGTGCTCGGCATCGCCGCCCTCGTGCTTAATGAGGGCGCGTCTGATGACAACGCCCGAGCGGTGATCGCCGCCGCCGTCGACGCGGGCGTGCTCGCGCTCGACACCGCGCGCGCCTACGCGCGCCTCGACGACGACGGGGTCGGCGAGCGGCTCGCCGCAGAGGGCCGTGAGCGCCGCCCCGGGCTACCGATCATCACGAAGGCCGGCCACTACCGCGCCGCGGCGAACGCCTGGAACAGCGACGGCAGCGCCGAGCGGATGCGCGCCGACGCCGAGCGCAGCACCGAGCTGCTCGGCCGGCCCCTCGACCTCCTGCTGCTGCACCGCGCCGACCGCGTCGACGACCTCGAGGAGTCGGTGGCGGCGCTCGCCGCCCTGCGGGAGGAGGGGCTCGCGCGCGCGGTCGGACTGTCGAACGCACCCATCGACCTCATCGACCGCGCTCTCGCGGTCGCCCCGATCGACGCGGTGCAGAACCGTCTCGGCCTCGCGGTCGACAGCTTCGCCGAGTACCGCCACTGCCGCGCTGCGGGCATCGACTTCTTCGGCTATGCGCCGTTCGGCGGGCCCCGGGCCGCGCCGCTCGCGACGCGGGTGCCGCACGTCGCCGCGCTCGCCACGCAGCGCGGCACGTCGGTGCACCGTCTGACGCTCGCGGCGGTGCTCGCCGTGCTGCCCGGCTACTGGCCGGTGATCGGCTCGACCCGGGTCGAGTCGGTGCGCGACGCGATCGGTGCCATGAGCGAGCCCGTCGACGAGGAGCTGCGCGAGGCGCTGCTCGGCGACCTCGCGTCACGCGGGGTGCCGGTCGAGGCCTGATTCCCGCTCGTCCCGAGCGGATCATCGAGCAGCGGCTCCCACGCTCGTTCGGCCGCTCCGATCAGGAGCCGGTTGGCACCCAGCACCGCGATCTCGATTCGCAGATCTGCGGCGACTGCGGGGAGGGCGTCGCTGAGAGCATTGTGCCGTTCGGATTCGGAGACGACTGTCCAAAGGGTGGCGAGATACCCCCCGAGGATGACCATCTCGGGGTTGAGAGCCGTCGCGATGCTGCGCAGACCGGCACGCAGGGAGCCGAACTGTGCAGTGAGGAGAGCACCCAGGGCGTGGTCCCGCGACTCCGCGATCGCGGTTGCCAGCTCGGCATCGTCGGGATGCTCGAGGCCGAGTTCTCGAACGACCGCACGGCGATCGACCATGGCCTCGAGGCATCCGCGCGCGCCGCAGGCACAGCGGGGGCCGTCCGTGTCGATGCCGAGATGCCCGAGCTCGCCGGCATGACCGTCGCGTCCTTGCAGGAGACGGCCATCCATGACGATGCCGCCGCCGATCCCGCTCGCCCCGCCGTTCAGGTACACCATCGAGCGCGTGCCGCTTCCGGCTCCGAATGCGAGCTCGGCCTGGCAGCCCGACTGGGCGTCGTTGACGGCGGTCGCGGGCACGCCCAGCGCCTCGGCCAAGAGTGCGCCGAAGGGCTGCTCGCGCCAGCCGAGATGCGGCGCGACCCGCACCAAGCCGTCGTCGCTGCGCACCAAGCCAGGCACGGCGGCCACGGCGGCGACCACCCGCGAGCGCGGGTTCCGCTCGGCCAGGTCGCGGGCGGTGGAGGCGGCGATCGCGACGGCGTCCTCCACGGTCGGCTGCGCAGCAGGAACGCGCACGCGCTCCAGCACGCGACCACCCAGGGCGACCAGACCGACCTCGACGGCATCGAGCTCCGGGTTCACGGCGATGACGAGCCGGTCGTCGGTTGCCACCACGCGCGGGCTCGGTCGTCCGGCGCCCAGCCGGGGGGCATCGTCGACTTCGGTGACCCATCCCGCGTCGGCGAGGGCGATCACGAGGTCTCCGATGGTCGACCGATTGAGGCCGAGCTCTCGGGTCAAGTCTGCTCGCGTCATGCCGCCCCGTCGATGCACGCGGCTCAGCACGGCGGAGAGGTTGCGCTGGCGCAGGCGTCCTCCGTCCATAGCGGCGGGCCTCCCGGGAGTCATGGGTCCAGTCTGGTCCGTTCCGTCGGCCAGTGATATGTTGGTCTAGACAACATAACGTGCTGCTCGACGAGGAGATCACCGTGGCCGCGACGCCGACCCCCGCAGACAAGTTCACCTTCGGCCTCTGGACCGTCGGCTACAACGGTGCCGACCCCTTCGGCGGACCGACCCGCGCGCCCCTCGACGTCGTGCATGTCGTCGAGAAACTCGCCGAGCTCGGTGCCTACGGCCTGACCCTCCACGACGACGACCTCTTCGCCTTCGGCTCGACCGACGCAGAGCGGCGCGCGCAGATCGATCGCCTCATCGCCGCGAAGGCCGCGACGGGCATCCAGGTGCCCATGATCACCACCAACCTCTTCAGCGCGCCCGTGTTCAAAGACGGCGGCTTCACCTCGAACGACCGCGCCGTGCGCCGGTTCGCCCTGCGCAAGGTGCTGCGCAACCTCGACCTCGCCGCCGAGCTCGGCGCGCACACCTTCGTCATGTGGGGTGGTCGCGAGGGCGCCGAGTACGACGCGGCGAAAGATGTGCGGTCGGCAATTGCCCGCTACCGCGAGGCCGTCAACCTGCTCACGCAGTACGTGACCGACAAGGGCTACGGCATCCGCTTCGCGATCGAGCCCAAGCCCAACGAGCCGCGCGGTGACATCCTGCTGCCGACCGTCGGGCACGCCATGGCCTTCATTGAGACGCTCGAGCACCCGCACCTCGTCGGCCTCAATCCCGAGGTCGGCCACGAGCAGATGGCGGGCCTCAACTTCACGGCCGGCATCGCGCAGGCGCTCGAGGCCGGCAAGCTCTTCCACATCGACCTCAACGGTCAGCGCGGCATCAAGTACGACCAGGATCTCGTCTTCGGGCACGGTGACCTGCACAATGCGTTCTCACTCGTCGACCTGCTCGAGAACGGCGGGCTGGGTTCGGATGGGCACAGCGGGGGTCGGGCATACGACGGCCCGCGCCACTTCGACTACAAGCCCTCGCGCACCGAGGACGAGACCGGCGTGTGGGAGTCGGCCGCCGCCAACATGCGCATGTACCTGCTGCTCAAGGAGCGCGCGGCGGCCTTCCGGGCCGATCCGGAGGTGCAGGAGGCGCTCGCCGCCGCCCGCGTTGCCGAGCTCGCACAGCCCACCCTCGGCGAGGGCGAGAGCATCGACGACCTGCTCGCCGACCGCAGCGCGTTCGAAGAGTTCGATGCGAGCGTCTACTACAACGGTCGGGGCTTCGGCTTCGTGCGGCTGCAGCAGCTCGCCGCCGAGCACCTGATGGGCGCGCGCTAGCCGCTGCCCGGTACGCGGGGATCCACTGCCATGACCCTGGTCGCCGGCGTCGACACGTCGACGCAGAGCTGCAAGGTCCTGATCGTCGAGGCCGCGACGGGTGTGGTCGTCCGGGAGGGGCGGGCCCCGCATCCCGACGGTACCGCCGTTGACCCGGCCGCCTGGTGGGCCGCGTTCGTCTCCGCGGTCGAGCAGGCCGGAGGGCTCGACGACGTTGCGGCGATCGCGGTCGGCGGGCAGCAGCACGGGCTCGTCGCGCTCGACGCCGATGGCCGCGTCGTGCGCGACGCGCTGCTCTGGAACGACACGCGCTCGGCCGGCGCCGCCGCCGACCTCGTCGCCGAGGTGGGGGCGGCCGCCTACGCCGCGCGCACGGGCCTGGTGCCGGTCGCGTCGTTCACGGCCACGAAGCTGCGGTGGATGCGCGACCACGAGCCCGACCTCGTGGCGAGCATCGCCGCCGTCGCTCTGCCCCACGACTGGCTGACCTGGCGGCTGCGCGGCTACGGGCCCCTCGGCGAGAGCCCGCTCGGGCCGATGCTCGACGAGCTCGTCACCGACCGCTCCGACGCGAGCGGCACGGGGTACTGGTCGCCGACGACGGGCGCGTACGACCTCGAGCTGTTCGCGTTCGCGCTCGGCCGCCCGGCCCGCGAGGCCGACCCCGACCGCGCCTCCGAGCGTCTCCACAATTCAGGAGACGCCGCGGCCGTGGTGCTGCCGCGCGTGCTGCCGCCCGGCGTGTCGACCACGGTGGATGCCGAGACTCCTGAATTGCGGGGATCGCGGGCGGGGGTGCTGGTCGGCCCCGGCGCGGGCGACAACGCGGCGGCGGCGCTCGGCCTCGGCGCCGCATCCGGCGATGTCGTCGTGTCGATCGGCACGAGCGGCACCGTGTTCGCGGTCAGTGCGTCGCCCCTGGTCGACGAGTCGGGGGCGGTCGCCGGCTTCGCCGATGCCGGCGGGGCTCACCTGCCGCTCGTCGCGACCCTCAACGCCGCGCGCGTGCTCGACACCGTCGCGGCACTGCTCGGTGTCGACCACGACGGCCTCGCCGAGCTCGCGCTCGCCGCCGAGCCCGGCGCGGGCGGCCTCGTGCTGCTGCCCTACTTCGAGGGCGAGCGCACGCCGAATCTGCCCGACGCCACGGCCACGCTGACCGGCATGACCCTGGCCTCGACGACGCGCGAGAACCTCGCCCGCGCTGCCGTCGAGGGGATGCTCTGCGGCCTCGCAGACGGGCTCGACGCCATTACTCGTCTCGGCTTGCAACCGCAGCGGCTGCTGCTCGTCGGCGGCGCGGCGAGGTCGGCCGCGGTGTCGACGATCGCCGCGCAGGTCTTCGGGGTGCCGGTCGTCGTGCCCGAGCCCGGTGAGTACGTCGCGCGCGGCGCAGCGCGGCAGGCGGCCGAGCTGCTCGGCTCGACACCGCCGTGGTCGCTCGCGGTGCATGCGGCGGTCGAGCTTGCCGCGCAGCCGCAGGTGCGCGCGGCCTACGCGGCCGCGCAGCGTACCGCGTCGGGTTGAGCCGCGTCAGTCGGGTGCGCCCCGCTCGAGCCGATCCGTCACCCGCGCCAGCAGCCGGGTGAGCTGCTCGGCCTCGTCGGGCGTGAGGCCGGCGTGCGTGAGCGCGCTCAGCTCGGCCCAGACGGTGGCGACGTGGGCCGCCGCATCCGCCCCTTGATCGGTGAGGCTGACGAGCTTGGCGCGCGCATCGCGCGGGTCGGGCGTGCGCTCGGCGAAGCCGGCGGCCTCGAGCCGCCCGACCATCTTGGCGATGGTGGGCGGCTCGACGCCGA
>VFQU01000351.1_pt1 | contig 43628 bp, 33 predicted proteins | sample 3512311 | NCBI WGS metagenome assembly VFQU01 (sample SAMN10412377, study PRJNA504923) | tailings metagenome | isolation source: Relicate 3 Philex TSF3 active mining site | place: Philippines: Tuba, Benguet | collected 2017-08-29 | reverse complement strand
GGGCATCGTCGCGGAGAACAGCATCGTGTGGCGCTTCGACGGAAGCTCATCCATGATCATGCGCAGATCGGGCAGGAAACCCATATCGAGCATCCGGTCGGCCTCATCAAGCACCACCTTGGTGGTCCGGGACAGATCAACCAACCCCCGGTCCAGATAGTCACAGAGGCGTCCCGGCGTTGCGATCACAACTTCGGCCCCCGCCTGTATATCGCGCAACTGGGCTTTCTCGCTCATGCCTCCCACGACAACGACGGTGCGGATGTGCATGCCGTCAGCAATCTGCCGGAAAGCCTCATCAATCTGCATGGCCAGCTCACGGGTCGGGCTGAGGATCAGGGCCTTGATGGTTTTGGAACGGGGTAGGGCTGCGAGCGCTTCAATCAGGGGGATGGAGAAGGCCAGCGTCTTGCCGGTGCCGGTCTGCGCGGTCGCCACAACGTCGCGACCTTCGAGGAGCACCGGGATTGCCTGCGCCTGCACCGGCGTCGGGGTGACGAACCCGTTCTTGTCGAGATTGTTCTGCAAGCGGGAGCAGATCTGGAGGTCAGAGAATTTTTGTATCAATTGTGCTTGGATCGGGGTGCGGAAAACCGGCAACCTGTTGTTCTCAGAATAACGCGCCACTCGGCATCCCTGCATCGTGCTTCCCCGCCGCGCCACCCTCTAGGCCACCTCCGGGGACTGTCCTAGGACCGCCCGCAGGGCGGGCCGTGGGACTGTCCCCTCAAACTTTGCCCTCTGCCGCTTGGGCAGGCCTGGAAAGTACTTCTGGACTGCCGCCCAGCCCTGTAGCGGTTTCACCAGCGGACTTACCGTTTGCGAGCCATCTCGTATGTTCTTCGTGGCGGCAACTCCAGCAGCCCAAACTACAGCTGATCCGCCTGGCTCTGTCCAACTTCCATTTTGGCGACGATGCGGACGGAGCCTTCGGATTCCGGCCGTCGTAAATGGAATCGGGCCGCGGCGGCCAACTGTTCCACAGCCGTTGTCACACGTAGTCCAAGGGATTCATGCGACATCGCTTCGAAGCGGTTTCCCAATTGAGCCAAGAGACGACTGGCCTCGGCACGCGAATCCGCCTCCCATGCTTGTCACCGCATAATCGCCCGGCAATCTCCGTCATCCTGGCATCCGAACGGGGATCGCCTTATTTCCGTGCCGCCGGTAGATCCGGAAATCGCTGTCCAGCGTCAGCACTTCGGCCGCAGCGTGCAGTTCGGATAGACGAACGAGACAGGCGTCGGCTAACGACATAGGGCGATTCCGGTAGCGCCGCATCAGCACTCGCAGGTCCGCTTGCTGCTCCTCGACAGCGAGGCCGATGCGGATGACTCGCCTTTCCAGCAGCGAAAACAAAGGATCCGGGTCGTGGCCTTCCCGCTTGAGGAGAAACGCGGCTTCCGTAAGAACGGGCTCGCACGTAATCAGGGGAGGGCGCAAGTGCTTCCATTGTTCGACTACCCAGGCGTGGTGCTCCAATCCGGATGCGAGAAAGCTCACGAGAGGCCCCGTGTCTAGCAAGCAAACGCGATTGGTCACTCCCCGAAGCCTTTCATGTACTTCGGGTTGGCTGCAAGATCGCGTGGAAGGCCCTTCAGTGAGCCAGCAAGATCGCCAGCCAGGTCGTAACAGGATGCATCTCGCCCTTCGGGCTTACGTCGCAGAGCCGCCTCGAGACTCTCACGCACCACGGCGGATTTCGTTTTGCACTGAGCCGCCGCCTCGCGTTCCAGTTCCGCCAGCAGATCGCCCGGGAGCTTCAACGAAATCGTTTTCATGCCTCATAGTAATACGCGCCGATTTGAGGCGCAATACTGCCCCGCTTCGCTTCCAGGCGGAAAGCCAGAATTCGTGCCAGCTTTCGCCCGCTGTGTCCGCTTACGCCGGACAGTCCAACTTCGCCTGACGAACGCCATACGCCGGGACAAATTTCACCCCCCTGCGGTCTCTGGAGTTGCTGGATCCTGATCGGATCTCGGGCGATCTGCTTCTTGAAGGATTACCGACGATACGCCCGGGATGGCCCTTCTGCAAGGCCAAACTCCTTCGTTTGAGCCCCGTAAGTACCTCGGAAAGGATGTATCCTGAAGGCGAGGCAATATGAGCCGCGTTGAGCAGTTAGAACAGCAAATCGCTGAGTTGGATGCTTCAGAATTGAAGGCGCTCCGTGCCTGGTTCGAGCGCTACGACGCCGAAGTCTGGGATCGCCAGATCGAAACCGATGCGAAAAGCGGTAAGCTGGGCCAACTAGCCGAGCGGGCACTCCGTGACCATGAGTCCGGCCGCTCCACCGAACGGTGAAGCATCACGCCGCACCTGATTTCTGGGAATGTTATCGCCGCCTGCCAGCCGCTATTCAGCGCACCGCTGACAAGTCGTTTGAACTCCTCAAGCACGATCCCCGCCATCCCTCCATTCAGTTCAAGAAGCTGGATTCAGTCTGGTCGGCAAGGGTTGGGCTACATCACCGTGCTCTTGCGGTCGAGGTGGCCGACGGATTCTTGTGGTTCTGGATCGGCACACATGCCGAATACGACCGCGTGGCTGGTTGACGACACGTGCTCTGATCCGGTCGATTTTCGAGGCCGACGCGATTGCCGAAGATTCAGTTCGCTAACCTCCTCAGACCGCTTTGGCAGCACCTTCTGCAAAGAGTCGACGAGTGCCGCATCTCCGTAGTTGACCGGTTGGCGCTTCAGGAGTGAGTGAAGACAGGATCGAGTGCACCAACGGGCGACTGGTACAAGGATTTCGGTTCGCTCATCCTCTGCGGCACGGACCAGTTCCCGAAGACGGTCCTTGCGAAGGGAATGAAGCCTTACGGGCATCCGATCGATTGACCTTGACGGACACAGTTTCTTTCGGCCACTTTTGTCAAGCGAGTAGAAATGGCGCGGCGCGCTCCGGCGTGTGAACTGTTTTCGAATCAGCCAAGAGATGACTTGCCAATCGGACGGGATGCCCGGCTTCCAATCGTCCGACTTTACGGGAGCGCCGTCGAGGGGAATGGCAGGACCAACTTTGACCATCAGTCCGCACCGGGCAATTCCAACCATTTTCGCCCGTAGTAGTAGTGAATACTTGATGCTTTCTCAATGAACGCGTCGTTGATTCCCTGATGATCAATACGTCGTGGTAGCGGAACTCCGATATTCGAGTTATGCGCAAGAATGTAATCTTTGCCCACGGCGGAGATCCCGCGGGAAAACCCCGACTGCCCGCCCCCCATTGATTGAACGAACCCATCGTCTCGCAACGGGGCGACCGCCGCGGGTTTATCGGCTGCGCCGTTCCAGAACACCAGAATCGACGAGACTCCTCGAACCGAACAGAGGACGGCCCAATCCGTTTGCCCGCCGCGGGCAAACTCGCCTGCGATGACATTGTGCTGGCCCAGGCGCAAACCCCGAGCCCAACTGTCACGAGGCAGGAAAGCAATCTCATGTGTCTATCCTAACGACGGCGAATACATGCGACGCATGGCGTGTCTCCGCGTCGGCCCTGACCATCCATGTTTTGCATTGCCGACTGTAAGTCCACTTTGCCTTATCCGGGATCTGACGAATGCGCGAGAAAGTGTACTCTCGACGACTAACTGTTCCAAAGCTTCCCCAAAACACTCATGTTAGAATTTCGCCTGTGTTGGATTCACGGATGAACGGTTTGAGGACAATCACGCGGCGCTCCATCTTGTTTGCTTCTGTCTCACTCTCCGCTACCGCGGCGAGTCCAACGGAAGAGAACAAGAAATTGGTGCGCCAGTGGCTGGCCGATGTAGACCAACGCGGCGTCACCCGGGCGGTGATAGACAAGTGGTTGGCGCCAGAGTTCCGCCTGCATTTCGCTGGAGTCCCAACCCCCATCGGCATCGCGCAATACGGAGATTTCGCGGGCGGCTTCTACCAAAACTTCTCCGAACTTCGCCATGACGTGCAGCAGATGGTCGCCGAAGCTGACCGGGTTGCCGTCTGGACCGTAGTTCAGGGCCGGCATACCGGGCCCTATCAGGGGATTGCGCCGACTGGTCGGCGCATCGCCGTCGTCGAGTCCATTATGGTCCGCATCAAGAATCGGCGCATTGTGGAAGAGTGGGTATCATTCGACAACGCCACACTGATAGACCAACTGCGTGGACCTGCCTAGTGCTGACCATGCTGCCGGATGTGCCGATGATCCGATTGGATCACACTTTCCCTGGCTTTTTATCTCCCGCGTTTGCCACACTTTGGCGAATTCAGCCGCCATCCGTACTTTCCCGTCCCGCCATCCTGAAGGCGTAATCGGGGACTGTCAAAGGCTCGCCCGCAGGGCGGGCCGTAGGACTGTCCCCTCAAATTTCGCGAACGAAAGGAACCCAATCCCATGCCTGCAACAGCCACTGTCAAAAATTCTTCGCTCACCCCCAAGGCCCACGGCCTCACCTACGTCCCCTCCAACCTGTTTCAACAAAACGAACCCATCCACGCTCAATACAACCAACTGAGAGAAAAACTCTTTGACCAGTGCGCCCCCCAGGGTGAAATGGAGCTCCAGACTTTCGAGCGCTACGCCTATGCCATCTTCCAATCCGAGCGCATGCGCACCCTCGAACTCGACGCCCAGCTCCGCTACCAAAACGAACCCGATTCCGACAAGTGGTTCAAGCAGTTCGAAAAACTCAGCAAAATGGCCACCGACTTCGAACGCCGCGCCGACCGCGCCCTCAAAGAACTCCGCCTCCTTCAGATGGACCGCGTCTCCGCCACCGACATCCAGGCCGAGTTCTACGCGATGAAGAAGAACTTCCCTATCCCCGCCTCCCTGCCAACAGCGAAAATGCGCGCCATGTCCATCAACGGCACCCCCCGCGCCGCCATGACCCTCATGGTCGGCCACTCCCAGCCCCGCTATCAGAAGGTCTTCCGCGAAATGATCGCCCTCAAGAATTTGAACAGAACGAACCCAATCTAGAACGCCTGCCCGATCGAGAAGAAAAACGAACCCACTCGCTCCCCCGGCCGCCGGTCCAGCTTGAAGCCATAATCCAGCCGGATCAGGAAGTACGGCGTCCGTATCCGCACCCCCGCGCCCACTGTCTTGCGCAGGTTGCCCAGCGAGAAGTCCCGCACGGTCGGGAACACGTTGCCCACGTCCACAAAGCCCACGCCATCAAAAATGCCGTAGGCCGGAAAGCGCAACTCCTGGTTTAGCAGCACCACCGCGTTGCCGCCCGCCGGGTCGCCAAAGAAGTCCGTCGGCCCCAGGGTGTTCTGGGCAAAACCGCGCAGCGTCGTGCCCCCACCGGCGAAAAACCGCTCGGTCCGGATCAACTCCTGCCCGCCCAGTCCGCGCGCCAGGCCCACCCGCGCCGCCCCGGCATACACCCACCGCGGCCGCATCATGCCCCCGCTCAGCGGCACTTCTTCTGGCTTCGATAGCGGCACATACTTGAAGAACTGCCCGTAGTACCGCACAAACCGTATGTCGCTGCCAATCCCGGCCGGCGCGTACTGCAACCCGTGCGACAGAAACGAACCCCGCGTCGCGTCCAGAAAATCATCCCGCGTCTCCCGGTTCATCGTGAACGTCAACGGCGCCACCTTCAGCGTCACGTCAAAGGGAAAGAACTCATCCGGCACCCGGTCATAGGTCCGCGTCCGCTCAAACCGGTAGCCGTAGTTCAACAAATAGATCCGCCGGAAACGGTATTCCTGCTGCACGCTGAAGCCCGTCCGGTCCGTGATGAACGAGGGCAGCAACTGCCGGTTCACATAAGTCGAAACAATGTTCTGCAGGGGCAGCGTGCGCAGCAACGGCTGGCTGAAGAAGGCCCGCGCCTCCCGGAAGTTGTTGTCATATCGCAAGCGCCCGCCCACCGCCCGCGCCGCCCCCAGCGTGTTCCGGTTCGTGATGTCCACCACGCCGCCGGGTCCCCGGTCGGTATCAAAGTAGGCCCCATAACGCAGGTCCACCGGCGCCACTTCGCGCACCTTCGCCTTCAGCACCATCGGCTGCACGCCTCCCGCGGCCACCTCCGCCGGCACGCGCGCCAGGTCCACCAGCGAGTATGCCCCCGTGCTGTAAAGGTTCCGCCGGCTCTCCGCCAGCCGCTGCGGCGTCAGCGTCTCGCCTTCCTGCAGCGCCACCTGCCCCCGCACCAGCCCTTCGCTTGTCGCTCGCGTCCCCTCCACTTCAATCCCGGCCAGCACCGCCCGCGGCCCTTCCTTCACTTGGAGCCGCAGCGTCACCTCCGCCCCTTCCCGCGCCAGCTCACTCTCCACTACCGCTTCGGCGTACCCATCCCCCACCAGCTTTTCCCGCACCCGGCTCACCGCCTCGTTCCGCAGCGCTGGCACATAAACCTGCCCGGCCACCAGCCGCGTTGCCTCGCTCAAGCCCTGCGCCTGCTCCGCCCCCACCACCTCCACCGCCTTCAATACTGCCTGCGCCCCCTCCGTCACCGGCACCCGCACCACCACCCGCTCGGTCACTTCCTCCACCATCCGCGGCAGTCCCACCTTCACATCCAGATACCCCATCTGCCGGTAGTGCGCCTCCACCCGGTCCCGCACCTTGCCTGGCTCCAGCAGCAACGCGGTCTCGAGCTTGGCCCGCCGTAACACCCCTTCGAGGTCCTTGGCCAGCACCTTCTCCGCGCCCGGAAACTCCACCCCCACTGCGCCCTGCTTCTCGCCCGGTGCCACCGCAAAGCGCACCCGCTTCGTGTCCCCTTCCTCCTCCACCGCAGTGCGTACCGCGGCCCGCGGATACCCGCCCGCAATCAACTCCCGCCGTATCACGGCCTCGGCCTCTTCACTACGCTGCAGGTCAAATACCCCATCCCGCCACGCCTCGCGCACCCGCCGCCTCACTCCGCCCGGCGCCTCCCAGCCCTCGTACACAAACTCCACCTTGGGCCCCGCGTCCACCACCACCGTCACATCCACCAGCCCCTCCGGCGTCGTCTCCCTTTCCAGCTTCACCCGCGCTTCCAGATAGTCCTGCCGCTCCAGCAACCCCGTAATCCGGTCCACTCCCTTGCGCGCCGCGAAGAAGTCAAACACCTTGCCCGGCTTCAGCTTCAACCGTTGCCGCAAGAGCTCCTCCGGCACCGGTCCCGCCGCCGGCAACTTCACCTCGCCCACCCGCCGCCGCACCACTTCCTCCAATCCACTGACGGCTGGCTTGTCCAGCCCCAGCCGCACATCATGCCGGAACTCAAACCGGTACGTGTTGTCCACCTGCTTCACTGCCCGTGTCGTGAACCGTCGCGTCAGATCGTACTCGGCCACATAGATCTGATCCCCCCCATCCGTCAGGTTCATCGAATAGATCAGCCGCGCCGCATTCGTGATGTCCTGACCCACCGTCAACCGCGCTGTCGGGTTGGCTTCGTTGGCGATCAGGTCCGGCTCCACGCGCACCATGCTCAAACCCGTGCTCCGCTCAATCTGTCGCGTGAAGCGGCTGCCGAAGCTTCCCGCGAAGTACGACATCGCCTGCCGCCCCGCCAGGTTCGCCGGGTCGCTTCCCCGTACATCCTCTACCGGCCTGCCCGTGATCAGCATCGACAGTATGTCCGGCTCGCTCGCCGGCGGGTCCGCCGCCAGCCGCGTCTCCAGCCGCTCCGCCCCGCCGCCGCTCAGGTTGAGCGAGATGTCATGCCCGGCGACGCGCGTCCGCGCCAGGATGTCCAGCGTCGGCTCGATCTTCTGCTCGTTGGTGAAGGTCACCATGCCCCGCTCCACCGTATAGGCCCGCTCGGCGAAGAACAGTTGTCCGCCTTCCTCAATCGTCGCCCGCCCCAGCAGGCTCGGCTGATAGTAATCCCCCGTCAGTCGCAGGTCCAGAGCCAGACCCGCCTTCGCCAGGTTGTTCTGCACCACCACCGGCGTCGCTGTCTTCAAGGTCACGTTGTAGGCCAACTGCTCCAGAAAGGGGTCCCGCTCGGCCGGCACATCCGCCGCCGGTTGATTCAGCGCCGCCAGCAAACCGCCTTCGAGCGTCACCGGCTCACGGAACACCCCCTCTTCCACGGTCAGATTCCCGCCCAGCACGAAGCCCTGCGTCCCGCGTTCCTCCAGCCGCAAGTCCGCACCCGAGATGGTCCGCAGCCCGGTCGGGTAGTCCAGATAGACGTTCTTGGCCGTCACCCGCAGGTCCGGCTTCTCCACCTTCCCATCCACAAACCGTAAGCCCCCCGCCGCCTCCAGCGTCCCCCCGTTCAACTCGCCCCCGAAGCGCACGATCCGCGCTTCCTCGCCTGTGAAGTGCACGCGGGCGTCGATCTTCTCGGCCGCCAGCCGTGGCTCGGGCAGCCGCAACGTGCCCCCGGTCCATTCCACAAAGCCCGCCAGTTGCGGCGTCGCTGCGGGCCCGTAAGCGCTCACTTCCACCCGCGCCGGTCCGCTCAGCTTCAGTGGTTCGGCCAGCGTCGAAAGCACACCGGTCTCCAGCCTGCCCGCCAGCCGCGCCTGCAGCGGCAGATCATCCTTCAGCCCCAGCCGCCCGCGCAGCGCCAGTTCCGTGCCCGGCCCAGCCAGCGTCAGGTTCTCCACGCGCACGCTGCCCTGCCGCGCTTCCAGCACCGATGGCGACTGCTGCTCCAGCACGATGTCACCCAGCCGGAAGCGCATCTCCTCAAACACAGCCCGCCCGCGCACCTGCTCCACATCGAGGCCATCCGCCGTTCCCTCCACTCGTGCGCTCACTCGCCCGCTCAGGTTCTCTGGCGCACCGGGCGCCCGCGCCGGGTCCAGCCCCTCGGCCTTCGCCTGCACCTTGGCCGGTCCCGCCTGCCGTGGAATCTCCACCCCGAGGTTTTCCGGCAGCAAGCCATAAGGCAAAGCCCCGCTTAGCTCCAGCCGGCCTCCCAACGATTCACCCCGGAACTCGCTGAACCGTGCCGCACCCTCCTCCAACCCCACCTGTCCCTGCAGGGCCGTGAGCCAGGTCTGTCCACCCAGCGTCACGGTTCCTTCGCGCAAGCGTATCTCGCCGCGCGGGTCCAGCGCTTCGAGGTTCCCCGTGGCTCTCACGTCCCATTCCATCTCGCCGCCCAGTTTCACCGCCGCATCCCAGTCCGGCACCAGCCGCGTGGCCTCCGCGAGCGCCGCCCCGCCACTCAGCTTCACCTCGCCCATTCCCCGTTGTGGCTCGACGGGCAGCCGCCCTTCCACGACGACGCTCGCTCCTGCCGCCTTTACCGCCGCGGGCGCCAGCGACACAAAGCCCTCTTTCAGCTTCGCTTCCAGTGGCTGGGCGAACTCCACTTGCTGCCCATTCCAGGCCCAGTCGCGCGGCGTCAGCCGCAACTCTGCCAATGCCTCGAGCGGTTGCTGCCAGTTCGCACTCAGCTTCAGCGCTGTATCAAACACCCCCGCAAGCGGCAGATCCGCAGGCACTGGCAACGATGCCACGCGCGTTCCTTCGGTCTTCACCTGCGCCTCGAGCCGGTGTCCGCCACCCACCTCCACCCGCCCTTCGCTCTTCAGTCCAAAGCGCTCTCCCTCCGCCTGCCAGTCCACCCAGCCCGCACCCAACTTTGCCGCTGCCTGCCAGTTCCCCAACGCCACCCCGCCCAGCTCCAGCGCCTTCCCGCCCACTTCCATCTGCCCGCTGGGAGCGCTGAAGCGTCCCTGCCCGCTGGCCTTCAACTGCAACTCCCCGGTCACTGCCTTCTCCCCGCCCAGTGTGAGCCCGTCCAGGGTCCACTGTGGCGCCTCGGCGGCAAACGTATAGGTTTCCGCGTTCCAGTTAGCCTGTCCGGTCAGGGTCAATCCTCGGCCCAGCTTCCACTCCTCCAGCCGTATCTCCTCCCCGTCGAGCGTGGCCACGCCCCGCACGGCGCCGAGCGGTTCGCCATAAGCCTTCCACCCGCTGCCGCTCACTGCCAGTACGCCCTTCGGTTGCGCCATTGTTCCGTTCAACTCGAGGTTCACCTCAGCCCGCCCCTCGACCGGTACGCTTGCCTGTCCAATGCCCTGCAGCACCCTTTCGATCGCCAGCCCGGCCGTGCTGGCCTCCAGATGAAAGCGCGGGCTTGGTCCGGTCCACTCCAGTTCGCCACTGGCATCCACCCGCTGCCCCAGCCACTTCGCCGTGAAACCCTCCAGCACCGCGCCGCTCGTGGTGGCCCGGCTGCGCGCCTCCATCTCTACGCCGCTCACGATTCCGCTGCGCACCTCGCGCAAGCTCGCCTCCACCGCAGCTTCTGGTGCGTTCACCGTGCCGCTCACGCTACCCCAAAGGCGTGCCTGCCCGTCGAGATCCGGTCGCGTGCCGCGCTCCACCGCCAGGGCATCGGCCGCCTCCACCACCTTGGCCAGGCTCTCGGCTTCCACCTGAAAGCCTCCCTCCAGCGTGTTCAGATCTCTGACCGCGATCTTGGCCACCGCATCCAGTCCTCCGGCCACCAACCGCTCGACATCCACCTCCAGCCGCTGCCGCCCCCCTTGCACCTTGACTTCCGCCGTCACGGGTACACGCTTGGCTGTAATGGCGGCCTGAGTTGGTTCCAGTCGCACTCGTCCCAGCACTTCGGCCGCCTCGACGTTTGTGCCCGGCATACGCGCTTCCAGTCGCCCGCTCAATGTCGAGGCCACCGCGATGGGCGTCTCTCCCGCCAATGCCGCCGCCCGGTCCACCGCCACCCGGTCCAGTTCCAGCGTCAGGTTGCTGTTGCCGCCCGCGAGCGTCATGCTGCCATTGGCGCGCAAGGTTCCCAGTTCGGACTGCGCCTGCCATTGTCTTGCGAAGACGCGCGAAAGGTTCGGGTCATACTGCAACTGCCCCAGCCACCTCACCCCCCGCACGGGCCCCAGATTCAGACGCTCCCCCAGCCACTCGCTGTTCACGGCCAACTTCTCCACCGACCCCTGTACCCGCGCCTTGCCCACGATCCGCCCCGTGATCTGCTGGCTCAGGCCCGCCACCTGCTCGAGCCGCTCCAGCTCCAGCGCCAACTCTGCGTCCAGTTCCAGCAGCGGGTCACTCAACCGCAGCACCTTGCCCGTGACGCGGGCCGTCATCACGTCCGTTGTCAGCTCCAGCGGCGCCAGCGTCAGTTCATCACCGCGCCAGCGGCCTTCCCACGCCAACTGGCCAATGCCAATCGATTCCCCCCGGTACAGCGCGTAGCCGTCGCGTACCAGCCGCAGCTTGGCCTCGTGCCCATCGCCATTGGCTGCCTTCAGTTCCGCTTCCAGTTCCGGCAGCAGCATCTCCACCTGGTTGCGCAGATCCTCAAAGCGTACAGTGCCCCCGGCCAACTGCAACTGCCGCACGATCCATTCCACCGGCTCGCCCGGCTCACCACCGGGTGGAATATGCGGCAGGTTGGTGCTGCCATCCCGCCCCACCAGGACGTGTACCACGGGCCGCAGCACTTCCGCCTGCTTCACATCGAGATCCCCGCGCAACAGTGGCCCCAGCGCCACCTGTACGGCGAGTCGTTCCACCCGGAACACCGGCGGCATTTCCGGCTGCAGCGCGCTCTTGACTTCTCCGCGGGTCAGGCTCAATTCGCCACGCCAGAGGTTGTAATCGAGCCCCTCGGCCTCAAACAGAAGGTTCTGCGCCCGCGCCTCGGCCTGGATACGCTTCAGCACGGCCTCGCGCGCATAGCCGCTGTGCAGAAACACCAGCAGGCCCGCGGTCAGGCAAAGCACCACCCCGACGGCGATGCCGCAGATACGGATGGTTCTGCGCCAGTTGAGCCTCACCGCACCGTGCGCAGGATGGACTGCACCCGCGCTGCCTCCGGCGCCTTCGGCGCCAACTTCAGAAAGGCCTGAAAGTGGCTGACCATCTTGTCTGGCCGCCGGATGGAGTTATAGCTCAAGCCGGCATAGTAGTGCGCATAGGCGTTGCGTTGATCTTTGGCGCAGGCCGATTCAAGCAGGTTTGCCGCTTTGGCGAAGTTCTTCTCGCCCGCTTCGATCACCCCTTCCACATAAGGCACCCAGGCATGTTCCGCGTCGAGTTCCCGGCCCTTGGCCAGCATTTCCCGGGCTTCGCCAAACTTCTTCTCGTGCGCCAGCACATCGCCCAAGGCCAAAACGAGGCCCGCGTCGTTGCTGTGCTTTTCGAGGCCCGCCCGCAGGGCTGCCTCCGCTTCGGCATTCTGACCAGTGCGCAGCAGGCTCACGCCATAGGCCTTCACCACTTCCGCGCTGGCCTCGCCACCTTCCACCACACTGCGCAGGTGGTTGACCGCGTCGCCAAACTCATTGGCGGCATAGTGGTCCAGCCCTTGCCGTTCAGCGGCGAAAGCCGACAGGCAAACCATCGTCATGACGGCCATCCAGCGCATTCCCTTCAGTTTAGCGGCATTAACAATTCTTTGTTCCATGACCTTTGGACGTCTCGGGCCGCCGGTTGTGTTACCCCAATTTCTCCCGCAGTGTCTTCTCGTTCAGGTCCCCGGTCCACTTGGCTACGACCACGGCCGCCACGCCGTTGCCGACTACATTGGTCAGCGCCCGGGCTTCGCTCATGAAGCGGTCAATGCCGAGAATCAGCGCGAGGCCGCCCACCGGCACATTGCCTACGGCCGAGAGCGTGGCGGCCAGTACGATGAAGCCGCTGCCGGTGACGCCGGCAGCGCCTTTGGAGGTGAGCAGCAGCACGGCCAGCAGCGTCAACTGATCCCAGATGGTCATGGGCGTGTTGGTGGCCTGCGCGACAAATACCGCGGCCATGGTGAGGTAGATCGAGGTGCCATCAAGGTTGAAGGAGTAACCGGTGGGGATCACCAAGCCCACGGTGGACTTGCCCGCGCCGAGGCTTTCCATCTTGCCCATCATGCGCGGCAGCGCGGCCTCGCTGGAGCTGGTGCCCAGTACAATGAGCAGCTCTTCGCGGATGTAGCGCAGGAAGCGCCAGATGCCGAAGCCGTGGGCCCGGGCGATGCTGCCAAGCACCACGAAGACGAAGAGCAGGCAGGTGACGTAGAAGGTGCCCATCAGCTTGGCCAGACTCAACAGGCTGCTGATGCCATAAGCACCCACGGTGAAGGCCATGGCGCCAAAGGCGCCTAGGGGCGCCACCACCATGATCATCTTCACGATGGCGAAGAGGATCTCGGAGGTCTTCTCGATCAGGGCATAGACATTGCTGACACGCCCGCCCACCTTCTGCAGGCCTACACCAAAGAGGATGGCGATGAGCAGCACCTGGAGGATCTCGCCTTTGGCAAAGGCGTCCACCATGGTGGAGGGAATGATGTGGAGCAGAAAGTCCTTGAGGCTTTCCATCTTGCCGGGGCCGGTGTAGGCAGCGACGGCTTTGGTGTCGAGCGTACGGACGTCGACGTTCATCCCCGCGCCAGGCTGCAGCACGTTCACCACCACGAGGCCCACCAGCAGGGCAATGGTGCTGACCACCTCGAAGTAGATAAGGGCGAGGCCGCCCGTGCGGCCCACGCGTTTCATGTCTTCGCTGCCGGCAATGCCGATGACGACGGTGCAGAAGATGACCGGGGCGATGATCATCTTGACGAGCTTGATGAAGCCGTCGCCGAAGGGCTTCATGGCCGCGCCGGTCTGCGGGTAGAAGTGGCCGAGGGTGGCGCCCAAGGCAATGGCCAGGAGCACCTGAAAGTACAGGGTGCGGTAAATGGGCTGGCGGGCTGCTACAGCCGGCATATCAGCAGTTCGCGCTCATAGATGACTTCGGGCGGCAGGTGGTCATGGAGGTCAATGAAGAGCTCTTCGTGACCGAGAACTTCGGCGCGCCAGGCGTCGCGGTCAAAGCGCTGCAGTTCATCGAACTGGGCCTTGTCGTAGGCGAGGCCGGTCCAGTCGAGGTCTTCGTAACGGGGCATGTAGCCGATGGCGGTTTCGCGGCCGAAGGCGCGGCCATGGGAGCGTTCGACGATCCACTTGAGCACGCGCATGTTCTCGCTGAAGCCGGGCCAGATGAAGTTGCCCTGGGCGTCGCGGCGGAACCAGTTGACGTGGAAGATGCGAGGGGTCTGTTCGAGGCGCTTCTGCATCTTGATCCAGTGCCGGAAGTAACTGCCCATGTGATAGCCGCAGAAGGGGAGCATGGCCATGGGGTCGCGGCGCACCTTGCCGGTGGCGCCGGCCGCGGCGGCCGTGGTTTCCGAGCCCATGGTGGCGCCGATATAGACGCCGGCGCTCCAGTTGAAGGCCTGGTAGACGAGCGGGATGCCGGAGGCGCGGCGCCCGCCGAAGAGGAAGGCGCTGATGGGCACGCCGTTGGGGTTTTCCCAGTCCGGGTCAATCGAGGGGCACTGGCTGGCCGGGGCGGTGAAGCGGGAGTTGGGGTGGGCGGCTTTGGCGCCCGTGGCTTTGGCGATTTCGGGCGTCCAGCGGTTGCCGCGCCAGTCGAGGCACTCGGCGGGTGGCTCGTCGGTCATGCCTTCCCACCAGACGCCGCCATCGGGGGTGAGGGCGGTGTTGGTGAAGATGGTGTTGCGGCTGAGCGTGGCCATGGCGTTGGGATTGGTCTTGGCCGAGGTGCCGGGGGCGACGCCGAAGAAGCCGGCCTCGGGGTTAATGGCATGGAGGACGCCGTCGGCGTTGGGCTTGATCCAGGCGATGTCGTCGCCCACCGTCCAGACCTTCCAGCCCTCGAAGCCCTTGGGCGGGATCATCATGGCGAAGTTGGTCTTGCCGCAGGCACTGGGGAAGGCGCCGGCGACGTAGGTCTTTTCGCCCTTGGGGCTTTCGACGCCGACGATCATCATGTGCTCGGCCATCCAGCCCTCGTCGCGGGCAATGTTGGAGGCGATGCGGAGGGCGAAGCACTTCTTGCCGAGCAGGGCGTTGCCGCCGTAGCCGGAGCCATAGCTCCAGATCTCGCGGGTTTCGGGGAAGTGGACGATGTACTTGTCGGCGTTGCAGGGCCAGGGGACGTCCTTCTCACCCGGCGCGAGCGGCTTGCCGACACTGTGCACGCAGGGGACGACGCGCTTCTCGCCCTTGTCGATTTCCTTGTAGACGGCCGCGCCGATGCGGGCCATGATGCGCATGCTGACGACGACATAGGGGGAGTCAGTCAACTGCACCCCGATCTGGGACATGGGCGAGCCGACGGGCCCCATGCTGTAAGGCAGGACATACATGGTGCGGCCCTGCATGCAGCCGTTGAAGAGCTCCTTGAGCTTCTTGCGCATCTGGAAGGGGTCCACCCAGTTGTTGGTGGGGCCGGCGCCGTCCTTGGACAGCGAGCAGATGTAGGTGCGGTCTTCGACGCGGGCGACATCGTTCTCGTCGCTGCGGGCGTAGTAGCAGCCGGGCCACTTTTCTTCGTTCAGCTTGAGGAAGGTGCCGTTGGCGACGAGGAGGTCGCAGAGGGACTGCCTCTCCTCTTCGGAGCCATCGACCCAATGGATACGGTCCGGCTTGGTGAGCTGGGCCATCTTTTCCACCCATTTGAGGAGGTTCTTGTTCTCGCTCAGGGGTTTGCTTGCCGTTTGCATAAACTTACAGCTTAAGCGGCTCGCGCTTGGATAAGCTAGAGCCATGCGGCGAATCCTGGCCGGCTTGCTTGTCGTGGCGTCTCTGACGGTGTTGTTTGCCCAGTTGCGCGGAGGCAACAAGTGGGCCAAGTACGAGTGGGAGATGCAGGACCCGATCGATGATCCGCCGGACGCGAACCAGCCGGGGGAGTTTGTGCTGGGGCGGCTGCGTTACCGCTCACCGCGGGATGGCCGGGGCCCGTATTACCGGTGGGGCATTGACGCCAACAAGGGCGACCGTATCTTTCTCGACACGCTGCGGCGGCTGACGCGCATCAACGTGCAGTCGATTGAGAACATCGTGGACGTGGACGCGGACGACCTGTATGAGACCCCGTTCGTGTTCGCGGTCTCGCCGGGGGACTGGCGGCTGACGCCGGCGCATGCCGAGCGGTTGCGGAAGTTCTTTGACCGGGGTGGCTTTCTGCTGGTGGACGACTTTCACGGGCCGCGGGACTGGGCGCAGTTCATGGCCGGGGTGGAGCAGATCTACCCGAACCCGAACATTGTGGAGTTGGGGGACAACGAGGCGATCTTCCACGTGATCTACGACCTGAAGGAGCGCATCAATGTGCCGGGGGCGAACGTGGTGCACGGGCCGGGCTATGAGAAGGACGGGACGGAGCCCTTCTGGCGGGCGTTGCTGGATGAGCAGGGCCGGATGGTGATGGCGATCTGCTTCAACATGGACGTGGGCGACGGCTGGGAGTTTGCCGATGACCCGCAGTATCCGGAGAAGTTCTCGGCGATGGCGTTACGGCTGGGGGTGAACTACGCCGCCTATGCTATGACGCATTGATGAAGACGCGTTCGGGGGCGAGGGCGAAGGGGGCCATCAGGCCAGAGGTGTTCGACAGGGGCAAAACGGCTTTGTTCAGGTGAATGCCCAGACGATTGGCCAAAAGCTCACGGCGGGCCGTGATGCGGGCCCAGGAGGCCGGGTAGAGTTCGGCCAGTTCGCGGCGCAGATTGGCGTCGGCCAGAGCGTAGCCTTCCTCGAGGCGCGCTGAGAAGTAGAGCGGGTGGCTCGGGATCACATCCGACTGGAGGACCATGCCCGACTGGAGGCGGACGGTGGAGCCGGGGAAGAAGGGGGAATTGGGCCACTCGTCGTAGCCGATGTGGTGGCCGGGGTTGAGTTCCACATGGAACATCTCGTAGGGCAGGGCAGCGAGGGTGGCGTCGTGGATGGGGCCGCAGTTGGCGTCGAGGGCGAGGCTTTGGAGCCACTGGACCATGGCCGCAAAGTAAGGGCCAGCAAAGACTTCGATGTAGTCGCGGGCGACGGGGGGCAAATCGGCTTCGTTTTCGCCAACCCAGGCGGCGCGGCAGATGTTGGCGCCCCAGTAGGCAATATTGGCGGACCACTTGTGGCCGCGTTCGATGGTGTCACCTGCGGCGGAGGCCAGGGAGATGCGCCTGGGGCCGGTTTTGCAGGTGAGGTGGGCGCTCAAGGGGGTGCCGTCGTACTGGAGGGCTTCGGCGAGGAGTTGCTGATCGGTGATACCAGGGCGGAGGGCGTAGCAGACGCGGCGGAGGGCGTCGCCGGCCTTGGTGTTGCTGACCTCGAAGGCGGCGAGGTCATGGACGGAGAGGCGGATGCGGAGGCCGTCCTGGGGGTGGATGAGCCAGTGGGTTCGATTCACGCAATTCTCGAAGCCGGCGAGGTCGCGGAGGGTGTCGACGAGCCAGGAGGGCAGATCGGAGGCGTGGGGGTGGGCCCAGGTCTTGGCGCCGATGAGGGCGACCTTGCGCCCGGGGCGGCAACCGGCTTCGGTGAGAATCGAAGCCATGGGGCGGGCGAGGGAACGGTCCTGCCCTTCGAGGGAGAGGGGGCGGAAGAGTTCATGGCGGAGGGCGCCCGCAGCATGGAGGGGGCTGATGGGGAGGTAGCCCTGGCACTCGTTGCCGGTGAGGAGCAGGGGCGAGGCGTCGGGGGTGACCAGGAGGATGGCTTCTTCAAAGCGTGGATCAAACTGTGTAAAAAAGTGAAGATTGGCGAAGTGTTCGCGGTCGGCATAGATGACGGCGAGGGCGATGTCATCCTGCTGCATGAGAGTACGGAGTTGGGCGAGGCGGGCGAGAAAGACCTCGGCCGGGGGGACGGGCAGGGGACCTGGATGGGGGGAGGAGGGCCAGGGAACTTCGGAAAGAGTGTAGGGCATGGGCAAGGCAATTTTAGCGAAACTATTCGACTGGCTGTTCGTATAAGGAGGGTATGCGCAACCTCCAACTGGCGTGGCGGATGATGGCCAAGAGTCCTGGTGTTTCGTTGATTGCGGTGCTTTCGCTGGCGCTGGGGATTGGGGCGAATACGGCGATCTTTTCGATATTTGAGCAGATACTGCTGCGGCAATTGCCGGTGGAGCGGCCGGAGGAGTTGGTGAACCTGACGGCGAACGGGCCGCGGAGTGGGAGTAACTCGACGAACGATACCGGGGGGCTGGACTCGATTTTCAGCTATGCGATGTTTCGGGACCTGGAGCGGGAGCAGAAGGGATTGACGGGGCTGGCGGCGCACCGGGGCTTTGGGGCGAATGTGGCCTTTGAAGGGGTGGCGGGGACGGCGCCGGGAACGCTGGTGTCGGGCAGTTACTTTCCGGTGTTGGGATTGCAGCCGGCGGCCGGGCGGCTGTTCACGCGGGAAGACGATGTGACGCCGGGCAAGCATGCGCTGGTGGTGTTGAGCCACCGCTACTGGACGACGCGCTTTAACGCCGACCCGGGAGTGATTGGCAAGACGCTGATCGTGAACGGGCTGGCGATGACGATTACGGGGGTGGCGCCGGCGGGTTTTCGGGGGACGAGTTTGAGCTCACAGCCAGCGATTTTTGTGCCGATCAGCATGCGGGAGGCGCTGAGCCCGGGGTGGAAGGGGTTGGCGGAGCGGCGGAACTACTGGATCTATCTGTTTGGGCGGCGGCAGGCGGGGGTGACGGTGGAGGCGGCCGAGGCGAGCCTGAACACGCTGTACCTGAACATCATTCGTCAGGTGGAAGCGCCACTGCAGCAGGGGATGAGTGAGCGTGGGAAGAAGGAATTTCTGGGCCAGCGGATGAAGCTGGAGGACGGACGGCGGGGGCAGAGCATGTTGCTGGTGGAGGGGCGGACACCGCTGGTGTTGTTGCTGGCGATTACGGCGTTTGTGCTGCTGATTGCGTGCGCGAACATTGCGAACCTGATGCTGGCGCGGGCGGCGAACCGGACGCGGGAGTTCTCGATACGGCTGAGCCTGGGAGCGAGCCGGGGGCAGGTGATGGGGCAGGTGATGACCGAGTCGATGCTGCTGGCGGGGTTGGCGGGCGTGGCGTCGCTGGGAGTGGCTTACGCGACAGTTTCGCTGATACACGGTTATTTGCCGGGGGATGATCTGGACGTGTTTGACCCGGGGCTGTCGTGGCCGATGGCGGGCTTTGCACTGGTGGCGGCGCTGGTGACGGGGTTGCTGTTTGGGTTGTTCCCGGCCTACCATGCCGCGCGGCAGGATCTGGCAGCGGGCATGAAGGACCGGGCGGGATGGTTTCGCCGGGGGCTGGTGACGGCGCAATTTGCGCTGGCGCTGACGCTGCTGGTGTCGGCGGGGATGTTTCTCGAGAGCCTGGTGAAGTTGATGCGGGTGCCGCTGGGGATGCGGACGGAGAACGTGATTGGCTTCCGGGTGTCGCCGGTATCCAATCAGTATGCGGCGGAGCGCTCGCGAGCGCTGTTTGAAAAGCTGGAAGAGCGCTTGGGGGCGCTGCCCGGGGCCGAGGGGGCGGTGGTTTCGATGGTGCCGCTGGTGGCGGGCAACAACTGGGGCAACAACGTGAGTGTGGATGGCTTTGAGGCAGGGCCGGACACGGATACGCATTCAATGACGAACGCGGTGGGGCCGGGCTACTTCCGGCAGATGCGGGTGCCGCTGGTGGAGGGCCGGGAATTCACGGCGGCGGATGTGGCGGGGCGGCCGAAGGTGGCGTTGGTGAACGAGGCGTTTCAGCGCAAGTTTGGCCATGGCCGCAGCCTGGTGGGGAGGAGGATGCAGGAAGGCCGAGGGGGCAAGAATGACATTGAAATCGTGGGGGTGGTGAAGGATGCCACCTACAGCAGCGTGCGCAATGCCGTGCCGCCGCTGTATTTTCTGCCGTACCGGCAGCAGGAGAACTTTGGGGAGGCGTCGCTGTATGTGGCGACGAAGGTGCCGCCGGAGGGGTTGGTGAACGCGATTCGGGGCGTGCTGCGGGAACTGGACCCGAACCTGCCGCTCGAAGACCTGAAAACGATGCAGGCGCAGATCAACGAAAATATCAGTGTGGACCGGATGATATCGACGCTGGCGATTGCCTTTGCGGGATTGGCGACACTGCTGGCGGCGATTGGGCTGTATGGGGTGCTGGCCTTCAACGTGACGCGGCGGACGCGGGAAATCGGCATACGGATGGCGCTGGGCGAGACGCGGGAGGGCATCCGCAACCGGGTGTTGCGGGAAGTGGGCGGGTTGGCGGCGTTGGGCGCTTTGCTGGGGCTGCCGGCGGCGGTTGGGCTGACGCGCTATGCCGAGGAGCTGTTCTATGAGGTGCAGAGCGGGGACGTGCTGGTGCTGGGGGGAGCGGTGGTGTTGCTCGGGATGGTGGCGCTGGCGGCTGGATATTTACCGGCGGCGCGGGCGATGAAGGTGGAGCCGCTGGTGGCGCTGCGGTATGACTAGTGCGCGGCGCTACCGTAGCGGCACGCAGGAAGTGATACTCGAGGAGGACCACCGCTGGACGCTGCTGCATGTGGTGGCAGCGCAGGCAGCGGGGAAGTTGCCGCGGCCTGTGCGGATGATTGGGTTTGACCGGCATACGGATGCCAACCCGCCGGGGGAGTTGAACTGGGACGGCACAGTGGCCGGGATGCGGGAGGTGTGTGAGCGGCAACTGAGCCGGCATGATGACGACTGGATCGTGGCGGGGATGCAACTGGGCGTGCTGGGGGACGTGTTTCTCTTTGGCGTGGATGACCGGATGGGGGATCTGCCGAAGGCGGTGGGCGGGCAGGCGCTGATGGGGCGGTGGGAGATGCCGGCCAAGGTGGACGGCCTGGGGGTGAGGGCGCGGGAGGTGCTGGAGTGGACGGAGAGCCCGATATTGCTTGACCTGGACCTGGACTGCTTTGCTTACCCGTACCGGGACCTGGTATGGGCGTGGAGCGAGGAGATGTTCGCGGTGGAGTTTGGGCCCAGTTTGCCCTACTTCCGGCAATGGCGGGAGCGCGCCGGGCTGGTGACGGTGTGCCGGGAGGCGGGATGTTGCGGCGGGGAAGAAAACGCGGACCGGATCTGGGAGCTGGTGGGGCGGTATCTTTTCGAAAAAGAATTACATTAAAGCTGCAAATCAGAAGCAATGATGCTTTAGACTGAAGTCTGGTTTCACATCATGCTTACAAGAATTTTAGTGTCAATAATACTTTTTACCTGTGCTGGATTTTCTCAACACTGGATTGAGGGACGTGTGGAGGACGCGCAGGGAGGGGGTGTGGCCGGGGCACGGTTGAAGCTGCATCAGCGAGGGGGCGCGGTGGTGGGGAACACGCGGAGTGACGGGGCGGGGCAGTACCGGTTGGGGCCGGTGGGAGCGGGGGTTTACCTGCTGGAAGTGGAGAGTGCGGGGTTTGGGGTGGCGAGTGAGGAAGTGGTGGTGGGAGCGACAGCAGTGAAGTTGGACGTGCGGCTGGAGGTGGGGAAGCTGACCGAGCAGGTGGTGGTGACGGCAGGCGGGGCGCGGCGTGAGGAGGAACTGGCGCGGGTGGTGACGGTGATTACGAGCGAGGAGATTGAGGCGCGCAATGAGGTGACGCTATCGGAAGTGATCCGGACAGCGCCGGGGGTACAGATACGGCAACTGGGTGGACCGGGGGCGTTGACGCAGGTGCGGGTGCGGGGCTTGCGGCCGGATGCGACGGCGGTGCTGATGGACGGGATGCGGTTTCGGGATGCGAGTTCGATCACGGGGGATGCGAGTTCGCTGATGGCGAATCTGACGGTGGTGAACGCCGAGCGGGTGGAGGTGGCGCGGGGCTCGAGCGCGGCGCTGTACGGGACGGGCGCGGTGGGCGGGGCGGTGAACATTGTGAGCGAGGCCGGAGGTGGGCCGGCGCACGGGATGGTGCAGGCGGAAGGGGGCGGGCTGGGCTACTGGCGCGGCCGGGCGACGGTGGGTGGCGGATGGGAAAAGGGCCGGCTGGTGTACAGCGCGGGGTTGACACACCTGAACGTGACGCGGGGGGTGGATGGAAACGACGCGGCGCGATCGAACGCGTTGCAGGCTTTTGCCCGGAAGGAATTGGGGCGGGGCTGGCGCGTGGCGGGGCGGTTGTATGGCGTGCGGGACTTTGCGCAACTGAATGTGAGCCCGGGCACGGCAGGGGTGCCGGCGGCGAATTTTGCGGGGACGGGCCTGCTGGCGGCGGTGCCGCTCGAGCCCGAGCAGGTGTTGAACCTGAACGCGGGGCGGCCAGTGAATTATGGCGCGGCGACGTATGTGCCGGGGCGGGATGACCCGGACAACCGGCAGGCGGCGGGGTTTACGTCGGGAATGGTGCGGGTGGAGCAGGACGTGAATGCGGGCCTGAGCTGGTGGGCGGCCTGGCAGCAGTTGGCGACAGAGCGGCGGCTGGAGAACGGGCCTGGGGGCGCGGGGTTTCAACCAGCGGCGAACAACCTGAGCGAGCCGGGCGGACGGATCGGGAACCTGGAGGGGCGGGTAATGTGGCGGGCGGCGCGGGTGTGGCGCGGCTTGGCGGGGTACGAGTTTGAGGATGAACTGTACCGGGAGCGGCAGTTCAACGGGTTGGCGGCGCCGCGGACGGTGCGGGTGGATGGGCGGATCCGGCAGCGGGCGAATGCGGCGTATGCGCAGCAGCAGTTTTCGTTGCTGGGCGACCGGTTGCATTTGAACTTTTCCGGGCGCGTGCAGGGGTTTGTGCTGGAGCGGCCGGAGTTTCGGATTGAGGGCACGGCGAACAATTACAACCGGGACCTTCCGGCGCCGCCGACGGCGTGGACGGGGGATGTGTCGGTGGCGTATCTGGTGGCGCGGACGGGGACGAAGTGGCGCGCGCATCTGGGGAATGCCTACCGGGCGCCGGGGCTGTATGAGCGGTTTGGCGGGGGATTCGGGAATAATCCGGCAACGGGGCAGGTGACGTTTTCAGCTTACGGAGACCCGCTGTTGCAGCCGGACCGCTACAACACGTATGACGTGGGGGTGGACCAGTATGTGGCGGGGGGCAGGGCGAGGCTTTCGGCGACGTGGTTCTATAACCGAATCCAGCAACTGACGGCGTTTGACTTCAGCGGGCGGATCAACGCGGCGACGGACCCGTGGGGCCGGAGTCTGGGCTATCTGAACGGGGGCGGGGGGATTGCACGCGGGGTGGAAGTGGCGGGCGAGACGCGGCTGGGCCGCGGGTTGACGGCCAATGGGAGCTACACGTTTACGAATGCGGTGAATGACCGGGACAGCCAGGTGGCGGGGGTGTGGCAGGCGTTGACGACGCCGCGGCACACGGCGACGGCGGTGGTGACGCAGCGGGTGGGCCGGAGGGGGGATGTGGCGTTGGATGTGTTTCGGGGCTCGAGCTATCTGGTGCCGTTTTTTGCGGTGAGCCGGACGCGGGCCTTTGAGGCGCCGGGGTTTACGAAGATGGACCTGGTGGGTGGCTGGCGGGTATGGGAGCGGGAGGGGGCGCGGTTGCGGCTGTACGGAAAGGTGGAGAACCTGCTGGGGCAGGACTATTACGAGAATGGCTGGAGGGCGGCGGGACGGTGGGGGTTGCTGGGGCTACAAGTACAGTTTTGACAAGGGCTGAAAATGCCCGCTATACTGGTGAAGTTGACTATTTTCCTCTGAGGGAGACCCGAAACGTATGAAAACCTACGTACCCTCCGGAAAAGACGTCAGTCGCAATTGGTTCATCCTGGATGCGGAAGGGGCTACGCTTGGCCGTTTGGCCAGCCAAGCCGCTCGCATCCTGATGGGGAAACACAAGACGACCTACACGCCTTTTCTGGATCAAGGCGATCACGTGATTGTGATCAATGCCGCGAAAGTGCGCCTGACCGGTAACAAGACCGAGCAGAAGGTGTACTACTATCACACCGGATATCCGGGTGGCCTGAAGGCTACCGGAGCCAAGAAGATGCAAGAGACGAAGCCCGCGCGAATGATTGAACTGGCGATCAAAGGCATGCTGCCGAAGAACAGCCTGGGCAAGCAGATGGCGCGGAAATTGAAGGTATACGCCACGGATCGACATCCGCATCAGGCCCAGAAGCCTGAGCCGATGGCCGCGGCTTCTTAAGAGATTAGAAAGGTAATTCGTGGCTGCTTTAACTCAATACATTGGAACGGGACGCCGCAAGACCTCGACGGCTCGAGTGTTTTTGCGTCCTGGTAAGGGCGACATAACCGTCAACCACCGCGCCCTCGAGCAATACTTCCACACGGAAACCGCCCGGGCCACGGTGCGGCAACCCTTGCTCGCCACCGAGACGGCCGACAAGTTTGATGCTCTCATCCTTGCCGACGGCGGTGGCTTTACGGGTCAAGCTGAGGCCTGCCGGCTGGGTGTGGCGCGTGCATTGCTGGAGTTCAACTCCGAGTTGCGTCCGAAGCTGAAGGAACTGGGCATGTTGACCCGGGACCCGCGGGCGCACGAGCGCAAGAAGTACGGCCAGAAGGGTGCGCGTAAGCGCTTCCAGTTCTCCAAGCGCTAATTGCGGCTGGTTGAACCACAGAGATTAACGGACGAACAAGAGCAAAGGACTTGTCATGCCTTCTATTTCCATGAAAGAACTGCTCGAAGCAGGCGTTCACTTCGGGCACCAGACCAAGCGCTGGAATCCGAAGATGAAAGAATACATCTTCGGCGAACGCAACGGGATTTACATCATTGACTTGCAGAAGACCTTGAAACTGTTCAAGGATGCGATGCGGTTTGTGGGGGAAATGGCGGCCCAGGGGAAGAACGTCATGTTCGTGGGCACCAAGCGGCAGGCGCAGGAAGCGATTGCCGAGGAAGCCAACCGCTGCGGGATGTACTACATCAACAACCGTTGGCTGGGCGGCCTGCTGACGAACTTCACGACGGTGAAGGGATCGATCAAGCGGTTGCGCGAACTGGAGACGATGTCGACGGAAGGGACCTGGGGCAGCCGCTCGAAGAAGGAAATTTCGCGGCTCGAGCGGGAGCGCAAGCACCTGTCGCAGAACCTGGCCGGCATCAAGGATATGCCCGGTTTGCCGGACCTGATCTTTGTGGTGGATTCCTCGAAGGAATCGATCGCGGTGAAGGAAGCGCGGCGGCTGAACATTCCGGTGGTGGGCGTGGTGGACACCAACTGCGACCCCGACGAAGTGGATTACGTGATACCGGGCAACGATGACGCGTTGCGGGCGATCAAGCTGTTCACCTCGAAGATTGCCGATGCGGTGATTGAAGGCCGCGCGCTGGCCACGGAGCAGGACTTCCAGATGGCGGCGCAGGACCTGGTGACGGAGGAAGAATCCTCGACGACGATCGACATGAGCAGCTACGCGCAGTTTGTGGATCCGAAGTATTCGGAAGAACTGATGAGCGAGACGCTGATCAATGATCTGGACCTGCCCTCGATGTCCCTGCCGAAGAAGGGACCGGAGACCGAAGAGGGTTCCGCTGACGCTGCCTCCGCAAAAGCGGAGTAACTGGATCGGCTAACAAGTCTGTAACAGAAACGCGAAAGGGATAAGTGTAACTTTATGGCGGAAGTAACAGCACAGCTGGTGAAGACGCTGCGGGAACGCACCGGGGCGGGCATGATGGAATGCAAGAACGCGCTGGTGGAAGCCAACGGAAATCTGGACGACGCGGAAGTGGTGTTGCGCAAGCGCGGCGCGGCTTCGGCGGCGAAGAAGGCGACGCGGACGGCCAAGCAGGGTCTGATTCTGGTGAAGGTGGCCGATGATGCGAAGTCGGCCGTGGTGGTGGAAGTGAACTGCGAGTCGGACTTTGTGGCGCGCACGGATGACTTTCAGGCACTGACGGCGGAAATTGCGGCGCACGTGGAAGGTTCGAGCGCGGCGACGGTGGAAGCGCTGCTGGCCGAGCCGTTTGCGAGCGACAAGTCGCTGACGGTGGAAGAGTTCATCAAGGGCAAGATTGCCAAGGTGGGCGAGAACATCGTGTTGCCGCGTTTTGACCGCATCGCGGTGGATTCGGGCGTGATTGCTTCGTACACGCACCCGGGCAGCCAGCTGGCGGTGGCGATTGCGGTGACGACGACGGCGCAGGCGAACGAGGACCTGGCGGCATTGGGCCGGGACATCGCCATGCAGGTGGCGGCGGCGGACCCGAAGTATGTGCGGCGGGAAGAAGTGGACCCGGCGCATCTGGCCAAGGAAGCGGAAATCGCGCGTGACCGGGCGCGGAATGAAGGCAAGCCGGAGAAGATACTGGACAAGATCGTGGAAGGCCGTCTGGCGAAGTTCTACGAGGAAGTCTGTCTGATTGAGCAGCCCTTCATCAAGGACAACACGCTGACGATTGCGGAATTGCTGAAGCAGAAGGGTGCGGGCGCGACGCTGGATGTAGCGCGTTTTGTACGCTTCAAGGTTGGTGAGACGCAGAGCGGCGAAGAAACCGCAGCGGAGTAACAGATGCCCAGCTACCGGCGCATCGTACTGAAGCTGTCCGGCGAAGTCATGGCCGGTCCGCAGGGTTTTGGAATCGATAACGATCGCGTAAACGCGTTCGCTGAGGAGATCTCCGAAGTCCACAGGACCGGCATTGAAATTGGCCTGGTGGTGGGCGGCGGGAATATCTTTCGGGGCATCAATGCCGCGGCGAAGCAGATGGACCGGGTGGCGGCTGACCATATGGGCATGCTGGCGACGGTGATCAACGGGCTGGCGCTGCAGGATGCGCTGGAGCGGGCGGGTTCGCCGACGCGGCTGATGACGGCGATCCAGATGGCGGCGGTGGCGGAGCCCTACATACGGCGGCGGGCGATACGGCACCTCGAAAAGGGCCGGATCGTGCTGTTTGCGGCGGGGACATCGAATCCGTTTTTCTCGACGGATTCCGGGGCGGCACTGCGGGCGCTGGAAATACACGCGCAGGTGCTGGCCAAGGCGACGAAGGTGGATGGGGTCTATGACAAGGACCCGATGAAGCACGCCGATGCCGTGAAGTACACGACCATTGGCTATACGGAAGTGCTGGCGCGGGGATTGCGGATACTGGATGCGTCGGCGGTGGCGATGTGCCGGGACAACAACCTGCCCATTTCCGTGTTTAACTCAACGGTAAGGGGCAATATAATGCGAATGGCCATTGGGGAACCCATTGGCACCCTGATACACGAACCCAAATGAGCGAAACCTTTACAACCACAAAGCAAGTAGAAGCGAACGCGAAGACGCGGATGGAAAAAGTGCTGGCGGATCTGTCGCACGCGATGACGACGGTGCGGACGGGACGGGCCAACCCATCGATGCTCGAGAATGTGCGCGTGGATTACTACGGGACGCCGACACCGGTGAACCAGGTGGGCACGGTGAGTGTGCCGGAGGCGGGGATGATCACGGTGGCGCCGTGGGATGCGTCGATGATCGGGCCGATTGAGAAGGCGATCCGGGCGGCGGAGCTGGGTTTGAACCCGAGCAATGACGGGAAGCTGATCCGGATACCGATCCCGGCGCTGAACGAAGAACGCCGCAAGGAATTGGCCAAGAAGCTGCACGGGATGGCGGAAGACCACCGGGTGGCGCTGCGGAATGTGCGGCGGGATGCCAATGACCACGTCAAGAAGCTGATGAAGGACAAGCTGATCAGCGAGGATGACGAGAAGCGGTCGCTCGAGGAGATACAGAAGCTGACGGACGGCTTTTCGAAGAAGCTGGACGAGGCGGCGAAGGGCAAAGAGAAGGAAATCCTCGAGATACGGTAAAGATCGAGAAAAGATAGTGAGAGGGGTGACAAAAGTCACCCCTTTTTGTTGATGGGTGTCACTGGGCGGGCGCAGCAGGAAAGTTCATGATGGGGACATGAACGAGAACCAGAAAGCCTGCGTGGAGATGGAAGCGGCGGTGAAGCGCTACGGCGCGGTGAAGGCGGTGGATGGGGTGAGCCTGCGGGTGGGGCGGGGGGAGGTGGGGGCGCTGCGGGGGGGCAAGGGGGCGGGGAAGACGACGGCGATGCGGTTGATGCTGGGGTTGACGCGGGCCGATAGCGGGCGGGTGAGACTGTTTGGGCGGGCGCCCGAGGAACGGGCGGCACGCCAGCAGGTGGGGGTAATGTTGCAGGCGGGGGGAGTGCCGGCGACGCTGCGGGTGAGGGAGCATGTGGAACTGTTTTCGAGCTACTATGCGGCGGCGCGGCCGGTGGAGGAGACCCTGGGGCTGGCGGGGCTGACGGAGCTGGCCGAGCGGCCCTACGGGGCGCTGTCGGGCGGGCAGCAGCAGCGGTTGCTGTTTGGGCTGGCGATGTGCGGCCGGCCGGGGTTGCTGATGCTGGACGAGCCGACGGTGGGGTTGGACGCGGGGGCACGGCGGGGACTGTGGAAGCAGGTGCAGGGGGCGGCGCGGGAGGGAGCGGCGGTATTGCTGTCGACACATTACCTGGAGGAGGCCGAGGCGCTGGCGACAAGGGTGGTGGTGATGAACCGGGGGCGGGTGGTGGCCGAAGGGAGTGCGGCGGAACTGAAGAGGCAGGCGGCGGCGGGGACGCTGGAAGAGGCATTTCTGCAACTGACGATGGAAGGGGAGGTGTAGGGAAATGGCACGCATTTTCTGGCTGGAGACGAAGTTTGAATTTCTGGGACTGTGGCGGATGCCGTCGTACTCGCTGACGACGATTCTGTTTCCGCTGCTGTTCTATGTGTTTTTCGGATTGGTGATGGGCGGGGCGGTGGGACAGAGCAAGGGGACGATGGCGCATTACCTGCTGGGGACCTACGGGGCGTCGGGGGTGATGGCGGCGACGCTGTTTGCGTTGAGCAACGGGGTGGCGGCGGAGCGGGGGCAGGGGTGGCTGGCGGTGAAGCGGGCGAGCCCGATGCCGCTGGCGGCGTGGTTTTTCGCCAAGGGGATGGCGGCGACGGCGTTTGCGGGGGTGGTGCTGGTGTTGCTGTTTGGAATGGGGGTGGGGCTGGCGGGGGTGAGCCTGCCGGCGGGGAAGTGGCTGGCGGGGGCGGGGGTGTTGCTGGCCGGAGCCCTGCCGTGTGGATTGCTGGGGCTGTTGATTGGGCTGGTGGCGAAGCCGAATGCGGCGCCGGGGGTGGCGAATCTGGTGTTTATGCCCATGTGCTTTCTGTCGGGGTTGTGGATTCCGATTGTGTATCTGCCGCCGGTGGCGAAGAGCATCGCGGAGTATTTGCCGGGCTATCATCTGGGGCAGCTGGGGCTGATGGCGCTGGGCGTGCCGGTGGTGGGGGACTGGGGGCAGCACGGGGCAGTGCTGGCGGGGTATACGCTGGTGCTGGCGGGATTGGCGTGGCTGATCTACCGGCGGCAGGAGGAGCGGGAATGAAGTGGCGGCTATTGCCTGAGGACAAGAACGTCGGTTGGACACCGTATGCGTGGCTGATCTACGCCGTGCCGTTCGCGATTTCGCCGGCGTGGCGGCAGGCGGGGGCGTGGGATTGGGTAGTGAATACGGCGGGGCTGTTGGTGTTTCTCGGGCTGTATTTTCGGGCGTTCTGGATGATGGGGCCGCGGCTGGTGTGGATTGCGGCGGGGATGACGGCGCTGGGGCTGGTGTATACGAGCTGGAACCTGACGGCAGTGACATTCTTCACCTATGCGGGCGTGTTTCTGGGCTGGACGGGGCAGACGCGGGCGGTGGTGGTGGGGACGCTGGCGATTGCGGGGCTGGTGGGAGTGGAAGGCTGGTGGCTGGGCTGGCCGTGGGCAGTGCGGCTGAGCGGGATGGTGTTGCCGGTGCTGTTCGGGTTTGTGATGTTGCACTTTGCCGAGCGGGAGCGGGCGGACGCGAAGCTGCGGCTGGCGCAGGAGGAAGTGGAGCAGATGGCGCGGATGGCGGAGCGGGAGAGGATTGCGCGGGATTTGCATGACCTGCTGGGGCACACGTTGTCGGTGATTGTGCTGAAGGCGGAACTGGCGGGGAAGCTGGCGGAGCGGGACCCGGCGCGGGCCGTGCAGGAAATACGGGAAGTGGAGGGGGTGGCGCGGGAGGCGTTGCGGGAAGTGCGGGGGGCGGTGACGGGGTACCGGTCGTTGGGGTTGAAGAGCGAGTTGGCGCGGGCGGCGGGACTGTTGCGGGATGCGGGGCTGGAGGTGGAGAGCGAATATGGGGAAGTGGAATGGACTGCGCTGGAGGAGAGCATGTTGACGCTGGTGTTGCGGGAGGCGGTGACGAACGTGTTGCGGCATGCGCGGGCGCAGCGGTGTGTGTTGGGGGTGGGGAGTGGGAAGGCGGGGCGGGAGGTGTGGGTGGTGGACAACGGCGTGGGGGTGGGGTTGCAGGAAGGGGCGGGATTGACGGGGATGCGGGAGCGGGTGGCGCTGGTGGGGGGACGGCTGGAGGTGGAGGGGGGAGCGGGGACGCGGGTGAGGGTTTATCTGCCGGGGCTGGCGGCATGAGGAAGATACGGGTGGGGATTGCGGAGGATCAGGGGCTGGTGCTGGGGGCGCTGGCGGCGTTGCTGGCGATTGAGGAGGACCTGGAGGTGGTGGGGGAAGCGCGGGATGGGCGGGCGGCGTTGCGGATGGTGGAGCAGATGACGCCGGATGTGCTGGTGATGGATGTGGAGATGCCGGAGATGTCGGGCCTGGAGGTGGCGGCGGAACTCCAGCGGCGGCAGGCGGGGGTGAAGGTGGTGATTGTGACGACGTTTGCGCGGGGGGGCTATTTGCGGCGGGCGATGGAAGCGGGGGTGAGCGGGTATCTGTTGAAGGACGGGCCGGCGGCGAGTCTGGCGGAGGCGATACGGCAGGTGTATGGGGGCGGGCGAGTGATTGAGCCGCAACTGGCGGCGGCAGCGTGGATGGAAGTGGACCCGCTAACGGACCGGGAGCGGCAAGTGTTGCGGCTGGCCGGGGAGGGGCTGGGCAACGGGGAGATCGCGCGGCAACTGCGGCTGTCGGAGGGCACGGTGAGGAACTATCTGTCGGAGGCGATGGGGAAGCTGGGGGCGGGCAACCGGACGGAGGCGGCACGGATGGCGCGGCAGAAGGGATGGCTTTGAGGGGCGTCAGGCTGGAGTGTCGAAGTCTTCGGTGACGGCGGCGATGGTGCCGGGGGCGTTGCCTTCGAGGCGGTTGTTGACGAAGACGAAGGCGGGCTGTTTGACGCGCTGGGCACGGCGGAGGATGTCGCGGAGGGCGTCGCGGGTGGCGGGGTTGGGGTCCTGGATTGCGCGGTAGGGTTCGAAGGATTTGACAGCGGCTTCGTAGGTGCGGCCGTGGCGGAGGAGAGCGCGGACGACGGTGAAGTCGGCGGTGTGGATGTCGGGGATTTCGAGCTGGCGGTGGAGTTCGGGCATGCGCGTCCAGGCGTTGAGGACGTGGGCGGCGTTGTAGGCCTGGAGGCAGGCGAGATAGTCAGGGGCGAGGAATTCGGGGTTGCGAATTTCGACGGCGTAACGCCAGCCAGTGGGGAGCGAGGCGAGGAAGTGGTTGAGCTGGGAGACGAATTCCTCCGGGCCGGAGATGGCTTTCTTTGACATGGTGCCGAATTCGAAGATGAGTGTGCTGACGCGCTGCTGGTAGGGCGTGAGGGGGCGGAGGAAAGCGCCGGCGAAGAGGTCGGCATTGAGGAAGTTGTCGTTGAGGAGACCGGCACGGGCGCCATAGCGGGCGTGGCTGGGCCAGAGCTTGACGGTGATCTCTTCGGGGACCTTGAAGGCCCAATGGAGGCTGGGGGGAGCGGTGAGGAAGAGTTTTTCCCAGAAGGCGGGGGTGGGGAACTGGTAGAAGGCGAAGTCGCCGCAGACGATGGGGAAGACCTCGGCGTATTCGGCGATGCACTGCTCTTCGAACTTCTTGCGGGAGAACTTGCCGCGGGTGAGGTAGCGGGATTCGGTGAAGATCTGGCCAAGCCAGCCTTCGTATTTCCAACTGGAGGTGCCGAGGAAGAGTTGCTGGGCGGCGAGGGAGTGGAGGCGGGAGGCGAGGGTGGTGCGGAAGGAATCGGGTGGGGAATCGAAGAGGCCCGCGGGTGTCATTTTTCTATGATGACGGAGAGGCAGAATGGAAGGGTGACGTGGATTCTGACAGTGTTGGTGCTGGCGCAGACGACGGGGGTGGTGCGCGATGCGGTGAGCGGGGAGCCGCTGGGGAAGGCGAAGGTGGTGGTGGGGGAGCGGCAGGTGGTGACGGATGGGGAAGGGCGGTTTGGGCTGGAGGTGGGAGTGAAGGGGGAGGGGAGCGTGTCGCTGGTGGGGTACCGGACGGAGCGGCTGGTGGTGAAGGGAGAAGGGGAGAGCGTGGAGGTGCGGCTGGTGCCGGAGGGTTTGAGCCGGCGGGACAGTGTGGAGGTGAGTGAGGAGCCGTTTGCGCCGCAGGTGGGGGCGAGTGTATCGGAGCGGACGCTGACGGCGGCGGAGGTGAGGAATCTGGCGGGGGTGATTGCGAATGACCCGTTGCGGGCGGTGCAGGCGCTGCCGGGAGTGGCGGCGGCGAATGACTTTGTGGCGACGTTTACGGTGCGGGGGGCGGGGTTCCGGCAGGTGGGGATTTATCTGGACGGGGTGCTGTTGAACAATCCGCTGCATGCGGTGCAGGGGCAGCAGGGGAGCGGGTCGTTGACGTTGCTGAATACGGATGTGGTGGAGGGGATTGCACTGCATGGGGGTGCGCCGCCGGTAGAGTTTGGGGACCGGACGGGGGCGGCGCTGGGGATGACGGTGAGGGAGGGGAGCGAGCGGGGAACGGCGTGGCGGGTGAGCACGGGGGTGGCGGCGACGGCGGTGATGGCGGAGGGGCCGTGGCGGCGGGGGACGTGGCTGGTGAGTGCGCGGAAGAGCTACTTGCAGTATTTGCTTCAGAAGGCGCGGGCGGTGGACAGTCTGGCGTTCGGGTTTTTTGATGTGCAGGCCAAGGGGACCTACCGGCCGACGAGCCGGCAGCAGTGGAGCCTGGCGTATTACGACGGGGTGTCGGACCTGGACCGCAGTGTGGTGCGGGACCGGCTGGGGATTAACGCGATTCTGGAGGGGACGTATCATTTCTCAAATGTGCAATTGGGGCACCGGTGGACACCGCGGGATAAGGTGATGTGGCGGAACAAGGGGGCGTGGCTGCGGGAGCGGGGGGATAACCGGAATGTGCAGTTGCTGCCGTTGACGGAGGCGGGGTATGGAGAGTGGATCGGGAACAGCGACCTGGTGTGGGGGAATGTGCGGGCGGGGGTGAGCGTGCGGCGGATACGGGATGACGGGTACGAGGCGCGGTATCAGTTCAACCCATTGGGGGTGAGGCGGCGGGATGACTGGGGGGCGCGGGGGTGGCGGCAGGGTGGGTACATGCAGCAGGACTGGCAGCGGGGACGGGTGGCGATGAGTGTGGGGGCGCGGTGGGATGATGCGAGCGGGGGACCGCGGGCGGCGGTGTCGCCGCATGCGGGTGTACGGGGGGGGCTGGGGTCGCGGACGCAGTGGGTGGGGGCGTGGAGCCAGGCGGTGCAGTATCCGGCCTTGAGCTGGCTGACGGTGCGGAATACGGGGAACGCGGGGTTGCCACCGGCGCGGGCGATACACGCCGTGACGGGGGTGGAGCGGGCGTTGAGCGGGCGGACGCGGTTGCGGGTGGAAGCGTTTTACCGGGCGGACCGGGACCTGGTGACGCAGCCGCTGCTGGAGCCGCGCTTGCTCGCGGATGGGCGGGTGTTTGTGCCGCCGCCGGTGGCGCCGTACGAGGCATCGGTGCGGGGGGTGTCGCGGGGCGGGGAGGTGTTTCTGCAGCAGCGGAGCGCGAACCGGTGGACGGGGTGGGTGTCGTACGGGTGGGCGCGGACGCGGATGCGGGATGGGGTGACGGGGGCGCGGTATGACGCGGATACCGACCAGCGGCATACGGTGAATGCGTATTCGAGCTTGCGGTTGAGCTCGACGGTGAATCTGAGTGTGCGGTATGGGTATGGGTCGAATTTTCCGCTGCCGGGGTTCTATACGGAGCGTGGGGGGCAATACTTTCTGGCGCGGGAGCGGAATACGGCGCGGCTGCCGGTGTATTCGCGGGCGGATGTGCGGCTGAACAAGCAGTTTGACCGGCCGCGGTGGCGGGGGGTGCTGTATGTGGAGGTGATGAATGTGCTGAACCGGAGCAACCGGGCGTTTGACTCGTTCAACGGGTTCAACGCGGGGACGCAGCGGGTGAATGTGTCGACGGTGGAGCTGTTTCCAGTGGTGCCGGCGGTGGGATGGATGATGGACTGGTCGCGGCGGTAGGGCGGAGTATACTGTAAATGATTACAGTATGGAACTGACAGCTAGACAGGCCGAGATATTGGAGTTCATCCGGGAATTCCGGCGGCGGGAGGGGTGTTCGCCGTCGATCCCGGAGGTGCAGCGGGAGTTTGGGTTTCGGAGCCCGAACGCGGTGGCGTCGCATTTGAAGGCGCTGGAGGCGAAGGGGCAGATCCGGCGGAGCAGCCGGGGGTCGCGGCAGGTGGATGTGGTGGCGGGGGGAGAGGCGGGGCGGGTGCCGCTGTTGGGGGCGATCCCGGCGGGGCGGCCGGAGAGTGTGGGTGGTGACGGGCGGGAAGGGTATGTGACGGTGGATCTGGAGGAGTTGGGATTCCGGGCACAGCGGGGGTGTTATGCGCTGCGGGTGAGGGGGGATTCGATGCGGGATGCGGCGATACTGGACGGGGATGTGGTGGTGATACAGCCGGCGCCGAACCCGAAGGCGGGGCAGATTGTGGCGGCGTTGATTGACGGGGAGTCGACGCTGAAGCGGCTGGTGCAGGTGAAGGGGAAATGGTTTCTGAAGGCGGAAAACCCGGAGTATCCGCAGTTGATCCCGCGGTCGGACCTGGTGATACAGGGGGTGGTGCAGTTTGTGATCCGGGCTTACCGGAACTAGTTCTGGACGAGTTGGGGGTCTGGCCCTAGGGTTTCCATGACTTCCATGACGCGTTCGCGGTAACCGGGGACGGGGTTGTAGGTGCGCAAGAGGCGTTCGATGGGTTTGTCGCGGTAGTAGTGGGAATTGGCGAGGCGTTCCGCGACGATGTCGATGCTGTGGGGGACGCTGCGGAAGCGGTGGTCACCATTGGCCCAGCCAAAGATGTTGTTGTTGCGGTAGACCTTGCCGCCGCTGGATTCGATGAAGGCGATGCTGGGGAGCAGGCGCCAGTCGAGGTTGTGTTTGTCGGCTGCGGCGACGAAGTGGCTGGCGTAGGACTTGGCGGGGCAGTTCTTTTGGCCGAAATAATGCTCAAGGCGCACCAGGCGGGGGTCAGGCCGCTGGGGAGCGAGATCACCTGTAGGGGCAGGGGAAGTGGCGACGAAGGGGCCAGCCATTAATCCGATGATCGCGAGCAGGTGGCTCGACTTGGAAAAACTCATGATGAAAAGAAGCACTCCAGAAGTGGGTTAGATCGCGTTTCGACGGGGAAAGCGAAGGTTACCGGTGGAAGGGCCGCAAATGGCTCTCCGGGGTAGAACACCGAGGAATGAGAGTGAGATCACTCATGCCATTATTATAGCGGCTTATAGGGTGGTGGTGGGGGAGGGTTACAGTTGTGTTGCAAGGGGAGCCTGGAAGAGTGGACACCCGGCAGCGGTGAGGCTGCCGGGTGAGGGGAAGAACGCGGCGAAGAGTGGGGGAGGATCAGGGTTTGCTGATAGGATCTGCTGGTTCGTCATCATCACCGCCGGTGGCGGCGACGGCGGCGACGCCAGCGGCGAGGGCGACACCGCCGACGACGGCGACGGTGGTGAGAGTGCCAGCGGCAAGGCCTGCGGCGGCGGCAGCGCCGCCGGCAGCAGCACCTGCGCCTGCAGCACCGGCACCTGCAGCACCGGCACCTGCACCTGCAGCACCTGCGCCAGCACCTGCGCCAGCACCCGCGCCAGTTCCAGCACCTGCGCCTGCGCCTGTACCCGCACCCGCGCCTGTGCCCGCGCCGCTACCGGTGCCGGCGGCGGGAGTGCCGCTTTGAGCCTGGGCGAGCATGACGAATTCGCGGACGAGGAGGGTGCGCTGGTTGGTGGAGGAGGAGTTGACGAGTTCGCCGGTGGCGCGGACGCGCTTGCCTTCGAGGGTGGCGGGTTGTGAGCCGCGGAGTTCGGTACGGACGTTGCTGAGCTCATCCTGGAGGAAGTAGGAGTTCTGCTGGCGCTGGATGCGGCCGGTGAGCTGGGTGGAGCGGGAGCGGCTGGCGGAATCGGGAACGGTGAAGGAGAGGGTCTCGCCGGGGCGGACCATGGCGATGAGGAGGCCATCGGACTTGCGGACTTCGGCGGGCTGATGGGCAGCGGTGACGATGAGCTGGTTGGGGGAGGGGCGCTGGATGGTGGCGCCGGCGGTTTTGACATCGAGGATGCCGGCCTTGACGTGGACGGTGCGGCCTTCGGTGCGGATGGGTTCGACGCGGGCAGTGCCCAGTTCCAACTGCAACTGATCAGGCTGGACGGCCATACGGGTGGCGGCGCCGAGGCGGAGGCGGGTGCCGTCGGAGAGATAGAGCTGGCCGGTGGCGCGGAGGGTTTCGAGGTTGGCGCCGGGCAGGACGTTGCCAGAGCCGGAGTAGTCAGTGCCGTTGATACGGATGACGCCGGAAGACCAGGCCACGGCGGGCTTGTTGCTGGAGGCCAGCTGAGGGGCAACAGGGTTGGCGGCCATGAGTTGGCCCTGGAGAGTGCCGGCAATGGCCAGGCAGCAGATGAGTTGATTCGTTGTTGTTCGCACGGTTTTCTACCTGTGAGGCTTATCGGAAGGAGGGGAGAAACTTGAGAAAAAGATTTTGCCAAATTGGCCCTAATCGAGAGTGGTGGGCGGACCGATGGTGAGAGAGTGACAGGGCGCAATCGCCTCCCAGCCCTGTTGTGGACGCTCCTCGGTTGTGCGGGAGCGGTCTGGTCTGCCGCGGGCGCCGGCATACTCTGGCTGGGCCAAACCCAAATGGAAGAGAAGGAACTGGTGCGAACCCTGGAGTGGGGGGACCGGTTGGGGCTGCGTACGGCCGCGGGCTGGTACCGGTTGGTGAACCTGGCGCCCGAGCAGGAAGAGCGCTGGTTGGGCGAGACGCTGAAGCGGGATGAGCGGCATCTGGGGGCCAGGTGGAAGGAGGCGCTGCGGCTGGAGTTTGCCGGGGAGCTAGACGCGGCACGGCAATATAGCCAGAAGACGTTGGAATACCACCGTAGCTTCAAGAGCTATATGGCGGCGCTGAGTCAGGCGGTACGGTTGGGGGACCGGGAGAGGGTGCCGGAGTTGGCGGCCGGGGCGCTGCGCTATTGCCCGCGGGATGCGGATGCGGTGTATGAACTGGTGGAGTACGAGGTGATGCGCGGGGTGGTGGCGAGCTTTGGGCCGGCGCGGCAGCGGGATTATTTGCGGTATCTGGTGGGGCGGCAGGAGTGGGGGCGGGCGATGGAGTATGAGGGCAGCGTGGGGCGGGATGAAGCGGCGGACCGGTTGCGGCTGGAGCTGAGTGAGCGGCTGTTCTGGAGCGGGCGGCGGGCCGAGGCAGCGGCGCTCTATGGGAAGCTGGCGCCGGAGTTTCGCGAAGCGGGGGCCGGCAACCTGAACTTTGCGGGGGAGCCGAGCGGGCTGGGGTTTGACTGGCGGTTGCGGCAGGGGCCGATGGTGAAGACCTCGTGGCGGCCCGGGGAAATGGAGCTGGTGGTGGAGGAACTGGCTGAGCCGCTGGAATTGCTGAGTCTGCTGGTGCACCGGCGGGCAGTGGGGCGGGGTGAGGTGGAGGCGAACTGGACGGGCGACACGCAGGGGATGCGGTGGCGGGTGGAGACGCTGGATGAAGAGTGGCGGCGGGTGGTGCTGGTGGCCGGGGCGGGGGGAGCGCGGCGGGTGAAGGTGGGGGGAGTGGTGTTGCGATGAAGCAGGCCGTGGGGATGGTGCTGGTGGTGGCGGCGCTGGTGAGCGTGGCCGACCCCAGCGGAGTGTGGTGGTGGGGAGCGCGGGCGCTGGGCCTGGCGCTGGTGGCGTTCTACTGGCCGCGAGAGGAGAGGCGGCAATGGATCGGGCTGGGTATCGGAGTGGTGGCGGTAGCGGGGTGGGGCGTGGCGGGGCTCGACTGGGCGCTGGTGGCGATGGTGTATCTGGCGCGACCGTTGCGGATCGAGGCGGTGGCGTGGGTGGGGGCGGGGATGGGGTGTCTGGGGGCGGTGGCATACCTGGCGGCGCGGTGGCTGCCCGAGGGTTTTCCCGTGCTGGCGCCGTTTCACAACCGGAATCACTATGCGGTGCTGGTGGAGTTGGTGTTGCCGGTGCTGGTGTACTGGGGCGTGCGAAGCCGGCAGCGGGTATGGTGGGCGGTGGCGGCGGGACTGGTGGTGGTGGCGCTGGCGGCGGGATCGCGAGCCGGGGCGGTGCTGTTGGGGCTGGAGTTAGTGGCCTTGAGCCTGTGGGTGGGAGGGCGGAAGGCGATTGTGGTGGCGGCGCCGCTGGCGGTGGTGGCGGCGAGTGTGTTCTTTCTGTGGCACGACGGGGAGCGATTGCGGAATCCGCTGGCGGGGGATCACCGGTTGGAGATGTGGGCATCGTCGTGGGAGATGGTGGCGGCGCGGCCGCTGGCGGGGTGGGGGGCAGGGGAGTTTGCACGGGTGTATCCGCAGTTTGCCCGGTTTGATAACGGGCAATTGGTGAACGCGGCACATTCGGACTGGCTGGAGTGGCTGACGGAGTATGGATTGTTGGTGGGCGTGCTGCCGCTGATCTGGTTGGGATGGTGGTGGAAGAGGCACTCCCGTTCCTATGCGGCATGGGGTATTCTCGTGGGTGCGCTGCACGCGGGGGTGGACTTTCCGTTTCACCTGCCAGGGATGCTGGTGTATGCCGCGGCGCTGGCGGGGAGCATAGAAAAACATGGCCAAAACCGTAAGACCGAATCCGGAAATCCTGAAGGATGAAATTCCGGAGTATCTGCGTGAGCAAGGGGTGGTGGTTTTCCCGGTAGACCCGGAGCAGGGGCCGGTGGGGCAGGTGATGCACTGGGACGCCAAACGGTGGCCGGATTTTCGGGCCTTTGTGGCGGCGGCGAAGGCGCTGGATGTGCGGCTGATGATGTTTCTGGCCGAAGAACTGACCGAGGACCGGATACAGGAGATGGAAGAATTGCTGGAAGGCGTGGACGCCGAGCCGGCCGAGTACCGGGAAATCGCGCGGCACGTGGGGCAACTGCGGTCGCAGATTGGCTTTACGGGGCGGGTGGGAATGGGCTTTACCCATGCAGGCACGCTGTACTGGTATGAGGTGGAGGCGCCGTGGTTTGAAGATATGGCGCTGTTGCAGGAAGAGCTGCATGTGTTGAGCGGCGTGCTGCGGGGCCCGATGTCGCTTGACGATGAGGATGAGGACGAAGAGCCGCCGATGGGCAACTTCTATTCGCGGAACTGATGGGGGTGCTGGCGCCGCGTTGGGAAGTGATGCGCCTGAGCGCGGCCGAAGAAGCGGAGGCGCGCGAACTGGCAGCGCATTTGGGCTGGCCGGTGGAGGTGGCGGGAATACTGGTGCGGCGGGGAATACGGCGCCCGGAGCAGGCGGAAGATTTTCTGAAGCCGCGCCTGGGAGCACTGCATGCGCCCGGGCAGATGCGGGGTATGGCGGCGGCGGTGGCGCGGATTGGGCAAGCCATCGCGGGGCAGGAACTGGTGCTGCTCTACGGGGATTACGACGTGGACGGGACGAGCGCGATCGTGATTCTGAAAACCGTATTGGACCTGTTGGGGGCGCGGACGCAGGCGTTTGTGCCGCACCGGATCGAGGACGGCTACGGGATGAAGGTGGACCGGCTGGAGGCCGCGGCGGCGGAGGGCGTGCGGCTGGTGGTGAGCGTGGATACGGGGATACGGGCGGGGGAGGTGGTGCGGCACGGGAACCGCTTGGGGCTGGACACGATTGTGACCGACCATCATCTGCCGGAGAGCGAGTTGCCGCCGGCGGTGGCGGTGTTGAACCCGAATCAGCCGGAGTGTGGGTATCCGAACAAGCACCTGTGCGGGGCGGGGGTGGCGCTGAAGCTGGCGCAGGCGGTGATGGAGGGGGCGGGGTGGCCAGAGGCCAAGCGGGAGCGGCTGTTGCGGTCGTTGTTGAAGATTGCGGCGCTGGCGACGATTGCGGATGTGGTGCCGCTGATGGGGGAGAACCGGGTAATGGTGCAGTTGGGGCTGGCGGGGCTGGCGGAAGTGAAGCAGCCGGGCTTGCGGGCGTTGCTGGACGTGGCGGGGATCGGGGCGGGGCAGGCGCCGGGGTCGCGGCAGGTGGCCTTTCAGGTGGCGCCGCGGTTGAACGCAGCGGGGCGGATGGCGAGCGCAATGGATGTGCTGGACCTCTTCTTTACAAGTGATGCGCAGCGGGCGCGGGAGATCGCGCAGCAACTGGACGAGCAGAACCGGGAACGGCAGGCCATACAGCGGCGGATGCAGGAGGAGATTGAGGGGCGGCTGAGGAGCGAGGCGATCTGGGAGGAGCGCATGGGGCTGGTGCTGGCCGGGGAGGAATGGCATCTGGGGGTGGCGGGCATTGTGGCGGGGCGGATTGCCGAGCAGCAGGCCAAGCCGGTGTTTGTGCTGGCGGCGCATGAGGACGGGGGGCGGCGTTACTGGAAGGGATCGGGACGGTCGGCGGGGGATTTTCATTTATTGAATGGGCTGGAGGCGATGAGGGGTTTGCTGGCGCAATTCGGGGGGCATGCGCAGGCGGCGGGGGTGACGCTGGTGGAGGAGAATCTGGAAGCGTTTGTGGAGGGTTTTGCGGCGTATGCGGCCGGGCAACTGGATGATGAGACGCGGCGGCCGCGGCTGGGGATTGATGCGGTGGTGAGTGTGCGGGAGGTGGGGCTGGGGTTGTTTGAGCAGTTGGAAAAGCTGGCGCCGTTTGGGCACGGGAACCCGGCGCCGGTGCTGGCGGTGGAGGGCGTGGAAGTGGTGGGGACGCCACGGCCGATGAAGGAGAAGCATTTGCGGATGACGGTGAGGCAGAGTGGGGCGCAGATGCAGGTGAAGGCCTGGAACGCGGCGGCCGAGTGGTTTCAACTGGGTCCGGGGCAGCGGCTGGATGTGGCCTTTCAACTGGAGGCGGACAGCTATGACGGGTGGGCGGCGGTGGTGAAGGACTTGCGGCGGGCCTGATACATTGAAGGCAATGCGTACACTTGTTCTGTTTGCTGTGGCGGCGGTGATGCCGGTGTTGGGGCAGTCGTGGAAGCCTTTGTTCAATGGGAAGGACACGACGGGCTGGAAGATGACCGGACCGGGGAGCTTCCGGGTGGAAGAGGGGCTGCTGGTGACCGAAGGGGGCATGGGGCTGCTGTTCTACGAGGGGGAGGCATTCGGGAACACGACGATCCGGGTGGTGTTCAAGACGGCCGGTGAGAAGGATAACTCGGGGGTGTACATACGGCTGCCGGAGAAGCCGAAGGACCCCTGGTATGGAGTGCATAACGGCTATGAGGTGCAGATTGCGGCGACGGGGGATGAGTGGCACCGGACGGGTTCGATCTACTCGATTTCGAAGACGACGGGGGAGTGGAAGCAGAATGCGCCGGGGGAATGGAACACGATGGACATCGTGCTGAAGGGGAAGGAAACAACGGTGTTTCTGAACGGCAAGCAGGTGAACCAGTACCGGGAAGGGCAGCCGGTGCCGCCGCGGGTGAAGCATTATGAGCCGGTGCGGGGACCAAGGCCGGAGGTGGGCTACATCGGTTTGCAGAACCACGACGGGCAGTCGAAGGTATACTTCCGGGAAATCAGCGTGAAGCGGTAGGCGAGGGTAATTTCAAGAGCTGGCTTCCGGCGGCCAGTTCACTTCGCATTCCAAAAGCGTGCCCATTGGCATCCTTAGATTTTCCGATTGAGAAGGAGCGATGCCAGCGCAGCGAAAAATATGCAGCCATAAAGTCCTTGTGCGGATACAGCAGGCCGTGTCGAGTATGGCGCAAAGCAGGGCGGAGCACTACCCGAAACACTGCAAATACCCGTAAACCTATCGGTGGCAGTAGAACTTCAGACAGCGGTCAGTAATGATAGATTGACAGCTTGCGCAAGAGGCGACGATAACTCTTCATTGCGGTTCAGGAATTCGTAGTCCGCAATAACATGACACAGATCGCCGCGGACCTGCATCAGCCTATGCAGGTCATCATTATAGTAAAGCACGTCGGAATGAAGCTCAATTGCGGAGGGAATGGGTAACCAGGTATCTGCCACTCTTACAAACCAGCCTGCGGGTCGGTCGCCCGCCGCTCGCCACTCAAGATCCCAATGACTCTTAAGAGCCTGCCGAAGCAGTGGTTTGCCATCCGGGAGTACTGACTGAACTCTGGAATAGGTATAGTAGGTAAACAGGGACGTTCCTGTCTCTCCTAGTTCGCGTTTGAAGCGGTAAACAAGCCAGTTCCGAGCGAGGAGCGGCTCATCAGCGCGCGGGCACTGGACCATAAAGCGTTCGATCCTCTGAATAACAGTCTGCTTGATCTCAGTTTGAGCCTCATCTGCTTCCGAAAGGTCGTAGCAATAATCAATGACTTTCAGCAACAAATGACCGCAAAGCAATGCCTGCTGTGCAATGGCGACTTCAAGCAGCACCAATGCATTTCGTAAGCGGCCAATGCCGACGCGCTTTGTTCTCCTTTCTATCAAGCTTTCAATAGAGCGCAGTTCTCCGCTGGAATCGATCAATTCTTGGTAAGGGCTAAAGCCAATCAAGTAAGAAATAGCCCGCTGCATGATCTTGGGCGAGATTGGATGTTGCATGCATTGCTCAAGACTTAACGTGCCCAGCCGGTCTCCGTCTGCTATAAACTCCAGTGCAAGTTTTCCGGCGAGAATCGCTGACGTCCTGGCTGGACGTGCGAATAAGGACCAGAATGCCTCTCGATCGGTCGTAACGCAATGGCTAAATTCGCGGGCGAACCAAAATGCTTCTCTGTAAACATCAGTGCGCCACTTTGTCTGGGCCTCCGCAAGAACTGGGTCAAGTTCGGCAGCACCTTCAGCTTGCAGAAGGAAGAACGAATTCACGCCAGCTTCATCGAAAGAGAAAAGTACATTGAGAGCTGCATTCCCGGTATCGAAAAATGTGTGGTATTGCTCGTAGTGTTCGACTAGATCCTGATATGCGGGAAAGCCGTTTGGGCCGTACTTGAATTCTTTTCTCTCCGCCAAAAAGTGCCTGCAGACAGAAACGCCTGTCCATTGAGTTTGCATCCTGATATCGAGTAACGCGTATTCCTGAAGAAAGTCCAGCTTTTGCATCACGGTCGCATGGTTCCTCGCGATCTCCCTGCTAAGGGCCACCACAAGTTCGTAAGTAGCAGCGGCGACCTCTAGCGCCTTACCAATCAACTGCTTTACTTGCTGGATTTCGGCCATAACGCCCTCAATTAGCTGTTGAATTTCTTCCAATTTGCCAATGATCTGTTCGTGCCGCTGCGCCGTTACGTCTTTTCCGCTTCCGCCGAACAGTCCTGCAATCGTTGTGGCTGCCTGAAGATAGTTGCCAGAGGACAACGCAGTCAGCATTGCAAAGCCAGCTTGACCTACATTCACCACCTTTGACATGCGCTCTACTGTGTTTGGATCGACACCAAGTTGGGCTGCAAGCCCAACGAGCTGCTGCCCAGACAAAAGATAATCACGCACTTGTGCCGCTGTATGCTGATGCTTATGTAATAGCTCTAAGTGCTGCAATAACTGACGACGCTCTTCTAATGGAAGATCGTCACGCATGCCGGCCCGCACGGCGGCTAGCTGCTCCTCGACGCTCATCTTGCCAAACATGTAGTTTTGGATGAAGCGTACATCTCGCCGTATAGCTTCAGTACTTGCATTCCCTTGACCAATTCGAAGATTGATTTCTGCCAACTCCCCCTTGATCTCATTCTGAACCTGGTTGATGCCTTCTAGCTGTGTGCGCGTCGCCTTCGCAAAATCGACCAGGGTCCTCCCTACTTTCACGACTTCATCCCGAGCCATTTTCACGTCAGCGTTTGTGACTTCAAGACTGCGCAG
>VFQU01000350.1_pt1 | contig 43656 bp, 41 predicted proteins | sample 3512311 | NCBI WGS metagenome assembly VFQU01 (sample SAMN10412377, study PRJNA504923) | tailings metagenome | isolation source: Relicate 3 Philex TSF3 active mining site | place: Philippines: Tuba, Benguet | collected 2017-08-29 | reverse complement strand
GCATCGCCGAGCAAGCGGGCGCGCAAATGCGGCGGCCAGTTGTTGGCGTCGAGCAAGCCGTCGTCGTAGGCGGCGTTGGCGCGCTGCTGTTCCTCGAATTCGCGCTTGGCGGCGAGACGCTCGCCGAACGCCTTGACGTAATCGCGATCGAGAAGCCCGTCGCGCGACAGCGGCGGCGTGTAGGGCAAGCGAATCGCCGACTCAATCTCGCCCGGCCGATATGGCAGCGGGGCCGCGACGCTGTTGTCTTCGCCGGGCCGGTACGCCAGATCGTCGATCCGAATCCCGATCGGGCGGTCATTGGCGATCGGGCCGCCGAAGAATTGACGTTGCAATTCGGGCGCGTCGCCCAGGGCCGACAGGATCGCGCGGATTGCGTCGCCGCCTTGTCCGGGTTTCGTTTGGTCCCATTGGTTCACGAAGTCGCGCGCCTGGACGATACCCGGCGTGCCCATCGTGCGAATATACGAAGCGAGCGTGGCGGGCGCGTCGGCCAAGTCGCTGCGATGGCGCTGGAGATATTCGGCCATCGAGCGGTTCGACCCGACCATATCTTCGTCGGGTGCGGGCAGGCCGGGGATCGGCGCGAGTTTCAATTCGCCGTAAGTCCCGTTGAGCAAACCCGGCTCGCCCTGTGCGAGACGGTCGTGATGCGCGTCGACCTCGCGCGGGCTCGGGGCCGGATACTTGCCCAGCGTCCCGCCGAACTGGTCGCGCATCTTGGTGATCGTCGGTCCGCCCGGCCGCAACCAGCCATCGACCTTCAAATCGTTGCGCTTCTGATAACTGCGGATTGCGTCGTCGAGCGTATAGAGCCCCCAGCCGGTGGGGCCGTCGGTCTTGGCAAGATCGAGATCCCCGGCGTTCCCGAGGATCGTCTGCACCTTGATATTGTCGGCACGGCGCGTGGGATAGCCCAAGCCCACATCGGCATCGAGGTCGAAGAACGACGAGGAGCTTCCCGGCATCTGGAACGGGACGCCGTAATCCGCGTCGGACATGTCGAAAAGCGGGCGGGCGGCGAGAGAGCGTGCGTAAGCGGACATGGCTGACCATTCCTGTGGCTACGATTTCTCCCTGAGAAACCGTATAAGAACAATCAGCGAAAATTTCAACTACGAAAAAGGCGTATTATTTAGCTACATGATCTTCGGCGCCTAGCGCTCCGCGACGATTTTGTAGAGCCGTCCGGCGACCGGCGCTTCGCCTTGCCGCATCCCGTTGATGATGCGGAAGCGCTCGCGCTCGAATCCGTCATTCGCGGTCATGCGGCGCGCGAGCGAATCAAACGTGTCGCCGGCGGCGGCGCGCACCAAGCGGATGCGCAACGGCTCGGCCGCTTGCGCTTCCTGCGCGGTCAGCGAGCGCACCGAATAGGTCGTGCGCCGGAACGCTTCCTGTTCGCGCGCCATCACCTGCGGCGGGGCCAGGAACAGGATGCGAAAATACGTGCCGTCCGGCATGCGGATCGCGACCAGCCGCGCATCGACGGCGCCGTTCTGACCGCGCAGCCGTGTAACGCCGGTCGCGGCTTGCATGCCGTTGACGGTGATGCGTTCGACGCCCGAAAGCTGCGCCCCGCGTGCCCATTCGCCGGTCAGGAACGTCGCGGGGTCGGCCGCGCGACCGCGGCGCATGTCGAAGGTGATCTGCGCGCCGTCGGGGCCGGTGGCGCGCACCGCATCCTGGCTGTCGCTCAACCGGTATTTCTCGGGCGCTTCGAAGCGGAAGCGCAGCTTGGGATGGGTGAAGGTCCGGCCCTTGACGAAGCCCGCCTCGGCGTCGCCACCCACCGCCATGCCGTCGATCGCCGCGTAATACTCTTCGACGTTCTCGCGCGGATTGGCGACCGCCTGCAGCCCTTGCGCGCGCGCGGCGGCCAAAGCTTCGCGCACGCGATCGGCGGTGCGCGGATGGGTCTGCATGATCGAGAATTGATCGGCTTCGTCCGCCGGGCGGCCGGCGATCTGCAATTCCAGGCGCGCGCCTTCGCCGAGCTTGGCGAGCATATCGGCCGCTTCCTCGGGGTTGTAGCCGACCAGCGACATGTAGCGCACGCCCAGCTTGTCGGCCTCGAATTCCTGGTCGCGCGAATAGGAGGCGAGCACCGTGCCCGCGATGGCGCCGGACGCTTGGCCCGCGAGATTGCCCGCTTGGCTGGAGCCGGTGAGCACCGCCACGCCGATCGAGAAAATCGTGGCGCCGATATTCGCGGCGGTGGTTTGCGCCATACGCTCGGCCGTGTGGCGCGCGGTGACGTGGCCGATCTCGTGGCCGAGGACGGAGGCGAGCTCCGCCTCGCTGCCCATCAGCGCCAACAGGCCGCGCGTGATGTAGATATAGCCGCCGGGCAGCGCGAAGGCGTTGTAGATGTCCGAATTCAACACCGTGAAGGTGAATTTGAGATCGGGCAGTTCCGAACGCCGCGCGAGGTCTTCGCCCACGCGCTGCACATAGGCGGCGAGGCGCGGATTGTTATAGGCGCCGCCGAACGCCTCCAGCACCTTGGGGTGTTCGTCGGCGCCGATCTTGGCTTCGTCGGCCGCCGACATGGTGACGAATTGCGAGCGCCCGGTCGCCTGATTCTGCGCGCAAGCGCCCAGCGTCAGGGCCGAAAGGGCGAGGGCGGACGCGGCCAGCGCGCCGCGAAGGCGGGAATAGCGGTTCATGCGGACCCGACTCTGCGGCGGTCCAGGCATGCGCGTCAACGCCCCGCCAACGCCTTGACCCCGCCGGGAGCGCAGGCGCAAAGTGCCGCGTCATGCCAGCCCCCGACGCGACCGCGCGCACCGATCTTTTTCCGCCCATCGATCCCTACGGCACGGGTTTTTTGCGCCTGGACGATCGTCACGCGATGTACTGGGAGCAAAGCGGAAATCCCCGCGGCGTGCCGGTGATTTTCCTGCATGGCGGTCCGGGGGCCGGCGCCACATCCGCGCATCGCCGTTTTTTCGATCCCTACCACTACCGGATCGTGGTGTTCGACCAGCGCGGTGCGGGGCGTTCGACCCCGCATGGCGCGATCGAGGACAACACGACGCCGATTCTGGTCGCGGATATCGAGCGTTTGCGCCTGCATTTGGGCATCGATCGCTGGCACGTGTTCGGCGGGTCGTGGGGTTCGACGCTCGCCCTTGCCTACGCGCAAACCCATCCCGAACGCGTGCGTTCGCTCACGCTGCGCGGCATTTTTCTGGGCCGTAAGCCGGAGCTCGACTGGTTCCTTTACGGCATCGGCAACGTCTTCCCCGAAGCATGGCAAGCCTTCGCCGGGCATCTGCCGGCCGCGGAACGCGCCGATCTGCTCGGCAATTACTGGCGCCGCTTGATCGATCCGGACCCGGCGATCCATCTCGCCGCCGCGCGGGCGTGGAGCGCCTATGAAGGCTCGTGCTCGACGCTGCTGCCCAGCCCCGAAACCGTGCAGGCCTTCTCCGAAGATCGCATGGCGCTGGGGCTCGCGCGGATCGAGGCGCATTATTTCCGCAACAATCTGTTCATGGCGGAGAACGCGCTGATCGACGGTGTCGCGCGTATGCGCCACATCCCCGGCACGATCGTGCAGGGCCGCTACGACATGGTCTGCCCGATCGTCAGCGCCGATCTGCTGGCCAAGGCGTGGCCCGAGGCGCGCTATCACATCGTCGCCGATGCCGGCCATTCGGCGATGGAGCCGGGCATTCGCGCCCAGCTCGTCGCGGCGATGGAACGGGCCAAGCGGCTGTGAGCGGGCCCGCGATGATCGAATTGATGATCGAGACGTGGCGCGTGCCCGGCGTCAAACCCCATTACCTGTGGAGCGTGTGGGAGGACGGCAAGCGTTCCGCTCTTTCGCGGCCCCATGCTTCGCTCGATATCGCCGAGACCGACGGTATCGATTACGTGCGGCGCAATTTCGGCCGCGATCCCGACAAAGTGACCCCCATATGACCGCGACCGCCGCCGCCCCCTCGCCAGTACCCACCCGCGACGTCGCGGTGATCGGCACGGTGGGCCTCGTCCACTCGACCAGCCATCTGTTCCAATTCGCGCTGCCGCCGATGTTCCCGCTGCTGCAGGCGGAATTCGGCGTGGACTACACCGCGTTGGCGCTGGTCATCTCGACGTTCTACGTCGCGTCGGGCCTCGGTCAGGCATTCGTGGGCATCGTCGTCGACCGCTATGGCGGCCGCGTGACGCTCGCCTGCGGCACGACCGCTTTGTCGGTCGGCATCGGCGGCATGGCCTTCGCGACCGATTTCTGGATGCTGTTCCCGCTGGCGCTGCTTGCCGGTGCGGGCAATTCCGTGTTCCACCCGGCCGATTTCTCGATCCTGTCGAGCCGCGTGTCGCCCCATCTCACGGGCCGCGCCTTCGCGATCCATGCTTTCGGCGGCACGCTGGGTTTCGCGGCCGCACCCGTGCTGCTCTCGACGCTGGGCTTCGCCTTCGGCTGGCGCACGGCGTTGATGCTCGCCCTCGTCTACGGTCTCGCCCAGGCGTTGATCGTGTGGCAGGCGAAGGATCTGCTGGGCGCGGGCCCGCATGGCGCTGTCCCTTCGCGCAAGGAAAGCCCGCGCGAAGTGCTCGCCGGTTTCGGCCGGTTGATGACGATGCCCGCCTTGCTCGCGGCCTTCGCCTATCTGTCGATGACGTCGATGGCCGGCGGTGCCGTGCAATCCTTCGGCGCCGCCACGTTGTCGCTGCTTTATTCGGTCGATTACCAGACCGCGACGGTCGCGGTGGCGCTCTATCTGGGCGGGCAGGCGCTCGGCATTCTCGCGGGCGGGTTCCTGGCCGACGCGACCGACCGGCACGAACTCGTCGCCGGCGTGGGGCTGGTGATCGCGGGTGCGTTCATCCTCGCGATCCTGCTGCCCGATCGGCCGTATTTCTTCGCCGAGATCTGCTTCGCGCTGGCGGGCGTGGCGGGCGGTGTGACCGCCGCGTCGCGCGATTTGCTGGTCAAGAAGGTGGCGCCGGCGGGGGCGATGGGCCGGACTTTCGGCCTCGTCTATTCGGGCTTCGATATCGGCCTGTTGATCGGGCCGTTCGTCGCGGGCGTGCTGCTCGACATGGGCAAGCCCACGCTCGTGCCGGTGGCGATCGCGCTGGTGTTCTGCTCGACCTTCCTGGTGATCCGCGCGGTCGACGCGTTCGGCCGCGCCAACCAGGCGGCCAAGGCCGCCGCGGCGGCCCGCTGACGCGGCCGCCGCATGCGTGCTATAAGGCGGCTCTGCGTGGCGCCAAGTCCCCGTAGCTCAGCAGGATAGAGCAGCAGTTTCCTAAAGTCTCCGGACCAAAAATAAATTCTCAAAACGTAATTTAAATCAATCGCTTAACAGCGGACTCTCCGCAGGCACAAATACTCTAATCAGGTCTAATCAAGCTTTTTGACTGTTCCGAATCCGGTGCCGCAAACCATCGCGATTAGCAGTCATCGGAATTCAGCTTTCTAGCGGCATCCGTCAGTCGGTCGAGCATCCCGCTGTCCGACTTTTGGAATGCCATTGAGTACGCGTGAGACGCAAAGTGGGTGGCTTTAACGCCGCCCACAGAATAACGCTGTCTACGATTCAGCTAGCGGCGAAATGGTCTTTCTGCAGTCCCTCTTGCCAGCACGGTGTCGCCGGCGGCATTCAGCGCCAGAACAGTGAACCGATAGCGGTGTTCATTGCCGACCGGCGGGCAAGGACCCACATATCGGAATGCGCCTTCTAGCACGCGTCCATCCCCGCTGTACGAAACGTCGCCACCACCATGCGCAAAGTTAGGAACATTGAGGTCTGTCATCGCGAAGCGGAGAGTTCGCGTTCCCGCAGGTATGCCAGAAATTTGAAACTCTGGAGATATCTGGGAGCACCCGAGAGCCGGCTTCTACTCAAAAGCTACATCGAGTGCGGACACGTTCGGTGCGTCCTTCAACGTAACGCAAGCCGTCAGTGATAGACCCAAAAAAGCAATCCCGAGTAACGCGCGAAGTTTCTTGTACATTTGGCGTCTCCCTTTATTTTCGAGGATTATGCAAAACACGTTTATATCTGCAATGTGAATCCGACCTTTCCTAAAGCTTAAAACATTCAGAACGCACCAACTGCCGCAGTACAGTTTTCAACCAACGACGCTGGAGCTCCCGATAATCGACTTATCGACTGACCCGGATCTTGTGCGGCGACGCGTCGCGATTAGTAGTCATCAAAACTCAGATTTCTAGCGGCATCCGTCAGTCGGTCGAGCATCCCGCTTCCGAGTTTTGGAACGCCATTGACTATGCGCGTTTCGTCTTTCGTAGTAGGCATACCAAAGCAACGCGTCACTGACACGTGATCGAATAGACAACCACTAAGACGAACGCGGTTGCCGTGCGTCCTAGTAATCGTTGATGTCTTTTTGCTTGTTAATCCAGGTGCGGAGAACGGCACGGATCGGAAGAATCAAGGCTACGCTCAAGAGCAGGAACAAACCCAAGTTCTCTTGGGAAAAAAGAACCGATGCTTCGCCAGTAATAGCTAGCTTGATCGCCACTACAAACGCAGCCCCGGCAAATGACAGAAAAAATCCAGCTGGCGACAGGACCTCGATAATCAAGAAGATCACACCGGCAACAGCCCAAAACTCGGTAGAGCTGAGACTGAGTATAGAAGACAAGCTGCTCATTTCATTCTCAAACTTTCGAGCAACACAGCAATTGAACCCAGGGATTTAGTAACGTCTGTTGGTACTACGAGCAGCTTCGAATTCGGCGATGCAGCAATCTGCGAAATACCTGCAATTTGCTGCTTAATGATCTCGAAATTAATTGCGGGCTGCCCGTTTTTCTCGATCGCCTGCCCAACTGTCGTCGTGGCATATGCCTCTGCATCCGCCAAAACGCGACGCGCTTCGGCTTGTTTTTGCGCCGCATAGAGCTCTGCATCTGCGCGCAACTGCTCCGCTTGGCGTTCACCTTCCGCTTTAGTCACCGCTGCGCGCCGTTCACGCTCGGAATTCAGTTGCTGCTGCATAGCGGTTCGGGTGCTTTCATCCACCATAACATCAAGAATTTCTGTCCTGGTGATCTCAATACCCCAAACACTGCACGCTTCTGAAAGAGAAGTTCTGATCTGTTCGTTGATAAAGTCTCTCCGCGACTGCACCTCATCGAACTCCATTTGACCGCCGGTCGACCGAACGATGCTGGTGATCGTCGTCCTTACGGCTTGGTCAACGTCGGAAATTCGATAAACAGACTTCGCGGCATCAACGATACGAAAAAAAACTGCCGTCGTTAGTTGGATCTCGACGTTATCCTTTGTTATTACGCTGATCTTCTGAGGCTCAAGCTGTCGCTCAAGAATACTCACCTTGTGAGTTACTGAATTGAGGACCGGAACAATGAAGTTGAGTCCCGCCTTTAATGTCCGAACGTACCGCCCAAACTGCTCAACTACATACTCATGAGACTGCGGAACGATTTGAATGCCTCTGATAGCAGTGAGGACAAGCAGGATTCCGACGCTCCAAAATAAGATCGATCCGACGTTTATTGCTTCATTCATAATTACTACCCTCTCCGTGCTTTTGTCACGCTTCAACCATCCGAGAGATTAAACCGAGACTGAAAACCGCCCAAGATGGCACGCGTCCCGGCGTGATGTAGAAGCTCTCAGAACACCGATGTAGCGGCGCGTCTGGCACGTTCTTGGCGCTCCTGCATCTCGCGGTCCCTAGCCGCAGCCGATTCTCGTTCTGCTCGTTCCCGCTCAGCACGTTCTTTTGCGATCTGTTCTTGCGCTCGTTCAGATCTTTCCTGATCTTCCCGTTGCTTTGAAGCGATACGATCACGCTCTTCGCGTTGAGAACCATCTCGCTGCTCCGCCGCGATACGCTCGCGCTCGGCGCGCTCACGCTCTTCACGTTGCTGTGCCGCGACACGTTCGCGCTCAGCCCTCTCCCGAGCTTCTCTCTGTTGAGCGGCTGCACGCTCACGATCGACTCGACGTTGCTCTTCGCGCTGTTGTGTCGCTGCGCGCTCTAATCGAAGCTGCTCTTCTCTATGCTGAGCGGCTGCCCTGTCGCGCTCAACGCGTTGTTGCTCTTCTCTTTGCAACGAATCAGCGCGCTCACGCTCAATACGTTGCTGCTCCTGGCGTTGGTTTGTGCTTGTTCGCTCTTGATCGTTGCGCCCCTGTTGAGACTCGAGGCTGTCTATCGTTTTCTTCATTTGATTGAGCACATCAAGTATGGATTGTGCCTGAGCACCAGACACAAGCACAGCGAACGCAATTGCTATCCCGCCTATAATTGATAGAAACTTGCAGGGTGAAGCCGCCGAGCAAATACGAAATGCCATCAACATCGGAGCCCTCACAATTTATAACCACGATTCAGCGACAAACGCTCGTATCTGCTATTGACCAAGCGATATAGCCCTGTCCGTCATCCGAATTGTCATTGAATAATCCAGCTAAAATTACTCGCGTTCCCGCAGTGTATTCGAATGTCAATCCACTTGAGTTCGTTACACCTACCGCCCTCACGCTTGCTGGAATGGATAGCGCTGAAGGATTGTTTGCACGTTCCAGAAGATCCTTCAAAATGGTTGGTACTTTTGGCTGCAATTCTTCGTTAATCTTTTGGTAAACAACGACTCTAAAAATAGGCGAGTCGACTCCGCTGCGACCTTCGCAGGTCGACAATAAGAACGAAATGTTGGATCTCTTTCGAAAAGCGTCAAATGCCTCGCCGGGCTCCGCTTTTGATGCGCCGAAAGCAAACCGAGCTTCAGAGAGTGTAAGTAAATGAAGGACAAACCGATTCCTATTGTTTGCTTCAATAGCAGTCGAGTGAAGCGGCTTGCCCAAGTAGCCTTCAATGATAGAAAGCCAGCTAAGTATGGGAGCGGACCACTGTTGAGGTCTTTGTTGCGCGCGACCGGACGAACTGCAAAACACCCCGGCGACAACAAGACAGAACCCCAAAACCGGCACCAGGTATCGTTTCACTACCCCCCCCATTTGTTGATTTTGTTTGATAAGAAATTTAGCAAGACTGCCTCAGAAGGCAATATTTATGATCTCCTCAGAGATCAGAATGTCGCACAAAACGCGTGCAAGTCCGAAATGCAGGTCAACGTTGTTCTCATCAATGAACGGTTCAGAATGGATTAGGTTTCAATGCATCGTCGCTCGATGAACGCAGCGTCACAGCAGACGCTCAGCTTGCATTGACTTCCAGGATCTAACTTGGCGAGCATTAAAAAAAAGAGCCGGGGATCAATCGGCATCATGCCAAAGCTGACGACAATCGGAACAAGGAAGACGCCTGTCACGAGACCTAACGCGACGCACGAAGCAATTGGATCATCGAAATATCGTGGTTCGAACTATGCGCAGTACCAGTTGGTTCCTATACGAAAGAATACGCTGTTGCTTTCCAGAAGAATTCCTGTGTGGCTCCAGACGTTAGCGGTTCCGAAGTCCCAACTTGCGATCCACAGCACTACTGGCGCTGCAGTTATCCTGATGACGAAAGCATTTATCGTTTCGCTGCGCTCAGTCAGCGCGTGCGACAGTAGCCTGCACCAGCATGCGAAGTACCGCTCGGACAAGCTCCGTTATTTGCTCGGACATAAACTGTGTCGCCATCTGTCGCACAGTATCCAGCGCCAGCATGCCGAGTGCCTGACGGACAGGAACCATTTTCGCTTGGAATGAAGCCCTGATTGGAAATGGACCGACAATAACCTGATCCTGCATGCCTCGATCCAGAAGGGCAGGAGCCGTTTTGTGACGGGACAAACGTCTGTGCAAGTGCAGCTGCCATCGGCACTGAGATCATCCAAGCCAGCAAAAGACAGCAGACTCGATACATGTTTCAGAACTCAGACCGCCGACCGGGACACTCTTGAAATGCGAGTCCCCAAGCGCGTTGAAGGCGCTCTAGAACTTGCCCGTTTTCGTCGGCTTGAAAGCTTACCTTTTCGTCTCCAAACCTCCAAACAGGTACAGACTGACCAAGAAGGTTCCTAGCTTGCGATTGAGAGATTCGGAATCCCGTTTGCGATAATTGCCGAATGTCAATCTCAAGAGATTTTCTTTCAAACAAGTACTGGCTTAGAATACATTTATGTCTTCCATCATCACCAGATACCCAAAAAGCAACATCCGCACCGTCCTCGTTCGCGAGCTGAGAATAGTTGAATATGCGCTCTAACAAAGATTTCTGGCGCTCCCTATAACTTACAACTCTCCCCCGAGCGGCTGCCTGCAATTGTAACCCTTCTCTTAGCGACTTGATGAACATCGGACAATCAGCTTCGGTAATCACCAAAGTCGGCGGCGCTCCGCGCCGCTGCTCGATCGCACCTGAATCTATACGCTCACCGTAGGCGATTATATTGCCGCTATCACTTCGAAACCATGCACGAAATCCATTCTTTTTAGCCGCTTCTTCGACAAACCTTATATCAGCATTTTCGAATTCTCCTGACCTTCTAACCATGACTGCAGGGTATTCTAAGGGACGATCATGATACACTCCGTATTGGCAGGCGCCGCTAGCCGCAGCTCGCTCCCGTTCCCGCGCCGCAAGGCGTTCCGCACTTGCAGTATCCCGGCGCACACGCTCTCTTTCGTTCTCCTCATTTCTAAATGTCGAGATCTTTGACTCTAGAACCTGACAAAAACGAGCGACATTTCCAGGATCGGTAAAAAAGTCTCTGAGGTGGCTGTCATTCGGAATTACAAAACCGATGCCCTCCCTCGGCGGAGTAAACGGAACCGGATCACCGAACATAAATGCTACCGAACTAAGCCCTCTTCGACTTGCTTTTTGTGGGAAAAAGTCCCAACGGAATTCGCTACTATTGATGGAGAACGCGACCACATTGAACATAAAGGCATCATCTCGCATTGACTGGCGGTTGCCATGCGGCAGTCCAACTTCCTCCCAACTAACTTGATACAGCTCGTCCTCAGAGTTTCGCCAGCGCTCACTGATGAACTCTGGAATACTCGAGGTGTCATTTAGGTAAAACAATCCCATGCCGGCTCGAACTTGAAGATTAGCGGGGAAGTACGCGACACACCTCGACAGATTTTGATCTTGGCGCGCCCCGGTCGACGCTGGAGGCTTTGTGTCGCCTCCCGGCGTGGCACCCTGCTCGAGACCCTCGATGACGCGCTGCATGCCCCTAAACAGATCTTGAATACTCTGAGCGGCAGCTGCAGAAACGCCAAAAACTAGAGAGATAACTATGATGAGCCGGACCATCGCTGACACCTCCAACTACATGAAAGTACTATTTTCAATTAAACGAAAATGGGTGAAGCTTAGAAAACTAAGTTCAGAAAACTATGCAAATTGACAATTAACGCTCGAGCTTCAACATCTCCTCTGTTTCGATTTATGCCACATGAGTGGAGGTGATGGTTCAAAGAGCGATATACTCGCCATAAAAGTGAAAAATAAAGGATAGAAACCTATTCGGCTCCCAAGACCTTAAAGAATATCATTTCATAGGGATCTTTGAGCTACTCGCAAAAAACTCTTCTTCGTTCGGAAGTTTTCCTCAGACTCCTAAGAAACAAGCGGTGTCTGAAAACACTAATGAAGCGGCGCGATAGCGAGCGAGAATAGCTTTTTCCTTCGACAAAGAAGCTGATTGTTTGTTCAGGGATCCTCGGAGTTGATATTTTTCTATCCGTAGCTTTCGAAAGTCTCTCGCAGGAACTCTTTTCCAAAACTATTCTCAAGACGCAGCCGCCTTTCATGGATCGACACTTGGCGCCGATTTAACTCGCCACGGTGACCGGACCAACCCCCGTCTCAAAGTCGTTCAATCCCGCCAGATCCCGAAATATTCCCTGCCGAGTCCAGTGGGGAGCTTTCGCGTGTAAGCTGCCATTCAGCAATGCAGCCGTAGAAGCCGAGGTTGTGTCTAGCATCCAAAAAGGTTCGGCTAGTGCGCATGGCAAAGGTTTATTTCGCCGTGTTTCAATCACGCAATGCCGCCAATAATTTATGCTCGGACTGACATAACTCTGATCCTTGGACGACTATATAGAGATACACACTGTCCCGAGGATTCAAGCATGACGCCGTTTTTAGTACCTTCTGTACCCTTTAAAGCTCGTTCAATATCGCCATATCGCTACCGACCAAGTCTATTAAGGGTCGATCTCCAGAACTGGCTGAAAGCCAAGGTCTCGCCTGATACGCAATACTTATTCATCACCCTTACCCTCAAGCAGGGGCAAGTCCACGAAAATGGAGTCTTCGAGAAGCTGACAAGCGAAGCAGCGGATCGATCCGTCGCTTTCCTGCTCAAGAATGTCGAGCGCCATATCTTCAAAAGAGCCGCGAGGGATTTTGGCAAGCGACTTCAGGTGTTCGACTTCCAAGAAGGCGGAGATAAGCATTCGGAAGTTCGCATACACCGGCATGTATGTTTCGCTGTACCAAACGAATACGTGACAGCCGCAGTACTGCAGTTACTCTTTCGCCGATACTGGGCAATGACCTATTGGGCAATGCGGGCGGGGTCAGAAGCCGCTACTGCCATTCATATTGAAGAAGCGCGGTCATCAGAAGCTGTGACCGAATACATCAGCAAAAACGGCATCGAAGCATTTTGTCCGTTTACAAGCCGACTGTAGCAATTGATGTCCGTTTGAGTGACCTTTTGTGCGCTTCTATACCGTGTCAGGGACAGCGAAAGCCGTCCTTGACTGCTGTGCATTGGAAGAAACAGCAGCAAAGCCGGAGAGTTCTCAAGTAATCAGAAACAATGCATTCAATGTCACTACAGCGATAAACGAGCGCAGCTCGTTCTCACGAGCAAAGCGAGTGAGTATGTAGCGAGCGCTATGAATGCCAAAACATCTGATTCAGTAGCTGCCAGAAACGTCGATTTCCAATCCGCCCAAGTCATTGAGGCGAATCGATTTGTGTCCGAAAACGTCGCGGACCATTTAGTTTGGCGATCCAGCAATTCTGGAACGCTAAATAGTATACGGACCGGCATCAGTATGAGTACCCGTACAAACGTGATTTCACGCTGGTTCGTCTGTTCAATAACGAAGGAGAGATAGAAGCAATGAAATTGATGGATTCGACGCTACTTGTTCACTTGCCGAAGGAGTTACTTCAGGAAGTCAAAGAGACGGCGAAGCAAGAAGGGTTTTCTGCTGGCGACTTTGCACGTCAAAGCTTGAAGCGAAACCTTGCACTGTATGCGGCGCAGCGTGATGCGATCCGCAGCATCGCGAAGCCGTCGTTCGGCTTCTAATCGAGCGTTCACACAGTCATGACTGCGACACTGATATCCGAACTGAAGGACGAGCATTTCGTCGAATTCGCCAAAGGTACGGCAAGTCTAGCTTTGCGGGCGAAGCGATCCGCGCAGACAGCGACGGATGGAATGACACGGACAGAAGCAATGACCGAGCTTCTCGCTGCTCTGACAGCACTACAGATCGTCAATATCGCAATGATTTCGGATGACGCGACATTGCTTGCGCCCGCACGCGAGATACTACGAGGAATTTGATTCAGGAGATTTCCAATATGACCATTCAAGCCGAGCTAAAGCGACTAAGAACAGAGTTATCGAAAGCGACTGACATTCGTGCAATCGAGTTGAACCCGACATTATCGCCAGCGACGGCGGATCGAATGATCCGTGAGATCGCCGATCATGCGAAGAAAGCGATGCGTACCCAACGCGTGTCGCTCGTTTGCTATAGCGGAAAGCAATGACCATGAAGCGCTTCCGGGACTGGTCCGAGACAAGCGACGAAAACCATCTTCACGAAAGCTTGCGCAGCATGTCGATCGGAGCTGCTGGTGCGGTGATCATCGCGCAAGCGAACCGTATCCGTATGCACCTGAGCAGGGTCAATTCAGTCAATGCGTCGATGGAAGACAAGATTGAGGCAATCGCATCCGCGCTCGACGCGTTGAATACGAAAACGACTGCGATGGCGGCGCTTCAGTATGGGCTATCCCGAAGCCAATAATGCGAACCGGACCAAGACTAGCGATACGACGCGGACTTCATCGCTAGAACACCAAGGAAGAGATGATTGCGCCAGAAAAGCTGCATGTCATTCGGCTTAAAGCCAGCGGATCGCAGCATCTCGAAAATCTTGAACTCACTCAAGGGGTGCATCAGATCACGAAGCGAACGTTCTTTGTCGAGGATTTCTTCAGGTGAGAAATTCAGACGCTTAAAATCGTAGTACATGAAGGTCAGTATGTTTTGAATCTTGGCGTTCTTCGCATGAACCTTCTCTGCGAGGATGAACGCACCGCCAGCATGGAGACCATTGTAAATGCGCTTCACAAGCGGTAGCCGATCTGCCTCTGGAAGAAATTGAAGGGTAAAGAGCGAGAAGACAACCGACGTATCGTTGAGAACGTCGATTTTGCGCGCATCACCCTTTTTGAACGAGACATTCGGTGCGCGAAACTCCTTCCAACGTGTCGCCATTTTGTCGTTGGTATCTACTCCGAGATATCGAACCTTCTTTACAGCCTCGTCATTGTGATCGCGAACAGACCTTAGAAACGCGCCAGTCGAGCAACCAACATCGACGACCTTCGTGCCGCTTTGAACGAAGTACTGCGAAAGCAGTTTGCAGTCATGACGAAGTGCTGCGTAGCCGCGTATCGATGCATTGATATGACGATCAAACGTCGCGGCTTGCTTACTGAAGGAGAACCGCTTCTTTGAGGTCTTGCTTGCCATTGCTAGGGTCTCCCTCGGAATCTATTGCTTTCGCAAAATTGTCTTGTAGATCGATGCCGCCAGCGCTTTGGTCAGGAGAGGTGGCACCATTCTCCCAATGCGCTCGCGTTGTTGGTTCGGAGTCCCAGTGAGCTTGAAGTCATCCGGCAAGGACATGATTCGTTTAAGCTCACCAATCGTGAATTTCCGATCTTCAGCCGGATGAACGGGTCCTGATCGATGCCTTTGCTCGCCCGTCTGAGTGATCGTAGGGCAGGGATGGCTCCAAGAAGTTCGAACCAAATTGAAGTAGCTCCCGATCCCAAGGTCCTTTGGTTTGCTTGGCTTGCTTGGTGACTTCGGCAGCTGTAGGACGATCGGGTAAGCCTTAAAGCTCCGCATATCGCTCTTAAGCTGCTCGATCTCTTGTGGATCAGCGCGTAAGCCACTCAGCGCATTCTTCAGCTTGATTGGCTTGGAGCTGGGTGTGGGGAAAGCCCGCAGTAAGTCTTCCGGCGAGAAGATCCCCGCTTTTCGTGCAATATCTCGCCTCACGATGACGACAAACAGCCGTTCGCGCCTTTGTGGAACGCCATACTCGCTAGCCGTCAGGATTTTGTGTGCGAATAGATAAGCGCCATCGTCAGTAAGGCGCTTCATGGCATGTCCAAGTACGTCAGACTTTGCGATCTGCTTTACGTTCTCAATTACGGCGACTTTGGGTCTTAGTGCTTTGATCATAAAAACGAAGTCATGAATCAAAGTACCAATGCGCTTCTGCTTTACATCGGAATAATTCTGCGCGCCGACCCTAGGCAACTCCTTCTTCCGTCCACTTGAGGAACTGAAGTCTTTGCAAGGCGGACTTCCGTCCAAAATATCAAGCGCACCGACTTTGATTCCGTGTTTTCTGAACAGCTTTCGGACGCTAGCCGCGCTTTTGGTATGCTTGCGTAAATCGCCATCGATGATCGCCACAGACGGGTAGTTCGCCGAGTAAGTCTTCACGGCTTCTTCGACAAACTCATTTATCAGGACGACTGACCCACCAGCGAGTCGATATCCTGTGGAAGATCCGCCACCGCCCGCAAAGAATGACGCTACAGAGAACAGCTTGCGCCGAGACGCATTCTCCACATCCTTAAGGGTATACGGTCGATATGTCGTCGAGAGCTTCTTCATGAAGAGCGCGCCATAAATTTCGAATACACAATCAGAATTGCTTCAGATCCATATACTTCCAGCGCGATCTCTGCTGCGGCATATCTGTCTTGTCCGCTAGTAGTAGGCAATTGCCCTTCAGAACACTCTTTTCGATCATCGAAATGCACGTTGAAAGATCAAGAGAATCTTCAAGTTTCAGCTTGAGTCCTTCGCGGGTCGCAACAAAGAGAACATTCTCTTCGGCTATTTGATTAAGCCCTGCCTTCTCTGCATCTATCACCATGAATACGGGTACTGCAGCGACCCCAAAGGCATCGAATAGCTTCATCACGACAAACTGATCTTCGGCTTTTGCTAAAACACAGCAAGCGATATTGGAATCGAGGCGCTTAATGGCGCCAAACTGGTACTTCTCATGGATATCGGAAGGAGTTCGCGACACGAGGTCAGAGCGAAGTGCGCGCGCTAATTGGATCAGCACGACGGAATATTGGCTGCTCAAGTCCGGCGCTGCTTTGCGTCCTTCGGATTTCTCGCGATCAGTCGGGGACTCAGACTTATCGAGTTTGCTTTGCTCGTCACGCCTGTTTGCGTCCCGCCGCTTCTTTCGGAGCGTGGACCGCTTGCTGCGAATTTCTTCGAGCTCAGTGCTCCGGTTGATCTTTGACTTCAGGAACTTCTCGAACTGCTCGTCGCCATGACGGGGATTGTGTTCCTGCATCGCCTTGTGGACTAGAACCAACTCGTAAAGAGGCTCGATCGTAGCCGGGATTTTCCCAGTCTCGAGGCGATTCATAACGATGTTGTTATTGGCAATCCCCAATAGCTTACTTGTCATGCTCTCGGAATATCCGATCGTATTGGATATCTCCTGTGAACTAAGCCCGCCGTTTTCTTTGGCGTGCTTAATGGCAAGAAGCAGCCTATGCCACGACCGCTCGAAGCTCGATGCGGCTTCCTTTAGCTCTCGCAGAAAATCGGCTTTGCTCCTGGACGATAGAACCGGCATTCCCCAAACTCAAAATTCTTCTTCAACGCCATCTAGGATGCCACTCCCGTGTGAGAAGGCAAGTTTCAGATCTGAAACTTCGGCTATGCTCGGCTCGCAATCGAGCGATTATCCACGAGTCCTATTTGCAGAGTGAAAAGTGACCACAATCGACAAACTGCTTTGTCGGCAAATAGCAAAGCAGAGCCGTAAAAGAACGGTCGCCGTTCTTCTCTCCGGAGGAGTGGATAGCTTGTCTGTGGCGCTCGCCGCCCATCGGTTGAGGAAGCGAGTCACTGCATACACTTTCCATCTGAAAGGCGAGGCGTCTTACGATTCAACGAAAGCCAAAGAAGTCGCAAACGCGATGGGCTGGGATTGCGTGGTCGTCGAAGTGCCAACTAATCGAGTTGAACGAGACTTTCTGCGCTTATGGCGTGAGTTTGGCTGCGTGAAGAAGACGCATTATGAATGCTGCTTTCCATTCCTGTACGTCTACCCTCAAATCAAAGAACACGAGGTGCTGAGTGGATGGGCGGCTGATGGCTATTACGGGCTATCTAGAAAGGCTATGCAGCACTATCGGCATACCAAGAAGAAATTCGATGAGTTCAGAGCTCAGTATTTCGAAGAGCAAAATCGAGCAGGCTATCTCTGGCACCACCGGATCGCTGCGCACTATGGCAAGAGGATGATCGCTCCTTATTTGTCTGAGCCCGTGCGGCGGTTCTTTTGGTCAAAGGATTGGAACGAGCTGAACAAGCCACGGCAGAAACACCATGTGCGCTCCGCCTTCACCGAATTCTCGCGCCTCGGGAAGATAAAGCCCCACTTGAATTTGCAACTGGGTGCTGGTGTCGACCATTTATTCGAAGAAAAGCTCTTGTCGAGCAAGCGCATAAACTTCAATGGACGCAACCGAGTTATGGACGTTTGCCGAGATTGGGAAGCATTGAAGTAGACGCGCGCAATTCGACAATCCAATAAGCGAATTGCGGATTTGGAGGTTTACGCCGAGCCGCCAAAGCTCTGAAGGTTCCGCGCCATCGCGGGGCTGGGTGGCAGATACTTCGTATAGAAGGTTTGGATCATCTCGACAGATGTTCCAGCCGCCCTCGCTAGCGTGAAAATGTTGACGTCGAACTTTGACAGCACCAGCCTCATACAAATTGCCGTGTGACGAAGAGAGTAGGGGGTGTGTTTCTGCGCACCCTCAAACTTGAACCGCTTTTGCGCTTCATCCAAAGCGGCGGCAAACCACCGAGACATGACCCGTTGAGCGGTCGTGCGATTCCTGTACTCAGGAAGAAACAGATAATCGTCTGGCGAGGTGTACTTAGTTCGCTTTGAAAGACGCTGAAATACGTTTACGGCAGCTTCGAGCGTATCGACTTGCCGAAAGCCAGTCTTGCCTTGAACCTTGATTGAGAGACGTTTCGGATCCTCTAGCACGACGCAATCGCGCAATCGAAGACCGTACGCTTCCCGCTCGGTTGGGCGAACGAACGAATGCATCATGAAGAGGATGAAATCATAGAGGTCGGTCGTCACCGTTGTTCCGCGAACTTCATGCTTGCGTGCCGCGAGCGTCTTTGCGGCATTCAATAGAGCTTTGTATTCGTCTTTATCTTTTGAGACGAGTGGATGGAATTGAAGGAACGGACGCGGTGTGGATTTCTTCGGCACTTTTGGCGTCGTCGGGATTGAGGAAATGATTCCGTCCATCAATGCGACGCGCAGAATCTTCCGTAAGCAGCTGGTGCGATTATTGACTGTGCTCCATGACAGTAGATCGCCGCGATGGCGACCAGCCCATTTGTGATACTCGACGATGTCGCGCGTGGTTATCGTCGCGATGTCTCGCCGACCGAAAAACGCCACTAATCCCCATTTTTTCTGAAAGATGAGGTAGCGGTCTTGCTTCTGTAAGTTCGCAGACCGAAGACCGTTGGCGACTTGTTTCGCTTGCTCGTCAAGAAATCGCTCTGCGTAGGTTTCGAAGGTCCGCGATTTAGGAACCGCTTGGACGGTTTGGGTCAGAAGCTCCGAAGCGATTTCCTCAGCCGCCTTTCTTGCGGCAAGTCTTCCTGTCGCCTTTGAGGATCGGACAAGGTACTTGCCAGTCGTGACGTTTCGGACACGTACCATCCAGAACGGCGATAACTGGACCTTGTAGATCGCAAGACCGCGGCGAATCTTCTCGATTGGCTCGGCGAGTTGATTGCGCGTCTTTTTTGCGACCGTCATTTGCCGTCCTAAGCAGCGGCGAGCATTTTGCGCGTTGTGCCGACGCCGATGCGCAACGTCTTCGCAATCGTACAAATCGACATGCCGCGCTGACGAAGCTCCGAAACCGCCGTCTTGGTGCCAGGATTGACGTTAGATGGACGACCAAGCTTACGACCGTTCCGCCGCGCAGTCTCAAGACCCGCAAGGACTCGTTCACGGATCAGTTCGCGCTCGTATTCGCCCATAGCGGCGAAAATCGCGAAGCACATGCGACCGCTTGGCGTCTGCGTGTTCAAGCTCTGCTGTTCGCAATACAGCTCGACGTTTGCCGCCGTCAGTTCCTTCATGAAGCCGATCAGCTCGCTAATACTGCGACCGAGGCGATCCATGCTCCAAGCTAGAACGATATCGGCTTCCTTCTTCTGGATCATGCGGTGAAGTGCATCCCAGCCAGGTCTTTCCGATCGATCTTTCGTGCCAGAGATACCCTCGTCCTTCAGTTCGCGGACGATGTGCCAGCCGTGACGCTTGGCGACTTCCCGCAAAGCGGCAATCTGATTATCACAGGTCTGGTTGGAGGTGCTGACGCGAGCGTAAATGACCGCCTTCATCTTTTCGCCCTCTTCGGATAACCTCGAATCGATGCTGACCCCGTAGCTCAGCTGGAGAGAGCAAGCGTTTCCTAAACGCTAGGTCGGAGGTTCGAATCCTCTCGGGGTCGCATCAAATCGTTCAAAAGCTATAATCTAATACTCTAATCAAGTCAATAACATACTGGAAAACAACACAGAAACAGCGTTTCCTAAACTGCGGGTCGGAGGTTCGATTCCTCTCGGGGACGCCATTTCTGAACAAAAATGGGCGCCGGATCGGGTGGCTCGCACCCCGATCAACCTCGTGTGAAGCGCACGCCCAGGCCCCAGCCGGAATCCGCCCCGGCTGGGGCGACGGCGATAAGCTGGCGGGTGTTTGGATTGGCATGATCGATCTCGCTGCGCGGGGCGGAGATGTCCCGTATCTCCAGCCGAGTTGTGTCGCCGTCAAAGCGCGCGTGCAGCAGCTTGCCCTTCTGCGAAAGAATCGCCGTCTTTCCATCGATGCGGATATCGGCCTCAGTGCACATGGCCCAGCGGATATCTCTGCCCGGTGTTGCGCCTTCGATCTGGTCTTCAATCTCGACGGCATCATTGGAAAAGCGGGCACGGCGCGTCGCCTGCCGCAGACCCAGAACTTGAGCGAGGTCGATCAGCGCTTCGCGATCGCTCACCATGCGCAGGCTGGCCATCGCGGTGGCGCTGTGCGGCTGGCCGGAAACGGTAAGCGTATTGTGTGCATCGCTGCCGAGCCGGAAGACCTTCCAGCGCGACGAATCCTGTTTCATGTTCCACAGATCGATGCCGCGGGACTCTAGGCTGAGATAGTCCTGCATGCCGAGGTCCTTGGCCCAGCGCAAACCGTCCACGTCGAGGACGAAGCTGCCGGCATCCATGTGGCCGTGATTATGTCCTGCGCCACCGCCCTTGATCGCAAACCAAAATGCGTCGGGGTCGGTCCAAGAGCTACGCCAGATGGCCACCGGCTGCGGCCCCTGACCGGCATAGGAAAGCGGCGGCAGAGGGGCGCTTTCCGCAGCCGGCCACCACAAGATGGAAAGCGGCGCGAAGCGGTCGGCGACACCCTGGTTCTTGCGAATCATGTCGCGCTTGGCGGTGAGCAGCGCAGGTTGGTTCAGTTCGCGGGCCAAATAGACGATGGGCGAAGGCAGTTCCTGCCCCTCGTTGCCATCGGCGAAATTGAAGTGCTTTGCGGAGGGGCCGATCGAGTGGGCATAGAACTCGGCGCTGCCCGCAAAGCCGGGGGCCGCGAGCACGCCCCAGTCGGACATGCCGGCGTTGCGCAACGCGGCAATGAGAAGCACCGAGTAGGTCGTGCCGTAGCTCCAATAGCCGGGCCCCTCGGGATACACGCCGTCGGGCTTGTAGGCGCTCAATCCGATGAAGACGTCCTTCTGCGCCGCCGCCAAAAGATCGCGCGCCAACGCCGGTTCGTCATCCCGCACGGCCAGCGCGCCCAGCACCATGCCGCCGATGCAGACTTGGCTCCAGTTGTTGGTGGATCTGAAGGTTTTGTGACCGTCGCGGGCCTGACCGATGCCATTGCCGACGATGGCCTGGCGGATTGTCGCGCGCGCGTCGGCCGGTAATTCGTTGAAAAGCCAATCGTAGCCGATCGCCATGCCTGCGGTCATCTCGGCGACATCGAGATAGTGGCTCGGATTCCAGTCGGGGAATGCCGCGACGGCGAGCATTTCCCGGCGCGCGCGATCGAGAAAGACGACATCGCCCGACGTCCGGAATGCGAACGCCCATTGCAACACGCGGCGGATGAACTCGCGCGAAACGCCGAGCAGGCGCCGTCCGTCGAGCTTGCGCTCCAATTGCGGCCGGTCGAGATCCTTGCGCGCTCGATCCAGCACGAGTGCGACGAAGCGGTCTAGATCCGGATCGGCCTTGCGCCGGGTGGCGAGGCTCGTCCACTCGGCCGAGCTGACGAGCAAACGCGGATGCCCAGAAGCACCTTGCGTCGACGCGAGGGCAGCGCCGCCAATTGCGGTGGGCATGGCAGCAAGCGCGGCGAGGGCGGCGGCGAACTCGCGACGATTCATGCTCAACTCCGGCGGCGTGGGTCGGGTTACGCCAACTTCCGACGAAAGCATAGCAACTTTCGGAGACTTACAAAGGATCGACCGAAATCGCCGATTCTTGCCAGAGATTCGCACCGACATCCGCGACGACACGCCTTGCGCGTCGCGCGGGGAATCAGCCCTTGCGCCGCACGGTGCCTTCCAGCTTCGTCGCCGCCGCGATCGTGTTCGAGATCGTGCCGTATTTGCGGATGTTCTTGTGCAGCAATTCCAGCCGCTGGTCCGACTCGTCGGTATCGACGACGATATCGTAGTCGATCTCGGTCATTCTCGGCGGATTGTCCTGGCGCTTGCCGTGCAGCGCGATTTCGACGCCGCGCAAGTCGAAGCGGATCATCGGCATGACCCGTTCGATTCCCTTCAGCATGCACGCAGCAATGGCGGCGAGCAGCAGCTCGGCGGGGTTCAGCGCGTCCTGCCGCCCCGATAGATCGGTATCCAACGCGATCTCGGCCGATTTGGCCGTCGCGACCGCGCCATGCGCGTCGATCCGGCGGGCGACGACACGATATTCGAGCATGCGATTCTCCCCAGGGCGGCATCGATACGCGCCGCCTTCGGAAACTCTAGCCCTGTCGATGCCCGGCCGGAATGGGGCAGGGCGTCACACCCGCCTTGCCGCCAAATCCGTCACTTTGCGATTTTGTCTTGTGTCTTCGTGTCGAAGTCGCTCGCGTCGTGGCGTTCGCGCAGTTGCTCGGACGGATCGCCGCTCATGCGGTTGACCATGCGCCCGCGCTTGGCCGCAGGCCGCGCCCAGATCGCCTCGGCCCAGCGCAGCACGTTCTTGTATTCGTGCGTCGACAGGAACGTCGCCGCGTCGCCGTATTGCCAGCCTTTGGCGAGGCCGCCATACCACGGGAAGGTCGCGATATCGGCGATCGAGTATTCGTCGCCCGCGAGATAGGGCACCTCCGCCAAGCGGCGGTCGAGCACGTCGAGCTGGCGCTTCGTCTCCATCGAGAAGCGATCGATCGCGTATTCGATCTTGATCGGCGCGTACATATAGAAATGGCCGAAGCCGCCGCCGACATAGGGGGCGCTGCCCATCTGCCAGAACAGCCAATTCAGCGCCTCCGACCGGCCCGCGATATCCTTGGGCAGAAACGCGCCGAATTTCTCGGCGAGATACAGCAGGATCGCGCCCGATTCGAACACGCGGATCGGCTTGGGCCCGCTGCGGTCGAGCAAGGCCGGAATTTTCGAGTTCGGATTCACGGCGACGAAGCCGCTGCCGAATTGGTCGCCGTCGCCGATCTTGATCAGCCACGCGTCGTATTCCGCGCCCTTGTGGCCGGCGGCGAGCAATTCCTCCAGCATGATCGTGACCTTCACGCCGTTGGGCGTGCCCAGCGAATAAAGCTGGAGCGGATGCTTGCCGACCGGCAATTCCTTGTCGTGCGTCGCCCCGGCGATCGGGCGGTTGAGGGCGGCGACATTCGCGCCGGGCTTCTTGTTCCAGGTCCAGATCTTCGGGGGCGTGTACTCGGTCATGCGCGTCTCCGTTGGCGAATTCCGCCGCAGTTTACGCGGCCGGTTCGTAGATTCGTCCAGGGAAGTGACGTCGCAGCGGTCATTCTTCAAGCCGCAAGCGCGCGTCTCGAAACAATTTTCCCGCGAACCCGTGCGTCGCACGCAGCGCTGTCGTGCGTTCGCGCCTGTTTTCTTCGCAGGCGCACAAAACTGTGGCAAACAGCGCGAAGGACCGACGACAGGAGTACGCCACGTGAGCGTTTCCGCCAGCACCAAGGCCCTCACGCCCCCCGCGATCGCCAAGGCCAAGGGTGGCACGCCAATCGTTTGCCTTACCGCCTACACCACGCCCGTCGCCAAGCTGGTCGACGCGCATTGCGACGTGGTGCTGGTCGGCGACAGTGTGGGCATGGTGCTGCACGGCCTGCCGTCCACGCTGGGCGTGACGCTCGACATGATGATCCTGCACGGCAAGGCCGTGCGCCGCGGCGTGTCGCGCGCGCTGCTGGCGGTCGACATGCCCTTCGGCAGTTACGAGGAAGGCCCGGACCAAGCCTTCCGCAATGCCGCGCGCGTGATGGCGGAAACCGGCTGTGCGGCCGTGAAGCTGGAAGGCGGCGTGGCGATGGCCGAAACGATCGCGTTCCTGGTGGCGCGCGGCATTCCGGTGATGGCGCATATCGGTCTCACACCGCAATCGGTGAACGCGTTCGGCGGCTACGGCGTGCAAGGGCGCGGCGCCGATGGCGAGCGCATCCTGCGCGACGCGCGGGCGGTGGCGCAGGCCGGCGCCTTCTCGGTCGTGCTCGAAAAAATCCCCGACAATCTTGCCGCGCGCATCACGAAGGAAGTTTCGATCCCGACCATCGGTATCGGCGCGTCGGCCGCGTGCGACGGCCAAATTCTGGTCGTCGACGATATGCTCGGCGCGTTCACGGATTTTCGGCCGAAATTCGTCAAACGCTACGCCGAGCTCGGCGCGACGGCCGATCAAGCGATCGCCGCCTATGCCGCCGAGGTGCGCGCGCGCAAATTCCCGGCCGCCGAACATGTGTTCGGCGACTTGCCGAAGGGCAACGCGGCATGAGCGTGCCGATCGTCCGGACGCTGGCGGAGTTGCGCGCGACCGTCGCGGCTTGGCGCCGGCAAGGCGCCAAAATCGCCGTCGTGCCGACGATGGGCGCGTTGCATGAGGGGCATTTGAGCCTCGTGCGCGCGGCGTTGGCGCAGGCCGATCGCGTGATCGTCACGCTGTTCGTGAATCCCAAGCAGTTCAATTCGGCGGCCGATCTCGCCGCCTATCCGCGCACCGAGGATTCCGATGCGGCGAAACTCTCGCCACTCGGTGCGCATATGCTCTACGCGCCGAATGCCGAGGAGATTTATCCCGAAGGCTTCGCGACGAACGTGTCGGTCGCGGGTGTGAGCGAAGGTCTGTGCGGCGCCTTCCGTCCCGGCCATTTCGACGGTGTGGCCACGGTCGTCGCGAAGCTGTTCCTTCAGACTCAGGCCGATCTCGCCTTTTTCGGCGAGAAGGATTTCCAGCAGCTCCATGTCGTGACGCGCATGGCCAAGGATCTCGACATTCCCATCGCCATCGTGCCTTGCGCCACGGTGCGCGAGGCCGACGGCTTGGCCATGTCGTCGCGCAATGTCCGGCTTTCGGCGCAAGATCGCGCGACCGCGCCGAAGCTCGTCCATGCCTTGCGGGCGGCGGCGGCGCGGTTGAAATCGGGCGAAGCGGCCGCGCCTGTTTTGCGTGACGCGATCAAAGAAATTGAGGCAGCGGGCTTCGCGCGCGTGGAATATCTCGAACTGCGTGCGGCGGCCGATCTTGCGCCGCTTGCGCGCGCCGATGCGCCCGCGCGGTTGCTCGTCGCCGCGTGGCTGGGCGACGTGCGGCTCATCGACAATATCGCGGTTTAGCTTTGGTCCGGCGGCATCAGCGCCGGGTTCCACACGATCTCCCACAAATGCCCGTCGGGATCGCGGAAGTAACCGGCATACCCGCCATAGAACGTGTCTTGCTGGCGTTTGACGATCGACGCGCCCGCTTTCTCGGCTTGCGCCATCGTTGCGTCGACTTCGCCGCGCGTCGTCACGTTATGGCCGATCGAAAACCCGGTCGGGCAAAGCGGCGCGACCGGCAGGCCGGTATCGTGGGCGAGATCTTTCTGCGCCCAAAGCGCGAGCGACACGCCGCCCGCAAGCTTGAAGAACGCGACGGCGCCGTGCTCGAACTCGCGGCCGACGATACCCTCGCTCGGCAATCCCAGCCCGTCGCGATAGAATGCGAAAGCGCGATCGAGATCGCTGACGGCGAGCGTCAAAACGGTGATGTGCGGATTCACAGCAATCCCCGCAAAAAATCGACCGTCGCGTCGCTGGCTGCCGATGGGCCCTCGAGATGTCCGCCCGGCATTTCCAGGAACACGTGGCGCGGATCGGGCGGCAGCTTGTCGAAAAACTGCACGCGCGCGATGGGAAACAGAATGTCGTCCCGCCCGATGGCGAACAACACCGGGCAGGGGGCTTTGGCCATCGTGTCGCGCGGATCGAATCCCAGATCGGGATCGAACCACGAAAGGTAATCTTTTGCCGACAACCGCGTCGTCATCGCGCGGCCCTGATTGTTGTCGGCGAAGCTCGCGATCTCCGCTCCTTTGCCGGCGGCTTCCATCGCGCGCGCGGCCAGAATCGAGTCGCGCACCGGGGCGCTCGCCCCCTGGCCCATGAAATAGCCGCGCGGCACGTGGCCGGTTGCGATCATCGCGACACCGGCGACGCGGCCGCGTTTGGCGGCGAAGGCCATCGCGGCGGTGGCGCCCAGCGAGTGCTCGGCGAGGAACAGCTTCGTCGCCCCGCCGCGAGCCAGCTTGTCGAGATGGCCGCCGATCTCGTCCAGCGTCGCGTCGACATTGCCTTGCAAGTACCGGTCGCGCGACCACGCCATCGCGGGCGTTTCGACGACGAAGCCCGCCGCACTCAGCGCGTCGGCGAGTTTGCGCAGCGCCGGAAATTGCGGCCCGGACCCTTTGCCGTGCATCAGTAACACGCCGGGTTTGCCGGTTTGGGCGACGGCCGGAACGGCGATAGCGGAAAGCGCGGCGGCAAGCAGCGTGCGGCGAGCGAACATGCGCGCAAGATTACGTGGACCAATGGCCCGCGCAAGTGATCCCGGTCACGGCAACGCGGAAATGAAATCCTTGGAATTCGAAACCGCGCCGAACACGCCGCCTTGCATCTTCACCATCTTGATCGCGGCGTCGTGATTGCCGCGATCGGTGGCGCCGCAGCAATCCTCCAGCAGCAGGCATTCGAAGCCGCGATCGTTGGCTTCGCGCATCGTCGTGTGGACGCAAACGTCCGTCGTGATGCCCGACAGCACGATGTTGCGAATGCCGCGCTGATGCAGGATGAGTTCAAGGTCGGTCGCGCAGAACGATCCCTTGCCCGGCTTGTCGATGATCGTTTCGCCCGGCAGCGGCGCCAACTCGTCGATGATTTCCCAGCCCTTCTCGCCGCGCACCAAGATTTTCCCGCACGGGCCCGGATCGCCGATTCCCGCGCCGATGCGCTGCGAGCGCCAGCGTTTATTCGCGGGCAGATCGGATAGATCGGGGCGATGGCCTTCGCGGGTGTGGATGATCCAGTAGCCTTTGGCGCGCATCGCGGCCAGAACGCGCTTGATCGGTTCGATGGGCGCGCGGGTCAGCGACAGATCGTAGCCCATCGCGTCGACATAGCCGCCCTTGCCGCAGAAATCGGTTTGCATGTCGATGACGATCAGCGCGGTGTTCATGGGCGTCCACGCGCCGTCGAACGGCCAGGGATAAGGATCGGCTTGCAGGGTCGGCATGGCGCTACCTCCGGATGGGTGCTGCAAACCCAGCAAACCGCGTGCCTATTCGCCGGCCAGGATTTGCCCAACGAAACGCTGCTCTTCGAGCCGGCTTCGTGCCGCACGCCGTCGATCGGCTCCATCACGGCCGAAAACGCCATCATCGGTCCGGAAATGGCGGCGTGGCGCGGCCGAACGCGTGAACGATCCAGCAAGGCGATAGGCACGCCGAAATTCCGGATTCCGTTGCGCGAAATCTTGCTGCCTGCGTCCGCTATTGAAGCGCCGAATTGATGCAAGTCATTTAGGCTGAAGCGCATTGAACTAGAGTCAAAATTGAAACTTATCCGTGTCTCACCGCAAGGAGTTCGCCGGTGACAAAATATGTTTACACACCGACCGGCCGGGAGCGGCATTTCGGAAAAGACGAAGTGATCGTTTCGAAGACCGATCCTAAAGGGAAGATCACTTACGGCAACGACGTGTTCGAGCGTATGGCGGGGTATAGCGAGGCCGAGTATCTCGGCGCGCCGCACTCGATTTTGCGTCATCCCGACATGCCGCGCTGCGTGTTCAAACTGCTGTGGGATCGTATCGCGGCCGGCGAGGAGATCTTCGCCTATGTGAAGAACATGGCGAAAGGCGGCGACCATTATTGGGTCTTCGCGCATGTCACGCCGACCTACGACGCCCAGAACAAAATCGTGTCCTACCATTCCAACCGCCGCTGCCCGGACCCGGAACAGATCGCTAAGGTCGAGCCGATCTACAAGGAATTGCTCGCGATCGAAGCGGCGAATGGCGGCGGCAAGGATGGCATGGCCAAGGCGGCGGCGCGGCTGGGCGAAATCTTAAAGGGTGCGGGGCTTAGCTATGACGAATTCATCTTCTCTGTCTGACGCAGGCCTCGCCTCGGGCGTATCCGCGGTGTTGTGCGCCATCGCGGCCGGCGTGGCGATTTGGGATGGCGAAATGCTGATCGCCGGGCTGTCGGGCACGGCGACGCTCACCGCGGCGATCGGCCTCCACTTCGCCGCAAAGGGGCGGCGCTTCGTGAACCGGCTCGAGGCGATCGCGATCGCCGGTGCCGCCGGCGATCTCGAACCGCGCTTGACCCGTATCGACGAAAAAGGCTCGCTGGGCCGCATCGCGCACGCGATGAACGCGCTGCTCGATTCAACCGACGCGTTCGTGCGCGAAGCTGGCGCCGCGATGGACCACGTGCGCCAAGGCAAATTCCATCGCCGCGTGGTCGCGCGCGGCATGAAAGGCAGTTTCGCGCGCGGAGCCGCGACGATCAACGCCGCCAACGCGGCGATGCGCGCGCGCCTGGAAAGCACGCGCGAGATCGCGTCCCACTTCCGCGAGACGACCGGCAGTATCGTCGACACGGTCGGCGGCGCCGCGCGCGAACTGCGCGACCAGGCCGGCGGCATGGTCGGGGCCGCGCAAGATACGCGCAGCCGCGCCGTCGCGGTCAGCACCGCGGCCGAGCAGGCTTCCGGAAACGTGCAGACCGTCGCCGCGGCGGCCGAGGAGCTTTCGGCCTCGATCCGCGAAATCTCCGCCCGCGTGGGCGAAGCGGCGGGCGTGGCGGGGGAAGCGGCGGCGCAAGCGCGCGCGGTCGATGCGACCGTCGCGTCGCTGGCGGCGGCGGCGCAGAAGATCGAAGCGGTCGCGGGCCTCATCAACGGCATCGCGGGGCAGACGAATCTGCTCGCCCTCAACGCCACGATCGAGGCTGCGCGTGCGGGCGAAGCGGGCAAGGGCTTCGCCGTCGTCGCGTCGGAGGTGAAAAGCCTGGCCAACCAGACCGCGCACGCGACCGGCGAGATCGCGGGCGAGGTCGCCGAGATCCAGCGCGCGACCGCCGAAGCGGTGGCCGCGATCAGGGGCATCGCCGCGACGGTGGAGCGCGTCAACGGCGCCACCACGGCGATCGCCGGCGCGGTCGAGCAGCAAAACGCCGCGACCCAGGAAATCGCGCGCTCGGTCGCCGATGCGTCGACCGGCACGGCCGTGGTGCGCGAGAATATGGGCACCGTTTCGCAATCGGCCGAGCTGGTCCATGGTTCGGCCAAGTCGGTGCTCGACAAAGCGGTCGAACTCGACGCCCATGCCGCGGCTCTACGGCGGTCCGTCGCAGACTTCCTCGAAAAAGTAGTGTGAATTACGATCTGAGATTATCAATTTGTGGTTAACAAATTGATGATATACTCGTCGATCGATGGGCAACTCGGTCAATACGAACGTGGCGCTCCTCGGCGCATTGGGCGCGATGAACACCGCCCGGGCGCAGATCGACAGTGCCGAAAAACGCCTGCAAACCGGCTACCGCGTCGCGGACGCGGCGGACGACGCCGCAGTTTTTGCGGTTGCCCAGCAAGCGCGCTTCGACGTCAAGGCCTGGGACGAGGTGATGCGCGCCCAGGGCCGCGCGCGCGGCGCCGTAACCACGGCGATCGAAGGCCTCACCAATATTTCGGATTTGCTCAACCGGTTGGAAGCGGTGGTCGTCGCCCATGCCGGGGCGGGCCCGCAGCAGCAGGCGATCTACGCCAACGACGCGGATGCGATTTTGCGGCAGATCGACGCCATGGCCAATGGCGCCATCTTCGACGGAACCAATCTTCTGACCCAGGCCGATATCGGCTCGTCGCCCGATCCGACCGTCACCAGCGTGTCGTTGGGCGCGCCGCAAAGTTCGGCGGGCGGATTCGGGATCAGCACCCAAACCTTCGCGCTGCCGCTGGGCACGCCCGGCACGGTCGTGCTGCGCTACGACATGTATGGGGCGCCCGACGGCGCGGCCTTGAACTATAACGGCGCCACCGTGGCGACGACCGGCGGCCTCGTTTCCGGTCAGGGCGTGTTGACCTTCAACTTCGCCGGCGGCGCGCCGGCCAGTATCGACGTCGAGATGAATGGCGGCTCGGTCGGCACGGCCTGGACCTTCACGCTCGAATTCGTCACGCCGACGTTGACGGGCGCGCCGAGCGACCAGCCCGAAGGCACCTTCAAAGTCATCGCCGATATTCAAGGCGGCCAAACGTCGATCCGCACGGTCAATGCGACCAGCACCGGGGTCGGCCTCGACCCTTGGTCGATCACGCCGGCGCAGACCGCGCTGCTGGCCGTGCGCACCGCGCGCGAGCGCGTGGCCGCGCATCTGGGCTACTACGCGGAACGCACGCGCACGCTCGACAGCGTCGCCGAGCGCGCGCGCACCACGATGGACGCGACGATCACCGGGCTGGGCGCTTTGGTCGACGCGGATGTCGGCAAGGCCCAGGCGCAGGCCTTGGCCGCGCGCGCGAAGCTCGAACTTGCGATCAATTCGGTCGGCATCGCCAATCAAAGCCAGCGCGCGATCCTCGGCTTTCTCGAGCGGCGCTAACGGCTGAGCGACCATTCCTCGTCGGCCGGAAAATAATGGGCGACGAATCGATAGGTGTTCTTCAGCAGCATTTCGAGCGGACGGCTGCGGCCGTCGGCCTGTTCGTTCTTCCACGCCGCGACGATCGGGTCCCATAGCAGCAGGCGCACATGCAATTGGTCGCGCGTCTGGCGGATGAAATCGACGATCTGATCGGTCTTGCGCGCGACCGCTTTGATCTCCGCCGCCTGGCCGTCGACGTTGTAGAACAGGCCGCGATATTCCTCGACCGGCTTGCGGATTAGAATCCGGACCCGGTAGATCTCTTCGCCCAGCGCGCCGGCCTTCCGGTAGGCTTTCGCGGCTTTGGCGAGCTTCTCGACGATGGAGTTCACTTGCGCGTAGCGGTCGCGCAAGCCCTCGATATAGGCGAATTCGCGCGCCACGCGCTCGAACCGCGCCTTGTATTGGGCGTTCTGATCGGCCGGCACGCCCAGCGAGACAAGAAGGCGCTCATGTTCCGCATCGAGCTTCTCTTTGAAGCCGGGCTCGTTCAATCGCGGGCTCAAGCCGCCTTGCACCAAGGCCTGGTCGAGATCGCCGCCGTCCTGCGCCAGCAAGGCCGCGACGACGCGCCCGCGCGCGCGGTCTTTGTGGATCGGATCGACTTTCCACGACGCGCTGCCGTCGAGAATTTCGTTGGGAATCGAATCGCCCGGCGCGATTTCCCCGACATAGGCGAGACTGCGGGACGCCAGCGCGATCAGCCGCTTGTCGTCCTCAGACATATCCGGGAACATTTTCTGCAGGATCGTGATCGACAGGAAGGCGCGATGTTCGCCCAGTTCGATCGACAAGCCTTGCTCCAGCTTGTCGGGCTCGCGCACGAATTTGCAATTCGGCAAGGCGAAGATCTTATGGTCGAAAATGAAATGGGTCGACTTGCCGCCTTCCTTGGGCGCGGCGATCTCCCCCGGCGGCGCGAGCGATTCCGCCGCCGTGGCCGGCGTGGCGCCTTCTTCGGGGGCGGAGGTTTCCTGGCTCATCCTGGCGCTAAGTTAGCGTTCGTCTTTCCTTTTTCCCATACTTGATCGCCGTTTTCTGCGATGCAGCATCGGACAATGTAGGGTCCATCTGGAAAATCATGCGATCATACCCCGACTCGGAGTTGCGAACGCCATGACCCAACCCCCGCCCGATCCGTCACCTGCCGATGTCGCCGATCCCGACGGCGAACGGCGCAAGCTCGAAGGCTTCGGCGCGGAGATCCTGCTGTCCTTCGTCGAGCGCGTGATCGCCAAACACGACGGGCAGGACACACTCGGCTTGCGCCGCGAAGCGCGCGAGATCATCACCGGCGGCAACTTGACGAAGATCGCGGGCCTGGCCGCCAACGCGTTCGAGAGCCAGCGCCGCCAGGCGCTGCTGCGGAAACTGCGCCGCGACGCGTTCGGGCGGCTGGTGTGCAAGCCGATCGCGCCGCTGTTCGAAGACGGTTCCGTCAGCCGCGAGCTCGTGCACGGCATCCGCGCCTTCGTGCGCATGCTGATCGGCAAGGAACAGGAATTCGCCTTGTCGATGGCCGCACAGGCGGCCTGGAAGCAAATGCTGATCGACAATCCGGACGCCACTTGGAAGCAGTTCTACGCGCATCCCGACATGCGCGCGATCTGGTGGCGCATTCTGGTGACGCTGCCGGCCGCCTTCCGGCAATTCGAATCGCGGCTTTCGCGCATGGTGCTGGTGCTGAACACGCGCGCGGGCGATGTGGCGCTGTCGGGCAATGCCTATGTCCACACGCACCACACGCAGACGGTCGATCTGGCGACCGAGAGCGAGGCGCTGGCGATCCTGCGCGCCTGGGTGAAGACGGGCCTCAATCTCGACGCGGAGGAAAAGCGCCTCTTCGCCGCCGCGACCGGCCATGCCCCGGATTTCGAGGCGCTGGCCGAGCGTCTCGATCTCGACCTGCCCATGAAGGCGGAATAGTCACACGGCCAAAATGGCGTCGAGCTCTGCGTAGTCGGGCAAGGGATCGCGCACGCGCGCGCCGGCGTTCAGCACGATGCGATCGCTTTGCGGCCGGCACATGAACTCGTTCAGCGTACGCGCGGCGAACAGAATCAAATCGGCGGGCCCGCCGGATACGAGGCGCCCGGCCTGCGCGAATCCGGCGGTCCGCGCGGAGACCGGGCCCGTCCCGGCGATGGCTGGCGTCAACGGATGGTCGAGCTGCAGCACGCGCACCGATTGCTGCAGCGTATCGACCATGTCGTGATCGCCATAGGGAAACCACGCGTCGCGGCAATTGTCGCCACCGATGGCGATCGGCACGCCCGCCGCCAATAATTCGCCGACGGCGGTGACGCCGCGCCAGCGCGGCGTGCGGCCCGGTTTGCGGTCCTGCAGATAGACCATCGGCGTGGGCATCGTCGATACGGCGATGCCCGCCTTGGCGCAAAGCTCGGCCGTGCGCTGGATCGTCGCTTCGTCCTGCAAAGCGAGATTGACGCAATGCCCGGCCAGCACCTTGCCCTTGAAGCCCGTGCGCAACACCGCCTCGGCGATCAGGGGCAGCGAGAACGCCGCGGGATCGTCGGATTGATCGACATGCATGTCGACGTCCAGCCCGTGCGCGCCGGCGATCTCGAAAAACAGATCGAGCAACGCGACCAGCTCCTCGTTGCGCGCGCCATCGTAATGGCCGATCGCGTCGGTCGTGCCGCCCAAGATCCCCTTCGACCCGGCGACCATCTTGGCGAGATCGCGGCCCCAAGGCTTGCGGAAGAAAGTGAGGGGCACGAGACCGACCGCTTGAAGATTGATGCGCCCCGCCCATTCGTCGCGCAGTTCGCGGAACACGTCCCAGCTCGTCGGCGCGTTCTCCTCCTGGCTGTCGAGATGGGTGCGGATCGCGCCGACCCCGTGCGCATAGGCGCAGCGCAAGCCGAACGACATACGCGCGTGCATATCGGCATGCGTCCAGCGCTTACGATCTTCGAACGTGCCGATGGCGCCGCCGTCCAGCGTGCCGTCGGGCATCGCGCGGGGAATCACTTGGCCTTTGTCCAAATGGGTATGGATGTCGATCAATGTCGGCCAGACGAGGCGCCCTTCGAGATCGACGTCGCCGGGGCCGGGCGGCGCCGACCCGGCGGGTGCGATACCCGCGATCTTGCCGCCGGCGATCGAAAGATCGACCAGCGCGCAGCCTTCCGAATCCTGTGCCAGGCCCGGCATCGCGCCGTCGAAGAACACCGCGGGCACGCGCGCGCGGCGCAGAACGTAAGCGCCTGCGTCTGGAATCCGGACATCCTTGTGCTTGGCCATCGGGCCCTCCCTGTTCGGGATCGGAGAAGCAACGCTTATGCCGCCCGCGGCTGGCATACATTCTGCGTTGCTTCGAAGGTCCGGCGATGTCCGCCGCATCTTGGAGGTAGCGATGCCGAATTTGAGGCGCTTTCTTGCCCGAACTTTGTGCGCGATCGCCGCGATTTTCGCCATCATTCTACCGGTGGCGGCACAGCAAGCGCCGGTCAATGTGCGTCTCACCCTCGATTGGGCGCCGCAGCCCCATCAAAGCCCGTGGTTCATCGCGGCCGAGCGGGGCTATTTCGCGCGCGAAGGGCTGAACGTCCAAATCGATCGCGGCTTCGGCTCGGGCGATGCGATGGCCAAGCTCGCGGCCGGTTCCTACGATATCGGTTTGGGCGACCCCAATATGCTGGTCCGTTGGAACGTCACCAATCCGACCGCGAAAGTGACGACCGTGTTCCTCTATATGGATAAGGGGCAGCACGCGCTGGTGACGTTGCGTTCGACCGGCATCAAAACGATGTCCGACCTCGCGGGCAAGAAGATCGCCCACCCGCCGGGCGATTTCATCCGCCCGCTATGGGGCGTGCTGTCGCGGCTGCAGAACATCCCTTCCGACAAAATCGAATGGCTGACCGTGCAGCCCAATCTGCGCGATTCGATGCTGGCGCGCGGCGGGGCGGATGCGGTCACGGCCTTCGCTTCGACCACCTATTTCAATCTTCTGGCGTTGAACGTGAAGCCGGAGGATATCGTGCTGTTCCCGTTGAGCGAGAATGGGTTCGAGTTGATGGGCAACGGCCTGCTGGTCACGCAGGAATATGCGCGCCGCAACCCCGAAACGATCCGCAAATTCATCCGCGCGACGTTGGCCGGCATGCGCGATTCGTTGACCGACGTACCCGAGGCGATCCGGTCGGTCGCGCGCCGCGACGCCACGATCAACACCGACATCGAAACCGCGCGCTTCAAGATGATGATCGAGACCTCGATCCTGACGCCCTATGTGCGCGCCAACGGTTTCAGCGTCGTGACCAAGGAGCGGCTGGAGAAGCTGAACGCGTTCCTGGCGGAGGCGGCCGAGTATTCGGCCGTGCCGCCGGCAAGCGACCTCTATGTCGATACCTTCTTGCCCCCGGTGGCGGAGTTGAAGGCGCCGAACTAAACTCGGCCCATGACCAGCTGGCGAGAAATGACGCGCGCGGCACTCGACGCCGCCTACAACAACGGCGCCGCCGTCCCCAATTCGCAGGAATTGCTGGCGGTTTGGCGCGCGCGCAGTGCCGCGTTCCGTGATGGCCACAAGGGCGCCGTCCTCGACGTCGCCTATGGCCCGCACGAGCGCCAAGCGGTCGACTTCTATCCCTGCGGCAAGAAGGGCGCACCCGCCTTGCTGCTGATCCATGGCGGCTATTGGCAGATCCCCGTTCACACCCGCGCGACTTTCGCCGCTTTGGCGCAAGGCCCGCTGGCGCGCGGGATCGACGTGGGTTTCGCGGGCTACGTCCTCGCGCCGGAAGCGAGTTTGCGCGACATCGTCGGCCAGATCCGCAAATCGATCGATACGTTCGACGGCTTGCTCGCGAAAACGGGATCGGATCGCACGCGGATCTGCGCCGCCGGCTGGTCGGCGGGCGGGCATTTGGCCGTCAGCGCCCTCGATCATCCGAAGCTGACGTCGGCGCTGGCGATCAGCGGCATTTTCGAATTGGAGCCGCTGCGCCACAACTACATCAACGACAAGCTCGGCCTCAGCGAAGCGGAAGCCGCCGCGTTGTCGCCGATGACCGATCCGGCCGCGTCGCGCAAACCCATCGCGCTCGCCGTCGGCGGGAACGAATTGCCGGAATTGATCCGCCAGTCGCGCGATTACGCCGCCGCGCGCGAGAAGGCCGGCGCGCCGGTCACGCTCGACGTGATCGCCGGGCGCGACCACTTCACCATCGTCGACGAAGTGGCCGCCCCCGACGGCGTCATCACAAATCGGATCGCGGCGCTGCTGTCAGCCTAAGGTGAAGGCTTCGTGGACGGCGGATTTGACGCCGCCGCCCATTTGCGGACCGCCGCCGGCCATATGGATCGCATCGCCCAGCACCGCCGTGCCCACGCCGTGGCGCGGCGTCAGCATCGGCGCGTATTGCTCCCATTTGTCGGCTTGGAAATCATAGGCCTCGTTCTGGCCGAACACCTTGTTCGTGCCTTCGCCGCCCATGCAGAACATCTTGCCGCGATAGATGACCGTGCCGTGGCCCGACCGCGCGGTCGGGATCGGGTTGCGGAAGCGCCAGCGATCCTCCTTCGGGTCCCAGGTGTGATGCAGATTGGAATTGGTGTGGAACGTGTCCACGCGCCCGGCGACCAGATGGATGACGCCGTTATGCGCGACGATGCCGACATGGTCGCGCGCGGTGGGGAAGCGCGCCGCCTCGCGGTAGCGATCCTCCTTGATGTCGTAGACCAGATGCCAGTCGATCGATTTGCGCGTTTCCTGGGTGTTGCCGACGGCCCCGCCGACCAGATGGATATTGTCGCCCAGCGTCACGGCGCCGATGGCGCCGCACGCGGTGGGCAGCGGGCGCAGCTTCACCCAACGATCGTCGCCCGGCGTCCACACGAACACATCCTCGTGCGGAAAGCGGTTCTGCTCGATGAAGCCGCCGAACGCGTAAAGCTTGCCGCCATGCGTGGTGATGCCCACGTGATTGGCGCCGCGCGGCAGCTTGGCCGCCTCGCTCCACGCGTTCTTCGCGGGATCGAACACGTGGTGATAGGGCATGTCGAAACGCTGTTCGGCATAGCCGCCGACCAGATGCAGCTTGCCGTCCAGCGCCGCCGCCCAAGCCATTTCGGTGCGCGGCAGCGGCAGCGGGGGCTTGGCTTCCCATCGGCCTTGCTGCGCTGCTTTCGGCGCCGGGCTGTCATAGACCGCGTGTTCGAGGGCCAAAGGCGGCAGGTCGATGCGGCCCGGCTGGTTCATCCGCTCGAACATCTGCCCATGATGGGGGTGTTGGGCGAGTGCGGGTGCAGCCAGTGCGGCACCGGCCACGGAAAGCGCCGTGCGGCGGGACATCGTCTTCATCGAAGGAATTCCTCTCGTTCTCGGCTCAGGCCGTTTCGCGGCTCAATTTGTTGACCATCGCGAATCCGAAGGTTTCGAATCCTTGGACCGCCATCAGAAAGGCGCCTTGGCCGCCGATCACATTGGCGCGGAAATATTCGTCCAGCCCGCCCGGCGGATGCGTGTGATAGGGGTTCCACGGCATCGGGTCGGCCGAGAGGATGACCAGCGCGTTGATCGTGACACCGGCCGCCAGCACCTGATCGCGCGCGATATCGGGCATCATGCCCGAGGTATTGGTACCGTCGCCCGACACATCCAGCGTGCGCCGCTCGGCAGGGAAAGGGCAGCGCCGAAATTCACCCAGCGAAAAGGCGATCGCTTCGCCCAAAGCCGTCTGCGCGCCGAAGGGACGGGGAACCGCCAGCAATCTGGCGCCGAAATCCTCGGCGGCGGCGGCGGAATCGATGCGCGTCCAATCGACGATCGTGTTTTGCGAGCGTATGCCCGACCATTCGTAATAGGTGGCGGCGACGGCGCGGAAGCGCCCGCCGGTCATCACCTTTACGACGCGCGGATCGGCGATCGCGGTGGCGTAGCCTTGGCGTTGTAGCGCGAACTCCTCCGCATCGACGGAGCGGGAAACATCGGCGGCAAGGACCAGCTGCAGATCGACGGGGCCGGACGCGGCGACGCGGTGCGACGGCCAGATCGTCGCGGCGGCGAGACCGGCGGCGCCGGCGATGGCATGACGGCGGGTGAGACGCTTCGACGACATCGGCGCAACTCCGGCAGGGGAACGGACGCGGCGGCAACGTAACCACGCAAAGCCTTGCACGGTCCGGGCCGATTTGTCGCGCTGTTTTCGGTTTCATGCCCTGCTTTCGATTTCAAATGGTGGCAGACTGCCGCCATGCGCGATTCCGATTGGGCCCCGAAAATCACCGCCGGGTATGTCGACCGTCCCGGCGCCCGCGTTTACTACGAAGTGGCGGGCGACGGTCCGCCGATTTTGTTCCTGCACGGGCTGGGCGGCAATCATCTGTCGTGGTGGCAGCAGGTTCCCGAATTCGCCCGGCGGCATAAGGTCGTGACCTTGGCCGCGCGCGGCTTCGCGCCCGCCACCGCCGCGACGCTGCCGCCCGATCCCGCCGAATTCGCGGGCGATGTGGAAGCGCTGCTCGACCATTTGGGCATCGCGAAAACGGCGCTGGTCGCCCAATCGATGGGCGGTTGGGCCGCCGTGGAAATGGCGTTGACGCGGCCCGCCCGCGTCGCCGCCTTGGTGCTGGCCGCAACGTCGGGCACGCTGGATGTGCGCCGTCTCGATCCGCCTGCATTCGACGCGTGGTCGGCGAAAGTCACGCAAGCGCGCGACGAACTGCGCCGTGCGGCGATCCACCCCGCCGCCGGGCGGCGCTTCGCCGAATCCGAACCCGCCTTGCATCATCTCTACAAATCGATCGACACGCTGGCGGGCACCGGCGGGCTCGACAAGGAAGCGTTGCGCGCGAAGCTCAAGCGCTGGCGCGATCCGGTCGACGCCGCCGGGATCGCGTGCCCCGTGCTGCTCGCGATGGGCGAGGAAGATGTGGTGTTCCCGTCGTTCCTGGCCCCCGCTTTGGCGCGCAACATCCCGAACGCGCGCGAAATGCTGTTCGCCAAGGCTGGGCATTCGGCCTATTTCGAAATCGCGGACGCTTTCAACGCGGCGGTCGCCGCCTTCCTGCACGAAAACGGCTGGCGCTGAAACGAAAAACGCCGGGGCTTGCGCCCCGGCGTTTCCGTTCCGGATTGTTTTGACGGATCAGTTGGCGAGCCACACGCCCGCCAGATCCTGCCCCAACAGATGCGACGGCGTGATGTCCCAGCCGCGCACGTTCGCAGCCAACGGCACAATGCGCGTGAACCAGAACAGCGGCACCGTATAGCCCATGTCGAACAGATGGATTTCGAAATCGCGGACCAGCGCCTTGCGCTTGGCGACGTCGGTTTCGCGTTCTTGCCGGTCGAAGATTTCGTCCAAGCGCCGGTCGAGATGGCGCGAGACGTTGAATCCAGGGACACGATCGAACGAGATGAACCGGCGCAGCTGGAAGTTCGGCTCGTCCGCGAACTCGGTCGTGAAGTCGAGCATCACCTGGAACGCGCCCGACGTGCGCGCGCCGAAATAGGTCGCGCGCTCGGCTTGGCGCTGTTCGGCCGTAACGCCGATTTGGCGCCATTGGTCGATCAGCCACACCGCCACCGTCGGGAAGGGCGGCAGCGACATCGACATGATCTCGAGCTTCAGGTTGGGCACGCCGGCTTCCTGCAGCAGGCGCTTGGCTTCCGCGCGCGCTTTGGCCAGATCGGCGGTCGGCGTCATGCCCGGATACTTCGTCAGGTCGCCGCGCGGCGGCGCGTACTCGTAGCCGGGGCGCAACAGCGTGCCGGTCGCCTTCACCTGGCTGACGCGCGACAAAGCGGCTTCCGCGCCGAAGCGGTCCAGCGCCATCGACAACGCGCGGCGCACGCGCACATCGTCGAACGGCTTCTGTTCGACGTTGAACGACAAGATCAGGCCCGACAGCCAATTCGCTTCCTGGAAGGTGACTTTCGGGCCCGCGACGCGCGCCTTTTCGGCCGGGCTGATGCCGCGGAATTCCGCCATCACCTGACCGCCTTGGATGGCGTTGAGCATCGACGCGCCCGACATCACGACGGCGCGGAAACCGTCGAGATATGGCTGGCCTTGGCGGAAGTAGTCGTCGAAGCGCGTGCCTGCCCAATGCGAGCCGGGCACGCGCTCGCCGAATCGGAACGCGCCCGAGCCCATCACTTCCTTCTCGGGATAGCGCGGATCTTGCGCGAGCTTGGCGGCCGAGTAGATGCAGTTAAACGGTGCCGCCAGATACGTCATGAAGGCCGGGTTGGGATTGTTCAGCTTGAACACGACCGTGTCGGGCGTGGGCGCTTCGACCGACGCGACGTCCTGGAAATGGTCGCGGCGCGCGGAGCGCGCGCCCTGCGGCGGCGTCTTGATGCGATCGAAGCTCGCCTTCACGTCGGCCGAGGTGAGCGCCGAACCGTCGTGGAACTTGATCGGCTGGACCAGGCGGAACGTGTAGGTCTTGCCGTCGGGCGAGATCGTCCATTCGCGCGCCGTATCGCCGACGATCTTGGGATAGTTCTTCGGATCGAACTTCACCAAGGTCGAATAATGCGGCGCCAAGTGATGGATCACCGCGAAATTCGTCGCCGCGTGGCAATCGGTCGTGTCGGGCTCGCCGCCGACCGCAAAAATGAAATTGCCGCCGCGCTTGGGTTGCTCCTGCGCGCCCGCCGGCAGAATCGCCAGGGCGGCCATGGCCGCACCGGCCAGAATTCTCTTCAACATGTTTCTCTCCCCCGAACGTCTTGTTCGTTGAGGGGAGAGATTAACGAAGCTGGCCTAGCTGTTCCAGCCCGGATGCGGGCGCCAAATATACGGCGTTTCGATACGCGAAACCTCGTCCGCCGTCAGCGGACGCATATCGGCCGCCGCCGCCGCGTCGTCGAGCTGCTCGAGCTTCGTCGATCCGATGATCGGGGCCGCCATATAGGGCTTCGACCACAGCCACAGCAGTGCGACCTGCGTGGGCTTGGCGCCGCGCGCTTTGGCGATGTCCTTGATCGCCTCGACGATCGCCCAATCGCAATCGCGATAGGTTTCGGGCTTGGCGTTCGCGTCGTTATTCGCGCGTTCGGTTTCGCCGCCCCCGCCTTTGACGCGGTTGCCCGCCAGGAAGCCGCGCGCCAGCGGCGAATAGGGGATCAAGCCCACGCCTTGCTCCAGGCAGAGCGCGTTCATTTCGCGCTCTTCCTCGCGCTGGATCGCGTTGTGCAAATTCTGCATCGCGATCGGCCGGGCAAGCCCGCGCGCGTCGGCGATGGCGATCATTTGCGCGAATTTATAGGCGGGCATCGTCGAACCGCCGATATAGCGAACCTTGCCCGCGCGCACGAAACCGTCGAGCGTCGCCATCACTTCTTCAAGCGGCGTCACGCCGTCCAGGCGATGCACCTGATAGACGTCGATATGGTCGGTCTTCAGGCGCTTCAACTGCGCGTCGAGCGACGCGACGAGGTGTTTGCGCCCCAGGCCCACAGCGTTGGGGGCGGGCCCCATCTTCAAGCCGACTTTGGTCGAGATCACGATCTCGTCGCGGGGCACGAGGCCGATCAGCTTCTCGCCCATGATCGTTTCCGACACGCCGAGGTTATAGGCGTCGGCCGTGTCGAAGAAATTGATCCCGCGATCGAGCGCGCGTTTGAAGAAGGGCGCCGATTCTTCCGGCCCGAACGCCGCCCAGGCGCGCCGTCCGGCGGCCCCCCAGGAATTGCCGCCAAGGCAGACGCGGCTGACCATCAGGCCGGAACGGCCGAGCGGGACGTATTTCATGGGACAAGCTCCGGGGAACGAAGGATTACGCGAGTCGTGCCCGAAAACCGCAAATTTCACAAGGGCTTCGGCGATGATGTGGGGCCTTGCGCGCTGTGGTATTCGGCGCCATATAACCGTCATCAGCAAAGGAATCGGTCATGGCGGGTTGGACTCTCGACGATATCGATTGGGCCGCTTTCCGCGCGGATCTGGTCGATCCCGATCTGCTGGCGGTCGCCAAGGCCGCGGCACTGGTCGAGCATAACGGGGCCGACTACGCCGTCTATCTCAACAACGTGTTCGCCGGCGACGAGACGATCCGCCCGGCGGTCGACGCCTGGGCGGTCGAGGAGATCCAGCACGGCAAGGCGCTCGCCAAATGGGCGATGCTGGCCGACCCGAATTGGGATTTCGACGCGTCGTTCAAGCGTTTCACCGACGGCTACAAATTGCCGCTGGACGCCACGGCGTCCGTGCGCGGCAGCCGGGCGGGCGAATTGATCGCGCGTTGCATCGTCGAAACGGGCACCAGCTCCTATTACACCGCACTGGCCGAAGCCTCGGACGAACCGGTCTTCGCGCAAATCTGCCGCAAGATCGCGGCCGACGAGTTCCGCCACTACAAACTATTCTACGACCACATGCAGCGTTATTTGGAACGCGACAAGATCGGCCGCATGAAGCGCGTGTGGACCGGTCTCGGACGGATCGCCGAGTCTGAAGACGATGAATTGTCCTACGCCTACTACGCCGCGAATATGTGGCCCGCCCCCTATGACCGCGCGGTCGCCGCGCGCGCCTATGCGCGCCGGGCCTATTCGGTCTATCGCCGCAAGCATATCGATCGCGGCATCGCGATGGTGCTGAAGGCGGTGGGCCTGCCGTCGAACGGCGCGTTGCAGCGCCCGATCGCGGCGCTGGCCACGGCTTTCATGACCCGCCGGGCGGCGTCTTTGGCGCGCGCGGGCGCTTGAACGATCTGTCACAAGCGTGTAACCGAAGGCGGGTAATCGGGGCACGTTCCTAACCCCGAAACCGGGAGCCCGCCCCTCATGTTCCGCCGTTCCGTTCTCGTTGCCGCGCTCGCGGCATTCGCCACCCTGCCGGCCGCCGCACAGGCGCCCTCGGGCAAGCTGGTGCTCTACACCTCGCAGCCGCAGGCCGACGCGCAAGCGACGATCGACGCGTTCCGGAAAGTGCATCCGGGCGTCGAGGTGACCTTCACCCGCGACGGCACGACGCAATTGATGAACCGCCTGCAGGCCGAGTTCGTCGCCGGCAATCCGCAGCCCGATGTGCTGCTGATCGCCGATGCGATGACGATGGAATCGCTGAAGGCGGAAAACCGCTTGCTGGCCTATACCCAGGCGAAGACCGACGGGCTTCCGGCCGGCAGCTTCGACGCGGGCAAAACCTATTTCGGCACGAAGCTCATCACCACCGGCATCGTCTACAACAAATCGGCGGCGATGAAGCCGACGAGCTGGGCCGATCTCGCCAAGCCCGAAGCGCGCGGCCAGGTCGTGATGCCCTCGCCGTTGTTCTCGGGCGCCGCCGCGATCCATATGGGTGCGGTCGTGCGCCAGCCCGATCTCGGCTGGAAATGGTACGAAACGCTGAAGGCCAACGGCGCGCAAGCCGCGCGCGGCAATCCCGCCGTGCTCGAAGCCGTCGCCGGCGGGCAGAAGCTCTACGGCGTGATCGTCGATTTCATGGCGATCAACGCGAACAAGAAGGGCTCCCCCGTCGAGTTCGTGTTCCCGCGCGACGGATCGACCTTCGTGACCGAGCCGGTGGCGATCCTGCGCACGGCGAAGAATCAAGCCGCCGCGCGCGCCTTCGTCGATTTCGTGCTGTCGCCCGACGGCCAAGCGCTGGCCGCGAGCCAAGGCATGCTGCCGGTGACGAACGAAGTGAAGGCGCCGGCGGGCTTCCCCGACTTGTCGACCGTCAAGCTGATGCCGATTCCGATCGCGGAAATCCTGCGCAGCGACGAGAAGGACAAGGAACGCTTCGCCGATCTGTTCGGCCGGTGAGTTTTTCCGCGATCCGGACGGGGGCGGACGAGCGCCGCTGGTTGTTCGCCCTGGCCGGGATCGTGGCGCTGGTCTCCCTCTGGCCGCTCGCCAGATTGCTTTATGAAGCCGTCGCCCCAAGGGGCGGCGGCTTCGATCTTTCCATCGCCACGCGCGCGTTGACCGCGACCGCCACATGGCGCGCCGCGTGGAACACGCTCGAAACCTCGATCCTCGGCACCGCCATCTCGCTGTTTCTCGGTGTCGGCTTCGCGCTGGTCGTGGCGTTGACCGATATCCGCGCCAAGGCGGCGCTGATCTTCGTGTTCGTGCTGCCGCTGGTGGTGCCCTCGCAGATCGCGGCGCTGGCCTGGATCAACATGGCGGGCCCGCAAAGCG
>VFQU01000349.1_pt1 | contig 43686 bp, 31 predicted proteins | sample 3512311 | NCBI WGS metagenome assembly VFQU01 (sample SAMN10412377, study PRJNA504923) | tailings metagenome | isolation source: Relicate 3 Philex TSF3 active mining site | place: Philippines: Tuba, Benguet | collected 2017-08-29 | reverse complement strand
TCCCTTTCTGCCTGCGCCGCGGTGTTGGTTGCGCCCAACGAAGTCGGCACGGCGTGTCTCAACACCCTGTCGGGCTCGCTTGGCTTTGGCGCCACGCTCGACCTGCGTGCCTCGCAGGCGCCGGGTATGGACCGAATGCCCTTTTACCTGCTGCATAATGATCTTGCGGATGCGGCCAAGGCCCGGTTCGTCAAGCTGGTTCGCAGCTCGTCCGACCCGAAACGAAAATTCGCCCCGATCATCCTGTTCCTGCCGCGCGGACCGGCGCATCAGACCCTGTTCTATATCGAGATGGGCTTTGACGATGTGATCTTCGTCACCGAAGGCATCGAGACGATAAAGGACAAACTTCTCCAGCAGATCGGGCAGGAAGTGGTCTTCGTCCAGACCGGAACCTATCTCGGCCCCGACCGCCGCCGCATGGAGCGCGTTCGCCGGGACGATCCACGCCGCAAGCCGGGTGGTTCGATCCATCGCCGCCTTTCGGTCGTGCGGGACCCGGTAAATGGTCCGCGTGTGAAGAACCATCCCTGATCCGGGGCCATGTCGGCTCCACGGCAAAGCTATCGCGCTCGATTTGCCTTACAGCCAGCGTCGCGTGGCCGCCTGATAAACGAGATAGTCCGCGCCGAAGGCGCGGTGCAGTCGCCGCTCCTCAACCGGCACGACCAGACGGTCGAGCGCCAGCCATAGCAGCGGCACCAGAATCAGCCCCCAGTCCAGACTGGCCGAGAGCATCAATCCGCTGACCAGCATGATCATGCCGCAATAAAAGGGATTGCGCGACCAGCCGAAGATGCCCGTCCGGACCAGGGCGGAAGGCTCTCCATTCGGCTTGGTGGTGGCGCCGGCCATGGCCAACGCGCGCGCCGCCATGATTTCGACCACCAGGCCAAGCCCGGCAATGCCCAGCCCAACCGGCAGGAGCAGCCCGTTCCAGCTTGCCGGTGGCAAGAGCGATAGGGGCACGACCAGTTCCAGTACGATGGCGGCCGCCAATGCTATGGCCACATAGGCATCGGGTGGCAGGGGCATGGAATCTTTTGCTGGCTCTGTCACGACCTCTCCCCCAGAATGCGGACCCGGTGGTCCCGCACAAGGTTACCCGTTGGACCCCTTGCAGGAAAAGTGTGATCTGGATCAATACGCAGCCGGTCGCTCCGGACTAAGGTTTTTTCACCAGCACGGAAAAGGATAGTGCCATGTACAAGAACATCGTCTGCGCCATCGATGGGTCCGATCTCAGCACAAAGGCCCTCAATCACGCGCTGGCCCTTGCCGAAAAGACCGGCGCCAAGATCACCGTGGTCACCGTTACCGAACCCTCCGTCATCGTCTCGCCCGGCGCGGAAATGATGATGGTGGATACCAGCTCGATCATTGCCGATCTCGATCAGGCCAAGGCGGATTCCGCAAAACAGACGCTTGCGGAGGCCGAAGCCTTTGCCAAGGCGGCGGGGGCCAGCGTGGATGGTCTGCATATCGCCAATAGCCCGGCCGCCGAAGGTATTCTGCTGGCCGCCAAGGAGCTGAAGGCGGATCTGGTGGTCATGGGTTCGCATGGGCGGCGCGGCCTGGGGCGGCTGTTGCTCGGCAGCCAGGCGGCGGAAGTTCTGGCCCATTCCAGCCTGCCGGTCCTGATCGTCAAATAGGCGAGCACTAACATGTCAGTGGTGGTATTGCGGTCGGAATTGGGCTAAACGCCCTAACGTACCGGACCTAAAATGCTGCCATGACCAAGACGCCACCACGGCATATTGCCGTGATCGATATCGGCAAGACCAACGCCAAAGTGGTCTTGATCGAAAGCGCCACAAGCCAGACGCTCGCGACGCTCGGCATGGCCAATGCCGTGCGCCGCGATGGCCCCTATCCCCATGCCGATGTCGAGGCCCTCTGGGATTTCATCTGCAGAAGCCTCTGCCAGTTCGGCAGCGACCATGGCGTCGATGGCATTTCCATCACCACCCATGGCGCATCTGGCGCCCTGATCGCCCGCGACCGCCTCGCACTACCGGTTCTCGATTATGAATTCGATGGGCCCGAGAGCGTGGCAGCAGACTATGCCGCGATACGCCCCGATTTCTCCGAAACGCTGTCGCCGCGCCTGCCCAATGGTCTCAATCTCGGCGCGCAGATTTACTGGCAGGCCGAGGCCTTTCCAGATGCCTTTGCCGAGGTCACAGCGATCCTGCCCTATGCACAATATTGGGCATGGCGGCTGACTGGCATTCTCGCCAGCGAAGTCACCTCGCTGGGATGCCATACCGATCTCTGGGCCCCCGCCAGTGGCGATTTTTCTACCCTCGTGGATACGATGGGCTGGCGGCGCCTGTTTCCACCCGTGCGCCCCGCAGCATCGGTTCTGGGCAACCTGCTGCCGGAAGTGGCGCAGGAAACCGGCCTTTCAGTGGACACGCCGGTCACCTGCGGCATTCACGATTCCAACGCCTCCCTGCTCCCCCATCTCGGCCATGCCGAGCCACCTTTCACCATCCTCTCGACCGGCACCTGGTCCATCCTCATGACGGTTGGTGGGGACACAACCGGCCTCGACCCAAGCCGCGACAGCCTCGCCAATGTCGATGCCTATGGCCGACCGGTTCCCACAGCGCGGTTCATGGGTGGGCGCGAATTCGACATTCTGGTTCCCGTCCATGCCGAACCCAGTTCCGCCGATATCGCGGCGGTGATCGACCGGGACGCGCAGGCCCTGCCCAGTTTCGTCGCCGGCGTCGGCCCCTTCGGTAACCGGCAGGGCCGCTGGACGGTCGATCCCGATAGCCTGACGCCGGGGCAGCGCACCGCCGCGGCCTCGCTCTATCTGGCGCTGGTCGCGCGCACTTGCCTTGAACTCTGCGGCACGGGCAATTCCATCACGCTGGAAGGTCCACTGGCGCGCAATAGCTTGTTCGGTGCGGCGCTGGCGCGGCTCACCGGCGTGCCGGTGCGCGCTTCGGGCGACAGTACCGGAACCAGCCTAGGCGCCAGCCTGTTGTTCGGAGGCGCCCTGCCCGATGCCGGAGGCGGAAAAACCATCGCGCCATTGCAGGCAGAGCGTTTCGATGCCTATGTCGAACGCTGGCGCCAGAGGGCGATGAACTAGAAACGGAGGCCGCCGTGGCAGACCGCAGACACCGCATCGTTATCGTGGGCGGAGGATTTGGCGGTCTGGCGGCGGCAAAGGCATTGGCGAGGGCCGATGCCGATGTGGTGCTGATCGACCGGCGCAATCACCACCTGTTCCAGCCCCTGCTCTATCAGGTCGCCACCGCCGCCCTCAGCCCGTCCGAGATCGCCTGGCCCATCCGCCATCTGCTGCGCCGGCAGAAGAATGCCCATGTGCTGATGGCGACGGTTGTGGGCGTGGACACCAAAGGGCGCGCGGTGCTGCTCGAAGATGGCAGCCGCGAGAACTATGACAGCCTTGTCCTCGCCACCGGCGCGCAGCACGGCTATTTCGGCAATGACCAATGGGCCGAGTTTGCCCCCGGCCTCAAGACCATCGAGGACGCCACTGCCATTCGCCGCCTGCTGTTGCTGGCGCTGGAAGCCGCCGAACGCGAGACCAGCCCGGCGCGGCGGCGCGCCTTGCTGACCTTCGCCATTATCGGCGCGGGGCCTACCGGTGTCGAAATGGCCGGCGCTATCATCGAACTGGGCCATGCCAGCCTCAAGGGGCAATTCCACACCATCGATCCGCATGACCTGCGCGTGGTGCTCATCGAAGGCGCCGACCGCGTGCTGGTCAATTTCCGCCCGGACCTCTCGCGCTACACGCTCGATGCGCTCCAGCGCATGGGCGTCGAGGTGGAACTGGGCCAGATGGTCTCGCAAGTGGATGCGGATGGCGTCAGCTTCGGCGACAAGCGCATCGAGACCAAGACCGTGATCTGGGCCGCCGGCGTTTCGGCCACGCCCGTTGCCAAATGGCTCGGCGTCGAGGGCGACAGAGCGGGCCGGGTCAAGGTCAATTCCGACCTCTCCGTGCCGGGCCTGCCCGACATTTTCGTCATAGGCGACGTGGCCAGTATTAGCCAGGACGATGGCAAGCCCGTGCCCGGCGTGGCGCCCGCCGCCAAGCAGGAAGGGCAATATGTGGCCCGGCTCCTGCAAAGCCGCCTTGCCGGCGCGCAGACATTCCCGCCTTTTCGCTACAAGCATGCCGGCGATCTCGCCACAATTGGCAAAAGCTCGGCGGTGATCGACTTCGGCAGGCTGACGCTCAAGGGCTGGTTCGCCTGGTGGGTCTGGGGCTTCGCCCATGTCTATTTTCTGGTCGAAACGCGCACCCGCATCTTCATCACCCTCAGCTGGCTCTGGATCTACCTCACCGGCCAGCGCAGCGCCCGGCTGATCACCCACGGCGCCGCCGCCAGCAAGAAGCCGCTCAAGGAAGTGGACGAAGCCTAGCTATCCTTAACCGAGGCGAGGATCGGCCGGGCCAGCTTGCGTTCGCGCATCCAGATATAGAGCCCGCTGGCGATGACGATGGGCGCGCCGACATAGAGCCAGACATCGGGCGGCTGATTGAAGATCAGCCAGCTCGAGGCGGCCATGAAGATGATCTGGAAATAGGAAAACGGCGCCAGCACCGATGCGGGAGCGAATCCCGACGCCATGGTGATCAACTGGTGCCCGACAAAGCCGAATATGCCCACGGCGAAAAAGGCGAACCAGCCGTCAGGCGTCGTCGGCCAGGACCAGAAGAAAACCACGAAAGGCAGCAGGGCCACGGTGGCGAAAATGCCGACATAGAACTGGCTCGTCGCGGCGCTGTCGAAGCCTGAGACCCGGCGCGTGAACAGCATGTAAAAGGCCGTGCTGAAGGCGGCGACGAGACAGAGCAGCGAGGCCGGATGGAAGGCTTCCGTGCCGGGCCGCACGATGATGAGAATGCCGGCAAATCCAACCCCGATGGCCGTCCAGCGCCGCCAACCCACGGTTTCGCCCAGCATGGGAATGGAGAGCGCGCAGATAAAGAATGGCGCGGTAAAGGCGATGGCGCCGGTGACCGTCAGCGGCAGATATTGCACGGCGAGGAAATTGCACGCCGTCGCGCCCATCAGCGTCAGCGCCCGCAGCGCCTGCAGCCTGATATTGCCGGTTCTGACCAGCGTCCGGCCATGGCGCGGCAGGTGAATGGCCGCCACCAGAACCAGATGGATCGCATAGCGCAGGAACACGATCTGAATGAAGGACATGCCGACCAGCCCCAGCCATTTGGCCGAGCTATCGATGCCCGTGAACATGAAATAGGCGAGGAAACAAAGCCCGATCCCGAGCAGCCGGCGCTCGGGGGGTGGGGTAAAGGAGGTCGACATTTTCAATCCAGACGCCGCGGGAGATGCGACGCAGGAACAGGGTTGAAGAAAGCGCCAACGAAGTCAATGCGCGGCAGGCAAAAACTTGTATGGAAGTTTTCGGATCACCGGCTTTGAAATGGCAGCCCCGACCTGCCACCGCGCGCGAAGCAGTCCCTCCCCGTCAAAGGCAGGGCTAACGCTTATGCCACATCTCAGCGGCTCTCCCCCCACCCCGGCCCTCCCGCAAGGGGGAGGGTGATAGATCGGTGGTCTTGACCGCTTTGTTGCCCAAAACGCGATGCGGCACCTCCCCCTTGACGGGGGAGGCTGGGAGGGGGTGCGCGGCACACCCAAGGCCTCTGCTCATATGCGAAAGCTCTGCCCTCGGCGGGAGGGGCGCTCACGAAAAGAACCCCTCCTGGGCGCCCCGCTTCAGAACGTCTCCGCCAGATGCCGCAGTTTCAGCGAACCGGCCAGTTCCGCCGAGCCCACTGCCGCCCCATGGCGCGGATGGAACACCAGGTCCACCTTGCGGCCCGGCAACAGGGTCAGCGCATTGTCGGAGAAATATCCGGGCGCGTCGACGCTGGCCGTGGCGAAGATGGCCGGCTTGTCGGCCTCCAGCGTCAGCACCGCCTTGCCGTCACGATCAGACCATGTGGCCGCGATCTTTGCGTCGGCCAGTTCATAGGCCTTGTAGGCACGGGGGAAATAGTCGTTCTCGCCCAATACCCGGCCCTGTGCGTCCTTCCAGACAAAGAACAGGAACTCGTCCTTGGCAAGGTTGGCCATGTCCAGTGCGGTCAGATCGATGGCCGCGTCGGCGCCGATGGCGCTATTGCCCGAGAAGACAACGCGGTCGCCACCGCCCACCTTGACGGCGCGCACTTCAAGGGAAATCGAAACCGGCCTTCCGGTATCGTTGATCCCCCTGAGCACGATATCGTCGGGCAATTGCGTCGCGACGGGGATGCCGCGCGAATTGGTGCGCACCTTGCGCGTCTTCGGCACGGCGACGACATTGACGAGGTTATAGAAGCGCCGCGCCATATAGTGCATCAGCTTCCACTGCCCGCCATAGTCGAGGCTCGACCAGCTCGCCACCGGCCAGATATCGTTGATCTGCCAGTAGAGCGTGCCCATGCAGCGCGGCTTGGTCGAACGCCAGTATTCGATGGCGGTCTTGATCGCGAGACCCTGCTGGATCTGGCTCAGGAACACCATCTGGTCGAAATCGCGCGGGAAGCGGAAATAGCGCGTCATGGTTTCGAGAATGCGCGCATTGCCACCATCGTTGCGCTGATGGTTTTCCATGACCGGGGAGGAAGGATTACGGTCCTTTTCCTCGGCAAAGGTCTCGATGACGTTCATCGAGGTGAAGGACTGGAAACCGAACTCTGAGGCAAAGCGCGGATTGACGCTGCGATAGGCTTCGAAGCTCTTGGCCGAGTGCCAGACGTCCCAGTAATGGGTGTCGCCGCGTGTATCTGCGTGCCAGCCATCGGAAAAATCGAGATAGCCCATGGAAGGTGAGGACGGCCAGAAGCGGCGCGCCGGGTCTTCGTCCTCGACGATATTGCCCAGCATGGAATTGAGCCGGTCGTAATTGGCGACATAGCGTTCCGGCTGCGCCTTGGTTTCCGGATACCAATGCAGCGAGCCAATGACTTCATTGTCGCCGCACCACAGCGCAATGGAGGCATGGTGGCTGAGGCGGCGCAGCTGCTGAGTGATTTCGGTGCGCACGCTGGCAAGGAAGGTGCGATCGGACGGATAGCTCATGCAGGCGAACATAAAATCGTGCCAGATGAGAATGCCCAGCTCATCGCAGAGATCGTAGAAATAATCGGGCTCATACTGCCCGCCACCCCAGATGCGCAGCATGTTCATATTGGCCGCCTTGGCGCTGTCCAGCAGGTCGCGGATCACGCCGGGCGTAACCCGGCTGGGGATCGCATCGGCCGGAATCCAGTTGGCGCCCATCATGGTAATATCGCGGCCATTGACGCGGCACTTGAATGTGTGGTCGATCTCGTCGGGCTCCACCACCCATTCGAGTTTCCTGAGGCCGATCTTGCGCGTGGTCGTCTCGCCTTCGAGATTGGTCGTCAGTTCATAGAGCGGCTGCTCGCCCTGCCCCGCCGGCCACCAGATTTTCGGGTTATGGATGGTGAGGTTGTGGGTGAAGACATTCTCGCCCTTCTCGACCACGACCTTGTCGGTGATCACCTGCCCATCGATTGTGTGCTCAAGTTCAACCTCGCCGTGAGCGAAGGCGAAAAGGCGAGTCTTTATCGACAGTTCCACCGAATTGCTGCCATGGACCTGATCGACCTGCACGCTGTCCTGCCGGGCCAGACGCGCCTTGCGCAGGCTCATCGTGCCATAGACGCCGATGGGCATGGTGCAGATGCCCCAGTCCCATCCGGCATGGCAGGCCGCCTTGCGGATGAAGTTCATGTTGATGCCCTTCAGACCATTGGTCTGGTAGTTCTTGGTGAAGGGGATCGGGAAGGGATGGGCCTCGGCGCGGGCCTTGGCAACGTCGGGGGCAATGTCGAAGGCGATGCGCAGCACGTTCTCGCCCGCATGCACCTTGCCGGTCACATCGATATCGTTGCGAATAAAGCTGTTGTCGGTGCGGGCCACTTCCTCGCCATTGAGGTAGATGGTTGCAATGCAGTCCACTTCCGCCAGCGTCAGCGTCAGGTAGCCGTCGATGTCGCCCGCCCCCGCCGTGAAACGGCGCTCGACCTCCCAGGCCGTCTCATTGACCCACATCACCTCTTTTTCGTTCTCCCCGAAATAGGGGTCGGGAATGAGGTCTGCGGCCAGCAAAGCGCCGTGCACGTCACCCGGCAGATTGATGGTCGTGGCGATGGATTTCGCCGCCGCGGTCAGGGTGAAAGTGCCGGCAAGATCCAGCGCGCTATTGTGGGTAGAAATGGTCATTTTATACTCCGCGACCGGCCGGGGGCTGTTTGGGGATCCGGTCATATAGGCGCCGGTGCAATCGATTTCAGGCATCTTCTATCGCGAAGCCGGACACCTTCCAATGGGTGCTTACGAAGTCCTCCAGGAAATATTCGTATCAATTTTGGTACTCTCGTCTCACGTTCCGTAAAACGATTTACCTTTGTATTAGGACTTATGCGGCTAGGGTCGCTGCATAGGGGGCAAAATATGTCTGTCCGGCAGCGGCTCAATGACTGGTTTGCAGGCCCGCCAGAATCGGCGGAGTTGACGCTTGCCCAATGGCGCGCGCTGAGCCGCCAGGTGCCGCTGCTCTATGCCATGCTGGTCTCCAACACGCTGATCCTGGCCTGGACCCATCAAAGCGTCGCGCCAGTGGAGCTGGTGGTCTACATCCCGGCAGTCCTGACCCTGCTCTGCATCGTGCGCACTGTCATCTGGTGGCGCGGCCGGAACCGGCCTGTTTCACCGGAAAAGGCGCGGATCGGTCTTCGGGCCATGATCTGGGTGGGCGCGGCGCTCTCGATTGGCTTCACCGCATGGAGCTTCTCGCTCTATCCCTATGGCGACGCCTATATGCAGTCGCAGGTCGCCTTCTATATGGGCATCACCACGATCGGCTGCATGTTCTGTCTCATGCATGTCCGCGCCGCGGCACTGGTCGTTGGCATCTGCGTCCTGGTGCCGTTCACAGCGTTTTTCGCGGTTTCGGGCCAGATCACTTTCATCGCCATTTCGGTCAATATGGCTTTGGTGATTGCCGTCTTGCTGGTGATCCTTCTGGGCAATTCCACTGACTTTGCCGCGCTTGTGGCCTCCCGTAGCGCCATTGCGCTGCGTCAGGTCGAAACCCAGCGCGTCATGGAGGAAAACCACCGGCTGGCCAATATGGACAGCCTTACCGGCCTTCCCAATCGGCGCAATTTCGACCGTTATCTGGCCGTGGCGCTGCGCGAAGCGGCGGCGACCAACAGCACGATTGCGGTGGCGCGACTGGACCTCGACCGGTTCAAGTCCATCAACGAGATTTTCGGACAGTTGACGGGCGACCGGGTGCTGATCGAAGTCGCTCGGCGCATCGAGGGGCTGCGTCGTCCGGACACATTTATCGCCCGCCTCGACAGCAACAGCTTTGCCCTGATCATGCAGGGTCCCACCGATATTCGTACCCTGGCCAGGTGTGGCGAGGTGCTCTGCCAGTCCATGCGCCAGCCCTTCGACCTGCCCGGCGGCGTCGTGCGGCTCTCGGCCTCTGCCGGCTTTGCCGCCTCGCGTCCGGGCGATACGGCGGAACATCTCTTCGACCGCGCCGATTATGCGACGTCGGTGGCCAAGCGCGAGGCACGCGGCAGCTGCATCGTCTATGACGAAAGCCATGATCGCGAGATCAACAAGGTGCGCCGCATGGAGCACCTGCTGGAAACGGCCGATCTCGAACAGGAAATCTACATACTGCTGCAACCGCAATTCGACGTTTCCATCGGCGCGACCACCGGTTTTGAGGTTCTGGCGCGCTGGCGCAACCCTGTGCTCGGGGAAGTCTCGCCCGCCGAGTTCATCCCCATGGCCGAGCGCACCGGCCAGATCTGCCGGATCACCCAGGTCGTGCTCAAGAAGGCGCTGGAAGTCTCCTCCGCCCTGCCCCGGCCGCTGCGTTTGTCGGTCAACCTCTCGGCCCATGATATCGGCTCGACAGCCAGCATCGAGCAGATCGTCACCCAGGTCAGCCGCTTCGGCACGCCCTGCCGCATTGATTTCGAGATTACCGAAACCGCGGTGATGCACGACCTGCAGCAGGCCAATCAGTCTCTGCTGGCCCTGCTTGCACTCGGCGCCCGCATCGCGCTCGACGATTTCGGCACCGGCCATTCGAGCCTTACCCATGTGCAGAAGCTGCCCCTGCACCGCATCAAGATCGACCGGTCTTTCGTCATGGAAGTCACCAGCGATCCGGCCAGCCGGGCGATCATCAAGACCATGGTCGATCTCAGCCGCAATCTGGGCATTTCCTGCGTGCTCGAAGGCATCGAGACCGAGGAACAGCTGGACGCGCTGGTCATGCTGGGCGGACATGTGATGCAGGGCTATTTGTTCGGCCGCCCCATGCCGGTCGACAAGGTGGGCGAATATCTGGCGCGCGAAAAATCGCTGCGTAATCTGGAAGGCCGCGCCCGCGCCTGACAGAAAAGGGGCGGAACCGAAGTCCCGCCCGCTTTGGTTTACTGGGCTGCCGCATCGAGATCGAGGAACCCGCCCGACTGGCGCTGCCAGAGCATGGCATAATGCCCGCCCGATGCCAGCAGTTCGGCATGGGTGCCCTCTTCCATGATCCGCCCTTTCTCCAGCACGACCAGCCGGTCCATGGCTGCAATGGTGGAGAGGCGATGGGCGATGGCGATCACCGTCTTGCCCTGCATCAGATGGGTCAGCTGTTCCTGAATGGCCGCTTCCACTTCGGAGTCGAGCGCCGAGGTGGCCTCGTCCAGCACGAGGATCGGCGCATTCTTGAGCAGCACGCGGGCAATGGCGACGCGCTGGCGCTGCCCGCCCGAGAGCTTGACGCCCCGCTCGCCGACATGGGCGTCGTAGCCCTTGCGGCCCTGCGGATCGGACAGCCCGATGATCACCTCATGCACATTGGCCTGTTCGGCGGCGCGGATCATTTCCGCGTCGCTGGCTTCGGGGCGGCCATATTTGAGGTTTTCCCGAACCGAACGATGCAGCAGCGAGGTATCCTGACTGACGAGGCCAATGGCCGAGCGCAGGCTTTCTTGCGTCACCGTCCGCACATCCTGACCATCGATGCGGATGGCACCGTCCTGCACGTCGAACATGCGTAAAGCCAGGTTGACCAGCGTCGACTTGCCCGACCCCGAACGACCCACCAGCCCGATCTTTTCGCCGGCCTCCACTTTGAGGCTGAACTGGTCGATGACCGACCCTTCCTTGCCCCGCCAGTAGTTGAAGCTGACATTGTCGTAATCGATGGCGCCCCGGCTCACCGCAAGCGGCTTGGCTTCGGGCGCATCCAGCATGGTCAGAGGCTGGGCGATCGTATCCATCGAATCTTTGGTCGTGCCGACCTGACGGAAAATGTTCGAGCCGATTTCGAGAATCCAGCCGCTCATATTCATGATCTGCAGCGCAAACGGGATCGCCGTCGCCACCGCCGCCGCACTCAGCACGCCATTGTTCCAGCCATTGAGCGCCAGCCATGTCACCGACACGACCAGCGCCGCGTTCAATGCGAACAGCACCGACCACATATAGGTGAAAACGCGCATGAGTTTACGGAACTCGATGGCGTGTTCCATCACGCTGTCGGCGACATACTTGTCTTCATGCCCGCCGGTCGCGAAGGTCTTGAGCGTCTGGATATTGGTGTAGCTGTCCACGATCCGGCCGGTCATCACCGACTTGGCTTCCGAAAGCGTCTCGGAATAGCGGGCAATCAGCGGCATGGTGATGGTGAACAGGATCGCATAGAGCAAAAGCCAGATGCCGATGGGCACCAGCAGAATCGGATCGAGCCCGGCCAGCACCACAATGGCCACGACCACGAAGACCAGCGCATACCATGCGGCGTCGATGGTCAGGTTCACCCCGATTTCGATGGCTTCGCCCGCCTGAATGACCTTGTTGGCGATGCGGCCGGCAAAGTCGTTCTGGAAGAAGGTCCAGCTTTGCCGGATGACATGCCAATGGCTCTGCCAGCGGATGATGTCGACCAGATTCGGCACGATGCCGTGATTGCGGATCAGCGTATCGAGAAGGAAGGTCAGCGGCCGCACCAAAACGACGACGACCACCATCCAGAGCAGGGTCTGGCTATGGACATCGAAGATTTCGCCGGGATTGGTCGTTGCCAGCATGCCGACCACGAGACCGACAAAGACCGGCATCAGCGCATCGGCGACTGAGCCAATGGCGACCAGGATGATGCGGAGAATGAAAGCGCCCCGGAACTGGGCGACGAAATAGCCCACAAAGGGCCTGATACCCATGGGCGGCTGGCGGTTTTTGGCCAGGGCGACGGGCGAATAGAGATTGTCGAAGAAATCGACGACGCGGTTGAACATTGTTCTGCTCGTTTAGTGAGCCGCGCCTGACGCTTGAAGCGGGTTCGGTCAGGTTCGGTGACGGTCTATGGGCTTGGATTGCGCTTTGGCTGCATTATCCGGCATGCCTCGGTCCATAAACTTGATGATGATGTCACCCATCTGGGTTCTCCTTTGGTTGTTTTGTCCGCCGGCCCTCCCCTCTCCCCTTGCGGGAGAGGGTGGATCGGCCACACTTGCCTTCTCCCCTTGTGGGAGAAGGTGCCCGAAGGGAGGATGAGGGGTATCTTTCCCGCACCACCGCTCCTTGAGGTAGACCCCTCATCCGTCTCGGCCTGCGGCCGATCCACCTTCTCCCGCAAGAGGAGAAGGGTCGAAGGGAGTTGCTCTCAGTTCACTCCGCCGCCTCTTCTCCCTGGTCGGCGTCAATGAAGCCGCCGGACTGCCGATGCCAGAGCTGGCTATAGATGCCACCGGTATCGACCAGTTCGGCATGAGTGCCGGTTTCCACCACCTTGCCCTTATCAAGTACGACCAGCCGATCCATCATGGCGATGGTCGAGAGCCGGTGCGCGATGGCGATCACGGTTTTGCCGCTCATCAGCAATTGCAGCTGGCCCTGAATGGCCGCCTCAACCTCCGAATCCAGCGCCGAGGTCGCCTCGTCCAGCACCAGGATCGGCGCGTTCTTGAGCAGTACTCGGGCAATGGCGATACGCTGGCGCTGTCCGCCGGAGAGTTTCACGCCCCGCTCGCCCACATGGGCGTCGAAACCCTTGCGGCCCTGCAGGTCGCTCAGCCCTTCGATAAAGGCGGTCGCCTCGGCCAGATCGGCGGCTTCGCGCATCATCGCTTCGGTCGCGTCGGGTCGGCCATAGACGATATTATCGCGCACCGAGCGATGGAGAAGCGAGGTATCCTGCGTCACAACGCCGATATTGGCGCGCAGACTGTCCTGCGTCACCTGGGCGATATCCTGCCCATCGATCAGGATGCGTCCGTCCGCGCGGTCGTAGAAGCGCAGCAACAGGTTGACGAGGGTGGATTTGCCCGCGCCCGACCGCCCCACCAGCCCGATCTTCTCGCCCGGCCTGATATGCAGGTTGAGATTGTCGATCACCCCGCCCTTCTTGCCATAGTGGAACGAGACATTTTCGAACTTGATATCGCCTTTGACCACCGGCAGCGCCTTGGCTTCCGGCACGTCCGAGACGACACGGGAGACCGACAGCGAGGAAATGCCGTCGCGCACCGTGCCGATATTCTCGAACAGCGAGGACATTTCCCACATCACCCACTGGCTCATGCCCTGGAAGCGCATGACCAGACCCAGCGACACGGCCAGCGAGCCTGGCGTCATCAGGCCCTGCATCCAAAGCCAGATGCCCATGCCGCCCACCGCCGCCAGCAGCAGTGAATTGGACCACAGAACCAGCGTATTCAGCACCGTGAACAGGCGCATCTGCCGATAGGCGGTGTCCAGAAACTGGTCCATCGCGTCCTTGGCGTATTTCTCCTCGCGATTGGAATGGCTGAAGAGCTTGACCGTGGCGATATTGGTATAGGAGTCCACGATGCGGCCGGTCATGAGCGAACGGGCATCGGCCTGGGCTTCGGAAATCTTGCCCATGCGCGGGATGAAATAGAACATCATCGACACATAGGCGACGAGCCAGATCAGGAACGGGATGGCCAGCCGCCAGTCCGCCGATGCTGCAAGAAATACGGCGCCGGTAAAATACACGACGACATAGACCAGCATGTCGAGCAGCTTCATCACCACTTCGCGCACGGCGAGCGATGTCTGCATCAGCTTGGCGCCGATACGGCCCGCAAACTCGTCCTGGAAATAGCTCATCGACTGGCGGATGAGATAGCGATGGCTCATCCAGCGGATACGCTGCGGGAAATTGCTGAGCAATGTCTGGTGCATGGTCAGCGTCGAGATCAGCGCAATGGCCGGCAGCACGAAGACGACCATCGCGCCCATCAGCCAGAGCTTCCAGCCATCGGTTTGCAGGAACGTCTCCGGGTTCGCCCCGGCCAGCCAGTTCACCACGTCGCCGATAAAGCCGAAAATGACGATTTCGCCGATAGCCACCGCCGCGGCGGCAACCGCCATCAGGGCCAGCCAGCGTTTGGCGCCGTGGCTATAATGAAGACAGAATTCCACCAGCCCCTTGGGCGGCTCGACCGGTTCGCCCTTGGGATAGGGGTCCAGTCGATTTTCAAACCAGCGTAACATCGCCTACAACCATTTCAGTGTCTGCACGTTCTCGATCACATGGCCCAAGCCAAGACGACCTCAACCGGGGTCGAGGGTATTGGCGTTCGGAGCCGACGGACGAAACCGTGCGGAAATTTTGGAACCGGCGCTCATGTCACCCCGAATTGGCGCAGAGGAGCGGCGTGCAGACAGCTCCATGGTGCCTCCTCCCCATTGCCGTCTCAATTGACGGCGAAGAGTCTCCCATGAAGCCGAGAGCTGGATAGAATACACGAGAACGACGAGTCTGCTGTGACCAGACAGACACAGATAGAAGCCGATCAGTGATTTTTTGCTCTCATTGCGAGAGCCCGGATCGGCCCTCGGACGGAGGATGGCATGACGCTGTTGAATGGCTCGTCTGCCATTGGCGTTACGCCCGCCATGCCGCAATGACACGGTGCGCAGAACGTGGCACACCGAATGCAGAAACAAATAATTGGACCGCCCCATGCGCACCGAAACTGAACAGACCATCTACCTCAAGGACTATGCGCCGACCCCCTACCGGATCGTGTCAGTAGATCTCGATTTCCGCATCCTTGAGCAGAGCACACGGGTCCGGGCGCAATTGACCATCGAGCCGCGGACGGAAACCGCGCCGGGCACGCCGCTTGTGCTGGATGGGGATGACCTCAAGCTTGAAACCATCGCCATCGATGGCGCGCCGCTGGTTCTGTCCGCCTACCTTGCCGACGCCAACAGCCTCACCCTTGTCGAGCCGCCTAATCGTCGCTTCGTGCTCGACACAGAAGTCATGCTGGCGCCGGAAACCAATACCAAGCTGATGGGCCTTTATCGCTCCAGCGGTACATGGTGCACCCAATGCGAGCCGGAAGGCTTCCGCCGCATCACCTATTATCTCGACCGTCCCGATATTCTGGCGCCGTTCAAGGTGCGCATCACTGCGCCTCAGGCGGTTGCTCCGGTGCTGCTCGCCAATGGCAATCTGATAGACCGGGGCGATAGCGGCGATGGCATGCACTACGCGGTCTGGGAGGACCCCTTTCCCAAGCCCGCTTACCTCTTTGCCCTCGTGGCCGGCGATCTCGGCTCGATCACCGACAGCTTCACCACGATGAGCGGCCGCAAGGTCGATCTGGCGATCTACTGCACCCATGGCAAGGAGGCCGAGTGCCACCACGCCATGGACAGTCTCAAGCGGTCCATGGAATGGGACGAACGTCGCTTCGGGCGCGAATATGATCTCGACATCTTCAACATCGTCGCCGTCTCCGATTTCAATTTCGGCGCCATGGAGAACAAGGGGCTCAATATCTTCAACGACAAGCTGGTCTTCGCCCAGCCCGAGACGGCCACCGACGCCAATTACCACTCCATCGAGCGGGTTATCGCCCACGAATATTTCCATAACTGGACAGGTAACCGCATCACCTGCCGCGACTGGTTCCAGCTCTGTCTCAAGGAAGGGCTGACCGTCTATCGCGACCAGGAATTCTCCTCGGATGAGCATAGCCGTCCGGTGCAGCGCATCCATGACGTGCAGAACCTGCGCACCAGCCAGTTCCCCGAGGATGGCGGCCCGCTGGCCCATCCGCCGCGCCCGGACCATTACCGCGAGATCAACAACTTCTATACGACGACGGTCTATGAAAAGGGCGCCGAAGTCGTGCGCATGCTGGCGACACTTTTGGGCGAAACCGGTTTCCGCAAAGGCATGGACCTCTACTTCGAGCGCCATGACGGCGAGGCCACCACGATTGAAGCCTTCATCAAGGTCTTCGAGGACGCGACCGGCACCGACCTCTCCCAGTTCATCACCTGGTATCTGCAGGCCGGCACGCCGCAGGTCACCGTTTCGGACAGTTACGACGCGGCGAGCCAGACCTATACGCTCACCCTTTCGCAAAAGGTCGATCCTACCCCCGGCGAAAGCGAGAAGAAGCCTCTACTGATCCCGGTGCGCTTTGGCCTGATTGGTCCCAATGGCAGCCCCATGGGCTGGAGCCGGGTGTCCGGCGGCACGGTTACCGAGGACCTCATCCATCTCGACCGCGACAGCGTGACCCTCACCTTCACCGATGTGGCGAACCGTCCGGTGCCGTCCCTGTTCCGCGGCTTCTCCGCGCCGGTCAAGGTCGCCTCCAGCCTCACGCAGGACGACATGCTGTTCCTGGCACGCCATGACAGCGACCCATTCAACCGCTGGGACGCATTGCAGACCGTTGCGACAAGGCTGATCGCCGAAGCCGCTCAGGGTCGCCGTTGGTCGGACGGCGATGCAGAGGCATTGCGGCAGGCCCTCGTCGATACGCTCGACAATCCCGATCTCGACCATGCCTTCAAGGCGCAGGCCATTTCGCTGCCGGGCGAAGGCGTCATTGCCCGCCATATCGGCAGCAATGTCGATACCGACGCGGTGGCCACGGCACGTCGTGATCTGATTTCGACGCTGATCGGCCCGGTGGCCGACAGGCTCGAAGCTCTCTACCGCTCGCTTGCCAGCACCGCGCCCTATAGTCCCGATGCCGCCCAGGCCGGCAGCCGTGCCCTCCGCAATGGGCTGCTCAACCTGCTGGTCGGCGGAGCGAACCGCGCCGAACTGGCGGCGGCCCAGTTCAACGATGCCACCAACATGACAGACCGCTATGCGGCCATGGCCATTTCGGCGCATCACTGGACCGACCATGCCCAGGCCCTGCTCGGGGATTTCCGCACCCGCTTTGCCGGCGATCCGCTGGTTTTCGACAAGTGGCTCACCGCCTCGGCACAGGCGCCTGACGATGGTGTCATCGAGCGCATGCGCGCCACCCTCGCCGCGCCGGATTTCCCGCGGACCAATCCCAACCGCCTGCGGTCACTGCTCGGTTCCTTCGTGATGAGCAATCCGGTCCAGTTCACGCGGGCCGACGGCGCCGGCTTCCGGTTCATCACCGAAGCGGTGGCGGAAATCGACAAGGTCAACCCGCAGGTCGCGTCCCGCGTCCTGCCCCTGCTCGAAGCCGGACGACAGGAAGCGGGCAAGGCAGCGCTTGAGTCGCTCAAATCGCAGCACACACTCAGCCGCAATGTCACCGAAATCCTCGACCGGATTCTGGCGGGCTGAGGCACTTTGACTTGAGGGACCATTTAGTGGCCCTCAAGTCGCCCTTTGCATGCGCTCAACGCTAACAGTCTGCTAACCAACTCGCCTTCGCGTGACACAAAGTGCGAAGGCTTTTTTTTGGAAGAATTTTTCTTCACCGCTAAGTGATTCAGCCGACTCCGCTTTTTCCATTGGGCGCCAAAAGGGGCCAGAAAGGGGTCTGGACAAGGCGCAGCGAACCGATTCATATCTCATTAACTGCTGGTTGGTTTGGGGCTAACCCTCTTTTGAATATGGAGAATTTTATGCGGTCGTCGGAGACATCCGGCGCCGGCGCAACACGATTCCGCGCTGGCAGGGAGGACATGAAAATACGCTTCTCCCCCATGACGCTGGCTATCGGCGCCACCGCGTTTCTCGCCGCCCTCCTATTCATCATCCACGACGCCGCCCGCACCTATCACGACGCCCATCGCGAGCTGAAACTGATCGGCCAAACCCTGGAGGGCTGGTCACCGCAAGACATTGATTCTGCACTACAAATTTCGGGAAATCGACTTGCTTCCGTCACCCGGGCGAGCCTGGTTTCGGCCAATCCGGCGCCGGAAACCCTACTCTCCCATTCGGTTCCGGTCGGCAATCTCGGCATCCTGTCCCTTGAATCCGAACAAGGCGAAATGATCGCGGGAATTGCCGGACGCGGCGCCTTAGCCCTTGGACTTGCTGGGCTTTTCACCTTCGCCGCCGCTTATCGTCGCCGACCCGACCACATGCCGGACCCCGTTCAGCGATACAACTATCGCCAACTGGCCTCCGCATTGCCGCAAGGCATAGCCTGCTGGACCCGCTCGGGCGACATGATCGTCTGCAACGAACATTATCGCAGCCGGCTCGATCTCGACGACGCCCGCCTCACCTATCAGCAGGCGGTTACCCGCTTAGTGGCTGGCGGATATATGAAAATGATCCGCGAGGACGATACCAGCCGCCTGGTGGAACTCCATTGCGAAGACGGCTCGTGCCTTCTGATCGACGAGCGCCCGCTTGGCGACGGCTGTTTCATGACCCTGGTATCCGACATCACCGAGCGCAAGCGCACCGTCGCCATGCTCGACGCCATCAAGGAAGACCAGCGGCAATTAGCCCGCCGCTACCACGAGGAAAAGCTGAAAGCCGAGGCGGCCAGCCGCGCCAAGACCAATTTCCTCGCTCATCTCAGCCACGACATCCGCACCCCGCTCAACCACATTATCGGCTTTGCCGACCTGATGAAGCACGAGACCTACGGGCCCCTGGGCGACAGCCGCTATTCGGATTATGTGCAATCCATCAAGGCGTCCGGCGACCACCTGCTGAAATCCTTTGCCGCCATTCTCGATCTGGCCGAACTCGAAGGCGGCCAGAAGGTACTGCGGCAAGAGCCGGTGCTGCTAGATGAAGTCATCAATGTCACCGCCCAACGCTTTAGTGGCCAGATTGCGCGCGCCGGGTTGACCCTGCGACTCGGACAGCCAAGTGGCGCGGTTCTCCGTGGTGACCGGCTGGGCCTGACGCGGATGATCGGCAATATCATGGACAACGCCGTGCGGTTCTCCCGCCCCGGCGGCGCGATCACTCTGGCCACCTATGCCGCCGAAGACGGCGTGGTCATTGAAATCACCGATACCGGCATCGGCATGAATGCCGACCGACTTGCCAGCCTCACCCAACCCTTTGCCCTGGGCGACGCGACCTTTACCCGCCAGGAATCCGGCCCGGGCCTCGGAATTTCTATTGCCCGCGCCATTGCCGAACTCAGCGGCGGCAACATGGCCATCGATTCCGCGCCGGCGCTCGGCACCACGGTTGCCATCACATTGCCCGTGGAGCAGGCTGCCGCCGAACTTGCCGCCTGAACACTCAAGAGACGCCCATGAACAAGGAATGGCATGAAGCGCACCGCCTCAACCCCAAGGCCAAGGAAGAAGAGCGCATTGAATGGCACCTTGAACATGCAATCCAATGCGGATGCCGCGACATGCCGGAGAGCATCAAAACCAAACTGGTAGAGCGCGGGCAAACCCTGCCGGAGCCTCGCCGCTAAAGCGAGATCGCTTGCTCGTACCAGCTCGCAGCGGCCGCCGCGACTTCGCCCTGCATCTGCTGCACATCGAGTTCGAGCCGCCCGAAATCGGGATAATGTGCCAGTTGGGCCAGCAGGTCTTTGAAAGCCGGCGACCAGGCATCCTCCTTGAACGGGCTAATCAGCGCCGAACTCATCACCTGCAACACCGTGGTGTAGACACCATGGATTTCGGCCAGCCTTTGCCCTGACGGCACAAGGCCGATTTCGCCCAGTCGGGCCAGGACCTTGGCCGTGCCAGCCTGCGGTAGGCCGATCTGGGCGCCGGCTACCAGTTGGGCCGATTGGGCGATAAATTCCAGGTCGACCAGGCCGCCATCGGCCAATTTGAGATCGAAGGCATGGCGGGGCTTGCGTTCACGCGCCATGAGCGCGCGCATCGAGGTCACGTCTTCGATCGTCTTGGCGACGTCGCGGGGCCGCTGCATGACTTCTGCGATTTCCGCATCCACCACCGCGCCCAGGGCGCCTGTCGCCGCGACCACGCGGGCCCGGCTCAGAGCCAGATGTTCCCAGGTCCAGGCATTGTCTTTGTGATAAGCGCGAAAGCCCGCAAGACCCGTCGCCAGAGGCCCGGCATTGCCTGAGGGCCGCAGCCGCATATCGGCCTCATAGAGCACGCCTTCGGCCGTTGGCGCGGAAATCGCAGCGACCAGCCGCTGCGTCAGCCGAGCAAAATAATGCGGCGTGGCCAGCGGCCTCTCGCCATCGGACTCGGTGTCCGGCGCGTCGTAGAGCAGGATGAAGTCGAGATCCGACGTGAAAGTCATTTCCCGGCTGGCCATCTTGCCGAAGGCCAGAAGCGCCGTCTCGGCACCCGGAATATGGCCGTGGCGCAGGGCAAACTCGTCGCGCACCTTGGCAAAGAGGCGGTTGAGCAGAGTCTCGGCAAGGGCGGTAAACTGTTCCCCTGCCCCCACTGCGCTGACCGTGCCGGAGAGCAGACCCGCCGCCACGAGGAATTTCTGCTCCTGCCCGATAATGCGGGCCCGGTCGATCAGTTCTTCATAGGAGCGCGCATCGGCAAGGAAGGCATCGACCTTGGCCACGAGTACATCGCGATGGGTCACGTCATTGGCAAAGGCCGGGTCGATGAGCCCGTCCATGACATGGGCGCGATGGATGACCGCCTCGGCCATGCGGGGCGCGGAGGCCATGAACTGCACCAGCAGCGTGCGCAATTGCTCATGATTGCGCAGCAGCGCAAAAAGCTGCACGCCCGCAGGGAGCCGAGAAAGGAAATTGTCGAAACGCGCCAGTGCGCTATCGGCATTACCCGCCGCGCCGAGAGTCTTGAGCAGGGCCGGCAGCAGCTCTGTCAGATGCGCCCGAGCCGCCGAAGTGCGCGTCGCGGCATAGCCGCCATAGTGCCACTTCCGCACCGTCTCGATGGCCTTATGCGCATCGGCAAAACCCATGGCGGTTAAGGTTTCGAGCGTGCCGGGATCGTCGTCGCTGCCGGTAAAAACCAGATTGCCATCGTTCGCGCCCAGCGTTTCGCCTTCGGTGAAGAGCCCGCCATAATAGCGGGCGACCTTTTCCAGCGCCTCGCGATAGGTCCGCTCGAACTGCTCCCGGTCCGCCTCGCCCATAAGGCGCCCGATGGTCGCCACGCCTTCAGCCGTATCGGGCATGATATGGGTCTGCTCGTCCCGCAGCATTTGCAGGCGGTTCTCGACGGCGCGGAGATACCAATAGGTTTCCGTCAGGTCATTGGCCGTACGCGGGCTGATCCAGTTGGCCGCAGCAAGGGCTGCCAGAGCCTCTGAGGTCGGCCGCACGCGCAGGGTTTTGTCCCGCCCACCGGCAATCAACTGCTGGGTCTGGGCAAAGAATTCGATCTCGCGAATGCCGCCGCGTCCGAGTTTGACATTGTGCCCTTCGACACGAATGTCGCCGACCTTTTTGGACACGTTGATCTGCCGCTTCATTGCCTGGATGTCGGCAATGGTGGCGAAGTCGAGATGCTTGCGCCAGACATAGGGCGCCAGCTCTTTGATAAAGGCTTCGCCCACCGCCTTGTCGCCGGCACAGGGCCGCGCCTTGATCCAGGCAGCGCGCTCCCAGTTCTGGCCGCGCACTTCGTAATAGGCCAGCGCCGCATCCACCGAAATGGCCACCGGCGTTGAGCCCGGATCGGGCCGCAGCCGCAGGTCAGTGCGAAACACATAGCCCCCGACCTGCCGATCCTCCATCAGCCCGACGAGTTTCTGCACCATGCGGGAATAGGTTTTGGTGGCCTCTTCGGGGTCGGCCAGCACATTTTTCTGCGGGTCGAAAAAGGCTACGATGTCGATATCGGAAGAATAGTTGAGTTCCCGCCCGCCATGCTTGCCGAGCGCAAAAAGCGCCAGGCCGGAATTGGCAGCGGATGCTTCGGCCGGCGCGACCAACTGACCCTTTTCGGCGGCTTGCCGCATCAACAGGTCAAGAGCCGCTTCCAGCGCCGCATCGGCCAGATCGGACAGAGCCTCGGTAGCCCGCGCCGTGGTCCAGGCCCCTCCGGTTTCGGCCACGGCCGCCAACAGCGCCGTGCGCCCCTTGGCGATGCGCAGCGTCTTGGACACGATGGCTTCGTCGGACGACCGCCCGGCCTCAGCCACTTCACCAAGCAGGCGCGCGAAGATCGCGTCAGGCCCGGTATCGAGTGCTTCGCACAGCCAGTCGGCATGCGCTCGCGCCAGCTCGAGCAGATAGGGCGCCGATTCGAGAAGCGTTGCGAGAGCTGGGCCCGCATCTCGCAGTGTGGTCGCCTCTCCTGCCGGTCGTTCCTCCAGCAGAGCGTCAAACTGGGGGTGATCGATGGGGGGCAAGGGGCTCAGGGTCGTGCTCATTTTCGAGGCATAGCTTGCGCCGCGTCGGGCCGCAAGCGCGGGCAAAGGCCCTATGCAGCGGGCAGTTCCAGCACCGCCCTCACACCCGGCCCATTGTCCTCGATATGGAAGGCGCCGCCATGCAGGCGCGCCACGGCATTGACCAGCGACAGGCCAAGCCCCGAGCCCGGTTCAGAACGGCTTTTCTCGAGCCGCACGAACCGTTCCAGCACGCGCTTGCGATCAGCCTCGGGAATGCCCGGTCCGTTATCGGCCACCGAAATCACAACCTTGCCGTCCCGCGCCTTGAGTTCGACGCTTATGCGCCCGGCACTGCCATCCTCGGGCCGCGCATATTTGACGGCGTTTTCCAGCAGGTTGACCATAGCCTGTCCGACCAGTTCGCGATTGGCCTTGAGGGTCACGCCGGGCTCGATGGCCGTCACCACTTCGACGCCCGCATCCTCGGCGACGGGGCCATAGAGTTCGGCCACGTCGGCGACAATTTCGCTGACATCGATCTGCGACAGGGCTCCGGAGGGGGCGCCCGCCTCGGCACGGGCAATCATCAACAGCGCGTTGAAGGTGCGGATCAGCCGATCGCTTTCGGCAATTACCGTCTCCAACGCCTGTTCGCGGGTTTCTTCGCTGGCGCTTTCGCGCAGTGCCGCCTCGGCCTGATTGCGCAGGCGCGTCAGCGGCGTCTTGAGATCGTGGGCGACATTGTCTGTGACTTCCTTAAGCCCCTGCAACAGTTGCTCGATGCGGTCGAGCATGGCGTTGAGATTGGTGGCCAGCCCGTCGAATTCGTCATTGCGCTTGGTCAGCGGTACGCGCTCGGAGAGATTGCCCGACATGATCTTGGTGGACGTGTCGCGGATCGTATCGATCCGGCGCAGCACGCGCCGCGCAGTGATACCGCCCGCCAGGATTGAAAATAGGATGATCCCCAGAACGCCAAACAGGAAGCTTTGGAGGATAATGGCCGAGTAACCGCGCCGCTCGACAACGTCGCGTCCCACGACGAGCCGCATGCCGTTTTCCAGCGCGATTGAGCGCACAACAGCGACGCCCGGCCGAACATTGTCGGAGGCACCAGCGTCGTCGCCCAATGGATTGGGGCGCTCATAGTCGAAACTATAAACGCCGGGCTCTATCAGCACTTCGGCCGGAACCTCGTCGACATTGCCGAGCAGATAAAGGCCGGAAGCATCGCCCAGAAAATAAATGCCCGGCCCGGGCTGGGTCGACAATCGGTTCACCGCGAAAGCCAGCGCGCGGATGCCCTGATTGGACTCAATCCGCTGGAACATGCGGATTTCGCGGTCGATATCGTCGGTCTGCTGGCGTTGAATCTGCACGCTGGACTGCCAGCCGATAAAGGCCATCAGCAGGATGGCGAAAACCACGAAGATCGCGATGAAAGTGGCGGTCAGCCGAACCGTCGATGTGCGCCAGACCTGAGCAAAACGGCCCACCGACTACTCCCGGATCATATACCCGGCGCCCCTCACCGTATGGAGGAGCGGGGTGGAATGCCCTTTGTCGATCTTAGAGCGCAGGCGCGACATATGCACGTCGATCACATTGGTCTGCGGATCGAAGTGATAGTCCCAGACATTTTCCAAAAGCATGGTGCGGGTGACGACCTTGCCCGCATTCTTCATTAGATATTCCAGAAGACGAAATTCGCGCGGTTGCAGCAGGATGGTTTCGCCATCGCGCTCCACCTTACGGCTCAACCGGTCGAGGTTGAGCCCGCCGACCGAATAGCTGGTCGCGGCCTCGACGGGGCTCGACCGGCGCGCCAGCACTTCGATACGGGCCAGAAGTTCGGTGAAGGCATAGGGTTTGGTGAGGTAGTCGTCGCCGCCGGCCCGCAGGCCGGTCACACGATCATCGACTTCACCGAGCGCCGACAGGATCAAAACCGGAGTGTTGTCGTCCTCTGCACGCAGGCTTTCGACAATCGATAGCCCATCACGGCGCGGCAACATACGATCGACGATGAGCACGTCATAGTCCATGCCCGAGGCCATGGCGTAGCCGGTTTCGCCATCGGCGGCGTGGTGGGTCACGTGCCCCGCCTCATCCAGCGCCTGGATGAGATAGCTCGCCGCTTCGCGATCATCTTCGATCAGGAGAATCTTCACACCGGCGCTCCACACACACTGAATGCGGCCCCGGACGACAGGTCCGGGGCCAACTGAACTTACTCGGTAATCGGCAGGCCGATAAAGCGGGCTTCGCCGTCGCGGGCAACCTTGACCAAGGCCGTGTTGAGGCCCTTGCTGCGCACGCCATCGACAGCCTGATTGAAATCGGTGGCCGATGTCATGACCTGGTTATCGACTTCCAGAATAACGTCACCGGTGGTGAGCCCACGGCGCGCGGCTTCGCTCTCAGGATCGACATTCTGGATCAACAGACCACCCGAACCGTCACCATTGGGCACCAGGGTCAGACCCAGGCTGGTGGCGGCTTCAGGCAGGGCCTGCGGCGGAACGGGGGCTTCCGGGGTTTCGGCAACCTGTTCGTTGAGCTGCTGCAGAGTCACCGAGAGCGTGGTTTCCGCGCCGTCGCGCCAGATGGTCAGCTCGACGGTCGAGTCCGGTGCCTTGCCGGCAATGGTGCGGCTGAGGTCGAGCGCGTCATCGATCTGGTCGCCATCGACCTTAAGAATGATGTCGCCGGACTTCACACCGGCTGCGCCGGCAGGACCGTCTTCGGTGGGCTCACGCACGATGGCGCCACGAGCATTGGGCAGGCCGACGCTGTCGGCAATATCCTTGCTGACATCCTGAATGGACACGCCGAGATAGCCACGGGTCACCGTGCCGTCTTCGATCAACTGGCCGACGATCTGCTTGACCGTATGGGCCGGGATGGCGAAGGCGATGCCGACATTGCCGCCATTGGGCGAATAGATAGCGGTATTGACGCCGACCACTTCACCATTGGTGTTGAAGGCCGGGCCGCCCGAATTGCCGGTATTGACCGCCGCGTCGATCTGCAGGAAGTCGCCATAATTGGAGCCGCCGATATTGCGGCCGGCGCCGGAAATAACACCCACTGTGACCGTACCGCCGAGGCCAAACGGGTTACCAACGGCAACCACCCAGTCGCCAACGCGGCTCGGCTCGTTTTCGAAGGTCACGAAGGGGAGGTCTTCGCCCTCGATCTTGAGCACGGCCAGATCGGTGCGCTCGTCGGTGCCGACGATCTTGGCGACCTGCTCACTACCGTCCTCGAACACGACCGTCACCTTGGTGGCGTCGGAGACGACGTGATTATTGGTCACCACATAGCCATCGGCAGAGATGATGAAACCCGAACCGGCAGCCATGAACTGGCGGGGGCGGGATTCGCCGCTGCTGCTGCCGTCGCCACGATTGCCCGGCGTGCCGAATTCATTGCCGAACTGGTTGAAGAAGTCCCGGAAGGGATGATCTTCAGGCAGGTCGGGGAAATTGAACTCGAAATTGAAGTCGCGGCCGCCGCGCTGCACGGTGCGGCCCGGCGCTTCGGCTTCGACCAGAATGGAGACCACGGCCGGCTTGACGGCATCGACGAGGTCGGCAAAGCCCTGCTGCACAGTGGTCTGCGGCACCACGATCTGCGCGGCATTCTGCACCTGCGCATTGGCTGCCTGACCGGTGAAAACAAACGCGGTTGATACGCCGCCAATGCCGACCAGCATGGCCAGGGCAGAGGCGCCCAACCAGCGGCGAGTACGGGAAAGAACAGTCGAACGCATAGGAAACGATCTCCTTGGGAAAGCTCTCAACAGCTTATGGCTGGCATATATGGAACGGGGCGCCTTTCTGGGAAGTTGCGCCTGCATTAAGGTTTGGCAATGTTGCTGGCGAGATTGCGGCAGCAATAGTGGCGCGACAGTGGCGCGCTACACAGCCCGCTATGATGCGCGATCCGATTGATCGGCAGAGAGCCGGTCCAGCGCAGCCTGTTCGTCACTGCTGAGTTCGCCTGCAACAGGGGTGGCGCGGCGGCGAGAGGCAAGGACAAGTCCGCCCAGACCCAGAACCAGAAGCACTGGCGCGGCAATCCAGAGCAGGACCGTATGCCCGCCAAGGCGCGGATTGAGCAGCACATATTCGCCGTAGCGGTCGACGATATATTGCTCGACCTGGGCATTGCTGTCGCCCGCCACCAGCCGCTCGCGCACCAATAGACGCAAATCCTTGGCCAGATCGGCATCGCTGTCGTCGATTGACTGGTTCTGGCAGACCAGACACCGCAACCCTGCCGAAATATCACGCGCCCGGCTTTCCAGCGCCGGATTATCGAGTACTTCGTCAGGCCCCACCGCCATGACCGGCATGCAGGACACCATCATCAAAGCGATCAGGAGGGCGCGCATGGTCATGATGCAGCCCCCTGCCGCGCCTTGGCGCTGCGTTGCGGCAGACCGACGCGCAACCGCCTGTCTGTGAGCGACAGCGCGCCGGCGCCGGCCATAACGAGACAACCGATCCAGATCAAGAGGATATAGGGCTTGTGCCAGACGCGGATCACGTGGGTGTCTTCCAGCGGCTCGCCCAATTGCAGATAGAGCTGCGACAGGCCATAGGTCTGGATGGCCGCCTCGGTCGTCGGCATGCCGCTGGCGACATATGTGCGCCGCTCGGCATCGAGCCGGTCACGACCGCCGCCGGGCGCGGTCACGGTGAAAATGCCGGTATCGGCGACATAATTGGGGCCGGGTATCTGGTCGAAATCATCGAAGGCGATGACATAGCCGGCCAGTTCCGCCGTTTCGCCGGGATTGAGCGTGGTGACGAGTTCGGTTTCCCAGGCCGTCACCGAAACAATACCCAGCACCGTCAGGCCCAGCCCGAGATGCCCGATTGCCGTCGACCAGATGGACCGGGGAAGTCCGGCGAGCCGCCGCAGGCTTTCACCCAGCGGAATGCGCCCTAGCCGGCTGCGCTCGATCAGTTCGGCAATCGATCCGAAGCTGACCCAGAAGCCGAGCAGCAGCCCGATTGGCGCCAGTGATATGGACACGCCACCCAGCGCGGAAATCAGGATGGCGAGGAAGATGGACAATGCCGCCACGCCCGCAAGCCGCTGCACCACGGCGACCAGATCGCCTCGTTTCCACGGCAGCAATGGCCCAAAGGGCAGCACCAGCAGCAGGGGTGCCATCAGCGCCCCGAAGGTGAAGTCGAAAAAGGGCGCGCCAACGGAAATGGTGCGCCCGGTCAGCGCATCGAGCAGTAGCGGGTAGAGCGTGCCGACCAACACCGCCCCGACCGCGGTGGCGAGGAAGAGATTGTTGAGGACCAGCGCGCCTTCGCGGCTGATCGGCGCGAACAGCCCACCCTGCCGCAGGCTCGAAGCACGGATGGCGAACAGCAGAAATGCGCCGCCGATCAATACCGCCAGCATGGACAGGATCACCAGACCCCGTGTCGGATCGCTGGCAAAGGTATGAACCGAGGTCAATATGCCCGAGCGCACGAGGAAGGTGCCGAGCAGCGACAGCGAGAAAGTGATGATGGCGAGGAACACAGTCCAGATCTTGAGTGCATTGCGCTTTTCCATCACCAGCGCCGAATGCAGCAGCGCCGTCCCGGCCAGCCAGGGCATGAAACTGGCATTTTCCACCGGGTCCCAGAACCACCAGCCGCCCCAGCCGAGCTCGTAATAGGCCCAGTAGGAGCCCATGGCGATGCCCAGAGTCAGGAATATCCAGCTCAGCATGGTCCAGGGCCGCACCCAGCGCGCCCAGGCCTGATCGATCCGGCCCGAAACCAGCGCGGCAATGGCAAAGGAGAAGCAGATGGAAAAGCCGACATAGCCCGCATAGAGCAACGGCGGATGGATGGCGAGGCCAATATCTTGAAGGATGGGATTGAGGTCGGCGCCCTCAAGAGGCGGCTGTACCAATCGCTCGAACGGGTTGGACGTGAAGAGGGTAAAGCCGGCAAAGGCAGCCGTCAGCAGGCTCTGCGTGCCATAGACCAGATTGGCCAGATCGTCGGGCAGGCGACGGCCAAAGGCAGCGACCAGCGCGCCGAACAGCACGAGGATCAGGATCCACAGCAGCATGGAGCCTTCGTGATTGCCCCAGACGCCGGAAATCTTGAAAATCAGGGGTTTCAGCGAATGGGAATGGTTGGCAACCAGCGCCACGCTGAAATCGGACACCACGAACGCCTGCACCAGCGCCAGAAAAGCAACCGACACCAGAACGAATTGCAGAATGGCGGCTTGTGCAAGCACCCGCGCCAACTGTTCGCCTCGCTGCCAGAGAAGCAGGCCGCCGGCAGCCGAAACGACGGCAATCGCAAAAGCCAGGATCAGCGAAAAATGGCCGAGTTCGATGCTCACTGCGCGCCGTCCTCGGGCCGCCACTCGCCCTGGGCCTTCAGCACCTCGACCACTTCTTTGGGGATATAGTTCTCATCATGCTTGGCGAGCACATTGGTTGCCGTAAAGCGGCCGTCGCCGCCCATGCTGCCCTCGGCGACCACGCCCTGCCCTTCCCGGAACAGATCAGGCAGGATGCCGGTATAGAGAGCCACGATTTCCTGACCGCCATCGGTAATGGTGAAGGCATTGTCCTGCCCCGTACGGGTCCAACTGCCATCCTTGACCAGCCCGCCCAGCCGGATCGGCTGGCCCACGGCAACTTCGCGCGCCATCACGTCGCTGGGCGAATAGAAAAAGACGATCTGGTCGCGTAGCGCCACCAGAACCAGCGTAGTCGCCAGCGCCACCACCACGGCCAGTCCGGCAATGATGGCGATGCGCTTCTGCTTGCGGGTCATGCCCTTGCGACGGGCGGTTGCCGGCATGGTCACGGCGTGCCTCCATTCAGTGTCAGCCCCGCGCCCAGCGCGAGCGTATCGAGTTCGCCACGGTCGAAGGCGGCGGGATAGGCGGCCACGGCCTGATCGAAGGTGGATTGCGCCGCCGCAAGATCACCCAAAACCAGATAGGAGCGCACCAGTTGCGTCCATTCCTCGACGGTGCCGCCATCAGCCGCGAGCCGCTCGGATAGGCCACTGACCATGCCGCGGATCATTTCGGCCTGCTGCTCGGCGGCGGTATCGACTCCACCCGCCTCGGCAACGGCAAGACCCTGCCGGGCCGCGGCGAGCCAGGGCTCGCCGCCCTTGGCCAGATCGATTGCCTCCTGCCACCACGCCTGCGCTTCGGCATAATCGCCCATGCGCATCAATTCGGCTGCGAGATAGAGCCGGGGACGAACCACGCTCGCATCCCGTTCCGCCGCTCTGCGTAGCAGGTCCATGGCTTCTTCCGAACCCGCGCCGTTTGCAGCCAGCAGCAGCACTTCGGCCAGATCGGTTTCCACCACCGCGCTCGGGCCAGACAGTGCCAGTATGCGCCGATAGGCGTTGACACCATCCTCATAGCGGCCAAGTTCGACATAGGCTGGTGCGATCACGGTCCAGCCCCGTACATCGTCGGGCACTTCCGCCAGCCGTTGCTCGATCCGGGCAATGGCGTCGCCGAGGTCCACATTCTGCGCCGCAATTTCCGGCCGCTCGGCCAGTGGCATTGTGGGCATATCGGGTTTGCCAAGAACGCCGTAAAGCCCCAGAGCCAAAGCCGCGACCCCCGCTAGCCCGGCGACCAGAACGCCCCGGCCAAGCGCACCGCTGGATGCAGGCGCCCTCTGGTCGGCGCGCATCACCTCGCGCGCCAGTTCTTTCCTGGCCGCATTCGCCTGGTCGACCGCGAGCCGCCCATTGGCCACATCGGCCTCGATGTCAGCGAGCAACTGGCGAAAATGACTGTTGGGATCGGTGGTTTGCAGGGCTGGCGCGTTGACCGCGCGCCCGGCCGCCGCGTAAAACAACGCGGCGCAGGCGACGGCGGTAACGGCAATGACGATCGACCAGAAAATCATGGGCCCTAAACGCTTGTTTGCCCGGTGCGGCAAGGCATGGACCTCTATAAGCCGAATGCGGCGAAAAACCACCAAAACAGCGCGTGAGAAGCGGGACGCATTGCCACAGCGTCCGCTCGCCGCAGTTCTCGGGGTGGCATGAGCGGTCCGGATGCAGACAATGTCGTCATCGGCTCGGGCACGCTTGCGCGCCTGGTCGCCGGCCTGCTTGCCGCCGAACATGGGCGGAGCGTCGTCTTTGTGGGCGAAAGCCAGTCGGGCTATCGCCTGCCCCGCAGCATCGATCTGTCCGTCGCCGCAATTACGCGCCCCGAAAGCTGGGCACTTTTGCGCGAGGCTGTGCCCGAAACGCTAAAGCTGATCGGGCGCATTGCCGGCCGGAGCGCCTGGCAGCATATCGATCCCATTTTCTTTGCCGAGCGTCCGACCGCCGTCGAGGCGCTGTCCCATATGAGGCATATGGCAGCCGGCCATGGCGTCATTGCCGAGCCCGCGCCACCGTCTCTGGTTGGCGCGGCCCGTCATGGGGCGATCCTGCGTGATGCCGTGCGCCTCAATCGCCCCACGCTTGAGCCCGCGCTGGACCGCTGGATGAGCCAGAACGGGGTGTGCCTGCTGGCGCCCCGCAGCATCAGTGTCGCCATGGATGGCTCGGCGGTTTTGAGTCTGAATGAGGGTGATGTTGCCGCGCGGCACGCCATTCTGGCGGACTCAGAAGCGATCATCACGCACCTGCCGCTGCGCCAATGGCCAACCCTGCTGCAACGTGTACAGACGTCGACCATCCTCACCACGCCCGCAAGGCCGCTTGCTGCTCCGGTCATGGCCGAAGTCGATACCGGCACCGTGCTGCTGCAGCAGGCCGAAGGCGGCATTGCCGGCATCGGTAGTGGTGACCTGGCCGGGTTCTCGGCGCATCTCCAGGCACTTCTGGGCCGAGAACGGCAGGTCGTACAGGCCGGACAAACGTCCTACCCCCTGCTCGCTACACGGGACGGAGCGCCCGCCGTCGGGCGCGTCTCGGGCACGGGTGCCGATGTGATTGCAGGCATCGATCCGTTCGGCGCCTTCCTTGCCCCGGCTTTGGCCCGCTGGCTTGCCGGCGCGCCCAGCCCTTCGGAGGCGGCGTGGTTCGGCACAAGGCTGGTGAACCGGGACAAGACAGGACCGTCAGTGGCCGATTACCACCCTCCCCGCATGGGAGGCGCGAAATGAGGCCGCAGATCAACCGCCTGCCAGGCGACACGAAAGGATTTGCCGGCACGGCTATCGATCGCAGCAAAACAGTGCGTTTCCGGCTCGACGGGCGGCTGCTGTCCGGCTTTGCCGGCGATAGCGTCTTTACGGCGGCGCTCGCCTCGGGCGTCGATACGCTCGGTGAACATCTCGACATGCCAGTGGGCCTGCTGGCCGCGTCGGCACCGGCCGTCAGCCATGCCAGCCTGGCTGGCGATCCCCAACGCGCTTTGCCCATGGACAGGACCCCTGCAGTCGATGGCGCGGATCTGGTGACCCTGGGCGGGCGGCGCAAAAATCCGTTTGCGCGCCTGTTTCAGCCCGGACGCACGCTGGGCCTCGTGCTCGACAAGCCCACTGCGCTTGAACGTCCGTGGCGCGCCGTTGCCGGGCAGGCCGGGCCACAGCAGGATATTGTGGTCATCGGCGCCGGGGTTGCGGGCATGTCCGCCGCGCTCGTTGCCGCCCGCGCCGGCCTGCGGGTGACGCTCATCGAAAACACCCGGGAACTGGGCGGCAATTCCGGCCTTTTCGGCACACAGGAAGGCGAGGACAGTCCGGAAGAAGGCATGGCGCGTCTTGCGGCGGATATTGCGGACAACGACGCCATATCCGTCATGCGCGGGGGCCATGTCTTTGCCATAAGGCCCGGCATGGTGCGGCTGCATGAAGTGGAGCTGCGCGACGGCGTGCCTCATGGCCTCGTGCTCGATCTTGAGGCGCGCCATATCGTGCTCGCGACTGGCTCTATAGAGCGCCTGCCGCTTTTTGCCGGCAATCGCCTGCCGGGCGTGATCGGATCGCTCGAAGCCTATGAACTGGCCCGGCGCTATGGCATCTGGCCCGGACGGTCGGCCGTGCTCGCTACCGGTAGCAATCCGGCCTATCGCGTTTCGCTCGCAGCCAGCGATGCGGGTCTCAACGTGCTGCGCCTGCTCGATCCGCGCCCCAATCCCAATTCGCGCTTCATAGCCTTCACCCGTGCCCATGGCATGCGGCATTCTACGGCGACGCGCGTGGTCTCGGTGACCAATATAGCGGCCTCAAACCTGCTTTCCGTGCAAACCGACCCGGCCGACGACACCGCGCTCACGACCGACCGGCTGGTGGTGTGCGGGGGTTGGCAGCCAGACCTGACCCTCTGGCATGTTGCGGGTGGCCGCAGCCAGTGGAGCGAAGCGCATCAACGCATCGAAGCGGTTGGCGAGCTTGACGGGATCGTGCTCGCGGGCAGCGCCGCCGGCTATTTCACCCGCACCGCTGCCATCCAGAGCGGCGCCGATGCCATCGACCGCCTTTTGGGCCGTCCACGCCGCCCCGTCGAAGACCGCATGATCGAGCCGCTTCACGAAACGCCCGATGCGCGATGGATTGGCGCCGATCCTCCTGACGACGCTGCGCCGACCTATCTCGACGATGGCCCTGCCCTCTTGCAGCGCCCGGCGCCGCCACCGCGCCGTTGGGGCGGGCTTTTTGGGCCAAAGCGGGTGGAAGGCCTGACCGCCCTGTCGGAGGCCCCGCAGCCCCTGACGGTCGCGACCATCGCGGCCGGGGTCGACCTCGGCCTGATCCCGCCCCCTGCTGCCGGCGCCGTGGCTCAGGAACGAGTTGCGCTGGTGCCGCTGGCGCTCTCCGCCCCACCCGAAGACCCGGCGGCAGAAGCGACCGATATCGGCGACCATATTCCCGATTATCTCCAGGACCGTTTTGGCGACGACGCTGTTCTGGCGCTATTGCGCCCCACCGAAAGCCGCCGGCTGGAGCCGGGCATGCTGATCTATCGCAGTTCTGATGTCAGCGAACCCGCCCGCGCCATTGGCGTCGTGCTGCGCGATACGACCGAGGGTGCTCTGGCGCTTGCGTCCCGCGAGGCCATGGCCGCGGGCCTTTCCGTCAGCCTGCGCGATCAGGGGCGTTCTATCCCCGCCCGGCTCGAAGCACGGCCGGGCTGAAGCACAATCAGCTGCGCCGTTCCGCCGCCTGGCGGGCGCGACGCAGCGTTTCGGCATATTCGGGATTGAAGCGGATCTGCGCCATTGTGATCGCCGCCTCCAGCCGCGCGCCGGCCGCCGCATCGCCGGGGTTCTGGCGGATCAGGTCGAGATTGCGCTGGACGTGAATTTCGAGCGCCTGCGCCGACTGGTTCCAGGCCTGATCGAACACGGCGTTGAGCGCCAGAGAATCCTTGCAGTCACGCACCGCCGACAAGAGATAAATCCCGTTGATGGCCGAGAGGACAGCATCGTTGTCCACCCGGTCCGCGCCTTCGCGCGGTCGGCGCATGGCCAGGTTGAGGTCGGTCAGCACTTCGCGCAGGCGCGGTTCCAGCCGATCCGAGGCGGTCTTGGTAATCGAGGAGAGAATCTGCGTCGTGCTGCTGCCCCGGGCAAATTCGATATAGCCGGTCAGCGCGCGCATCAGCCGGTGATAGCGGTCGAGGCTGCGGCATGCCAGATCGATGTCGGCAAAGGGCCCGCTCAGCTGCAGATTGTGAATCTGGTTCTGTGCATGAGCGATAAAGGCTTCGACCAATGGCGCAAAGCCGTTCCGGGCTATGGCGACTTCCGTTGCATTGCCGGACAGCTTGATGGCCGCCGTGATCAGCCGCGTCGGATTGGCGACGCCGCCCAGCGCGGCATGAAACAGCAGCGAAGCCAGCTTTGCATCCTGCAAGGGCATGGATTGCAGCGCCACGCCCAGCGCAGCATCTTCGGCGATTGTGTTGATCGCCTTGCCGAAACCCTGCGCCTTGCCGAGCAGTGCGCGATGCCGCAAGGCTGCGAGAATCACAGCCAGTTCCGTCTTGATGGCGTCCCGCCCGGTCTGCGCGCGCAGGCGGCGCATGGCGTCAGGATTGGTTTCGGCCTGATCGAGCGCCGACTTCATGCTGGCGAGGATTTCGGGAACGAGCGGCTCAAGCTCGGCCGCGCCGAAACTGCCGCTGGCCATTGTCTCGGCGGACAACAGATCGGGCCGCAGGTCGCGCACCACCCAGACCCAGGCGGTTGTGGCGGCAGCTCTGCTGATGGAGCCGGCAAAACTGTGCAACACCGGCTCTTCAACCAGCACGGGCTCAATCAGGCCGCAGAAAGGTTTGACCGGCGCGGAACGCGCACCGGCTGCTGGCGCAGATTGGAGGACAGTCTGGGCGGATTGAGTCATCAACACATATAGGGTTCGATCTTCAGATCGACCCTATAGGGGGTTGGTAAACAATCCTTTTCCTCGTCGGACGGACGGCCTCAGGCTGCGCCGGCTTCGACCTTCCAGTTGCCGTTCTGCTCGCGGCAGGCCGTGCCCTTGCGAACATAGTCGGCGCCGCCAATCTTGACGGTGTGGGTAAAGTCGCGACAGTCGAGATTATTGACGCGGACATAGGGGCCGACGGCCACCGAACCGGTCGTGCCCTTGTCGCCAGCCCACTGGCGCGGCGCGCCGGGACGGCCAAATTGCAGGGCATAAAACTGGGCGCTGTTGGCTTCGCTCGAATCCTTGGCCGTCATCAGCGCCAGCGCCGCAGGATCGACAAAGCCGTTGGCGACACTGGTGGTCAGCCGGGCCTGCTGAACATTCTGCGCCGAGGTCGGCACCATGGGCTGCACGACCACCGGCTGGGTTACGACGGGCGCCGGAGTGGCCACGCGCGTAGTGCCCGTGCTGGAACAGCCAGCGACGGCCAGGGCGATGAGCGGAATGGCGAAAAGCGCAGAACGGTTCATAAATTGGCCTCTAAAAGCAGTGCGTCGGTACTTGTTGGCGCATTACGGCAAAAGTGCGTCATGCTCCCGGCGTCCTGGCCATGCCCCCCAGCCGCGCGGTGGGCAGGCGCAGTTCCACCAATAGCCCGCCAAGCGCGGAACGCTTGAGGTCGAAGCTACCGCCATAGACATCGACCAGTTCCTTGACAATATCCAGTCCAAGGCCGGTTCCGGGCGTTTTCTCGTCCAGCCTGACACCTCTGCGCAACACTTTTTGTGCGTCCTCGGGCGTAAGGCCGGGGCCATTGTCATCGATGCGGATCAACAATTGCGCGCCTTTGGGTCCGCGTTCACTGGTCAGGCGCACCCCCACCTGCCCCTTGGACCACTTACAGGCATTGTCGAGCAGATTGCCCGCCATTTCCTCAAGGTCCGCCTCGTCGCCCCGAAACCAGGGCAGCGACGCATCGGGTCGCTGGAAGGCTATGGTCACGTCGGGGTGAATTTTGCGCATCACCCGCGTCAGCCGCAGCATGATCATGGTCGCGTCGGCTTTCTTGCCCACCACCGACGTGCGCGCCGCCAGCCGCGCCCGCTCGAGATAGGTCGAGACCATATTGCTCATTTTTTCGGTCTCGGTGGACACCACGTCCGCCAGCGCGCCCTTGCGGGTATTGGCCTCGTTGCGGAGCACGGCAATGGGCGTCTTGAGGCCATGGGCCAGGTTCCCCACCTGATTGCGCGCCCGCTCGATAATCTGCGCATTGGACCGCAGCAGCTCGTTGACCTCCTCGGCCAGGGGGGCAATTTCGGTCGGATAGGTGCCTGACACTTCGGTGCTATCGCCCTCACGCACCGCCTCGATGGATTTGCTGAGCCGCGAAATGGGCCGCATGGCGATGCGCGCGACAATACCGCTCATCACCGCCAGCATGGCGCCGACCACGGCCAGAACGATAAAGGCCTGCCCGCGGAAATCATCCACAAGTTCAAGGATTTCGGTGAGATTGCCGGCAACCGTAATGCGATAGCGTTCCGGCGCCAGCGTTACGCTGCGTTCCACCATGCGCAGCGTGGTGCCGAAGGGGTCGGTGATGACTTCTGTGCTCCGCCCGAGCGCGTCGGCCGTGGCGACCACGCCGGGCAAGTCGATGCCGACGACCGATGTGGACAGGTTCACCAGATTGCCGTCGCCGTCGCGGATGATCCAGTACCAGCCCGAGCGCGGCCGTTCGAAGCGCGGATCGGCCAGTGCAATATCGGGATCGCGCGGATCGCCCGCTTCGAGCAGGACTCCCGCAAGGCTTTCGACATGGAAGTCCAGCGTCTGGGTCAGCGTCGTGTCGAGCGCGCGCGAATAAAGATCGGTCAAAAGAAAACCGGTCGTGACCAGTGCCACGACCAGCCAACCGGCCGATAGCCAGAACAAGGATGCAGCAATGGAGCCTTTACGCAGCACGGACCGGTTCCACCCTTCCCGTCAGGACGCCAGAAGTGATCGCGCCCACCGGCGGTTCAGTCCCCGATGATCTGGTAGCCGAGCCCGCGCACGGTCTGGATGCAGTCCTCCGGCAGCTTCTTGCGCAGCCGGCCGACAAACACTTCGATCGTGTTGCTGTCGCGGTCGAAATCCTGATCGTAGAGATGCTCGGTCAGCTCGGTGCGGGAAATCACCTTGCCCTTGTGATGCATGAGATAGCTCAGAAGGCGCAATTCGTGGCTGGTGAGCTTCACCGCCTGCCCGCTCACCGTCACCCTGCCCGAGCGCGCGTCTAGGCGCACGGCGCCGCAGACGATTTCGTTGCTGGCCAGCCCTGCCGCGCGGCGCACCAGCGCCCGCACTCGCGCCAGCACTTCTTCCATATGGAAAGGCTTGGCCACATAGTCGTCGGCGCCGGCGTCGATGCCCTGCACCTTGTCGCTCCAGCGATCACGGGCGGTCAGCAGCAGCACCGGCGTGGTCTTGCCTGCCCGGCGCCATTCTTCCAGCACCGACAGGCCGTCCATCTGCGGCAGGCCGATATCGAGGATGATCGTGTCATAAGGCTCGGTATCGCCCAGAAAATGGCCTTCCTCGCCGTCGAAGGCCACGTCCACGGCATAGCCCGCTTCGGTCAAGGCGTCCTTGAGCTGCCGGTTCAGATTGGTGTCGTCTTCAACAACCAGAATACGCATTGCCATGTCCCCCGCCCGGACAAAACGCTATCGGGCGCTCAGTGTCCGCGTTTCTGCCTGACCATCCGGCGCCAGCATACCGATAACATATACCAGCGATCCGCCCTGATCACAGACCTCTACGCTGAGAATCTGCACACTGGATTCAACTCCGGCGGAAGCCAGAACCGCGTCGAGCGAGAGGATTTCCCCGGAAGCCACCGCTTCCTGGATCGCGCGCTTGTCGAGGCAGGCCTGCGCCTGAGCCGAACCGGTGCCCACGAGGGCAAGCGACAGGGCCAGCGCCAGGGCAATGGAAGCAGAAGGTTTGGGGGCGTTCGTTTTCATGTTTCCACCATTAGCGGCTGCTTGCTGAATGGGACATGAATGAGGCGAGTCGAAGATTATTCTGTCGCCGGCGTCGGTGCCGGCGCTGGGTCGGGGCTGATTTGAGCCGGCGCAGACATTGCGGGCTCGCCGTCCGGTTGGGTCATTCGAGGTTCGAGCAGAGCCCATAGCCCAAATGTCACAGTCGCCAGCAAGGTAACGCAGGCGATAGTGATAGTCACCACGAACTGGCGACCATGACGACGGGCCTGTACGATCTTTTTGTTCAATTCGTCGCGGCTTGAGGCGAGGATGCTGCAATGCTGTACCAGTTCACGAAATTTGCTCATTAGCAAACTATAGTCTTCGTGCCGTTTCTCGCCCTTCTGGCGCGACTGCACAAGAACAGCCTTGCAGGCTTCAGCTTGCGTTAGGATTTCGGTCCAGTTTGGCAGAACCTCCGAAATCACGATTGTCCTGTAATCGTCCTGAAACAGTTTGACCCGGTCCAGGGCCGTCAGCAAGCCCGCCTCCGCTGCCTCATAGCTGGCCCGGCGGCAATGGTTGATCGCCTTTCGCAGCTGGGAATCGGGCGGCTCACCGCCGTCGCTCAGAGCATAAAGAAGGTGATAGCCCGCGTAGCGCAGCTCATTGATCGCCGGAATACCGGCCTCGTCGACGAACGACTGCACTTCCTTGGCAAATCCGTCCGCAAGGTCGTATTCTTCCCGCAATGCGGCCAGTAGATCGGAAGCGGCCTTATTGAGCCTGGCTGTCGAGGAAGCTGGTCTTTGTGAGGCGCTCATATTTCTCGTCGACATCTTTCTGGGTATAGTATTGCCCCCACTGGAGGCGGATATTCCCATGGGATGTTGCACCGACGATCGACCGGACAGACGCGCGCTTACGAGCCTCGACATCGCGAGGCAGGTTGGGCTTCGAAAAGATCAGCTCAAGGCGCTTGACTAGGTTCACTATCCGTCTCCCCGGACAGGTGGCAGTAAATGCCGCCACCAGACCTAATTGTCAACATAGGTATCACGCAAGCGTCCTGACACTATTCATGGACACCTGAGTCGTAAATGTCGCATCCAGTCGTTAACGATGGTTTGCGAAGGCCGTTCCTTCGCTATCCCAAGCGGCAAAACTGGTAACTACGCATCCGGCGGAGCGCAAGTATTTTGTAGTATTATTCACGCCTTCCCAATATCGCCCTTAAGGCCGCGACGCAGAAACAGTATCGCGAGCGCCTCCAGCATCAGATTGCCGGGCGAACTGCCTTCCATGGCCGGCAGGTCGAAGCCCAGCATCTGCGTCAGTCCCGCCAGCAGCATCAGCGCGGCGACGATATAGGTCTTGTATCCGGAAAGAATGTCCATGGTTCTGTCTCCCTGGGTTTTGGATTGGGTTGTCGTCGCGGCGGCCAAAGCCGACGCGCGCACCGAGCCGACGCGACTGGTCCAGCCGCGTCCGAAGGTCGAAAATGTCGAGAGCCCGCGCAGGAAACCGAGCCGGCGGTCGCAGATGGCGCTGATGAGGTGCCGATGGTCGGCACTGCCCGCAGCGCCCAGCGTCAGCGGCCCGACCTGACCGTCGACGACCACACCCAGTTCGGCCTGCAGCGCGCGGATGGCGCGGTCGGGGCCGGAATTGACCGCATAGTCGAAGACGGCAAGATCAACGCCCGGTGGCAGATTGCTGCCGCGGCACGGAGTCCAGTAGAGCGCGCGGTAAATCCGCGCCGCCTCGGTGCGGGTCAGCCGCTGCACCTCGCTTTTGGACAGGTTCCACCAGGGCGACAGTTTGCGCCAGCGCGCCAGCGTCTTGTGGGTAATGCCCATATTGGTCGCCCCGCCCGGATCGGATGGGTGATCCACGTAACCGCCCTCGTGCTTCAGCACTTCGGCAAGGCAGAGATCAAAGCGCGTTTCACTCATGGAACGCTCCTGTTGCTGCATGCCCGGCCCCGAATTGGGGGCTGAGCTGACAGATCGTGTAGGTGAAGGTGGGGGCCGGCCCGCCGAAATCGGCGACCTGATCGGCCAGCGGGTAGAGTGCCGGGCCAGAAGCCAGATTTACGCTGCGCAGGGCCGTGACCCCGTCGAAAATGGTCAGCCGCCAGCTTTCCGGCGCATGGTCCAGCCCCGGCTCGGCCAGCCCCCAATCGGCGCTGTCGGCGCGGCTGCGGCGTATCCAGTCGAACCGGATGGCATCATCGGCCACCCGCCTTGCGCGCAGATGCACCGGTGCCATGGGCAAGGCCGGCGTCGCATCGAACCCGACCGTCACGTCCTGCCCGGCAAGGTCGCCGCTGCCGGCAAAAGCGCGGAAGACGTGGCTGGTGCCGATATGCCCCGGCTCGACCGGGAGCACGGCAAGCCTGCCATCCATCACCAACACGCGCCTGCCAGGGGACGCCGTACCTATGACATGATCGGTGCCTTCGAGCCCCCGCAACAGGCCGCGCAGGCGATAGTGACGCGGCGCGACCAGCTCCGCCTCGGCAAAGCCGATCACTTCCCAGTCGTCGCTATCGGTCTCCACCGCCAGCCGATTGCTGCCGCCCAGCACTGCCGAAACGTCCATATCGGCCAGATGACCGCTGCTAAGGATGATTTCGAGCCCGTTGGCCCTGTCCCACACCGCTGACGGCGCATGATCAAGAAGCTGGACCAGCACGCCCATCACGGCAGGTCGGCTCAGTTCGGCGCGCACGGCGCCCGTTGTCGGATCGGTCACCCGCACCGTGCCCGGCCAGGGGCGCGCAAAAGCGCCCAGAACCAAGCGGCTCCGCCCCACATCGCCGGGCAACGGCGGCAAATGCGCCGAAACGATCACCGGCGCAACCTGCGCCATCGGCGCTCCTGCCGTCATCAATGACCGGTCGACGCCGGTGGCGATAGCCTCGGCCAGTGGCTCGCTCCGTGCCGTTACGCTGCGCACCAGCCCATCGCGGATTTCCGAAATGGCAAACGGCCTTTGCCCCTGCCCCTCCACCACCACAAGGTCACCCGGTTCCAGTGCGATTCTGTTGGGCGGCAGTGCAAAACTGATCGTGTCCTGCGCCGCCGCCCTGCCATCCAGCAGGCGCTCGGCCGCGAGCCGTGCGCCCGCGCCGTCCAGCGCGATCGGCACTGTTTCGGCCACCAGCGGACCGGCGCCCCGCAGAGCTGTCGCCGTGGCGGTGAGATAGTCGCGCTCGCGGTCCATATGGGACAGCGCCAGCCGCCCCGGTCGCTCTGCTGCGGCCCCGCGCCGGTGCGAGAGCGTCGGCGCTTCGTCAGCCGCCAGATCGTCGCGGAGAATTTCCGCCTCCGCCCCGGCTCCAACACTTAGGGCCACCAGCGATCCAGCGCGTGCGGCCAGATATTGGCCGGTCAGTTCCAGCACCGGCTCGATGGCGTCGCGCGCCGTTTCCGGTCCGCCGCGCACCATGCCCCCGATCAGCGGAGCCGCCGCCTCCGACGTCACCGCACAACCATGTTCGTCGGCAAGAACCGCAACCAGTTCGTCGCTGGCCAATGCCCCCAGCCGCCCCGTCAGCCAGTGGCCGGTGCGGTGGTTGGGGCCATCGGCCCACACATCGGTCATCGCAGGAAAGGCCGGATAGGGCCGCGCATCCCAAGTCCAGCAATAGAGCCGGTCCGTGTCCACCATGCCCGGCGGGTTATTGTCCGGGTCGGCCCAAAAACGATGATGCGCCCGCAGGAATTGCCGCTGCATCAGACCATCGGCAAGCCCGTTAGAAAAATACGGCCGCCCACCTTCGGCGCTTTTGTCGTCACCGAAAATATTGGGCTGGTTGGCGCCCTTGTCGACCGCACCGCAGCCCACTTCGGTCAGCCAGAGCGGCTTGCTGCCCGGCACCCATGCCGTGGGCGAAACGGACCGTACCCCGCCGGGCCGATCATGGTGATACTGGCTCCAGAAGGCGCGAATATCCTTATAGCGCCAGATCCATCCTTCGCCATGCGCCCCGTCGGTGATCGGCGTACGCACCTGCGCCCGGCGGTCAGCGTCGCTGGCATAATACCAGTCGAAACCCTCCCCACCCGCGACATTGCCGCCGAGATAATCGAGGTCATAAATGCTGTCGGCCCCGGCCGCATCGAGATGGGCTCGCCCCTCGCGCCAGTCGCTGAGCGGCATGTAACAGTCGATGCCGATGGCATCAATGTCGGGCGAGGCCCAAAGCGGATCGAGGTGAAAGAAGCGCCCGCCATCGCGCTGGCATCCCCAATACTCCGTCCAGTCCGCCGCATAGCTGAGCCTGGTATCGGGCCCGACAATGGCGCGCACATCGCTCGCCAGCTCCACCAGCGCCCCGACGAAGGGAAAGCTGTTATCCTCCCCGCGCACCCCGGTCAGCGCCACCATTTCCGAGCCGATCAGCATGGCATCGACCCCGCCCGCCTCCACAGCGAGCCCGGCATAATGGAGGATCATGTCCCGATAGCCCGGTACGATAGCCGCCACCTGCGCCGCCGCTGTCCCCGTACCATCCGGCGTGCCCGGCTGGCCCGGCGCCGGATGACAGCTGATCCGCCCACGCCAGGGATAGGCCGGCTGCATATCCTCGCCATGCGGATCGGGCATGCCGTTCCCGGCGGCAATATCCATCATCATCAGCGGATAGAGCGTCACCTTGAGGCCCCGCGCCCTAAGGTCGGCAATCGCCGCGCGGACCGATGCGTCCGAGGGCGTGCCGCCATAGGCCGGGCTGCCGCCATGGCTCGACACCAGCTGCGCTTCGGCGCGCGTCAGCCCCGCAACCGACCACTCGGCCCCCGAAACCGTCCGCTCCGCCGCTTCGACGCGCGGCGCGATGGTGCAATGACCACAGCGCAAATCGTCGCCGAACCAGGTCACCACCAGCGCCACGTGTTCAAGATTAGGGCAGAGCGCGGTCAGTTCATCAATCGACCAGCTCCAGTTGCTGATCCCGGCGGCGAGATGCTCGTTTTCCGCCTTCCCCTCGCCCGCGCCCAGCAGTTGCACGCGCGGCACCGGATCATAGCCAAATTCTGTCGCGCCGGGGATAACCGTCACCGCGCGGATCGCCGGTTCCAGTTCGCCCACCACGCGGCAAAGCTCTGCAGAAATCTGGGGAATGCGATTGCCGAAACGCCCCAGCGGCAGGTTTTCGATCACGAGATAGCAGAGCCCGCGATAGGCCGGAGCATGGCCCGCGCCCTGCGTCGCCTCGATCAGGCTGTCGGGCAATTGGGTGTCGTCGCCTTGATAAAAACGCAGGTTGAGCCCGCGCGTATCGAGCACCTGTCCATCGGCCCAGAGCCGGCCCAGCCGCGCCACCCTCCCCTCGCAAAAGGCGATGGCGAAACTGGCGCCGATCTCCTCTTCCTCCGGTCCGCCCAGTCCCTTGGCCCCGGCCGTTTCCCCGCTCAGCAGCTCCAGTTCCCGCGCCCAGATGATGTTGCCCGCCAGCCTTCCCCAACCGTAGAGCCGGGGGATCGAGCCGCCCTCTGCCGACCCGCTGATGCGCAGGTCAAAACCGGCCGGCTCGCTGCGCTCCCCAAACAGTACGCCATCGATGGCGCTGCCCGCCAGCGCCCCCAGCGCCCGCCCGACCGTGGCGCCAATCGGCCCGCCCACCATCGCTCCGGCAAACTGGCCGACAACGGATAAAGCCAGAGTGGCCATGGACCTGTCCTTGTTCTTGAGTTCCACCCGCCTCATGATCGGGCGCGACGCGGCACCTCCCCCTTGACGGGGGACTGTTCACTTGAGACTCTCGATGCGCTTTCTTTCGAGGAAGATGTCGAG
>VFQU01000348.1_pt1 | contig 43799 bp, 33 predicted proteins | sample 3512311 | NCBI WGS metagenome assembly VFQU01 (sample SAMN10412377, study PRJNA504923) | tailings metagenome | isolation source: Relicate 3 Philex TSF3 active mining site | place: Philippines: Tuba, Benguet | collected 2017-08-29 | reverse complement strand
TTTCTGATCTTGCTACCATTTCCTCCTCAGAAAATGGATAAAGTCGAACTAAGAGAATGTTTGAAAAGTATCGTTTCTGGCACTCACCCGCCCCTCGACTGGAAGTCGGGGCTAACGGTACGAAGTCCTTTGAAAAGGACTGGAAACTTGATGCTGAAAGTCTTTTAGTCCCTTGAGTGGACTTGCTTCTGTTAGCCCGGATTTTCAATCACGGGCGGGATAGCAACGAGAGCGAAGAAACTTTCTATACTTTTAAAACATCCTCTAAAGCGTTCTGAGCAAAAGGATTCAGCGTTTCCAATACGTTGCATCGGCTTCTGCTATCAATGGAGTGTAACCTTTTGCCTGACGATGAACTTGAGGCATTCCAGTCTGATTCACCTTCTCATTCAACAATGCCTGCTGTATGTTTCAATCTGAGTCTATGCCGGAACAGCATAGGCTCGATTCTGAAGCAGATTCACGATCGCAGTTTTTTCGAGCAAGCCCACTAAGATATTGTTTTCTTGAACAACGGAAAGTGCAGTCAACTTGCGTTCTTCCAACAAGGTTGCCACTTCTGACAAGGGACGATCGCTTTGTACCATGAGAGATGGGTCAAGCGGTTTTACGAGGGTTTGAACCAAAGTTTCAGACCACAGATCACTCGGAATCGCTTTCAAATCCTCGATGGAAAGCGTACCCAGCAGTTGACCCTCTGCGTTTGTGACTAAAAACTTCTGCCACACCCGCTGATCCAGAATCCGCTGATCGGCAAACTCTCGTAATGTTGACGAAGCAGTGACAACTGGGCTATTTGTGCTAACAGCATCCGATGCCGTCAGCCCTGATAACTGATCTAAAACCACGCCATACTGGGCAGCTTGACCAGCATTCTGAAGCAAGAACCAGCCAATTAGGATGTTCCAGAAGTTCAGCCCACCGCCAAAAACAACCAAGGGTAGCAGTCCCGATGCGATCGCTAACCAACCGATCAATTGACCGACCCGACCCGCAACTTTCATCCCCTTGTAAGGGTTGCCCGTCACTTTCCAGACTAAGGCTTTCAGAATGTTGCCGCCATCGAGCGGTAAACCCGGAATCAGATTAAAAAGCGCTAACGCTAAGTTCACCGAAACCAACACGCCCAAGATTGCAGCAGGTGCCCCAGATATTCCCGTACCAACTGCCAAAAGGGTTGCTAAACCAGCAAGGAGCAAACTGACTAAAGGCCCTGCGATCGCAACTTGAAATGCTTCAGCGGGAGTTTGCGACTCTTTGTCTAAGCTCGCTAATCCCCCGAATAGAAACAACGTGATCGATTTGACACCCACACCCTGCTTCAGCGCCACAAAGCTGTGACCGAGTTCATGAGCCAGCACAGAACCAAACAATAGCAGTGCTGTGAGCAATCCTAATCCCCAAGACAGCCCAGAAGGCAAATTGGGAAATTGGGCTGCCAGTCCTGAGCCATAGCTAAAAGTGACTAAGCCCAACACTAAAAACCAGGATGGGTTGACATAGAAAGGAATTCCAAACAAACTGCCGACACGAATGTTATTCATATCGGGTACCTCCGATATAGCAGACGATTTTGATCGCCCTGGGTTCTGTCTTCTCTAATGTAACGAAGTGTAAAACGCTTTTTAATTTTTCCATTGCCGTAATTACCGTCTTCTTCGGGTTCGTTTACACCACAGCGATATGAAGAGACATGGAGCGAACTCTGGAAGTTTGCACGCAGAAATCTTCTGAAGGAAACTTAAGGTCATAAAGGCATATGCAACTTCAGTAAGCATATTTCGGAATTCGCAGCAGCACCTTAATACCCATATGCTTGTGTCGTCCGCGATGCTCTCTCAGAACTTTCACTGTCGCTTCTCTGTCGGGAATTTTCAAGTTCTTCCCGTTGCTTGGTGTAGTTATATGATCGATGCAACGATAGATAACTTGTCCTTGACGTTGCTGGTTCCATCTCATTTAATAGCAATTTAAGGGCTGGGAGTCTTCTACATCTCATGAGGAACCGCCGATTTTTCTCTACTAAACGTCGCTCCTACTTTACGATCGTCATCGTTTTGCTCCTCAGTGGCATTCTTCTACGATCGCTCCCCTATCTCGCGCCGATTCGAGCTTCTGACATTGCCCAAACCGATCAAGCCATCGAATTCCAAGATCGCAATGGTTTGCCGTTAGGAACCTTGCTCACTCGCGATCAAGACCATACTGCGGTTGTTTCGCTCAACGAAGTTTCACCGAATTTGGTTCAAGCTATTCTAGCGGCGGAAGATCAAGGATTTTATCATCATGGAGCGGTAGATCTCAAAGCAGGGATTCGAGCGATCGCAGAAGCAATTCAAGCGCGTCGGATTGTTAGCGGTGCTTCCACAATTACGATGCAGCTTGCACGAATGCTGGAACCAACCCCGCGTACAGCTTGGGGAAAGATTCAGGAGATTTGGCTGTCCTGGCGGTTATTTGCCGGAATGAGTAAAGATGAAATCCTTCAGGCATATCTCAATCGTCTACCGATGGGTGGCAATATTTATGGGGTAGAAGCCGCAGCAAGAGTTTATTTCGGTATTCCAGCGCGGGATTTGAATTTAGCTCAGGCGAGTCTATTAGCAGCCTTACCAAATGATCCGAATGATCTCAATCCCTATGAGCATTGGGAGCATTTGAAGAAACGACAGCAGTATGTGTTGGATCGGATGGTGCAGGATTGTTACATTACTCAAAGTCAGCGCGATCGCATCTTTGCTGAAGCAGTAAAGCTACAACCTCGGCAGCAAGGCATTCTCGCTGCACCCCATTTTTTATTTTGGAGTGCCAACCAACTGCCCAAAAACCATCCCGCTCAAATTCGGACAACGCTTGATTTACCTCTTCAGCAATTTGTAGAAGCGCAAGCTCGACAAGTCATTGAGACTCTAGCAAGAAATAATGTTCATCAAGCAGCAGCGATTGTTCTTGACAATCGAACCGGAAATGTTTTGGCGTATGTTGGTTCGATCGATTATTTTGTCGCCTCGCAAATGGGGCAAAATGATGGCGTACAAGCGCTACGTCAACCCGGTTCAACGCTCAAACCCTTTCTCTATCAACTAGCATTAGAAAAACGAATCATTCAACCGAATACAGTGCTAGCAGATGTGCCGACGCATTATGCTATTCCAGGAGCAAAGCTCTATAGTCCAACTGACTACAGTGAAACGTTTCAAGGCCCAGTTCGTGTCCGCATTGCTTTAGCAAACTCCTTAAATGTGCCAGCGGTGCGAGTGTTAGAAAAAGTGGGAGTCGCGATATTTCTCGAACGATTGCATCAATTGGGTTTTGCTCATCTGAATCAATCACCTGACTATTATGGCTTGGGACTGACTTTGGGAAGCGGTGAAGTTAGCCTTTGGGAATTGGCACAGGCGTATTTATTGATGGCAAGGCAGGGACAATCAACCATGCTTCATCCCCAGTCCTATAGTGCTTACTCGACATCAACTTGGTCACTGATTACGAATATGTTGAGCGATCGATATGCGCGTGCCAGATCCTTTGGCGTCGATTCGGTGCTGAGTTTGCCGTTTCCGGCAGCCGTGAAAACGGGAACTTCATCGGACTTTCGAGATACATGGACGGTCGGGTTTACAACAGACTATACCGTTGCAACCTGGGTTGGTAATTTCAATGGTGAACCGATGCGCCAAGTTTCGGGTGTCACAGGTGCTGCACCACTTTGGAGCCGCATTATGCTCCATCTCCATGAACATCGAGAACCTGCTGCTTTGCCATTGCCTAAGGATCTGGTGCAACGTCCGATCTGTGCGCTGTCAGGATTGCGTCCTACGGCTATTTGTCCCACGATCGTGCAGGAGTATTTCTATCCTGAAGATCTCACAGCGTATCAACAACATCCAGATACGTTTTATCAAGCCATTTCAAACGATCAACAGCAGTACCGCCTGAATTTGCCAGCAGAATACAATGAATGGCTCGCGATGCAACAAGAACCGATACTGTCTCCTGGCACGTTAAGAATCATTTCTCCGCGCAATGGCGATTATTTTCTAGTCGCGCCTGAGAGGGGATCAGGTCAGAACTTGCAGTTTAGACTCGCTGAAGTACCCAAACAGCCTGTAGAGTGGCGGCTCAATGGCGAGAAGATTGCTACTCAAACCTCTAATACGTTCTTTTGGAATCTACGATCGGGCGATTGGACATTGCAAGCTCGGAGTGGAGCCTCAACAGATCAAGTTCGCTTTCAAGTGGGAGTGGCAGAGAAACCATCGACTCGTCGGGGATTTTCCCTCACTGAAGCGAGCCGTTAGTTAAGAATTATAGGAATTTCAGCAATTCCTCGATCGCGATCAGCTACTAAAGAAATAGCAATCGCTGCTTGTGTGAGGGGTAGACAATGACCGTTCGCAGGCTTTTGACGACTTGGAAATATTTTTTGTTGGGGCTGGCACTCGTTTTAGGAATTACAGCCTGTAATCGATTGAACTTGGTCACGCAAGCACAACCGCTTTCGACAGTAGAAGCATTACCCACACCCAAACTTCCAGATTGGATTGAGCAAATTAGCCCCACAGGTGCAACCAATCTGCTTTCACAGATTCGGATTCGGTTCAAAGAGCCATTAATCCCGATCGAGAGTTTAGAAAGTTCCGATCGAAGAGACATCTTGAATCGCTTTGAACTCACACCGACACTTCCCGGTCGATTTCGTTTTCTCACACCGAAGATGATTGGCTTTCAAGCAGATGCAGCGTTACCAACTGCAACAAGAGTGAGAGTAACCCTGAAAGCAGGACTTACAGATCTAAAGCAACACAAGCTCAATCAAGATTTTGCTTGGACATTTAACACACCTGCGATTCAACTCACAGATTTACCTAAATTACCAAGCGATTCATCAACACCAATCGAACCCATCACACTCAACCCAAACTTAGAAATCACCTCAAACACAGAGTTAGCTCCAGAATCGGTTAAAGCAGTCCTGATACCTGAAGGTAGCCAGCAAAGAATACCACTTCAAATAGAGCTGAAAAAAGAACAATCCCAAGAAGCAGATCAATCCTTTGAGAATCCGCAAGAAAAATTCAATTCTGCGATGCGGGATTGGATTTATGTTTTATCCCCTCGGCAAACCTTAGAGAAAGCAAAACGCTATCGACTTGAACTTGCGCCCGGAATTCTTCCCCGTCAAGGCAATCTCGCGACAACTACTCCTTTTACAGGAGCGGTAATGACCTATGCGCCTTTAGCATTCCAGGGAATTGAGTATAGCGATCGACCAAATGAAGGAGGAGCCTTTGGACGGTTTGTGCAAGGATTTGCTCAACTCAAGTTCAATAATGCTTTAGTAGCAGAAACAGTAGCAAAAAATGTCACTATCCAGCCATCTCCAAAAGAATCTGCGCGTTGGCTCAGAGCCTATGATAACGAGCGCGTCATCAGTCTAAATCCTTGGGCACTCGCACCCCAGACAACCTATCAAATTACGATCGGTGCTGGTCTAAAAGACAAGTTTGGACAAACGCTAGAGAAACCTGTCACGGTAGAGTACAAAACTGGAGAAGTAGCAGCAGATTTTTGGGCACCCTCTGGACTCAATATTTTTCCTGTAACCAAGAGTGTGCAACTCAACTTATCAGCCGTCAATCTCCCAACTTCCCAATACAAGGCTGCCTATCAAGTCGTACAGCCTACAGACTTGGTTTACACCGATTCTGCTGAGCCGCAAGGAAACGGAAAAGATCTCCTGTCAAAATCTGAGACTTGGAAATCGTTTAAGATTCCAGTCCAAAAGAAAAATCAATCGACTGAGATTGCGATTCCACTCCGCGAGAAGCTTGGAAGTAAGACGGGAATGCTCGCCTATGGCGTACAAGCCCAGACTTACCAATACACCGAGAAAGACAATGAGAAATGGCGTGAACCCACGTTTTATGGATTAGTACAACTGACAAATTTGGGTGTCTTTGCTCAGTGGTTTCCCGAATCAGGAGTGGTTCGAGTTCATCATCTATCCGATGGTTCTCCGGTGAATGGCGCGAAGATCGAGATTTATCGATCGCAGTTAAGCGCAAAATCTAGACCCGAACCTCAACCTTGTGTAACCGGAACAAGCGATCAAGCTGGAACTCTAATACTTAACTCTCAAGCGATTCAAGCTTGCGTTCCCGGTAACAAAGATAGTTTTGCGGAACCTCCCGAACTCTTGACCATCGTGCGTGAAGGACAAGACTGGGCATTTTCTCGTGCGCTCAAGTGGAGTGGGAGCTATGGCTATGGCATCTATGCCGGATGGGATAGCAATCAACCAGAATCACGCGGTACGATTTTCTCCGATCGACAACTCTATCAACCCGGTGAAAAAGCTTGGTTCACAGGCATTGCAACTTATCTGAAAAATGGTGTCCTTCAACAGGATAAGAATATTCGCTATACCGTCACCCTGATTGATCCCCAAGGCGATAAAACAACATTAGGGGCACAAACGACAAATGAGTTTGGTACTTTTTCTCTAGAAGTCCCAATCGCCTCGAATCAAGCATTAGGAAACTATACAATTCAAGCAAAAGGGACAACCGGAGCCGAAATTTCCGGTGAGTTTCGGGTTGCAGAATTTAAACCTCCGAATTTCAAAGTCGATCTATCGCTCGATAAAGAGTTTGCGAAAGCAGGTGAAACTGTAAACGCTCAAGCTCAAAGCAACTATCTGTTTGGTCCAGCGGTAGAAGGGGGGCAGGTAGAATACTATGCGACCCGACAGAAGGCAGAGTTTTCTCCCAAAGGCTGGGAAGAATTTTCATTCGGACGGAAATGGTTTTATCCAGAAACAGAACCCACGATCCAAAGCGATGTCTTACAGAACAAAACTGCGCTAGACGCCCAAGGAAAAGGACAACAATCGGTCACAGTTGCATCGAATTTACCCTATCCGATGACCTATCGCATTGATGCTCAAGTGACGGATGTCTCAAATCTAGCGGTTGCAAATTCTAAAACCTTTACAGCCTTGCCGAGCGATCGCTTAATTGGTCTTAAAAGTAATTTTGTGGCGGATGCTGGCAAGCCGTTCAATCTCCAAGTGATTGTTACTGATCCGAAAGGAAGTGCGATCGCGGGACAATCCGTGAAACTGGAACTCCAACAGATGATTTATAGCAGCGTAACTCAGGTCATTGAGGGAAGCCAAACGCCGAAAGATCAAGTGGAGTATAAAACTGTCGGTCAAGCAGAACTCCGATCAGAAAATTCAGCGCAAACGGCTACATTAACACCACCAGAATCAGGCTCTTATCGCATTCGAGCAAACTTTACAAACGCGAAAGATGATTTAACCGCAACGGATTCACAAATTTGGGTCACAGGAGAGAATCCAGTCCTTTGGGGTGGACGCTACAGCAATAATCGTCTCGAATTGCAACTGGATAAGAAATCCTATCGACCGGGTGAAACAGCCAATGTCGTGATTCAATCGCCCTACCCCGAAGCAGAATTATATTTTGCGGTTGTGCGTCACAACACAATCTACAAAACGGTCACAAAAGTCCAAGGCGGCGCACCCCAGATTCAATTCAAAGTCACGCCAGATATGATTCCCAATGCTGCGGTTGAGGCAGTTCTGATCCGGCAAGGCAAACCTGTTGAACAAGTTGAGCCAGGTCAGCTCGATAAACTTGTGCGGATTGGATTTACACCGTTTACGACCAATTTGGATGAACAGTATTTGAAAGTGCAAGTGACGCCACAACAAGCGTCTATTCAACCGGGTGCAGAAGAAACGATTCAGCTAGAAGTGAAAAATCCTCAAGGCAATCCGGTGCAAGGGCAATTTACGGTGATGGTTGTCAATGAAGCAGTGTTGCAACTCACCAACTATCGCCTACCCGATTTGGTTAAAACAGTCTATGCAGAACAAGCTATCTCAACTCGCTTTGCAGATAATCGCCCCGATGTTGTTCTAGAACCCTTAGCTTCCCCGATCGATAAAGGTTGGGGCTTCGGAGGTGGGCTTTCCAGTGGAGTGGGTGACACACACATCCGCAGAAACTTCAAACCGTTGGCTTACTACAATGGCTCAGTCTTAACCGATGCGAATGGCAAAGCGATCGTGAAAGTCAAACTCCCCGATGACTTAACCACATGGCGAGTGATGGCAGTCGCGATCGATCAAAAAATGCACTATGGCAATCATGATGCAACCTTTATCACAACGAAACCCCTAATTGCGAATCCTGTGCTGCCCCAATTCGCGCGCGTGGGCGATCGATTAGACGCAGGAGTGGCTATCACAAACAACACTGGACAATCAGGTACGTTAACAATTAACGGAGCAGTGAGCGGATCACTGCAATTAACGGGAGATCGATCTGCGAATTTACAAACTCCAATCGAATCTGGAACAAAAGCTTATCGCTTTCCCATGACTGCAAACAATACTGGCACAGGAAAAGTCCAATTCCTAACTCAGTTGAACAATACATCAGATGCCTTTGAAGTTCCGCTAGAAGTAAAACCACTAGAAATTACTGAGCAAGTCGTAGAAACTGGAACAACAGAACGGCAAGTACAAATTCCAATTCAGATCGATCGCAATGTGGTCAATGGCACAGGCGGATTAGAAATTTCGCTTGCTAGCACGTTGATTCCTGAACTCAAAGCGCCTGCACGTCAAGTTTTTGATCAAGAGCAACTCCCATTTTTAGAATCAGCTGCTAGTCAGTTAGCGATCGCAGCCAATCTCCAAATTCTCTCCCGAACTTACGGACAGACATTTAATGAGTTCAATCCGCCGGAACAAGCAGCCCAAGCCCTAGAACACTTACAAGCGCTCCAACGTCCTGATGGTGGATTTGCTTTCTTTCCTGGCGCAGAACAATCTGATCCGTTTGTTTCACCCTATGTGGCACAAGCGCTCTCAAAAGCCGCAACTGCTAAGCTTCCGGTGAATACAACATTAGTCAGCAAACTAAAAACCTATTTGCAAAAGATCCTCGCAGATCCAGGGCAATATGAGTTTTGCACAGAACAACGTTGCAAAGACCAAATCAGACTACGATCGCTGATTGCACTTGCCGAACTTGGAGATCAACGCAATGATTTCTTAGCTGATTTATATGAACGTCGGAAGCAGTTTGACGATATCGATCGCATTCAATTAACTCGTTACCTCTCTCGCTTCCCAGACTGGCAAAAAGAAGCAGATATGCTGGTCAAACAAATTCAGAAAACCATCTATGAGACAGGACGAACTGCAACCGTAAATCTTCCTCAGAAGTGGCAATGGTTTAGTTCTCCAGTAACAGCCCAAGCAGAAGCCTTGCGGCTGATGATCGATCGCAAGAGTTCAGCAGAAACCCTAGATAAATTACTCTCTGCCTTACTGGCTCTGAGAAAAAATGGTACTTGGGGATGTAGTTACTACAATGCTCAAGCGCTCACCGCTTTAGCAGAATATAGCCAACGCTTACCCAAACCTCCCAACTTTAGCGCGATCGCGCAACTCGACGGAAAACCTCTACTCTCTCAAAAGTTTACAGGATACAAACAACCGAGTGCGAATACAACGATCGCAATGTCAGACCTACCACGAGGGCAGCATAACTTACAAATTCAAAAATCCGGTCAAGGAACACTCCACTATCTAACAGCATATCGTTATCGACTGGAAGGAAATCCCCCTGGACGATTCAATGGATTGCGAATCACAAGATCAATTCATCCTGCAAATAAGACAGAAACCTTAATTCAAATGGGATTACAAACGATCGAAAAGCCTTGGCAGATAAAACCTGGACAAGTGTTGGATATTGAATTAGAAGTCATTACGGATCATCCCATTGATCATCTGGTGATTACAGATCCACTTCCCGCAGGTTTGGAAGCGATTGATACGAGTTTTCAAACCTCAACCCCTTATTTTCAGGCAAAAGCAGATAGTTGGGAGATTGACTACCAAACGATCTACCGCGATCGCATCATGGCTTATGGAAACCATCTTGAAGCGGGAGTTTACACACTGCATTACTTAGTCCGCTCGATAACCCCTGGAACCTTTGTTTATCCAGGAGCAGAAGCCCATTTGCAGTATGCACCAGAAGAATTTGGGCGGTCTGCATCAGCAATGGTTGCAATCCCAACTCAGTAACGTAGAAAGGACACTTTATCAAAAAATCGCATATTTGAGCGCACTTGAACAATTGTCTCTACGTTTATAACGACTTCTGCGTTTATAACGACTAACGTATCTTGCCTGAAAGCCAATCAGCACATCATGGCACAAAGCCAGTAATACGGTCATATTCCAACTTGGGACTATTTTTGGACTGACGATACAACCAGGTTCAAACCCGCATTATCGTTCAGTCCAATCCAGTACTTCAATTCAATTTAAAATGGCTCAATCCCTCTCTTAATTTGAAATTAAGCCATTTCGCTTCAGTGTGAGTTGATTTTCATCGGTCAGCTTCGATATCTTTGTCTAAAGCGTTTGTCCGGTAAAGAAAGATGTCGATCGATTTAATTGTCTTCAGCGTCACGATTGATCCAAGTGCGATCGCGGGAGCTTGTCTTTGGGCGTTGGCGCTGTATTTGGGATTTTCACCTGTCGGGGATTGGGTGATCGAACAGTTAAATCGTTGGTTTAACTATGCCGAACGATCGCTGTATTCGTCGATCGAGGAATTTGAACGAACGAGAGCAGCTAGAGAAGCTCAAAATGCTTTTTATGCATCAATTCTGAGCATTCTTCCTTTTTTGGGAGCAGGCGCGCTGTGTAACTTTGGCGTTGAAGCAGGTTTAGGTAAAAGTTGGGCAATTAGCGTCGGAATTTTAGCGTGTATGGGATGTGGAATTTACGAATTAGGTCGCCGCGATGGTCAAAAATCAGATTAATTCTTGATGAATTTCAATGCCTCGACGCTGCATTGCGCGATCGAACAATTCAGTAGGCAATGCTTGCTCGATCGCCCAAACTCCTGGTTTTTTCAATTCACCAGAGAGCAGCATTTCTGCAACCGTTCCCGTCCCAATTCCTGCCGAAACCGCAGTATCCAAGTGCGTCAAGGTTGAAACACAGCGAGTCGGTTGACCGTTCTTTTCTCCGGTCACTTCCGATCGAATTGCCACCCCAATGCCACTAAAACGATCGCTCACATCGGTCATAAAATGGCTGACATAAGATAAAAACTCGATCACGGCTTTCGTTTGCAAAAGCTTCGGATGCCACCAGCGAGCCACGCTCCAAGTCAGATAGTTATAAAACTGGGGAACCGTGGCGAATTTTGTAACCACTGTTTTCACTGGAAACGTATCGGGAAGCGTAAATGCTTCTGGCATATCAAACCAGTAAACGCCGACTTTGCCGTATTTCGGGAAGTCAATCACTTCTCGATCACTATAAGGCTTCACCGTTTTCCAATCGCCATCGATCCAAGCTTCAAACGGGCGCTGTAATCCAAGAAATGTCGTTCGCATCACCGTGACACCTGCACCCCCAGAACCTGCGACCACATAACTTAAATGAATTTTCTCTGCATGATCAAGCTGTTCAACATCACGCCGCACCATGCTATTAGAAATACCAGGGAAAATACCTGTGTTAATCACAGCCGTCACATCAGCAGATTCAGCATTGGCACGATACGCTAATGCCTTGCGCGTGAAAGAAGGATGATCACTGACATCAATATAGTTAACGCCTTCGTCAATGCAAATTTGCAAAACGCTGGCATCGCGATAATGAAACGGTCCGGCACAATGAACGACTAGATCGGCTTGCGAAACTGCCGCTCTCAGGTCTGAGGGAGCCGTTAAATCGATCGCTTTAAATTGAGCGCGATCGCCCAATTGCTGACAGATTGAGTTGCCTGTAACCAGATTGCGTCCAGCGATCGTAATGTTGGCTGAGGTATGCGCGATTAGGTCTTCGGCAACTTTACTCCCGATGCGCCCACTGCCACCGAGGATCAGAACTTGCTTGGTCATGAGGCTTCATAACATCTCCGCTTTTCATTGTAGGAGAGATGAGGCACGTCACGTCTCTGCTTTTGAGGGTAGAAGAAACGATTTGTTAGCAACCATGCAATGCAGAGTGCTGGATAAGCCATCGATCGCTGAATAGGTCTTTCTTTGGCGCAAAAATTCATCCAAAAGACTTCTTAGAAATGATTTTGCAGAGTTTCATGAAATTTAGAAGATGCAGAGCGTTTGATTGAGTCCACCCCAGCGATCGTAAAGAGTCAGCAATTCATCTGCCATGCGATCGCGATTAAATTTCTCGATCGCAGTTCGCCTTGCATTTCGTCCTAGCTCTTGTCGCATCTGCGGATTCCGAATCAGTTGAATCAAAGCTTGTGCAAGTGCTTGAACATCTCCAGGCGGAACTGCGATCGCATCTTCATAATTGTTGACCAATTCTGCGGCTCCTCCCGCATTTGCGACAATCACTGATTTTCCAAATGCCATCGCTTCTGCAATCACTAAACCGAAAGGCTCTGGTTGAGTACTTGCATGGACAACAATATCTAGGTTTTCATAGATAGAAACTGTATCTGGCTGAAATCCAACAAACTCAACAACCTGTTCTAGCCCTAGCTTTGCAACATTGGTCTGTAGTTCTTCTAGCGAAAACTGTGAGCCTTGGGTGCTGTAGATAGGCGCACCGACAATCTGAAATTGAATCGCCACCCCTCGAATTTCTGACATCACTTGTGCAGCAGCTTTCAGAAAAATGTCATGTCCTTTCCAGCGTGCAAACGTCGCGACTAAACCAATCCGTAAAACCGGCGATCGCTTTCCTTCAATCCGAAAGTATTGATGATCAATCGCTGGATAAATCACTTCAATCGGGATTGGCAGCAGCGCTTGAGCATCATTTTTCACGGCCTGAGAAAGCGCGATCGCTCCAGTTGCAGATCGATTCAACCTCTGGAGAACTTTCGCCATAATTGGGCGCGTGCTATAAAAATCTTGAATATGCCAGATCACTGGGCAATTTAGCTGACCGAGTAATCCAAGTAAAGCATGAGCTTTAACTCCGTTTGAGTGAATCAGATCCGGTTGAATTCTGCGAATGAGTTGCTTTAATCTTTTTAAGTAGCTGAGAATAGCACTTAGCGATCGCATAATTTGTAAGAATGTTTTGGCTTTCTTAGCAAATCGGAATTCTCCTTTGAGATGGCTATCTCCAATCCGACTCATCACAGTAGGCATCGATAGACAAATCACTTGCACACCGAGCGCCTCTGCTGCCTCAATCAAAGCACCCGATGATCCGACAATTAAAGTAATCTCAGCATTCGGTTGCCGCGATCGCAAAGCCGCGATCGAACTCAGTAAAATTCGCTCTGCACCACCAATAAACCCAACTTGATTAAAGAACAGTAGTTTCATCGTGCTCCTAATTGTAAGTAAGCTTGAGTAATGGCTTTCGTGTGAGTTTGCCAAGAGTATCGGCTGGCTTGAGCGAGTCTCAATGACTTCTCTGGTGTTCGTTGCCCGACCAATACCACATCTACCGTTTCTACCCAAGTAGCAATCTCACCGACTGGGCAATAAATGGCTGCTTCTCCCCCCACTTCTCGCAACACAGGTAAATCGCTGACAACTGCGATCGCACCACAAGCTAACGACTCAATCACAGGCAAGCCAAAGCCTTCTGCCTGACTAGTGACGAGAACAGCCGCAGATCGACGATAAAGTGCAGCAATTTCATGAGTTGACAGGTTATGAAACTGAATCAGACAAGAGCGAATCTGTAGACGATCGAGTTGTTCATTCTGCTCTGAAGTCCAGTCTCCGCCGACTTTGACTAATCGCAAATTGGGATGTCGATCGCGCAACTGTGCAAACACATCCAGCAAAACATCAATTCGCTTCCGAGGAATACAGCTTCCCACATGCAAAATGAACGGAAAGTCTGCTAGTTCTGGAAACAGCGATGGTGCTGTCTCAATTGGAGAAAACTCTAGAGAAATGCCATAAGAGGCTTGAATTAGACGATCAGGGTTGACTAACTGATAATGTTCAAGTTGCTGTCGAACCGAAGCCGTCGAATAAAAGACGATCGCTGCTTTTTGCAATCCATCTAAAATTCGCTGAGACATTGCTCGATACCAACCGGGTCGAGGTTCCTGTCCTGGTTCAATCAACGATCGAAATGCATCAATATCATGACAATACACTCCTGTTCGCTCTGCAGGAAGCTCGTGCACTAACTGAGCATAGCTATGATCACACACATGAAAAATATCAAATTGCGATGCTAGCCTTTTCACATAGTTTGGATAATCCCAAAAGCGATTCAGTAAGCGATCGCTATTAAAGGCAACTTTTCGACCTCTTAACTTCGGGAGACGAGCCACTCGATGATGAAAAGGAGGACGGATCGGATCAAGTTGCCATCTGCGATCCATCCGCCAATGGCTCAACAGCATTTGAGCACAGAGATCCATACTGTGCCATTGTTCTTCGGGATAGTCACAGAGTAAAGCAGCACGCATGAATTTAACCTTTTACTCCCAACTTTGCTAAAGTCTCCACACTTGTCTCTGCTGGAATCAGTAAAACATCTTGCAAAGTGGGTGTGATAGTTTGGACGGGAATAAAACAATCTCGCCCGATTTGCTGATAGAAGTGATAGTTCCAAGACGAGAAAAATTCTGCAACATCTAGGAAAGAGTAGCCAAACTGCTGACACCAGTCAGGGTTAAACTCACCATAGATAATCGGGCGATGAGTCGCTAGAAATTTTTGTCCGCCTCTCAGAAACTCAAGTTCGGCTCCCTCAATATCTACCTTGATGAAATCGCAGGCAGTAATATTGTGCGTCCGCGCAAGTGTATCTAAGGTTGTGATTGGGGCTGAACAATTAGATTCAACAACCGTTGCTGTATTGCCTTGACACAGAACAGCATTTCCTGTTGTTGAGAGTTCATCTGTCCCTTTACTCAGGTGAAGTTGAATCCATCCAGTTTCATTGCCCAATGCAGTTTGGAGTGGGAAGACTGTTTCTTCTAGATGATTGAGTTGAATGTTATAGACTAAACGATCGTAGTTTGGGGACACAGGTTCAATTGCCCAAAGCTTACCGCCTAATGTCTTCAGTTTTCGACCTAAGGAAATTGAGTAAAAGCCAACATTCGCACCAACATCTAAAACAACGCTATCTGGCTGCAAAATTGAAGCAAAACGTTTTAGCAGCCCTCCGTCATAATCTCCGGCAAAAAAAGATCTTTGTTCGGTAAAGCTTCTCAAATCGATGCGCATTAAACTTCCATCTCGAAGCTTAACTTCAACTAGACAGTCTTGCTCATTCTGATAGTCCGTCAGCAATGGAATGAGGACTGGAGCCAAACGATATTTTCCTCGAAAGTAAGGTAAAGCTCTAAGCGGTGCCGCAATTGAATTACGAACAATAGACCTAAGCATTTTCAGCATCCTCTCGACTCTCAACAGTATCTACTTTTTGCAGTACAACACAGATCCGGTAAGAAGCTTGACCATAATCATGATGCAGATCAATTCCAGGTAGTTGACGTTGTGCGATCGCAAGTGCGGTTTCATTAATTTCAACTCCTGCAAGCTTCAATCTCGGCATTGCTTGCTGACAGGTTTTGAGAAAAGCGCCAACATTACAGCCTACATCTAAGAGCGATAGACTTTCCGGGCGAATCCAAGTGGTTGCTTGCATCGGTTTGATTAGTAAAGTGAGATCAGCGGATTACTTCTTTCTAAAATCGAGTCGAAAAACTCTAAATGTTGTCGTGCAACGACTGACCAGCTATAGGTCGAATGTGCCCTATCGAGTCCTTTTTTTGAGAAGACATTTCTTTGGTCTGGATCATTCAACAACATCGAGATTGCCTGTACCCAAGCTGTCTGATCCTTTTCTTTAACAACAATCCCAGCATCGCCAATCACATAAGGAATTTCTCCACTATCACTGCCAATTACCGGGATTCCAGTAGCAAATGCTTCAATTAACATTCTGCCAAATTGCTCACGCCAGCTTTTTGTCGTCTGGCTTGGCGCGCAAAGCAGATCCATCGCATTCAGATAGTGCGGAACTTGATCATGTCTCACGGTCGTACAGACACGCACTCGATCGCCATAACGCGCACCCCAAGATCGTAAATCCGCTTCCATTCCTCCCGTGCCAACAAACAGAGCACGCCAAGGCTGCGAAATTTGATCGAGCGATCGCATCATTAGCTCTAGCCCTTTCTCAGGTACAAACCGCCCTAAAAAACCAATCACAGGCACATCTCCTGTGTCCCATTCCAACTGCTGTCGAACCTTCTGCCTTGCGGCAAGATCAGGTGCAAATAGTTCCACATCAACGCCATGCGGAATATGTCGAGTTGGCAGATCATAGTGACGACGCTGCTTTAGTGTATTTGCGACGGTCTGACCTGCATAAATCCAAGCTGTCGCACGTTGCATCGAATAGGTTTCAATCCAATTGAACGGGGGTGGATAAGACTTTGGATTGTTCTGGCAGGTGAAATAGACAAGTGGCGTTTTAGGTTGAGTCCATCGTGCAACCTGCCCTCCTGACACCACATAAGGCTCTTGCCAGCAATGAACTAGATCCCACTTTTGCTGAAGAATTTCTCGGAGGCGATCGTGATACATCATCAAATGGGTTGGCTGTTGCCAACGCATCGAAACTCCCTCTAGCACGCAGCGATCGTCTTGATCTTGCCGAAGTTGTAAAGGTCTTAAATCGCCTTTTAATGCTAAAGGTGAAACGATCGTAATATCCCAGTCTGATCCACTAATGCGCGCCATCTCATTGGCGAGGCGGCGATTGAGCGGAACAATGTAGGAATGTCCAATGGTCAGGAGTTTACGAGAAGAAAACTGCATTCACTTGCAAAATTTAAGGTAAAACTAAGGCTCGTCGATCGCTGGTTTAATCACACTGAACTATCTAATTTTTATGCAATTCTACCCACCGTAGAAACACTCAATCTAAATTCTAATTCTGCAAAATCACAGCAATTTTATGCAAACTCTCAAGGAAATAATCACGATCGTGCCGAAGTTGCCGCCAGAGATCGATGGATTAGGAGACTATGGTTTTCGTCTGGCTCAACAGCTTTTCGCGGATTATGGAGTACGAACTCGCTTTATCGTAGGCGATCCAAATTGGAGCAGTAATACGCTTTCTCACTCTTCAACGGTTTCAGTAAGATCACCGCAAGCCCTATCCGCATTATTACCTCCTCTAGATCAGGTCGTTTTTCTCCACTATGCAGGACATGGGTATGCGAAACGAGGCTGCCCATTTTGGTTAGTTCAAGCGCTCACAGAGTGGTGCAAGATGGGCGGACGCTTGATAACAATGTTTCACGAACTCTATGCCACGCGTCCACTTCTAAGTAGTGCATTACTAACATCACCTCTACAAAAGAAATTAGCGATTCAGTTGATGCAGATCAGCGATCGGGTTTTCACAAATCGCCAATGCTACGCTGAAAAGATTCAAATGCTCAGCCATCATCGAGAGGTTACAACGCTCCCTGTTTTCTCCAATATTGGAGAGATTACCCATCCGAAACCGTTACAAGCGCGATCGCGAGAATTAGTGATCTTCGGCAGTTCCAGTACGCGCCAGCGAATTTATCAGCAGACATCACTGCTCAAGCGAATCTGCCAAAGCCTAGAAATTCAGACAATTCTGGATATTGGAGCGGATATCAAACTCAAATCTGATTTGCCGATTCGTCAACTCGGAATTCAACCCGCAGAACAGATTAGTCAGATTTTGAGTCGTGCGAGCGCAGCAGTAGTAGACTATCCAATGGATTCCTTAGCAAAATCAGGTATCTTCGCGAGTTATTGTTCGCATGGTCTTTTACCGATTGTTATCTCATCTCGCTTGCATAATCAAGACGGGCTTGAAATGAATCGTCATTACTGGCTAGCAAATTGTAAGTTAGATCTCAATCAGGCACAAGCGATCGCAACAGCAGCATATACCTGGTATCAAACTCATTCTCTGAAAGTTCAAGCTCAATCGATCGCTCAATCCTTAGAATTATTTATCAAACTCTAGCAACGGCTAAGTGCTGCCAATGCGATCGCAACTGCACGCCCCCTGAATCCCGGAGCAGAATATTTGGAGTCTGTAAACCTGGCAAAACCTCTATCTGCCAGCATCCAGGTAAATAGTCCAAGATTCTGCCAGACTCCAACCGAGCAACCAGATCAATCAGATAGCGACCTGGCTGAAGAGGAAGGTTTTCTAACTGCATTTGAATTGTGCCAGTATCTCGTGAGAAGTTCCAGAAACGACCAGACACTTCACTATCGAGAGTCATTAGTCGAGTTCCTGCAAGTGAATTGAAGCCGATTCCAAATGCAACTTCCTGAATGGGTTGGTAGGCTTCGTACTCAAGTTGAATCGTCAACGTCTCTCCATACAAAATCTCTCGACCCTGATTGAAGGTTATGGCTAACAGTCGCAGTTTATCTTCGGCACAATACTTTCGCTCTGCTGTGCGAAGATCAATGACTGGATTGGTAGACTGAAACGTAGAGCCTAAGTATTGATCAGCCACGGTGCGAATTGAGCCAGATAGGACAATCTGCCCATCTCTAAGCCAAATGGCTTGATTGCAAAGGTTCTGCATCACAGCAATGTTATGGCTGACAAATAAAACAGTTCTGCCTTCTTCTGCAACTGTATCCATCTTGGTTAAGCACTTCTTTTGAAACTGTGCATCTCCAACTGCTAGCACTTCATCCACAATCAGAATTTCTGGTTCTAAGTGAGCAGCAACAGCAAATGCAAGCCGCACATACATTCCAGAGGAATACCGCTTGACAGGCGTATCTAAAAACTTCTCAATTTCTGCAAACGCAACGATTTCATCAAACTTGCGTTGAATCTCGGCTTTGCTCATGCCTAGAATCGCGCCGTTGAGAAAGATATTTTCACGTCCTGTCAGTTCAGGATGAAATCCAGTTCCAACTTCTAATAAGCTCGCAACTCGTCCCCGCAGGCGGATCTTTCCGGTTGTCGGTCGAGTAATTCGACTCAAGAGTTTCAGTAAAGTAGATTTTCCAGCCCCGTTGCGCCCGATGATGCCGACACGATCTCCTTGTTGAATTTCAAATGACACATCTTGCAGTGCCCAAAATTCCTCGCGATCGCGAGAAGATTGAGACGATCGGGTCAAAGGATTGAACACTGAGCGCGCACGCTTGACGAGTACGTCTCGCAACGCCACATAGTGCTCTCCTTTCTGATGCCGCAGCATATATTTCTTACCGAGATTTTCAACTCGAATTGCTGGGCTAGACATGCATCAAACTCCTTTTCATCAATTCTCAACGTCTAGAAAACTAAATGATATCTGCGAAGGATTCTTCCATCTTGCGGAAATAGCGGATTCCGCTAATCAGCAGCAGCAGCACCAAGGTTAGAGATGTGATAAATCCAGGTAAATGCAGCGTTGCGGTTTCACCCAAAATCGCCCAGCGAAATCCATCTATCACGCCGACCATCGGATTGAGTGAATAGAGCCAGCGCCATTGTTCTGGGACAATATTACTGCTAAATCCCACAGGCGACACATACAACCCAAATTGAACGATAAAAGGAACAATATATCGAAAATCTCGGTACTTCACATTCAATGCTGCTAGCCATAACCCTGCACCAATCGCAGCAGCAAAAGCAATGAGAATAAAAGCCGGAAGGGTCAGAATCCGCCAGTTGGGCACAAAGTTATACCATGCCATTAATCCGAGTAAGACCATTCCGGAAATCAGGAAGTCCACAAAGCTGACAATCACACTGCTCATCGGAACAATCAGCCTAGGAAAATAGACTTTGGAGAGCAGATTTGAATTGGCAGTTAAGCTATTGCTAGAGTCGCTTAGAGCATTGGAGAAGAACTGCCAGGGCAGCATTGCAGAGAACACAAGAATCGGATAGGGCACACCTTGAGCGGGAAGTTTTGCTAATCCACCAAAGATCACTGAGAAAACGATCATGGTTAACAAGGGACGTAACAGCGCCCAAGCAATGCCGATCGCAGTCTGTTTATACCGGACTAAAATATCTCGCCAAGCTAAGAAATACAGGAGTTCACGGTACTTCCACAAATCTCTCCAATATTGTCGATCGATGCGCCCCGCTTCCAGCGTTAACTCTTCTAAGTGCATTTCTGTTGATTCCTGATTTAGAGCAAGTTATATTTTCAGCAGGATTACGGACTGAGATGACTGAATCATTCAATCAGCGAGTTCGTATAAAATCGCCTGTAGAATTACTAGATTATTCAGTTAAATAATCGATTGTAGTGAATCGTATAGCTTAATTCGGTTGAGCGAGTTCCAATCGGCTTTGCTGGAATGCCCCCAACGATCGTAAAAGCTGGAACATTGCGCGTCACAACAGCACCAGCGGCAACAGCACACCCTTCGCCTAACGTTACGCCTGGCAGGATCATAGCGCGTGTCCCAATAAACACATAGTCTTCAATCACAACAGGGCGTACTTGTCCTAAGAATTCAGAGCACTGCAAGTTATGATCTGCGGTCAGAATACAAACTTCAGCAGAAATAGAGACATTTCTACCGATCGTGACTCCACCCCGTGTGTCGATACGACATTTCTGATTAATCACCGAATTATCGCCCATGATAAAACCATTTTTGGCATCAAAGCAGGTTCCTAAGAAAATAAAGCTTCCTTGCCCAATCCGGAATCTCAAAAAATGCCGATAGTAGAACAGCCGCAGATGATGAGAAGGAAGCTTATTAAGAATATGATTTGCAACATACAAAACTGCTTCTACTGCAATGTACTTCAACCCAATCAAGAACTTAAAGGCGGTTTTCTGAAAATCTGGGGCTAAAGCAACCATGATATTGGTAAAAGAAGAACACTTTCGGTTTAATACTGCATGAAAATTTGAACAGTATCTTTTTTTTAGGATTTTAGAGTACGTTATATTTTCAGCAGGATTACGGACTGAGATGACTCATCATTCAATCAAGAAGTGCGTGTAAAATCGCCCGTGAGATTACGGCTTGCACCCTCTATATTGCAGTTCATTCCGTGAAACTACGAGCAATTGCTCAAGCCGAGAGGCTGATCTTTGCTCGATCGCATCACCTGTTCATAAAACTGCATCAATTTTTGCATATGATTTTGCAGCCCAAAGGATTGTTGTGCCATGCGCCGACCATTTTCGCCAAGTTGCTTTGCCAAAGCCCAATCAGTTGCTAGACGTTCTATATGATGAGCTAATCCTGCAATATCGTTTGGCTCAACAAGCAATCCTGTGACTCCATCCAAAACGCCTTCAGGAATGCCTCCAACCCGGCTGGCAATCGTCGCTCTCGCATTGAGCATCGCTTCATAAGCGACAAGTCCAGCAGGCTCGTGCCAAACCGATGGAAAAATTAAAGCTCTCGATCGCTGAATCAGTTGATAACTTGCTTCCATATTGAGCCAGCCATGCAAGGTGACTCGATCTGCTAAACCAAGCTGTTGAATCATCGTTTGCAAGGTTGCAGTTTGATTGCCAACTCCTGCAATATCGAGATGAACTGGCACGTTAACTTGTGCGAGCGCGCGAAGCAACCAAACTACTCCTTTTTCAGGAACTAAGCGCCCTAAAAACGCGAAGTGAGGAATTCCGATTTGAGGTGGCTCTTGAACATGCGCGACTTCTGTTGCACACACGTATAGTGTGTGAATTAAATGAGGTGGATAACCTTCGGCAATCATGTGTTCTGTGACAAACTCGCTATTTGTCAAAACTGGAATTTTTGCTAGAATTCGCTTCTCATTGAACAACGTCTGGAAGTTCTCCGCTAATCGGTGGGGACGGATACTTCCACAGTGATCAATCAGATGCCCCCACAAACACCCCTGCAAACTATAAGCGCGATCGCAGGGAATTCCTTGTCGCTTTAAGTATTTACTTCCGCTTGGACAGTAAGCCTGATGTCCATGCATTGTTCTAATCGTCACAAAGTCTTCGGGAGGCGCAAGGCTCACACTAGCATGAAGATGTAAAAGCTCCACTCCTAGACGTTTTGCTTGTTCGTATAACGATGCTTCTGTCTCTGCTGCGATCGCTGAATTGTGGTCTGATGAACTTGTGTACTTAGAAAAGTAATAGACAGTATGACCAGCGGCTTGTTGTGCCCCTGCAATCCGTTTCAGATAGACCTCGACTCCCCCTTGACCTTCAAGATGATGAATGTAATGTCCAATAATCATCTCAAGCTCTCGAACTGTTCCAAAATTACCTTAGCCTGTTCAGCAGGCAAAATCAGAATGTCTTGATGTCTAGATTCAAGCTGGCTGAAATCTTGCACTTCTAGCTGAAATTTTCCGTGAGTCTGAGGGTGGATTGCGACTGCGATCGCATCTTCATACAGCAGTGCTTGTAAAGAGAGGTTGTGCTCCTTCAAAATTTGATCGGTCAGCGTTGAAAGCTCCATCAAAATCACAGGTCGATCGCGTTTGAGGGTTTCTGAAAGTCCTTGAAGTACAAAAGGTTCAAATCCTTCTACATCAATCTTGATTAGAGCAACTTCAGAAACTTCAAGCTCAGTCAAAACTTGATCACCTTTGCGAATCGGTAGAGCAATCGGAATATTCTGATTCCAAGATGCACCCGCTACGAAAGAACCTGTTCCCGTATTGTGAGAAGCAGGTTCGTAGTATGCTAGCTCGATTTCCTGTGCCCCTAGTCCAAAGGGGTGAATTTGCCAAGTGTGATCGGCGTAATTCTTCCATTTTGCAAGCAGTGATTGAAAAATTTTAGGATGTGGCTCAAAGCTATGAATCGAATCGACTTTGCCCAACATCAAATTAGAAGTAAAGCCGACGTTTGCACCAACATCAATAAAATGAACCGAACGGCGAAATTGAGCAAGGCAAGTTGCTATCGTAGTCAAAATTTGAGCATTTTGGGGTTCATAAGGCTGCGAAAAGAAGACTTGATAATCAATGCCAAATTTGAGATTACCTGAGTAAGGTTTGCCTTGCTCTAGGACAGTAAAATCATAGTCAAAAATTGCATCCTGCGGGACAGCCCAAAAGAGTAGATTACGCCCTCTCTTCACCCAGTAGCGAAAAAGATGGCTCACAGAATGCAAGATGCATTTCTCAACGGTGTTTGGAGTACGAGTAATCGCCAGTTGCATAGGAATTAGATGAGAGAGAGTAACGAAGATTTTTGTAAGCTTTTCAGCTGATCGAGCAGTGCTTCCCAGTCTCCAGTTGGCACAATATAACCATTGATCCCTGGCTGGATATGTTCTTTCATGCCTGTGTCTTCTGTGACAATAGCTGGCACGCCACACGCGATCGCTTCCATTGGAGCATAGGAAAATCCATCTTCATACGAAGGATGAACATACACACTGGCACGCTGCAAATGGGGTAACGGATCACCGGGAGCAATCCGAATCCGACAGTCTCGTTTTTGCCAGGCTTCTAAATAGAGCCGCATACCCCGAGTCGTTGAGCCGCCGATTAAAATCAGTTCCGTATCACACCCTTGAAGGCGAGAAAAGGCTTCGAGCAGCACAGGAATTCCCTTCGCCACGCTCAGCGTTCCCGAATAGACAACCCGAAACTTTCCGTCGTTACAAGGTTGAGCAGGTGGCACAAATCGAGGATGGACAGAGAACTGTCGGATATTTAACTTAGATTCTGGCACGCCTGCTCTGAGAAACGACTCATAACTATAACTAGAGGCAACATGAATAATATCTGCTTCCTCATAAGCCTGCAGAATTTTTTGGCGATGTGCATCATTCAGCCAACTTGCTTCAATACCAAAATCTCGAATTGCTTTGAGATGTTGCCGAGCCACATTGTTGATATGACTGTTATCTGCTTGCAGTGCAAGAACGCGATATCCTAGCTGACGCGCGCGTTTAAAAGAATGAAAAGCTTGTCCAGCACACCCTGTCTCAAATTCATCTGCTGGGCGAAGTGAGGCAGCAACAGCGCGATCGAACCAATCATTAAAGTAATAATTAATCCAACCTGGACTAAACCGAAGCGGAGGACAACGAAACAAGAGTTTGCGGCGATTTGAGATTTCAACGGTTCTTCCAATGGCATCCTCTGCTTTCGGACGCGGAGTATAGTACTCGATCAAGCGATTCTGCGATCGCGCTTCTTCGACAATAAATGAGAAGTGTTGTCCCAGTCCTCCCACATCATAAGGAGCAGAGCAGGCTACCGTTTTTTTCATCGAAGTGTCCTCGGCTTTTATCGCATAGAATACTGAGTCTGAACCGTACTGGATGTCGGAGTTTCAACCGCATCAACAATCTGCTTTGCCATGTGATCCCATGTCTCCCGGTGCAATTGGGGGATAACTTGCGTATGCAGAATTTGCTGGTAGTAATTTTGATGACTTCGCCAATGATACAACTTATCAATTAGATGTGAAACATTGTTCGCATCGGTTAAAAGTAAATCTGTTAATCCTTGGGTATAGCGTTCTGCGACTCCAGCCGTTGCAGTCACAATTGCTGGAATTCCGCAGCATAGCGCTTCATGCACGCCTAATCCATAAGCTTCGTACCGTGTCGGTGCAATCAAGCAATCTGAAGCCCGTAATAGATCCGGTACATCAGAGCGAAAGCCGAGAAACTGAATGCGATCGCTCAATTGCTGATCTCGAACCCGCTGCCTCCAGCGCGGCAGTTCTGCACCTTGCCCAACGACGATCAAATCACTATCCCAAGTTGGGTCTTGGCACAACTGTTGCCAGGCTTGAAACAGAACATCAAAGCCTTTTCGTCGATCGCCTAATGCACCGATAAAAATAACGATCGAACGATTTAAAGGCAAATTGAGCTTTTGACGCAGGAATTTTACTTCTTCAGCACCGGCAGCGTAGAACTTCGATGAATCAGATCCATAGTAAACTGGGCAAATTTTAGCGGGAGTTGCGAGCTTATACCGAATCAAATCAGAGACAGTTCGATGCGAATTTGAAATAATAATGCGGGCATTTTTCAAGCTGCGTTTTTCAGCTTGACAGTAAATTGGATGAGTCAACGCACACTTCAATCGCTGTACAAAGCTAGCTTGGGTGTTCGGCTGATAGGCAGCATGAACATAATGTACCCAGTTCACATCACTCCAACGGCAATTTCCACCATTGACTAAAACGCGCCCACCTTGGGCTGTGATGCGCTTTGCCCAGAATTGCCCAGCCGCATTGAGAAGAAACTCGCCTAAAAAGTAAGACTTTGCAATTTTAGGAACCCGATGCCAGAAAACGTTTGGATAGTTTTGTAACTGGGAGTCAACTCGATGCGCGACAAGATGAACTTCAACCGATTGACGAGCTAAGTAATCTGCCAGAGCATAGTTGGCGCGATCCATTCCGCCTGTTTTTACAAAGTCGGCGGCAACGAGCAGAAAAGATTTCATGGTTGTCTCCGGAAAAAGATTACTTGCCATGTTTGATGTGCGTTGCTGCTGATACACAGAGGGCTGAATTGATGAGCCAAAAATCCATTCCGGTCTGGCTCATAAACGGAACATAGTTAAACGTAATAGCGATCGCGCCAATGTTGTGAGCAAGAATAATCGCGCCCCAAAGCTGTAGAGATGACCTGCGATCGCTAATAATTCGCCAGACTGCGACGCACGCTGCAATCAGCGCACCTGAATAAGCAATGACTAAAGGGATGCCGCCATCGAGTACCCAGCCTGTCCACTGAATTTCTGCCCAGATCGGCTGAGTCAATGGATTCAATTGATTCCCAAAATAGTTATTCATCATCCCCCATCGCGCTAAGCCTGCGCCCAGCGGGTATTGTGGGATGATCTTAGTGATTGTTTCTTCTAGAAAAATACCTCGGTTCTGATACAGTACTGCATCAGGTGGCTCAGTAATCAGGGACAAAAATCGTTCACTGGTGACTGATCCTCCTACACTCATTGCCCAAGTTGTGGTTGCGATCGCAATGAGAATGCCAGCGCCGATCATCGCTGTCAGGTGCCAGAGTCGCTTCAGTTGCAATAGAATTAATGCGGTCACAGCTAAGCAGACAAGCGCGAGAATGAAGATTGAACGAATTTGCGAAAGATAGATACAAAATAGACCGATCGGCACACTGATTACGCCCAGCAGCCGAAAAATCAGATGCCCTTGCTGCAAAGCAATACCTGTACCCAGGAGTAAAGCGTAAAATCCAGAGGTTGCTGCACCTCCAGGCAAATCCGTTAGCCCGGTTGGGCGATAGAGTGTCAATCCATTGGCGATTACGATTTTTAAGTGTTCACCTCCGAACGCGCCTTCTTCAATATTTGAAGAAATGGCAAATTGAAAGATCTCGGGATAGTAAACTTGTAGCACTCCGACGATCGAGCTTAGAACATGAAATCCCCAGAGTAGATAGACCAGCCAAAGAAAATCACGCTCTTTGAGATCGAGCCGACTCACCCAGAACAAAGGTGCAAGAATCGCTAAGTACATCAGGCATTGAGCAGCTCCGGCTGGAATACTACTCAAGTAAGGATGCCAAAAGAACTGCAACATCATGATGCACATCACAGCGATCGCCCAAGGTTTAGCCGGATGCTTTAATCCAGTCTTCGGAATTCTCCATAAAAAAGCTAAGCTTAAGCCAAATACGGCAATCCGAACCAGTGTTCTGAACTCTGCAATAGCCGGAATCAGAAGTGAGACTTGGAAGATGAATTGGCTCACAATAAAAGCGTGTAACCAAGAAAACTTCGGGATCTGAAATCGGACTGAAGAAGATGCGACTGGAGAGTACGTAAGTCGCGAATATTCTTCCTGATGTTTCACAGCTTTACTATTCATAAGCTTAGGAACTTCCTAACATATTGAGCATTCTGCAGGGACTAAGCTGTTAGAACAGCAATAAGTCATCATGTCAGATCCGAATCGGTATGTGATGTTTGTCGGTTCAACTTGAGCAATTAGACTGTCTCAACTAAATCCGAGTTGTAGTTACGGCGGACGTATTCGTGATACTTATGCGCTAAATGCGTACCAGGCTTGAGGCAATTTGCAACGATACCTAAGACTGGGCTACCCGACATTTGCAAGCCTCGCAGCGATTCGATTAAAGCCGTTCGACCTGTATTGCCAAGCCCAACAACCAGAACACTTCCATCTACTTGACCGGATAAGATCAAGCTATCTGAGAAGCCTAGCACCGGAGGTGCATCGTAGATAATCAAATCAAATTCCTCTTTGAGGTCTTCCATGAGCGTCTTCATCTTGCTCGACGACAAGAGACGACTTGCATCCATCTGAGCCTTGCCAGCCGTTAAAACAAATAGATTCTGCTCCATTGCAGACTGTTGGATCAACGTATCTAACGGAGCATCTGAGGTAAGATACTGGCTTAAGCCTTGTTCATTCGGAACTCTTGCATAGACATGCACTTTCGATCGATACAGATCCGCATCCACGAGCAAAACCCGCTGACCCATCGTTGCAGCCGCAAGTGCCATATTCATTGCAACGGTTGATTTACCATCACTTGCTAGCGCTGAAGCAACGACGATCGAATGCAATGGATTTTGCAGATTCGTCATTGAAAGGCTGAGATTCAAGCTCCGAAATGCCTCGCGGAAGATAGCGGCATCTTCGCTTAAGTCGATCGAGAACGTTTGAGCAGGTTTACCCGCATTTTCAGCCAAAGCTCCACTCGGTAGATTCCGTAACGAAGACATTGCGGGCAAGCTTGGTTCATGCAGGTTCTTGTAGAACGGAATGACGCTTAGCAATGGAATCTTTGTATCCTGTTTGAGGTCTTCCGCAGAATAGAGAACATCATCGAGTTTATCGACGAGGAGTGCTGCTAAAACACTGAGAAACAGGCTGCCGAGAGCGCCTAATGCCGCACTTTGAGGAATGCTTGGGAAAATCGGTGCTGGACGTTGGGAAGGGGCAGAAATAATCTGCCAGGGCTGTGTATTTTGTGCCGCTTCGATTTGCAATGTTTCACGACTGGCAAGGAAGCGATCCAAGCTATCATTCGCAACCTTGAGTTCTCGCTGTAGATCGACATCTTGACGAATCAGCGACGGAATTGCCTTTAAATTCACTTGCAACTGCCGAGCCGTTGCTACGAGGGAGCGATCTCTCGCCTCTAGCGCATTGATCTCATTGCTCACTGTAATCAGCTGGCGGTTGAGTTCAATTAACGTTCCACTCAGGTTGCCTTGAGCTTGTTTCACGCCAGTTGTACTCAAAGTTTGTCTTGCTTCTCGTTCCATTTGAGCAAGAATTCCCTGGCGCTTCTTGATCAACGCTTGCACAGGAGGAGCATCTGGAGTGAGGCGCTCTGCGTTCATTGACAGCTGAGTTTCAACTTGCTGGAGTTGCGATCGTAGTTCTTGAAACGCTTTCGATTCACTGAGTGCAGAAGCCGCGATCGCAACTTCAGGAGTATTGCCGACCTGCTTTCGCAACGTTGCGTAAAGTGCTTTGGACTCAGCCAGCTTTGCTTGAGTTTGCTTTTGATTCGTTTCAATCTCACTACTGAGAGTAATCAAGTATTTTGCGCGATCTTCTGGATTCACAATCTGGTTTGATTCTCGAAACCCTTGGAGTTGACTTTGAATCTGATTGACTCGGGTGTAAAGTCCAGGAAGCTGTTTTTCGACAAACTTAATTCCTTGTTGAAGATTGCGACTTCTTAATTGCTCCCCATAATCCAAATAGTTCTGCGACAGCTTCTCAACCACAGATAGCCCTTGATTCGGATCGTGATCGAGATAGCTGACTTCAAGAATTTCGGTATCTTTGAGGCGAGTCACAGAGAGTGATGTGAGAAACTGATCAAACTTAAGATTCGGATATTCTTTTTGCAGTTCTTTGAAAGCAGGCTGTAACACCTGAGAACTTTTGAGTACTTGAGTTAGAGTCGTAAAATTCGTACTAGAAGTAAGTTCACTCAGCCCCATACTGGCTTGCTGTCCCAGCATTTTGCCTTTATCTGCCTCAATCAATAGCCGGAATGTACTCATATAGACAGGCTTGCGCGAGACTGACCATGCCATAGTTGCACCCAATAGAATCAGAGCAACGACTGCGACAAAGAGCTTTCTTCGCTGGACAATATCCCAGATCTTCTTGAGATCAACTTCGGAACGGCTCTCCGTGTTTTTTAGGCTAAAAAGGTGCAGCGGAGTTGCGTGCTCTCGCTCAGATTGATACAGCTTAGATAAAGGATTAGTACTCATGAACTCAAGTGGGTATTCCGTGATGCTACTTGCGTATTTTCTGCTGGCAGTGCAGAACACCATCAGGTTGCGCCCAGTATTTCACGCCATTTTGATTCCAGAGTCCGTAATGGTACTGAATCTCACGTTTTGAGCAGTACTGATAATCTAGGGATATTACAGGGTGGAAATTCCCTAGAATCGTTTACCTTAACGTTTGCCTGTACCTTCTTCTAATTGTCACATTTGCCATTAACTTCAATATGAATAGGGCTTTAACTCGCTTGTGTCTAGGCTTGTCAATGGCAATGATTCAGCCGATCGTTGTGTTGGCTCAGACTCCAATGCCACCCTCTAGAACGCTGCCGCTCCTGCAAGCAGGCGTAACCCCCAAATCTGAGATTACGTCAGCGATCGGAAGTAGCTACAAGTTAGGCGCAGGAGATTTAGTGCGGCTCGATCTGTTTGATGTTCCTGAACTCACGCTGGAACCACGCTACACAATTCTACTAGACGGTATGTTGAATCTACCGTGGGTAGGCAGTGTATCAGTTCAGGGATTGACGCTGAATCAAGCTTCAGAGCGCTTAAAAGAGCGGTATCAAAAATTTATCAAGAATCCTGTCGTTACAGTGAGTTTGGTTGCGCCCCGCCCTTTGAAAGTCGGCATTATTGGTGCAGTGAATCGTCCGGGATCTTACATCGTCAACACGATTGGGAGTGAAGTGAACCAGGCAAGTTTGAGCCAGCGAAGCTCGGCTGAGAGTGGGAGCCAGTGGCCGACCGTTTCTAAAGCGATTCAAACTGCGGGTGGGATTGCTCAACTGGCAAATGTCAAAGAGATTGAAGTGCGCCGTCCCACAGCAGATGGTACGCCGGAAACAATCAAGGTGAATTTGTGGAAGTATCTGAGAGAAGGTGAGCTAGCACAAGATATCCCACTCCAAGATGGCGATACAGTGTATGTGCCCATCGCAGAGAAGATTGATCCAACTGAGGCAACAAACATTGCAATGAGCAATTTTTCGCCTGAGCAAATTCAGGTGAATGTGGTTGGTGAGGTTGTTCGACCAGGGGGTGTTGCTGTACGTCCGAATTCGACGTTGATGCAAGCAATTCTCGCAGCAGGCGGTGTTGCACCGGGGCGAGGTAAAAAGACGAAGATTGAATTAGTGCGTTTGATGCCGGATGGATCAGTGAATCGGCGAGAATTTAAGTTTGATGTTGCGATCGGATTAGATGAGAATTCAAATCCAGCAATTCATCAAAACGATGTGATCATTGTGAATCGTAGCAGTACAGCAAAAATTTCTGATCTGTTAGGAGCAGTTGTTAGCCCAGTCACAGGAGCTTTTGGATTGCTACGACTCTTGCTAGGTAATTAGTCTAGTCGTTCGCCACAATAATATCTGCTCATGAACTTCAGGATTGCTCTCGAATCCTGAAGTTCGCTGGTGTTTCGGTTTTGCTCAACAGATACAACCCAGATTTTCGCGATTGCAATATAGTCGATGATTTGATGGTGCATCCACAATAAATTCAAATTGATCATTACACCAAGAAATTATCTAGAAACGTTCTCTTTTCTTCTACAAGCTAAACGAATCCCCGCACATCTACGTAGCTCTCTAGTAAAAGAAACTCTGTAAAATTCAAGTACTAAAATTGATTCGATTTAGTAAGTTTGCAACTATTTCTATCAACCCAGCCTTGGCGACTCATCCTGATCATTGCGGTTGCCCCTTAAGAGTTAGTCGAATGATTGTTCTGGGAGAATTCTACCTGTCAATTTGCTCAGATTTCTTATTGATCTTGTCACACCTGTATTGTAATCATGTCGTACATTCAAATCTCAAATCACATTGAAGCCCCCAGTGTTAGTAGATCTGTACGGAATCCGCATACCCCGCTGCGAATTTGTCATCTATCAAAGTACTATCCACCTCAACCCGGTGGGATTGAAACGCATGTGCGTGCTATCGCCACTTCGCAAGCTGCACTAGGGGCGAAGGTTGATGTTTTGTGCGTGAACACTTGCGATCGCGAAGGTCGAGAAGCTCAGCAAACTTACACGATTGAAGAACTCGACGGTAATGTACGCGTGATTCGACTAGGACGACTGTTGAATGTTGCACGCGTTGATGTTTTTACAACTTTCTCTCAATATTTTGATAGACGCAGGGCTGCCTATGATATTGCTCATCTACATACGCCGAATCCCGCAATGGGAATGCATTGGGCATTAGCAAATTCAACGATTCCGCTGGTTGTGACGCACCATAGCGATATTGTGAAACAGCGCGTACTCAAGCATGTTGTCAATCCGATGCTCAAGCATATTTACCATCGGGCGGCGCGAGTTTTGATTGGTAGCCCAAATTATCTAGCAGGATCAGATTTTCTACGTCCCTATCGCGATCGCGTTGAAGTTCTTCCCTTTGGGATTGATTTATCCATTTATCGCCAGCCGACTCCAGCCGCGATCGCTTACGAGAGACGATTAAGGGCAATACATTCAGGTCCAATTTGGCTATGTGTGGGGCGCTTAGTTTATTACAAAGCCTTGCATGTCGCAATTGCCGCTTTACGCGACGTTCCTGGCACCTTAATGATTGTTGGAAAAGGCGAGTTAGCAGACGCCTTGCAGCGTCAGGCAATGGATATTGGCGTGGGCGATCGCGTGGTATTTAAGCAGCAGCTTACTCAAGATGAACTGGTTGGAGCGTATCGGGCATCGACTGCTTTATGGTTTCCGTCGAATGCGCGTAGTGAGGCATTTGGGTTAGTGCAAGTAGAAGCAATGGCAAGTGGGTGTCCGGTGATTAATACTGCAATTCCAAAGAGTGGAGTCACTTGGGTGAGCCGAGGTGGAATTGAAGGATTAACGGTTCCGATGAATGATGCAGAGGCATTAGCAGAAGCTGCTAATCGGTTGTTAAGAGAGCCTCAGTTACGGGGAAAATTGTCGATCGCAAGTCGCACGCGATCGCTGCAATTTGATCAAGATCTGATGGCACAAGAGAGCTTGAGAATTTATGAGCGAGCGATCAATCGCAAGGAAACAGCATTCGTATAAGTTGCAATTTCAGACAGATAGCTTAGCTCAAAGAAGGCTATATTATTTTGATTTTCAGAGGTGCATCCTTCGCAGAAATAGCGTTACATATAAAATTGTTGGATGAGGGGAACCATGTCTAGTCTTGCTGAACAGTTACTTTCTCAACAGCCAAATTGGGATCAAAATCAGGACTTTCTGTATCAGATTGATGCAGATCGAGCAGGTCACTCTTCGATTGATCAGATCGAACAGGACATTGCCCAAATTTGGAAACAGGCACTATCAGTCGAGCAGATTCAGATTCACGACAATTTCTTCGATTTGGGTGGAACCTCAATGCTGGCAATCGATGTACTCGAAGAACTCGAAGAACTGTTTGACCGAGACTTGAGCCTTGCCAGTATTTTTGAAGCCCCCACAATTCAGCAACTTGCACAGAAGATCAAAGCATGTAGCCCTTCTGCGTGGTATTCCCTTGCTCCGCTGCAAACCAAGGGTTCTAAGCCCATTTTGTTTGGTATCCATGTGCTGGAATATCGCAGTCTGTGTCAGCATTTAGGATCTGATCAGCCTGTCTACGGACTGCGCTACGGGATTGCTCAAGAGTCGATCGAGCATGTTCCAGATTTACCCCGTCAGATCGAAGCCTTAGCAGGTCATTACATCCAAGAAATGCGATCGCTACAGCCTCAAGGACCTTACTTTTTGATGGGCTTTTCTTTGGGCGGCAGAATTGCGCTGGAGATGGCGCAACAGCTAATCGCGTCTGGGCAGTCAGTCGGTTCGCTGATTGTTTTTGATACTTTTCTCAGCAAGCGCTTGAGATGGAATTCGTTCAAGCAGACGATCACTAGGCTTTCGGAGCTTGAACTGAGTGAAATCATCCGCAGAACTCGCGCAGCATTGTTTCCTCATGTCCAGCCTTCTCCTGAAGGAGCTTATAAAGCGTATCAAGCATATCCACTTGGAGAATCTCATTTTTTCGAGCCGTATTTGCCAAAACCTTATCCGGGTAAAGTCTTACTCTTCCAGGCTCAAGAGCGCGAGAGTGGGGTTTTGCGTTCGCGAGAAACACCGGAAATACTTTGGAAAAGTATTGCTTTAGGAGGGTTAGAGGTTCATGAAATGCCTGGGGATCATGGGGCAATGCTGGCGGAGCCATATGTGCAACAATTGGCTCAGATTTTGAAGCAGAGCTTAAATCATCATTAGCCAAGACTCAAGCTGTCATGCCCTAAACAAAGTACAAGGTTGCACTTTGCTTTCCTGGCAGACTAGTAACCGAATTCTCACTTGATCATTCGTAAGCCTGGGACAGTTTGGGCTGCTCGATAGAACCATTGATCATGCAGCCTGAAGCCCGCGATCGCTGAACAAAAGCTGGCGTGACGCGGGCAATTAAACTATGCGATCCAAAGCGGCAATTACATCAACTGTTTGCAATTCTCGATACTCAGATCAAAGATCATGACAGCAAGAGAGCGACTACCGCGACATTGCGAGCGGTCGAGCTTTGATTTTCTTCTCACGCGCCCAACTCGATAAAGACCAGAGATACAAAAACGCAACCCCCGCAACAGCAGCACCCAATGCCCATTTCGTGCCCTTCTTGACCAGATTCTGCGTCTGTTGGGCGACGGTTGCTTTGAGTTGAGCTTCTACCTGCTGAGCTTGCGCTTCCACGCCTTCTAGCTGCTGCTTGCGAAACTGAGGAACATTAAAGTTCTCTACGGAGCCAATCGTCGATCGCTGAACTAACGCTTTGACTTGTTCATCTGACAACTTGCCTAATTGTTCTTGAGCCGCTTTGGTTCGATCGCGCTGTTGTGCGAGTTGATTCACCAGCTTGGCGTTGTTTTGATTGTAAATTCGCCAGCCTGAGCTAACTGTGAGCGGAACTAGAAGCAAGTAAGCGATCGCATAAATTAAAAGCGCCCACGACAAGGGCTTCAGCGCAAACCGCTCGACCTTGTGGCGACTCGTTTCCTCACCCAGAAAGATCAATCCGAACCCAACTAGCGGAAAGCCAACTCGCTCGACCAAATTTCCAACCGTATTGAACTCCCAATCCGAGTTAAACACTTGAAACGGATATAACAAATCGACGAGATCGAACACACATAAGACTAAAATTCCATAGCCTACGATTCGCAAACCTGCGATCGCCTTTCCGGCAGAAGACGACTCAAACTGCATAATCACTCTACTTTGCTAACGTTTTGGAAATCTTGGCAACCACCAAGCATAAATCTCTTGCCAAACTGCGACTAATTGCTGATGAACGGCATCCACCGACTGATTCGCAATGGGTGCTGAAATTGTAACCCACAAACATCGGGAATCACGCAAATCTTCTGTGCCTAAAATTACCGGGATAGCTCGATCGAGCTTCAGATCGTACGTGTTGCGATTCGCGAAAAATTGCGCGTGCGTCACGGTACTCGAACCGCGAGGATTGATACAAGAACTGAGATAAGCAGTCTGTTCATGCTCAAATCGATCGTAAAAACCAGTCTGTCCTTGCTGCTGCTGAGATTTCACAACAGCTTTTTGAGAATCAATCCCATAGGCAGATCGATAGCTCGCCATATCTCCATCTGATTCTGGCAGGTAGTGAATTTTTACTTTGAATGCCTGATTGTCTTGTTGATAAGTATATTCATAGCCTTTGATGTCTCCCCAATCTCTAAGCAAGCTTTTCGTTTCAATCGCCTGTCCTGCAACAAATTGAGCTTGATCGAGTTGTACTTGATTGGGAAACTCAAACACTGAATCTTGACCAAGATTCGGATCAATCACAATTCTGCCAGCAACTAGAACAATGCTGAAGAGAGTTAGCCTGAATGGCACAAGAGAGAAAATCATAGAAGATTAGCGAGATGAATGCTCTAGAGACTTCTCTGAGTGAGAAATTTCTGGCTTTGGCTGCTCGATTAGAGACTGACAGTAACCACTAAAGATGAACATCGAAATCATCGAAAAGAACTGCGCACCTTGACTGCCATGCCAGTAATCAAATCCTGCTGTATTGTGACTTGCAACTAAATGTGCTAACAGCATGATTCGGAACCCATTCACAATGAATGCAGAAAGAATCGCGATCGCCAGAACCCAAAACTTTTCTCTGTGACGAGTGGGATAAACCATTAAAAAAAAGAATGCCACTTTCAACGAAACCAGAATTGCTTCTAAGCCTGAACACCCTGGATAGACATTCACCGTTCCCGTTGGCAACGAGAGTAAGGTTCCCTGGCGCTCGACTAGAAATCCGCAATACCACATCAGCGTAAAAGAATACTTTGCCGTGAGCAGGCTAGAGTTGATGAGGCGATCAACCAGAGTCAACGCTTGCTCTAACGGCAACGCGATCATTGCAACCATCCAAAACTCGCGTTGATAGTGCTTGAATTGCTGAAATCCTACTGCGATCGCAGCCATTGCAATCCCAATCAGCAGCGAATTCAAGCCAAGAATACTACCACTCGCGCTGGTCAGATTCCATCCGCGCACAAGTAAAAGTGCGATTAAGAACCACCCGAACAGCTGCGCCCCCCTTTCCCGTCTCAAAACAATGAGATCGCGGCGTTGCCAAAGCCGATAGAACACCGCAGACCAGCCGATCAGTTCGATCGAAACATAGTTCAAATTGCCCGTAAATCGCCAATACATCAGCAGATGGAGGCTGATTAATGCGATCGCGACTCCAGCAAACTCAGCCTTCACATCGCTGAGCATCTGAATGAGTTTCAACCGATAGCGCAGGAAATACATGAGCAGGATTAAAGAGGTAGAGGCAAACTGCTAGGATTTGCGAATGGCAGTTGCCAAGCAAAGATCCGAGAGCATTGAATTCACGATCACTCAGGTTTAACCACCAGTCGCCAAGGTCGCTCGAACTCGACGCAGGATATCGCCAAGGGTTTGAAACTCAGGATTCTGCGATAGAGCCAAAAGCGCAGTGCCACTCGTTTCATTCACCACTTTGTTGTAAGACTGAATTGCTGTTCTCAGCGCATTCATATTGAATCCTGTACAAGCTAAAGCACTCGCCTCGCCGCAGCCTCCAAATACGGCTTCACTTGCGATCAGCATTTCCGCCAACCCCTGAGACAGTTGCAAAATCTCAGCCGACGTTAAACTCGTATTCCCAAGTGACAGTACCATACTTTTCGCAGCTTGCAACGTCAATGGAGACGCATTCGCAATATCCAGTGCAGCAAGCACACCTGCTAGTACCGCTGCTACTTTAGAATTTGGAGCAAGAATCGTTTCAGTCATCTGCTTCCCTGTAGCATCTTTCAGAGCAGGAGAGGTCGATGTAAATCGCAACTCAACCTGACCCTCTGACTTTGATAGAATCTCAACTCGAAGATCGCGCGCCACACCTTGACGATCGTTGCCAAAGATTCTAAAGCGACCATTCTGATTGCCCAAGGTATCCACATAGCGAGTAAACCGAGTTGCAATCTGGCTCGGTATACTGCTTTCACCCTCTAGGTTGAAGCGCACAAATCCCGGAGCATCTTGCTCAACTCCTGGCTCATTCGGCGGAACTGCGGACTGAGAAATCACGGTTCTGAGTTCTCCGATCGTTTCGTTATACCGATACAAGCGACCTGTTGAAACCAGAATATTCGCGATCGTTTGTTGAGTTGGATTACCCGATCTGAGCGCCTGCAAGATGCTAATGATCTCGCGAGTAGATTGAGGTGAAAGGTTCGGAGGCACAATCCCAGACCCAGGCGTCAGCCCATTCGATCCAGGGGGAGTGTGAGATAGGCTCGGTGATGCGATCGCGAAAGTAAAAACTGCTCCCAGTGCCAGCGTGCGCTTCCAAGAAACTAAGGTTTGATGCATAAGAATTCACTAAAATTTAGTACCGATAGCCTGCGTAGTTGAAACCGTAACCAATCCCGAAGGAGAACAAGGTATTGTTATCGTTGCGCCCCAAAACATTGCCGACAACAAAGGTCAAGAACAGCGGAGTTGTCTTCAGGGGCACATAGGAAACACCCAAATTGAGATCTTGTCCTGTCCAACTTGCGATCGCGGATGCCTTTGGCACAACCCGCAGTCCAGCACTTGCAAAGACTCCCACTCCTCCTCGGCGATTTTCAATGTTCTCAAAGCTGCGGAATCGTCCACCGCCGACACCCAAGGTTAATGTCAAAGGTAAAGAGTTGACTTGATCGGTAGGACGCAAATCGAAGATTTTACTTGCAACACCATAAAAGGTCGAGACGGTATCCCGATTCGCTTCACCCCAAACGATGCCTTCATCTAAACCGATTGCGATCGCGGCTTTTCCAGGGAGCGCACGATGGAGTTTTAGCCCGATATCGCCATTTCGTCCGAAGCGTCGCAAACTGCCAATGTTCGCATTAACTTCTAAACCGAGGGCACGCTCAGAGTCGCCTAATCCAAATCCAGCGCTCAGCGCGCCATCCGATTCGTTGATTCTCGGTCTGCGGTTAGAAAATGCGAGTCCAATGAATGCATCCCCAAAGTTTGCGCCAAAAGCACTGGGAACACCAACAGTTGAACCGGGAGAATAGGCAGGAATCCGCAGTTCGGTCAAGGGTTCAATCGTTAAGCGCTGACGTAAGCTCTCTGTATTTTCGCTGGCTTGAGCGATCGAGCTTTCTGAAGTTGAAGACTCTGCAAGTAATTGGCGAGCGCTAGCCTGAGATTGAGTTTTGAGAAAATTTTCTTTAGTGACACCTGCTAAGCGCGTCGTTTCGGGCTTAGAGATCGGCATTGCGGGTTTAGAGATCGGTTTTTCAGGCTTAGAAATTGGCGTTTCGCGCTTAGAAAACTCAATTTCACTTGCTTCAGCCGTAGGAGTAGATTTAAGCCAAGACGCATCCTTAGGATGTTCTAAATCGGGCTTTTCAGCTTGGCGATCGTCCGATTTGAGATTGTCCGATTTGACAATGACTTTTGCTTTGAGGTCGAGAGTAGCTTTGCTATCTGAGGTAGCTTTTGCCGCGAAGCTCATCCCCCCAAATCCAGCAAGGATGAAACCGAATGCGAAACATCGAATCCAGAGGATTGATATCGGAGGGCATGGACTTGAGTAGGAGATTTTCATAAACTGGGGCTTTCGTCTTTATCTGACTGAGAAAGAATCAAGGAGATCCGCACCGACAGTCTATAGAGAGTCTCTCTACGTATACTCCGTAAATTTGTGTATCTTTTTTGTAAAAATCTGCAAAAGGTGGGTGCTCTTACTGAAAGGGTTGATTCAGTGAGTTCATCTAGCTTTCTGGAATTGAGGTCATGATTTTGTAGTTAAATTTACAAGCTTTTAGATAGACTGCTCTCATTTCAGGTTGCATCTTCAGACTTCGCTACTTTGCTCTATCTACGCTTGTCATCCCATCGATTTCTGGGTTGGCAATGATGAAAACACAAATTCATTCTTTTTTATCGATCGCGCTACTCATCGGGACTTTAGTTGTTGCGCCTCTCCCCGTCTCGATGCCTGTCTATGCTCAGACAGATACGATCGCGCAAGCAATTTCAACTTACAAAAAAAGCAATCAGCGCTGGATTGAAGTCGATCTTGCACGGCAACGTGTATATGCCTGGGAAGGAAAAAAACAAGTTTATGCCGTGATTGTTTCGACCGGGAAACCAAGTACTCCAACTGTGAAAGGCGTGTTTAAAATTCAATCTCAGCATCGGTTTGCACGAATGCAGGGAGAGGATTATGACACTCCAGATGTCCCGTATACGATGTACTATTATCGCGGTTATGCGATTCATGGCGCTTACTGGCATCACAACTTTGGAACCCCTGTCAGTCATGGCTGTGTGAATGTTGCAGTCGATCACGCGAGATGGTTATTTTACTGGGCAGAGGTTGGAACCCCTGTCATTGTTCATTAATTCATTGACGAGTCTAGAATCACTCTTGCTTCGTATGTCTTAAGCCAGAACACTTTCACAGCAAGAGTGATTTTCTATGTCTTAGGAGAGGTTTTCTTAATCTTTTATTAACCCTTTTTTAACTTCTTGTACAATCTCTGCATCGGATGGGTTTGCATCTCTGAACACAAGGCACCGTAGCTGAAGACTAGCAACTGTCTTCCTACATGACATGAGTGTATTCAGCATTTAATCCGGGTGTATTGCGTCAGAAATATTAAACTGTGAGGAAGACAGGCATGACAAGATTGAGAACGCCAAGTTGGGCGAACAAATTGTTCTATCTTCTAGTCCTGACCGATCTGGGGTTCATCCTGCTACACTTTTTGGTCTTTATTTATAGCTCGCGGCAATGGAGTCCGACTTCTGATGTGCATTTCTATTCTGTTGAGCGCGATCGCGGAATGCCAGAATTTTTCCAATATACAAAGGAATTTTGGTGTGTGCTGATACTCGGCTTTATCGCATTGAGAAAGCGGGTACTAACCTATCTAAGCTGGATGTTTCTATTTTTGTATCTATTACTCGATGATTCACTCAGCATTCATGAAAATCTAGGGCTATATGTCGGGAATCAGCTAGGATTTACCACCCTGTTTGGTCTACGGAGTGCAGATTATGGAGAGATCCTAGTATCCGGCGTGATCGGGCTATGCTTGCTAGCAGGCATAGGGTTTGCGTATCGGATGGGAGATCAGGTGTTTAGAAAAAGCTCGAAAGTCTTAATTAAAAGTCTCTTGGCGCTGGTCGTATTCGGAATTGTGACAGATACTATCCATATCGTCACCCCGGATCAGTTCAATAAGATGATTGGACTACTAGAGGACGGAGGTGAGATGCTCGTTATGAGTGCAATGACCGCTTTTATTTTTATGCTGCCCGAACAAGTACAGCAGCACAATCTCAATCTCACCTCAGTCGCTACACTGCCTCCGCGAGTCGTCGAGCTTGAATCTCAAGATAGATCAGTAAAGCGTTGATATCAGCAGGATTGACTCCGCCAATTCTGCTCGCTTGCCCGATTGTTAAAGGACGCACTTTCGAGAGCTTTTCTCTTGCCTCTTTTGAAAGCGTATCGATCTCATGATAGTTCAAGGTTTCCGGCAACTTGCGATTCTCTTGCTTACTCACTTGATCGATCTGATGCTGTTGGCGCTGAATGTAGCCGGAGTATTTGATATCAATCTCGGCTCCTTCTTTCTCAAAACGATTTAGCTCAAGATTGCCTAAGCCGTACTGCTCTAAATCCGCATAGTGAAATCCAGACCGACGCAGCAGTTCAGCTAAGGTAATTGATCCTTTGATGGCTTGCTGCGTGCCTTGGGCGATCGCTTTACCAACTTCATCGAGTTCCTTAATTCGAGTTTCATGCAGTCGTTCTTTCTCGGCTGCAATGTTTTCTTGCTTTTGCGTGAACAATGCCCAACGTCGATCGTCAATCAATCCGATCTCACGTCCTAAAGGCGTTAAGCGCTGATCAGCATTGTCTGAGCGCAGAATTAAGCGATACTCCGATCGAGAAGTCAACATCCGATACGGCTCACGCAAATCTTTCGTACACAGATCATCGATCAATGTACCAATGTAGCTCTGCTCACGCGGGAAAATGACCATTTCTTGCCCCTGACACAATCGAGCCGCGTTAATTCCGGCAACTAAACCTTGGGCTGCTGCTTCTTCATAGCCTGTTGTGCCATTGATTTGCCCTGCGCAGAACAATCCGTTGATTTTTTTAGTCATCAGCGTCGGATAGCACTGTGTCGCAGGGAGATAGTCATATTCAACTGCATAAGCAGGACGCAGCATTGCACAGTTTTCTAGACCCGGCAGCGATCGCAACATTTGTAGTTGAATTTTTTCAGGCAATCCGGTCGAAAAGCCTTGAATATACAATTCTGGAATGTCTCGCCCTTCAGGTTCGATGAAGATCTGATGGCTTTCTTTATCTGCAAAACGCACAATCTTGTCTTCGATACTCGGACAGTAACGCGGTCCTTTCGCATCGACCCAACCGCCATACACCGGCGAGAGATGCAAATTCTCCCGAATGATCCGATGCGTCTCAGCAGTCGTGCGCGTTAAATGACAATCCATCGTTTCACGCTCGACCCATACTTCTGGATCAAAGCTAAACCAACGCACATCCGGATCGCTCGGTTGCGGTTCGAGCAAGTCAAAATTCACCGATCGACGATCGACCCGTGCCGGAGTCCCCGTCTTCAGTCGTCCGGTTTCAAATCCAAATCGATTCAGCGTTTCAGTTAAGCCGATCGCGGCAAATTCTCCAGCGCGACCTGCATCCATCGACTTATTGCCGACCCAGATTTTCCCACCCAGAAACGTTCCTGTCGTCAGGACAACTGCCTTGCACTCAAAAGCTACACCAAAGTACGTTTCGACTCCAATCACTTCATCATTCGCATTCAGCACCAAATCAGTCGCCATGCCTTCGCGAATGGTCAAATTCTCTTGATTTTCGACGATCGTCTTCATCACCTGGGCATATTCGCGCTTATCTGTCTGCGCCCGCAATGCCCACACTGCTGGGCCACGCGACGAATTCAAAATCCGCTTTTGCAAATAAGTCCGATCCGCCATTTTCCCAATCTCGCCCCCCAAAGCATCTGCTTCGTGAACAAGCTGAGATTTTGCTGGGCCTCCCACGGCTGGATTACAAGGTTGCCACGCGATTTTGTCCAGATTGAGCGTCAGCAGCAATGTACGACAACCTAAGCGCGCCGCTGCCAATGCCGCTTCACAGCCAGCATGTCCGGCTCCAACGACAACAACATCATAAGCATCGAGAAAATCCACAGGCGCGTTCATAAGTCACAAGACATAGCGGTGCGTCTTCTATTTTAGGGCTATACCTGGAACTCAAGCAGGATACCGGGAATGTTAGAAGAATCTAAACTTGAAACAAAATGCTGCCCGAATCGTCATGCTTGAGCTATCTCCCCCAAAACAAAAGCTGTTAGATTGGCTTGAAGATTACATCGATCGCTATCATGCTGTGCCGTCTTATGGCGAGATGGCAGCCGCTTTGGGCTACAAGTCAAAAGATACAATTCGATTCCATTTAACCGATCTGAGAGCAGCGGGCTATGTTGCTTGGAAAGAAGGATCAGTGAAGTCGCTTGTAATTTGTAAGCCGCGATCGCGGACGATTCCGATTCTCGGGGTGATTGCAGCCGGGGGGTTAGTCGAAACCTTTCCAGATTCAGAAATTGACGAGTTTGTTGATATTTCCACCTTGCCGCATTTTGTGGGAAAAAGACGCACGCAGATGCAAGAGTATTTTGCCCTACGGGTGAAGGGAGATAGCATGATTGGAGCCGCGATCGCGGATGGCGATGTTGTGATTCTGCGAAAGACATCTGAGCCGAAGTCGATTCAAAACGGTGAGATTGTTGCGGCTCGGTTTGAAACGCAAACGACGTTGAAGCATCTCTTTTGGAGTGGAGATCAGATCATTCTGCAACCTGCGAATCCGAGCTATCCAGTCATTGAGAAACGTGCGGAAGATGTTGCGATCGAGGGAATCTTTGTAGGCTTAGTCCGAGGATTAGTCTAGTTTCGCTCTCCAGGCAGAGATTTACAAAAGGCAGAACTGAAAGAATAGGGCTGTATTGCACTTAAATCATTGCACTTAGGCTTAAATTCTATGACTTTCAGTTTCTTTGATCTGATTTGGATATTCTTTATTTTTTCCTCCTTGCAACCGCTCTGGCAGCGCAAACAGATTGAGACAAAGCGGTATCGCACCCTGAAGCAGATTGAGCAGAAACACAACAGCCGAGTGATCTTGCTAGTGCATCGCCAAGAATCGATTAGCTTATTGGGAATTCCGTTATCGCGCTACATTACGATCGAAGATTCCGAACAAATTCTCAGAGCGATTCGGTTAACTCCGCCAGATGTCCCGATTGATTTGATTTTGCACACGCCAGGTGGATTAGTTTTAGCAACAGAACAGATTGCAAGAGCGTTGATTCGCCATCCTGCCAAAGTCACAGTGCATGTGCCTCACTATGCAATGAGTGGTGGAACCATGTTGGCATTAGCAGCCGATGAGATTGTTATGGATGCGAATGCTGTCTTAGGACCAGTCGATCCGCAGTTAGGAAATTTCCCGGCTGCTAGCATTCTCAAAGTTGTCGAAGAGAAGCCGATTTCTGAAATTGATGATCAGACCTTGATCATGGCGGACTTGTCGAGAAAAGCGATCGCTCAAGTTCAGCGCTTTGTCAGAACCTTACTCAAAGATTCTGTACCCCAGCAGAAGATCGCGCCAGACCGGATTGAATCTGTGATTGATGCCTTGACCACTGGGAAAGTGACTCATGATTATCCGATTACGGTAGAGGAAGCTTCAGAAATGGGCTTACCGATCAGTGTAGGTCTGGGTCGAGAGATTTATGACCTGATGGAACTGTATCCGCAACCTCAAGGAGGTCGTCCTTCGGTGCAGTATATTCCACTGCCTTATGAGCGGCGACCTTCATTGCCTGAGCCAAAAGGTAGACCTCTACCAGAAGGCGCAAACATCCAGTAACAAAACTAAAGCGATGATCCTTGTCGAGAATCATCGCTTTAACTTTTGAATCAACC
>VFQU01000347.1_pt1 | contig 43906 bp, 49 predicted proteins | sample 3512311 | NCBI WGS metagenome assembly VFQU01 (sample SAMN10412377, study PRJNA504923) | tailings metagenome | isolation source: Relicate 3 Philex TSF3 active mining site | place: Philippines: Tuba, Benguet | collected 2017-08-29 | reverse complement strand
CTATCTGCATCTGCAGAACTGGCCCTTCCGGCATGTTCATATCGAAGGCCTGGGGCGCAAGGTCAAATATGCCCAGTTCCTGCATGATGCGAGCGAGATTCACTGGCTCGATCCCGATGCCGAAGTGGACTCCAATATCGGAGTGGCCGTCGGCGACGGCATGCTGACGCTCGAACTGCCGGTGATCAAACCCGATGTGATTTCCCCCGTGGTCGAGATCATTCTCAAAGATTGAGGGAGAAAGACGCGGCAGGGCCCTGCGCCATGACCCAGCAAACCGACCTCATCGCCGCCATGGCGCCGCTCATCGCCGACCTTGCCGAAAACGGCCGGGGCGCAGTCGCCCTTGCCGGCTCTCGCGGCAAGGGCCGGGCTGACGCCCAGTCGGACTATGACTTCCGTGTCTATGCCGATGGCTATCGCGGGCCGGCCCTGGAGCAGTCCCCAGAGTGGTGCCGGTTCGAGGAGGCTCTGCGCCACTGGGAGGCCAAGGGCTTCCGCATGGATGGGGTCTGGATGCGGTCCTATGCCGGCGTCCGCAATGACATAGCAGCCTGGATCGCCGGAACGCCGGTGGAAAAGAGCTATGAGTGGACGATCTGGGGCTATCACCTGCCCACTGATCTCGCCACCCAGCAGATCGTTTCCGACCCGGACGGGATACTCGCCGGCTGGAAGGCGCAATTGGCCACCTATCCCGAGGCTTTACGCCAGACCGTGCTGCGTCACTATCGGGAAATCCTGACCTATTGGGCAGGCGACTATCACTATCAGAGCAAGGTGGAACGGGAAGACCTTGTCTTCCTCGTCGGGCTCAGCGGCAAGCTGGCCAATGCCATCCTGCAGGTCGTGTTCGCGCATAACCGGGTCTACTACCCCGGCGACGGCTGGAACCTGCCCATGGCGGCCGAACTCGCAGACCTGCCCCCCGACTTTATCGCGCGCATGACCCAGATGCTCCAGCCCGACACCGGGCCGGATGGCTGGCGTCGGCAACGCGCCGAATTCATCGCCATGGTCCACGACCTGGAGGTGCTGGTTACGGCCTGACCGGGCCGCCCAACGCGCCGGACCACAGAAGTCCGGGCGACACATAACAATCATCAACCCTGTGGTTATTGAGGAGAGACTACCATGAAAGTGACAAGCATTATTGCTGTGGCTTTGCTGGCCGGCAGCGCCATCATGCCCGCCGTACAGGCGCAGGATCAGGTGAACCTGACCTGGCAGATGTGGGGCAGTGACGAAGACACCGAGCTGTTCACCAGCCTCGCGGCGCTGGTGACTGAGGAATACCCCAATATTACCGTCACGCCACAATTCTCCGGCTGGACCGACTATTGGACCCGTCTTCCGGTTCTGGCCTCCTCGGGCCAGATCGGCGACATCGTTGCCATGCAGTCCATGCGTATGCCCAGTTTCCATGCGGTGCTGGCGCCGCTTGATCCCTTCTTTGCCACCGATGGCTTCGACACCTCGGTATTTGAATCCTCGATCATTGCCGGGCTCAGCCATGACGGCACCCAATATGCCCTGCCCTATGACGTGGGTCCCTGGATCGTCTACTACAACCGCGCCAAATTTGCCGAGGCCGGCCTTGCCGACCCGGCTCTGGACTGGACCTTCGATGACTTCAAGGCTGCCGCCGTGGCGCTCACCGAAGGCGAGAATTACGGCTATGCCGTTCAGGCCTTTGACTTCATCGCCGGCCCGATCGCCCTGGGCGCCGAATATTTCGACGACGGCAACAATTTCGCCGTGACCAATCCGGGCTATGTCGAGGCGGTGGGCAAATATGCCGACCTCGTTGCGGTGGACAAGGCCTCCCCGGTCTTTGCCTCAGGTTCCGGCGCCATCACCGGCAGCGGCCGCTTCGCCTCGGGCAATGCCGCCATGTATATCGATGGTCCCTGGGTCCTGCTCAACACCAAGGACAGTGTGGACTTCGAAATCGGCGTCGCCCCGCTGCCGCGCGGCGAAGGTGAATCGCGTTTCATCACCGCCGGCTCGGGCTGGGGTATTTCCGCCGCCAGCCAGCACAAGGACGAGGCCTATAAGGCACTCCAGGTGCTGACCGGACCCAAGGCCGCCGAAATCCTCGCCTCCGCAGGTCGCGCTCTGCCGGGCCGACTGGCCGAACAGTCCTTCTGGTACGATGTGGCCGCGAAGGACGTGGTGGGTACCCGCGAAGTTCTGGCCTATGCCTTCGAGCATTCGACCCCCTTCCGCCTCAACCAATACTGGAACGAGTTCGAAAACCTCATCACCCAGTACATGCCGCTGGCCCTTAACGGCGACAGCACGACTGAAGCGGTCCTGACCGACATTCAGAACCAGTTGCCATTCTAGGCCCAGAGCGACCCGGCGCCCCCATGCCGGGTCGCACCACCGCTTGAAGGAGGCGTTCATGGCGGCGCAGGACGACACGATGACAGTAAGGAGCCGGCCGAAGTCCCGCTGGGGCAACCGGCTGGACAGGCGGGAGGGCCGCACCGCCTTTTTCTTCCTACTGCCCGGCCTGATCGGCATGGTGCTTTTTCTTGTTGTCCCGATCCTTGCCTCTGTCGTCCTAAGCTTCACCAATTGGCGCCTTCTCGGAACGCCAGAATTTGTCGGCTTTTCCAACTATATTCGGCTGTTTACCGCCGATCCGCAATTCTGGCCGGTCCTGCGCAACACGCTGTTCTTCACCGCCGAATATCTGGTGCTGAACATCGTCATTTCCTTGGGGCTGGCGGTCTGGATTTCCAGCCTCAAAATGGGGCAGCGATGGTTCAGGGTGGTGTTTTTTCTCCCGACCTTCACCCCGGGCATCGCTGTCGCCATTGTCTGGATGCTGATCTTCGCGCCGGGCGGGTTCTTCGACTTCATCATGCGCTCGCTCTCCATCCATATGCCCAGCATGTTGACCGATCAGACGCTTGCCATGCAGGCCATCATCATCGTCTCGCTCTGGGCCGGGGTGGGCTACAATACGGTCCTGTTCAACGCCGCGCTCGACATGGTGCCGCAAAGCTATCTCGAAGCCGCGCGCATCGATGGCGCCAGCGCCTGGGACCGGTTCTGGAAAATCCGTCTGCCGCTGATTTCCCCGACTCTGTTCTTCGGCACGGTGATGACCGCCATCACCTCGCTACAGGTCTTCGATCAGATTTATGTCATGACCCGCGGCGGGCCGGGCAATGCCACCGCCACGCTCGGCTATACGATCTTCCAGCGGGGCTTCCAGAATTTCCAGATGGGCTACGCCTCCACCATCGCCTGGGTGATGTTCGCCATGATCATGGCGCTCACTGCCGTCCAGTTCTGGCTCCAGCGTAAATGGGTGCATTATGACAACTAGGTCCCGCGCTCGGCGCACCTTGCTGCTCGACATTGTCAATCACGGCGGCCTCGCCATCGTGGCGCTGGTCTTTCTCTTCCCATTCTTCTGGATGGTGTCCAACGCCGTGCGCAGCAATGCCGAGGTCATGGCCATTCCCGTCCGACTGCTGCCCAATGTCTTCGAATGGGACAATTTCGCCAAGGCATGGACGCAATTGCCCTTCGGACGGTTCTTCCTCAATTCGATGGTGGTATCGGTCAGCGTCACCGTGATCACGGTGATTGTCTCGTGCCTTTCGGGCTATGCCTTCGCCCGGCTCAAATTCCCCGGCCGCGAGGGGCTGCTCATGGCCTATCTTGGTACACTGATGGTGCCCGCCATCATGCTGATCATTCCGCTATTCCTCATCGTCAACAGCCTGGGCATGGTCAACACCTTCCAGGGTGTCATCCTGCCGGTCTCCTTTGGCACATTCGGCGCCTTCCTCATGCGGCAATTCTTCATGTCCATTCCCATGGAACTGGAAGAAGCCGCCCGCATCGATGGCGCCTCGCGCCTGCGCATTCTGGTCAGCATCATCGTGCCGCTTTCCATGCCGGCCATCGGGCTTCTGTCGCTCTTCACCTTTATCGGGCAGTGGAACAATTTCCTCTGGCCGCTGATCGTGATGACCGGGGCGGAAAACGCCACCCTGCCGGTGGGGCTCACCTATTTCCAGAGCCAGTCGGGCACTCAGTGGAATTTCATCATGGCCGGCGCCGCGCTCTCCATGCTGCCCGGCGTCGTGCTCGCCATCCTGCTGCAAAAGCTCATCTACAATTCCATTGCCCTCAATGCCGGCATGGGCGGCCGCTAAAGCCAGAAGAGGAACACATCCATGGCCAGTGTCACCATTCGCAATGCGGTCAAGAATTACGGTTCGCTCGAAGTCCTCCACGGCGTATCGCTGGCGGCGAAGGACGGGGAATTCGTCGTCCTGGTCGGCCCATCGGGATGCGGCAAATCCACCCTGCTGCGCATGATCGCCGGTCTCGAAAGCATTACCGACGGCGAAATCGAAATCGGAGACCGGGTGGTCAACGAGCTTGAACCCAAGGAACGCGACATTGCCATGGTCTTCCAGACCTATGCGCTTTATCCCCATATGAGCGTGCGCGACAATATGGCCTTCTCGCTCAAGCTGGCGCGCAAGTCCAAGGCAGAGATCGAGGCGGCCGTGCAGCGCGCTGCCGAAATTCTGGCGCTCGAACCCCTGCTGGACCGTTTTCCGCGCCAACTCTCCGGCGGACAGCGCCAGCGCGTCGCCATGGGCCGCGCCATTGTGCGCAATCCGGCTGTCTTCCTCTTCGACGAGCCGCTATCCAATCTCGATGCCAAGCTGCGCGTACAGATGCGCGGCGAGATCAAGGCTCTACATAATCGCCTCGGCGCCACCATGATCTATGTGACCCACGATCAGATGGAGGCCATGACCATGGCCGACAGGATCGTGGTCATGCGGTCCGGCCATATCGAACAGGTCGGCTCTCCGCTCGATATTTACGACAACCCGGCCAATGGCTTCGTCGCAGGCTTTATCGGTTCACCCTCGATGAACCTCATCCACGGCACGGTGGTGGACCATGAGGGCGGTGTGGCCATGCGCGACCGAGCCGGCACCTACTGGCCGCTCGAAGAGAGCGCCCGGCCCCATATCGGCAAGGCAGTCCAATTGGGCATCCGCCCCGAGCACATTGCCATCGATGAAAGTGGCGCAAAGGCCAAAGTGGTCAATGTCGAGCCCACCGGCGCCGAAACACATCTCCAGCTCGATATGGGCGGAGAGGCTCTGATGGTGGTGCTGCATGACCGCTTGATGGCGACGATAGGTTCGCAGATCGCCATCAAGGCCAATCCGGCCCGCACCCGCCTCTTCGATCAGGAAACGGGGACGCGCCTTCTCTAGAGCATCAGCCCCGGGCGCGACGCGACTGGAACAGCATGGCGAAAACGAGCAGCGCCACGACAGAAAGCGAGATCAGCCCATTGTAGCCGGCCAGCGAAATACCGAGGAACCGGAACTGCACCACGTCGCAGCCGATGACCGGCTGGAGGTTATCGAGGGCATCCATCGAAAAGCTCTCGCCAATGCCGGTACAGGCGGTCGGGCCGGGCCAGAAGCCCCATTCGACGCCGGAATGGAAAGCGCCCTGATAGGTGCCCCAGACGAAAAGCGCGGTCACGACGCCAGTGGCGAGATACCAGACCGGCAGCGGCAGGCGGTTCCAGAGCACCAGAACCAGCGCCAGAACCGGCAGACCCCAATAATAGGGTAGGCGCTGTTCGAGACAGAGTTCGCAGGGCTGCAGACCGCCCAGATATTGCGAGCCCAAAGCCCCCAGAATGGTGGCGAGGCCGAGCAGGAAGGCAAAGCCGGTGGCGATCTTGTCGAGCGGGCGGGTCTGGCTCATGGAAAATCTCTGCGAGGACGCTATGGGCAAGGCCAATAGACCCCGCCTGTGGCAAAAGCCAGATGCAAACGATGCTGTGATCAGTCGCCCGGTAGGGTAATGCCGAGCGCCCGCCGCAGGGCAATGGCATTTTGCGGCGCGTGCAGTTTGTCCTCGTGTACGAAATAGGCAAAGACGTCGCGGCCCTCTTCACGCCATTGCGCCATGGTCTTCGCCCAGTCGGCAATATCGACCTCGGCATAACCGTCCGCATCGGGACGCGCCGGTCCTTGCAGGCGGCAATAGGCAAAATCGGCGGTTAGCGCGCGCGACGGATTGTCCGCCGTATCGGCAATGACCCGCGCGACATTGTGCTTTTTGAGCAGATCATTGGCTTCCGGCGTATCGAAGCTGGGATGGCGCGGCTCTATGGCGTGACGGATCTTGCCGACCCCCGTTCCATCAAGGAAAGGCGGCGCTTTGGCCCCATCCGCCTTTTCTGCCAGGGCGCGATAGCTTCCTATGTCTTGTGGCAGAAGGGCAAGAAAACCCGAGAATACCTCGGCATCAAAGGCCAGATTGGGCGGCAATTGCCAGACAAAGGGTCCAAGTCGGCTGCCCAAAGCCAAAGGACCGGAGGCAAAGAAATTGGCCAGTGGCTGCTCACAGGCCTTGAGTCGCTTGATATGGGTCACCAGTTGCGGTCCCTTGACCGAGAACTGAAAACCCTGCGGCGTATCGCCGGCCCAGCGGGCAAAGCTTTCCGGCTTCTGATTGGCGCGGAACGTGGCGTTGATTTCGATAGTGGTGTGGCGGCTGGCGGCATATTCCAGCTCCTTTTTCTGCACCAGACCCGCCGGATAAAAACTGCGGCGCCAGGGCTCAAACACCCATCCAGCGGTACCGGTCCGCACTTCTGCCTTGCCCATGGAATACTCCTCCCGCCAGGCGAGAGTGGCGCGATGACAACAGCTTGGCAATGGCGTCGTCCGCTGAAGTGTCGGTAATAATTTTTTGCCTTATTTGGGTGCATGGTGAACGAAATCTTTCCGGGGGCGCTTCGCTTGCACGCCGTCACAGTTCTTTCCCTCGCCGCCGCCATGCTGGCCGGCATTGCGCCTGCTGTGGCAATGGCTTGCGAGGGACTGCGCATGGTCAATGGCGGTCACGTGGTCAGCGTCACCGATGGCGATACGATCCTGCTCGATTCGGGCCTTGTCGTGCGTCTGATCGGCACCCAAGCGCCGAAACTGCCTCTGGGCCGCGAGGACTTCCCCACCTGGCCAAAGGCGCATGAAGCCAAGGCCGCGCTCGAAGCCATGCTGCTCAACCGCCATGTCCGTCTCGGCTATGGCGGTGAGGAAGTGGACCGCTATGAGCGCGCCCTTGCCCATGTCTTTGTCGAGGATGGAGCCGAGCCGGCCTGGGCACAGCTTCACATGGTCGCGAGCGGGCTGGCCCGGGTCTATTCCTTTCCCGATAACAGGAAATGCCTCACCGCGCTGATGACGGCGGAGAGCCGCGCGCGTTCGGAACGGCTTGGCATCTGGGCCGATCCCTATTACAGCGTGCGGGCGGCGGATCGCCCCGAAGCCCTGCTGGACCGGATTGGTCACTATGAGTTGGTCGAGGGGCGGGTACTGCTGGCGGAAAGAAGCGGGTCGCGAGTCTATCTCAATTTCGGCCGCTTCTGGAAGGAAGACTTTACCGGCGTCATCGAGGCGCCGGCCCTCCGGCTGTTCGAGGCCGAGAGAACCGATCCGGCGACGCTGGGGGGCGCGCTGGTGCGAATTCGTGGGTGGGTGGACGAACGGGACGGTCCGCGCATCGAAATTACCCATCCCGAGCAGATCGAGGTTCTGGCCAAGCCATGAGCGCGCTATCCGGCAAACACGCCCTGCGCATCGCCATTCTGGCGACGAGCCTTTTTGCGCTTGCCGCCTGTTCGTCGCTGACGGGTTCCAATATTTCTGTCGGCCGCACCGGCGATAATCCCGCGCCCACCGTTGTGCCGGCCGGCACCCAGCCCGATGACGACGTCATTGGTCGGCGCGAGCATCCACGCATCGTTGCCGCTTATGGCGGAGTCTATTCTGACCGCCCGGCCGAAATCATGGTCGCTCGCATTGTCGGTCGCCTTCTGGCCGCAGCTAACCAGCCCAATGCGCAGTTCCAGGTCACCATTCTGGACACGTCCGAGGTCAATGCCTTCGCCCTGCCCGGCGGGTATATCTATGTGACGCGTGGCATCCTGGCCCTGGCATCCGACACAAGCGAACTGGCGGCAGTGCTGGCCCACGAGATCGCCCACGTCACGCTGCGCCATGCCCGCGCCCGCACCGACAAGACCCGCAATACCCAGATCGTCGATCGGGTGATTACCGGCATTTTCGGCGGCGACAATTCCGCCGACGCCACCGCCGCACGTACTCAGCAATCCCTCGCCTCCTTCAGCCAGAACCAGGAACTGGAAGCGGATAAGGAAGGCATCAAATTTGCCGGCAAGGCGGGCTATGACCCGCAGGCCGCCGCACGCTTCCTGGGCGTCATGAGCCGGTTTGCCGCCTTCTCCTCGGGCGCCAGCGGCGGGGATGACGGCTTCCTCTCCTCCCATCCCTCGACGCCTTCGCGCATAGAGACGGCGATGAATACGGCGCGCGGCATGTTCGGCGGTGCCGTCTCCGGCGAAACCGACCGCGAAGCCTATCTTGCGGCCATTTCCGGCCTCACCTTCGGCGACAGCCCGGCACAGGGCTCGATCATCGGCCAGCGTTTCGTGCATCCGGGCAGCAAATTCACCTTCACCGTGCCGCAGGGCTATGCACTGCAGAATGCGCAAAGCGCGGTAGTCGGCGTGGCCGGTGATGGCGAGGCCGTGCGCTTCGACAGCGCCCAGGTCCAGCCCAATATGTCGCTGACCGACTATCTCAAATCCGGCTGGATCGCCGGGCTCAAGGCCGATACGGTTACCGCCCACACCTATAATGGCATCGACATGGCGTCGGGCCTGGCCCAGACCGACCAGTGGTTCTTCCGCGTGGCGGTGATGCGGCTCGATGGCGAAGTCTATCGCTTCATCTTCGCGGCGCGCGCCGATAGCCAGCGTTTCGCCAGCGGCGCCGACGCCACCATCAAGAGCTTCCGGCGCACCGAGGCCAGCGATCTCAGCTCCATCCGCAAGCTGTCCATCCGCCTCGTCACCGCACGCAGCGGCGACACGGCCGACCGGCTGGCGCGCCAGATGGCCTCGATTTCAGGCGCCAGCGATCTCTTCTACATCATCAACAATCTCTATCCCGGCGACCCTCTGACACCGGGCCAACGCTACAAGATTGTTGCTCTGCAATAGAGCATTTCGCTTTTGAGCTGAACTACCTGCCGCGCGGCGGGCAGGCAATTGGGACCGCCAAAATCGGAAGTGGCCTGGCCGATCAGCGCGAGGAGAGAATTTCGACTTGTTCGGCGATCTTCTCGCTGGCTCCGCCGGCTCCGTGGCCGAAAAGGTCGATGACCGCATTGCCCAAAAGGGTGAAACTGGCAATGGCGGCGACCGCGATCATGGCGGCAATCAGGCCATATTCAATGGCAGTCGCACCGGCTTCATCGCGCCAGAAGCGTTTGATCAGCGTTTTGCCCGTCATCCTGCCCCCAGTCCTTCTGACTGCTACAGCAGATCGCACAACGCGGCGATCAGCGGTTCGTCGGCGGGTGGCATGGGGTAGTCGCGCAGGGCCTGCGGCCGGACCCATTTGAGGTCCGCATGCTCGCGCGCCAGCGGCGTCCCCTGCCACTTGCGACAGACGTAAAGTGGCATCAACAGATGAATGTTTTCGTAAGAATGACTGGCAAATGACAATGGTGCGAGGCAAGCCTGCTTGGTTTCTATTGCCAGTTCTTCGGCCAATTCACGGACCAATGCTTCTTCGGGCGTCTCGCCCGGTTCCAGCTTGCCGCCGGGAAACTCCCAGAGCCCGGCCAGGTTTTTGCCTTCCGGCCGCTGGGCAATGAGCACGCGGCGGTCGGCATCCACCAGCGCACAGGCCACCACGAGAAGAATAGGTTTGGCGGTCATCTGGCCTCTCCAGGAATGCGATAGATGTAATCGTACTGATGTTCATAGCCGAGCCCAGCATAGAGCGCCTTGCCGGCCTCATTGTCCGCCTGAACATTGAGCGCAGCATAGCGAGCACCCTCGCGCCGGGCCCAGGCAAGCCCCGAGCGCATCATGGCGCTGCCCAGGCCCTGACGACGCCTTGAAGGGTCGGTCACCACATTGCCGGTTATCACCACACCGTCGGCAATAGCCATGACCGATGAGGCCACTGCCTCCCCGTCGCGCGTCAGGACCACGCCCGCGGCCGGCACGGTGAACACGGCAAGCAGGTTCTGCATCGCGGCCATGCGGGCATCGTCATAGTCCTGAAGGCGTTTTGCCACAGCGAGGAATTTGGGATCGAGGACAGGCAGGATCTGCGCCTCTTCGTCGGCCTCGACATCCCCCAGTTCCATGGCGAAGAGGTGGCTGGGATCGATGCTTTGCCATCCCGCCTCATCCAGCGTCGCATTGAGTTCGGGACTCGACAGCGGCGTGGTGCGGAAGACCGGCTTTATTCCGTGCCGGATCATCCAGGAGGACGCCGAAATGACACGGAGATCTGCATCTTCGAAATCGTCAGGATCGAAACACTGGGTGGAATTGGCGCGCTTGGTATAGCCGCCGGCAGCTCGCCGCGCCCAGGAGCCATCCCATTCCACGTTAATGCCCGGCCAGGCCAGAAGCCCGGCACGCTCGAAGGCTTCGACGGAAGGAAATTGGGTCATGATGCTTTGCTTTGCGGCGCGTCACTCCCGCGACATCGGGAATGACGAGATGACGGAGACTAGCTGCGATAATCGCCATTGATGGTGATATAGCCATGCGTGAGATCGCAGGTATAGACCGTCGCTTTGCCTTCCCCGAGCCCGAGGCTGACGGTCAGCTCCAGCTCCTCGCCCTTCATATAGGCACTGGTGGCGGCTTCGTCGTAGCCGACGGCGCGCTCGCCGTTTCTGGCGACCACGAGATCGCCGAAGCGGATGGAGAGGCGATCGCGGTCGGCAGGCTCGCCGGCCTTGCCCACGGCCATGACCACACGGCCCCAATTGGCGTCTTCGCCGGCAATGGCGGTCTTGACCAGCGGCGAGTCGGCGATCGCCTTGGCAATGCGGAAGGCGCTGTCATCGGAGGTCGCGCCTTCGACATGGACGGAGACCTGCTTGGTGGCCCCCTCCCCGTCGCGCACGACATGAATGGCGAGTTCGAACAGGACATCGCTGAGCGCCTGCCCGAAAATCTCGGCACGCGGATCATCGAGGCTTTCGATTGTATCGAGCTTGGCCTTTCCGGTGGCAAAGGCAAGCAGTGTATCGGAGGTCGAGGTGTCGCTGTCGACGGTAATGGAATTAAAACTCGTCTGGTTATGCTTGGCGAGCAGCGCCTGTAGCACCGGAGCGGCTATGGGCATGTCGGTGACGACAAAGCTCAGCATGGTTGCCATATCAGGGGCGATCATCCCCGAACCCTTGGCAATGCCGTTGATCCGAACTTCGACCCCGTCGATGTCCAGCACGGCGCCCGAGAGTTTCGGGAATGTGTCGGTGGTCATGATCGCCTTGGCCGGCTCGATCCAGGGCATTGCGTTCATGCGCGTGGCGGTTTCGTCGAGAACGCCGTCGAATTTGCTGGCATCGATTAGTTCGCCGATCACCCCAGTCTGGGCGATGAACACTTCCGAGGGCGCGCAGCCCAGCGCCGTCGCCGCAACCTTAGTAATATAGCGCACACTTTCGCGGCCCTTCATGCCGGTAAAGGCGTTGGAATTGCCCGAATTGACCACGAGCCCACGGGCGAGCCCGCCCACCAGATTTTCCCGGCAAAGCTCTACGGCGGCAGACGAACATTTGGAGCGCGTAAGAACGCCCGCGACAGTTGTGCCCTCGTCAAAGGCCATCAGCAGCACATCGGTACGGTTCTTGTATTTGATACCGGCTTCAGCCGTGGCGAAGCGCACGCCGTCAATGGCAGGCAGGTCCGGATAGGTCTTGGGAGCGAGGGGGGAAACCGGGTGTGCGGCCATTTATGAAATACCTTGAGCGGGCAGTTGAGCGCCTTGGTGTGCCTCAAAGGTGTGACGCGCGCAAGGCAGCCTGCGACCCCGCCCAAATGAAAAGGCCCGGCGCATGGCCGGGCCTCTGATCGGTTTGACCGCAACCAGCTTTACTGCGTGGCGGCTTCGGCTTCCTGCTGGGCGGCAAGCTTTGCCGACAGCTCCGGATCGGGCACGTCCACTTCGGTTGCGCCCATCAGCTCCTCGACCTTGGCAGTAAAGGCCTCCATCAGCAGTTTCTGCTGGATCTGGGACGCGACCTGATCGAAAGCCGGCGGCGTCGACTGGCGCTTTTCGGTCAGCTTGATGATATGCCAGCCGAACTGGGACTGGACCGGCGCCGAAACGTCGCCGGGATTAGCGAGGGCGAAGGCTGCTTCCTCGAAGGGCGCGACCATCATGCCACGGCCGAAAAAGCCCAGATCACCACCATTGGCTGCGCCCGGATCGATGGAGTTCTCGCGCGCCAGCGTGGCGAAATCAGCCCCGCCATCGAGTTCTGCCTTGAGCGCATTGGCCGTTTCCTCGGTTTCGACCAGGATATGGCTGGCGCGCACTTCCTCGGCCGGCTGGAATTCGGCGACGAACTTGTCATATTCAGCACGCGCGGCCTCCTCGGTCACCTGCGCGGCAATGGCGTCGGTGAAATAGGCGCGGCGCAGCGCACGTTCTTCGAGATATTGGCGGCGTTGTGCAAAAAGTTCGGTCTGGTCCATGCCGGCAGCGCGCGCCGCCTGGGACATGACCTTCATGTCGATGAGCACGCGCAATAGGAAGGCGCGGCGCTCTTCGGGCGGCATCTGGCTGAGATCCTGCGCCATATCCTCGGCGGCAAAGCTCATATCGGCTTCGGTAATCGCTTCACCGCCCACCGTAGCCACCACGCTGGTGGACGCGGGCGTCGTTGCGGTTGCTTCCTGGGCGAAGGCGGCGGTCAGGGGCGCGGCGGCGATCAGCGCGGCAAGGCCGATACCGCGAACCAGGCGCATGGAAAGATTGTGCATTGGGGTCTCATTCTCCGTGGCCGGCGCCATGGGCAGCCCGGCATGGACGTGTTGGGCGGACTGGCGCCGCAAGCGTCCCACTTGCATGACAAGAGGGCCGAAATGTGCCGGTGCGCAGATATCGACCGGCCCCGAAAGACCGGGGCGAGGCGAATGTGTGGCCCAATTCGCCTCCGTTGACAATAGAAGACCCCACTCTTACATCTCACGCGCTTTTCCGAGCATGTGCCGGCGGCACGATGGTTCGCGCCCTCGCCATGCCAGATCGCGACGGGAACCGAGAGGGTCCCCGCAAATTGTGACGATGCGGGCCGGGGCCCGGACGCCGCACCAATTCCGGTGCCGCCCGCCCGAACCGTCCTCGCCGCCGACACATGAAGGACCAGACATATGGCACTTGCTGCTCTCGCCCGGAAGATTTTCGGGTCTCCGTCGGACAGGCAGGTCAAGCGGTATCACGGCAAGGTCGCGGCGATTAACGCGCTGGAGCCGGAACTGGCCAAGCTCTCCGACGAGCAGTTGCGCGCCCGCACCGAAGAGTTCAAGGCGCAATTGGCGCAGGGCGCCAAGCTCGACGACCTCATCGTTCCCGCCTTCGCCACCGTACGTGAAGCATCCAAGCGCGCTTTGGGCATGCGGCATTTCGACGTGCAGCTCATCGGCGGCATGGTGCTCAACGACCGCGCCATCGCCGAAATGCGCACCGGTGAAGGCAAGACGCTGGTGGCCACGCTCGCCGTCTATCTCAATGCGCTGACCGGCAATGGCGTGCATGTGGTGACGGTCAACGACTACCTCGCCCGCCGCGACGCCGCCTGGATGGGCCAGATCTACAATTTCCTCGGCATGAGCTATGGCATTATCGTGCATGGCCTGACCGATCAGGAACGGCGCGATGCCTATGCCGCCGATATCACCTACGGCACCAATAACGAATTCGGCTTCGACTATCTGCGCGACAATATGAAATATACCCGCGCCCAGATGGTCCAGCGCGGTCATGCCTATGCCATCGTCGACGAAGTGGACTCCATCCTTATCGACGAAGCGCGCACGCCGCTGATCATTTCCGGCCCCTCCGAAGACCGCTCCGAGCTTTACATCAAGGTCGACAGCCTGATGCCGATGATCGAGGAGGGCGACTACGAGCTCGACGAAAAGCATCGCGCCGCCACCTTCACCGATCAGGGCGTGGAAAAGCTCGAAGCGGCCATGCGCGAAGCGGGCCTGCTGAAATCGGGCACCATGTATGACGTGGAAAACGTCATGCTGGTCCATCACGCCAATTCAGCCCTGCGCGCCCATAAGCTGTTCCGCAAGGACAAGGACTACATCGTCCGCAATGACGAAGTGGTGATCATCGACGAATTCTCCGGCCGCATGATGCCGGGGCGCCGCTACTCCGAAGGCCTCCATCAGGCGCTAGAAGCCAAGGAACGGGTCAAGATCCAGTCCGAAAACCAGACCCTGGCCTCGATCACCTTCCAGAACTATTTCCGGCTCTACAAAAAGCTCGCCGGCATGACCGGTACGGCTCTGACCGAGGCCGAGGAATTTGCCGACATCTATAGTCTGGGCGTCGTCACCATCCCGACCAATCTGCCGGTACAGCGTATCGATGAAGACGACGCCATCTACCGCACTGCCGAGGAAAAGTTCGACGCCATAGCCGAGCTGATCAAGGAGTGTCAGGAACGCGGCCAGCCGGTTCTGGTGGGCACGACGTCGATCGAAAAGAGCGAAATGCTGGCCGATCTTCTGCGCAAGAAGAATGTTGGACAGATGAACGTGCTCAATGCCCGCCACCACGAGCAGGAAGCCTTTATCGTCGCCGATGCCGGCCTGCCCGGCGCCATTACCATCGCCACCAATATGGCCGGTCGTGGTACCGATATTCAGCTGGGCGGTAACCTCGAAATGCGCATCGAACGCGATGCCGTCGGGCTTGAAGGCGCGGCCCGCGAGGCCAAAATCGCCGAGATCAAGGCGACCATCGCCCAGGAAAAGCAGAAGGCACTGGCCGCTGGCGGTCTGATGGTCATCGGGACCGAGCGCCACGAAAGCCGCCGCATCGATAACCAGTTGCGCGGCCGTTCCGGCCGTCAGGGCGATCCGGGGCATTCCAAGTTTTATCTGTCGCTTCAGGACGATCTGATGCGCATCTTCCCGGTGGAATCGATGGATTCCATGCTGGGCAAGCTCGGTCTCGAACAGGGCGAGAGCATCACCCATCCCTGGGTCACCAAGGCCATTGAGCGGGCGCAGGGCAAGGTGGAGTCGCGCAATTTCGACATCCGCAAGAACATCCTCAAATATGACGACGTGATGAACGATCAGCGTAAGGTGATCTTCGAGCAGCGTCTGGAATTCATGGATGCGGACGATGTGAGCGACACCATCGCCGAAATGCGCCAGGACGTGGTTGAGAACGTCGTCTCCAAGGCGATCCCGCCACGCTCCTTCCCCGAACAGTGGAATATCGAGCAGCTACAGGCCGCCGCCAAAACCTATCTCAATGTCGATATTCCCGCTGCCGAGTGGGCGGCAGAAGACGGCATCGACGCCGAGACAGTTGAAGAGCGCATTCGCGCCGCATCCGACGCGTTGATGGCTGCCAAGGCCGAGAAATACTCGCCCGCCATCATGCGGCAGGTGGAAAAATCCATCCTGCTGCAATCGGTGGACGGGCTCTGGCGCGAGCATCTGGTGATGCTGGATCACCTCTCCAAGGTTGTGGGCTGGCGCGGTATCGCCCAGCGCGATCCGCTCAACGAATATAAGCAGGAAGCCTATGAGCTGTTCCAGGGCCTGTTGAGCAATCTGCGCGAACTGGTCACCACCCAGCTCAGCCATATCGAAATCCAGATCCGCCAGCCCGAGCCGCCCCAAGCGCCCGATATGAGCCGGCTGACCGAGACCCATATCGATCCGACCACAGGCGAGAACGACGCGGAAGGCGACGACACCAGCCCGCCCTCCGGCCTGCCGCCCATCGATCCCAAACTGCTCCAGGGTGTGTCGCGCAACGCCCCCTGCCCCTGCGGGTCGGGTAAAAAGTTCAAACACTGTCACGGCGCCTTCGCCTGAGGCAGAATGATCGAGAAAAAGGGCGGCCCATCGGGCCGCCTTTTTGTTTGAGGAGCCGGAATGACCAATGATGAGATGATCGAACGCGCCGCGGCGGTCTTGCGACCATACCGGACAGTCGAAGGCCGATTGTTCGGCGATGTCGGCGCCGTTGTGGTGACGGCGAGCGGCGCTGTCTATGAAGGGGTTTGCGTGGACACGGCGAGTTGGGGCCTCTGCGCCGAACGCAGCGCCATGGCCGCAATGGTTACCGCCGGCGAATATCGGATGGCCAAAGTGGTGGCGGTCTGGCGCGATCCGGCCAATGGTCGGCTGACCGTATTGCCGCCCTGCGGGGTCTGCCGTGACTTCATGCGGCAGGTGGACAGCGGCAATCTAGAGACTGAGATCGTCCTGGATCGGGACAAAACCACCCCGCTCGAAGCACTGCTTCCGGCTCATCAATGGCCGGCCCCGATTGAGGCAGACTAGCAGTTCACGCGGATTTCGGCATAGCCGGTGAGGCCTTCATCTCCGCTCGAGGTGACCCCTATCGTGCAGCTACTGCCCAGAAGCGGCATCGTGCCGCCCGAGGGCACCGTCGTGCCATCGCTCAGCATGACATAGCCGTTATCGACCGCCGCCACATCGATCGACACCGTCTGGTCGCAGACCGGATAGCTATCGCCGGCTGCCACCAGAAGCCGCATGCCGGCCGGCAGGCAATCCTCATTACCGGCTGACACAGGGGTCGCAATCGCCGTTCCAGCCGGCGCGATATCCGGCAAAACGGGCGTTTCAGCCACCTCAGGAGCCGGCGCCTCAGCCTCCTGCCGGATGGCATTGCGGGCGTAAAGATCAAGGCTAACGCGCAATTGCGCCAGTTCGGTGGAGAGCCGCAGCACATCGCGTTGCGATTGCAGATAGAGCATGCCGGTGCCGCCAAGCGCGGCAAGACCGGCGACCAGACCAAGCGCACCCAGCGTCACCCCCATCCAGCCACCGTTACGGCGTTGCGCGCAAACAGGTTGCGGCGAGATGGGCGCAGAAACTCTAGGCTTTCTTGACTTTTCCGGGCTCGCCTCAAGGCGCATATCCGGCGTCACGCTGAAGTCAGCGCCGCTGGATGATGGTTCGGAACGAGGCTGGTCCACTGGACTCTCCGGTTGGCGAGCTCGAATGGCCGTGCCACCCAATGGAGGCCAAACTTTGACGCCGCTTCCGGATACTAGCCGGTCACGCCCCCTCTGTCGCCACCGCTTACGGCATGGCTGCCGTCGTGCGTAGCGCAAGGAGGTCGACCGCGCCTCAATGCGGCCGCGGCCGCTGGGAAACCGGCGTGGGCATGGGCGGTATTTTGCCGGTGAAGATGGGCTTGATATTGGGGTCTTGTCCCCCGCCACCACCGAACATATTGCCGATGCCGGACAGGAACCCACCCACCGCCTCGCCGCGCTGCTTCAGCGCCGCTTCTTCCGCAGCCTTGCGCTCGGCCTCCTTCTGGATGGCCGCAGCCTGGTTGAGGAGGGCCGCATTGTCGGCCTCCTGCTTGGCGCTCAGCGCCGCATTGGCCACGGTCGGCGGGCAGGCGCCCAGCGCATTGAGCATACCGCTCGATGCGGGATTGAAGATGTATCGCTTCTCACAAACGTCCCAGACCGGCGGGGTCTTGGTCATCTCGAAATAGTCGTAGCCCACCTTGATATTCTTCCAGAAATCCATGTGCGGGCTGGACGAATGCTTTGCCAGATTCGCTGTGGTCATGCGGAAGGGATAGAGCTGGAGCTGGAAGCTGGCATTGCCGCCCTTGAAGGTCTCGCGCGCCAGCGCATAAATTTCGGCAATACCCGCATCGGTCATGGCGTAGCAGCCGCGCGACGAACAATCCCCATGCACCATCAGGTCCGATCCGGTGCGGCCATGCGCCCGGTCGAACTTGTTGGGAAAGCCGGTATTGAAGGCCAGATAGTAATTGGACTTGGGATGCATCAGCCCCGGCGTGATCGTGTAAAAGCCCTCGGGGCTCTGCCGGTCGCCTTCCTTGAATTTGGGGCCGAGATCGCCGGAAAAGGCGCAGATTTCGTAATTCTTGAAAAGTTTGTAGGTGCCCGAACTGGTCTTCTTCCAGACCTCGAGCACCTTTTCTTCCTTGAACAGGCGAATGACCATGGCCTCGCCCGGCGCCGAGCCCATATTGCGCAGCCCCTGCACGACCCCGCTCGACAGCGGCTGGTTATGACGGTTGTCGCCACCCTTGACGAAGCCCGAACACGCGGCAAGGCCAACGGCCAGCCAGACGAGGATCACGAAGGCGCCGAGGCGGTTGAAAAATGTGGCGGTCAACTTGGTCGAAACCCGGATGGAAAAGCTGGGGCCTTATGAACCCCGAATGGTTAGCGCAGTGTGAGTGCAGGGGATGAATGAAGCCTTTACCACGCCACAAAACCACCCGGAAGCAGGGGTGTTCACGCACAATTGTGAACAATGGACACGAGCCGATAGCCATGCTGTAATACGCCGTATTACAAGCCACACAGGACCCTCAGCCATGGACCTTTCCAACCCGATCACGCTGCGCCTGCCGGTTGATATTCTACAAAAAACCGAAACCATCGCCGCGGCTTCCGAGCGCAGCAGGAGTGGGGTCATAGTCAGGGCCTTGCGCCACTATCTCGCCGCGGAAGGCGCTGACATCCTAAAAGCCATGGAAGGCCAACGCCAACTCGATGCCGGAGAATCCGAGACCCTCGACGCAGTCATTGAAGACATCGAAAGCATTGTTCGCGGTGATGCCGCCTGATGCGGATCGTACTGTCGCAACACGCCGCCGACTATATCAGGCGCGAAGCGAGCTACCTCCGCGCCCATAGCCGCGCTGCTGCCGAAAATTTTCTCGCAAGGGTCAAGTCGGTCCGGCAGGATCTGGCAGCCTTCGAACAGGCGGGCGAAGCAACGCCCATTCCGGGCCTGCGGCGGATCATTCGCCACGGCTATCGCTTCGACTACCGCCAAAAAGCAAATGCTATCGAGATCGTCGCAGTTTCGAGTTCGGTGAACACGCCCCTGACAGGTCTCGAGGACGACCCCGACTTTGATTTCGAGGCTTAAATATTCGTGCCGATGGCCAGGAACTTCTCGCGGCGATGTTCGCGGGTTTCGAGCCGCGATTTGCCCGAAAAGTCCTTGAGGAAGCCGTCGAGCGCCAAGCGCGTTGCATCCATCACCGCGCCATGATGGCGATGCGCGCCGCCGGCCGGTTCGGGAATAATGCCGTCGATCACCTTGAAGCCGAGTAGGTCCTGCGCCGTGATTTTCTGGGCGGTGGCCATATCCTGGGCACGCGCCGCGTCGCGGAACAGGATCGAGGCGCCCGCTTCGGGCGAAATCACCGAATAAATGGCGTTTTCGAGCATCAGCACGCGATTGGCCGTGGCAATGGCGATGGCCCCGCCCGACCCACCTTCGCCGATGATGATCGCGATATTGGGGACACCCAGTTCAAGCCCCTTTTCGGTCGAGCGCGCAATGGCCTCGGCCTGGCCGCGCTCTTCTGCACCGATACCGGGATAGGCGCCCGCCGTATCGACAAAGGAAATCACCGGCACCGAGAAGCGGTCGGCCATTTCCATGATGCGCACGGCCTTGCGATAGCCCTCGGGATTGGCCATGCCGAAATTATGCTTGAGGCGGGTTTCGGTCGAATTGCCCTTTTCTTGGCCCAGAATGGCGACCGGATGACCGTTGAAGCGGCCGAAGCCGGCTTGCAGAGCGGCGTCTTCGCCAAATTTGCGGTCACCCGCCAAAGGCTGCCATTCGGTGATCAGCGCGCGCACATAGTCGGAAAAATGCGGGCGTTGCGGATGGCGCGCCACCTGCGTCTTCTGCCAGGGGGTGAGCTTGCGGTAAATCTCGACCAGCGCCTCTTCGGCGCGGGCGGAGAGCCGGTTGACTTCCTCGTCGATGGACACGGCAGAATCGGTCTGCGCCAGCGACTTCAGTTCGACGATCTTGGCCTCAAGATCGGCGACCGGCTTTTCAAAATCGAGATAAGACTGCATCCATTCCGCCCGTTAAGGGGTCTCGTCCGGCGACCCCAAGCATATGGGCCGCTGCTCTTGCGCCCTAAAGTGGCCGGAAAGTGGCGAGGGCGCAACGCCAAGTCAAGGTTTGGCGGTGAAATGGTTTGGATTTCCTCGCCAGGCGGTCTCAGTTTCCCGCCAGGGGATGGTGGCTTTCCACCAGATTGCGCAATTTCTCGTCCAGCACATGGGTATAGATCTGCGTGGTGGAAATATCGGCATGGCCAAGCAGCATCTGCACCACACGCAGATCAGCGCCCCCTGCCAGCAGGTGGCTGGCAAACGCATGGCGCAGCACATGGGGCGCGACGCGCGCCGCGGAAATCTGCGCCCGCCCGGCTAGCCCCTTGAGATCGCGGGCAAAAACCTGGCGGGCGAGATAGCCGTCCTCTCCATTGGCGGGAAAAAGCCAGGGCCCCGGCGGCAATGTCGCGATCCAGGCACGCACAGCGTCGCGCGCCCTGTCGTTCATGGGCACGACGCGCTCCTTATTGCCCTTGCCGGTGACGGTGATGAAGGCGCTGTCGCGCATTACCGCCGCCCGGCGCAGGCTCACCAGTTCGGACACACGCAGGCCCGTGGCATAGAGCATTTCAAGGAGACAATAGAGCCGCTGCGCCGCCTGCTGCTTTGCCGGCGTAGCGGGAGCACTGGCCTCCGCCTCGGCCATGGCCAGCAGCCGGTCCACTTCCGCCACCGAAAGCACCTTTGGCAAAGGCCGGCGCGCCTTGGGACTGGCGACGATGCGGGTAGGATCGTCACCGCGCATGCCGTCGGCACAGAGGAATTTGTGGAACTGGCGGATGGCCGAAAGCCGGCGCGCGCTGGACGAGGCCGAAAGCCCACCCATTTTGAGACTATCGAGATAAGCCGTGACCGTATCCCGCGAGCAATCGAGCAGGCTCTGCCCACGGCCCAGCACGAAACCGGAATAATCGGAGAGATCGCGGCGATAGGCCTCGATCGTATTGGCCGCCGCGCCGCGCTCGGCACTCATCATTTCAAGAAAGGCCGAGATGAAATGGACCCCGCTCATTGGCCGGCATTGTCCTCCGGCGTACTGGTCACATTAGGCTGCGGCAGATTGGTGCCGGGCCTTGTCGCTTCGGTTTCGCCCAGAAGTTCGCGGGTAGGAATGCGCTGGCTTACCTCCTTGGGCGTCGGCTGCACGAAGGTGACGAGGGCGAACATGCCGGCATAGGCGAGCCCGGCCAGAAACAGCAGGGCAATCAGCAAACGAAACAGGGTTGGCATAGCGGTCCTCGCGCGGGGCGTCGGATGGCAGTCTAGCGGCAAAAGGTTGCCATGGGGTTGTCCGTCACTCTCGGGCAAATGCACCCCCCGATCAACTGGCAGAACCGCGCTTGACAGGGGCGATCGAGACCGGTTGATAGCGGCAATGAGCGGAGGGTGCCCGGGGTGAGCAAGACGGAAGGCGGTGGACGGCAAAGCCGGGCCGGGGTGCTGGCCCGAAAGCTGGACGGCCGCCCGCTGGTTCTTGTGGGCATGATGGGCGCCGGCAAGACCACGGTGGGTCGGCGTCTAGCCACCCGGCTGGGACGCCAGTTCATCGACAGCGACGAGGAAATCGAGCTAGCCGCACAGATGAGCATTCCCGAAATTTTTGAGCAGCGCGGGGAGGCCGAATTCCGCGCCGGAGAAATGCGCGTCATCGCCCGCCTGCTCAAGGAAAAGGACATTGTGCTGGCCACTGGCGGCGGCGCCTTCGTCAATTCCGAGACAAGAGCCATGGTCAAGGCCGGAGCGGTTTCGGTCTGGCTCAAGGCCAATGCCGATATTCTCTTCGAAAGGGTATCGCGCCGCTCCAACCGGCCGTTGCTCAAGACCGAAAATCCCCGCGCCACGCTCGAAAAGCTGATCGCCGACCGCTACCCCCTCTATGCGGAAGCCGACGTCACGGTTCTCAGCCGCGATGTGCCGCAGGACAATGTGGCATCCGACGTCGTTTCCGCCCTTCTTCATTTCCTCAAGCAGGACCGCAACCGAACATGACCCAGATCGAACATAAGGTGCATGTCGCGCTGGGCGAGCGCGCCTATGACATTCTGATCGGGCCTGGCCTGCTTGATGCCGCCGGCGCCATCCTGGCCGAACATTTTCCCGGCCGGCGCTTCGGCATCGTCACCGACGAAGTCGTGGCCAAGGCGCAACTGCCGCGCCTCACCGCATCCCTCGACGCGGCTGGCCTGCACTACAGCACCATTACCGTGCCCTCAGGCGAAGCCAGCAAAAGCTACGCCATGCTCGAAAAGGTGGTCGAAGGCCTGCTCGCAGCACGGCTCGAGCGTGGCGATCTCGTCATCGCCCTGGGCGGCGGCGTCATTGGCGATCTCGCCGGCTTTGCCGCCTCGGTCACAAGGCGCGGCATGGATTTCATCCAGATGCCCACTTCGCTCCTCGCGCAGGTGGATTCGTCGGTGGGTGGCAAGACCGGCATCAATTCTCCCCATGGCAAGAACCTTGTCGGCGCCTTCCATCAGCCCAAGCTGGTTCTGGCCGATCTCTCGGCGCTCGATACGCTCGACAGACGGCAATTCGCCGCCGGCTATGCCGAAGTCGCCAAATATGGACTGATCGACGACCCCGATTTCTTCGATTGGCTCGATGCCCACCTCGAAGAGATTTTCGCCGGCGGTCCGGCGCGTGGCGAAGCGGTGGCGCGCTGCTGCGCCCATAAGGCGCGCGTGGTGATCGAAGACGAAAAGGAAAACGGGGTCCGGGCCCTGCTCAATCTCGGCCACACATTCGGCCATGCGCTCGAAAAGGATACCGGCTATTCCGACCGCCTGCTGCATGGCGAAGGCGTCGCCATCGGCATGGTTCTGGCCCATGCCTTCTCCAATCGTCTCGGCCTGTCCCCGGGTCAGGATACGGGGCGCGTCGAGACGCACTTGAAGCGGGCGGGCCTGCCCACCACATTGGCGGATATCCCCGGTACGCTGGGTTCAACCGACACGCTGATGGCCGCCATCGCGCAGGACAAGAAAGTCCAGCGCGGGGCACTGACATTCATCCTTACGCACGGCATCGGCCAGGCCTTCATTGAAAAAAATGTCGATGGCGAAAAGGTCAGAACGTTTCTGGAGGAGCAGCGGGGGTAGGCTGAGGTCTGGAGCTACTCGATCCGACACCCTCCCCTCGACGGGGAGGGCTGGGGTGGGGTGTTCAAGAACTGGGCGTGAGTGTTCCGCACCCCCTCCCAGCCTCGCCCGTCGAGGCGGAGGTGCGCGCCAGCGGGTGTGACAAACCCTGCGACACGCCTTAAGCCACCGGCAAAACCTCGATGGCAAGCGCATGAACCCGCCCCGCCATTTCCTCGCTCAACACAGCCATGATGGCGCGGTGTTGCGCAACGCGGCTCAGCCCGGCAAGATCATGGGCCGCGATTCTGACACGAAAATGGGTTTCACCACCCTCCCGCCATCCCGAATGACCGTGATGGCTTTGGGATTCGTCGATGACCTCCAGATGGAGGGGCGAAAAACTATCGGTGAGCTTGGCTCGAAGAGTGTCCGTCATGGACATGGGGTCGGCTCCAAATCTGTTTGTAGGCACACCTAGGCGCAATGAAACTGCAATCCAAGCTCTTCGATTCCATTCGCGTCCGTCCCCGGCGAGAGGACAAGCCGGAAACGGTGACGATCCGCTGTGATTGGGAAGGCTGCGAAGAGCCCGGCGAATATCGCGCGCCCAAAGGCGTGCGCTCGGAAGGCCAGTATCACAATTTCTGCCTCGACCATGTTCGGCACTATAACAAGGCTTTCAACTTCTTTGCCGGCATGAGCCCGGAAGAACTCGAAGAGGCGCTACACGCGCCGCCAAAGGCCGAGAGCCGGTCGAGCTTTGCCACCGGCAATCCCGGCACGGCACGCGCCGCCAGCCGGCAAGCCTCGGCGCGGCCCGGCGACAAGTTCGGCGATCCCTTTGGCGTCTTTGCCCGCTATCGCTACCAGCAGGGCAAGAAGCCGGCTTCAGAACGGGTCAAGCCGCTCAACGAACCCGACCGGCGGGCGCTCGAAGCCCTGGGCTTTACCGGCCATGCCAAGTCCGACGACATCAAGGCGGCCTATAAAACCCTGGTCAAGAAACACCATCCCGACGTCAATGGCGGCGACGCCTCCTCAGAGGACAAACTGCGCTCGGTGATTGCCGCCTATACCCATCTCAAGAAACAGGGTTTCGTGGCTCGCTGACCACTGCTCGACCGGCATTAGGGCGAAGCCAAGCCAAGGCTACCCGCCCCGTCACAATGCTGCTATAGAGCGACCGCCTTCCTTACGCTTTTCCTGACATTTATGAGCCCTTCCAATGACTGAATTCACCAATCTGCCCGACACCGAGTTCAAGGCGCGGGATCTGTTCGGTATCGACACCGACATGGTGGTGAAGGGCTATAAAGTGCGCACCGACCATGTACCGCCCGTCGATCCGGACTACCTGTTCGACCGCAATACGACGCTCGCGATCCTCGCCGGCTTCGCCTATAATCGTCGCGTCATGGTGCAGGGCTATCACGGCACCGGCAAGTCGACCCATATCGAGCAGGTCGCGGCACGGCTGAACTGGCCGCTGGTCCGTGTCAATCTCGACAGCCACGTGTCGCGTATCGATCTCGTCGGCAAGGACGCCATCGTGCTCAAGGATGGCAAGCAGATCACCGAATTCCGCGACGGCATCCTGCCCTGGGCGGTGCAGAATAATGTGGCGCTGGTGTTCGACGAGTATGACGCCGGGCGTCCGGACGTGATGTTCGTGATCCAGCGCGTGCTCGAACAATCGGGCCGGTTGACGCTGCTCGACCAGAACCGCGTCATCGTGCCCCACCCGGCCTTCCGCCTGTTCTCAACCACCAATACGATTGGTCTGGGCGACACGTCTGGCCTTTATCACGGCACCCAGCAGATCAATCAGGGCCAGATGGACCGCTGGTCCATCGTGACCACGCTCAATTATCTGCCCCATGACAAGGAGGTCGGCATCGTTCTGGCCAAGAACAAGGCCTATGGCGAGACCGACAAGGGCAAAAAGACCGTGTCCAACATGGTGCGCCTGGCCGATCTCACCCGCTCGGCCTTCATCAATGGCGATATTTCGACCGTCATGAGCCCCCGCGGCGTCATCACCTGGGCCGAAAATGCTGTCATTTTCGGCGGCGATGTCGGCTTTGCCTTCCGCCTGACCTTCCTCAACAAATGCGACGAACTCGAACGCCCTGTCGTGGCCGAATTCTACCAGCGCGTTTTTGGCGAAGACCTGCCGGAAAGCTCCGCCAATCTGGCGGTGATGGCGTAAGTAACCTCTCCCGGCCCTGTCGGGAGACCCCTCATCCGGCCCTGCGGGCCACCTTCTCCCCAAAGGGGCGAAGGGAACGCGGTGGTCGTCCAGACTCTGAGCTGCCCCCTCGCCCCTTTGGGGAGAGGGCTGGGGTGAGGGGTCTTCCGGGACTGAACAATGGCAAATCCCCCGCGCAGCAAGCCCAATAAGCCCGACCAGACCCAGGCCTTCAAATCGGCCATGGGGGCAACGGTGCGCGCCATTGGCGGCAAGCCGGAACTCGAAGTCAGCTTCACCGCCGACAGGCCGCTTCTGACCTCCGACAAGGCTCGCCTCGCCAATCTGCCCCGCCTGCCCACCAAGCGCGATATTGCTATTGCCCGTGGCCAGGGCGACGCCATGGCCATGCGGCTCGCCAGCCACGATCCCGATGCCCACCGCAAGCGCGCCCCCATGGACCCGCAGGCCCGTGCCGCCTTCGATGCGCTCGAACAGGCGCGGGTGGAATCGCTCGGCGTCATCCGCATGCCCGGCATGGGCGGCAATATCCATGAAATGCTGGAAGACCGCCTCTTCCGCGCCAATTTCGCCGAGGTCGACGACAAGGGCAACGCCCCGATTGCCGAGGCTCTGGGCCTGTTGCTGCGCGAAAAGCTGGCCGGTGTCGCGGTGCCCCCTTCGGGCCATGCGCTGGTCGATCTCTGGCGCAAGGAGATCGAGGACAAGGCCGGCAATTCGCTCGATGCTCTCCTCTCCACCTATGAGAGCCAGGAGGATTTTTCTCGCGCCGTACGCAATGTGCTGCGCGACCTCAACCTCATCGCCGAAAGCGATATGCAGGACCCCGCCGACGCCGATGACGAGCAGAGCGAGGACAATCAGCCCGAGCAGGCACAGGGCTCCGACCAGTCTCCCGAACAGGGCGACGGCGAAAACGAGCAGTCCGAGTCCGAAGAAGACCAGCAGGCCGGCGAGAGCGAAGAGACCGGCGACGTCGAAGGCATGGAGGCCGATATGGCCGACAGCGACGACGATGCCGAGGCCGAAGCCGGCGAAGACGCGCCTATGCCCCCGCCCGCCAAGGATGGTGGCGAACGCCTCTCCAACCAGTTCAACTATAAGGTCTTCACCCAAAAATATGACGAGATCGTCAAGGCGGCCGAACTGTGCCCGCCCGACGAGCTCGATCAATTGCGCGCTTTGCTCGACAAGCAGCTCGAAAATCTCGCCGGTGCCGTCGCTCGGCTGGCCAACAAACTGCAGCGGCGCCTGATGGCCAAGCAGAACCGCAGCTGGCAGTTCGATCTCGAAGAGGGGCTGCTGGATTCGGCGCGCCTCACCCGCGTGGTCACCGACCCGATGCAGGCCCTCTCCTTCAAGGTCGAGAACGACACCGATTTCCGCGACACGGTCGTCACCCTCCTCATCGACAATTCCGGCTCCATGCGCGGTCGCCCCATCACCATCGCCGCCATTTGCGGTGATATTCTTGCCCGCACTCTGGAACGGTGTGGCGTCAAGGTTGAGATTCTCGGCTTTACGACGCGGGCATGGAAGGGCGGCAAGAGCCGCGAAGCCTGGCTCGAAGCCAATCGCCCGCCCAATCCGGGCCGGGTCAACGACATCCGCCACATCATCTACAAGGCCGCCGACGAACCCTGGCGCCATGCGCGGCGCAATCTGGGCCTGATGATGCGCGAGGGCCTGCTCAAGGAAAACATCGATGGCGAGGCGCTCGAATGGGCGCGCAAGCGCCTGATGGCCCGCCCCGAGCAGCGCCGTATCCTCATGGTGATTTCGGATGGCGCGCCGGTCGACGATTCTACCCAGTCGGTGAATGCCGGCAATTATCTCGAAGCCCATCTCCGGCAGGTGATCGAGGACATCGAGACCCGCTCGCCCATCCAGCTGGTCGCCGTGGGTATCGGCCATGACGTGACGCGCTATTATCGCCGCGCCGTCACCCTGCTCGATGCAGAAGAGCTGGCCGGGGCGCTGACCGACGAACTGGCGGCGCTCTTCGACGAGGAAATGCCGGCACAGGCCCGGCGCAGGACGCGCGGATGAGCTGGCGGCGCGCTCTGATCATCGGACTTCTGCTTCTGGCACAGCCAGCGCAAGCAGCGGACGTGATGGTGAGCGCGGTGCCGGTGACCCGCTTCAATGGCGTGACGCCGGGCGAGGCCGTCGGAAAACTGATCTTTCGAGGCGGGCTGACCCTTCAAAGCACCGACGAGGATTTTGGCGGCCTTTCCAGCGTCACCCAGACCGGCGACGAGCAGCGCGTGTCCTTCGTCACCGACCGGGGGCGCTTTGTCTCCGGGCGTCTCGCCTATGACGAGAACGACCTGCTGCTCGGCTTTTATGGCGTCACCATCGAGCCGATGCAAAATTCATCCGGCGCGCCCTTGCCCCGCCAATATGCCCGCGATGCCGAAGGCATGGATACGATCTGGCGCAATGGCGAACCCGCAGCCGTGCGCGTCAGTTTCGAACACCTGACGCGCGTCGCCGATTTCGTCATTACGGACGGCAGACCGGGTGGCGCGGCGCGCGAAGTGCCCATCCCTCAATGGCTCAGCGATCTCAGGACCAATGAATCGCTGGAATCGATCTGCATTGCCCCCGAAGCCTCCCCGGTGGCCGGCTCCACCATTCTCATCACCGAAGAGGCGCTCGACCGCGCCGGCAATCACCGCGGGGAAATGCTGGGCGTCAACGACAGAGGCCCCTTCACCTATTTCAACAGCCCCATCGTCAACCCGACCGATTGCGCCTTCCTGCCCAATGGCGACCTTCTGGTGCTCGAACGCGGCATTTCGCTCTTCACCTTCGTTATGAATCTGCGCCGCGTCCCCGCCGCCGAAGTCAGGCCCGGCAATCTCATGCGTGGCGAATTGCTGATCTCCGCGCAGGGCGGAGATATCGACAATATGGAAAGCCTGATGGTGCATGTCACACCCGGCGGCGAAACCCGCATCCTCATGGGCTCGGACAACAATTTCAACGACTGGCAGCGCACCATGCTGCTGGAATTCGCTCTGGCGGAGTAGTCCACGCCCAACACGCACGCGATCCGACACCCTCCCCTTGACGGGGTGGGATGGGGAGGGGTGCGCGCGAACGCGAAATCAGCAGCGAACCAGTCCTTACGCCGCCACTGGCATTTTGCGCAGGAACAGGTCCCGCACGGTCTTGTAGGGCGCCAGCATCAACACGGCCATAATCAGCTTGACGAGGAAATCCCCCAGCGCCAGCGACTGCCAGAGTTCCACTTCCGGGCCAATGCCCAAAAGGGGCGCGGGGAAGCCGAGGGAGGAATCCTCCATGCCGAAAAAGGCGTCGACCCCTGCCAGTGCCGGAGCCATGGCGAGGGTGAAGAAAATCGCCGTATCCAGCGCCGAGGACACCAGCGAGGAGAACATGGGCGCATGCCACCAGGCGCCATTGCGCAGGCGATGGAAGATGGACACATCGAGCAGTTGCGCCACGAGGAATGCCGAGCCCGATGCGATGGCGATGCGCGGCGTCGCCAGCCAGACCGAAAGAATGACCGCGACCACGAAACCGGCCACGACGACAAGGCGCGTGCGCTGCGGGCCAAAGGCGCGGTTGGAAAGATCGGTGACGAGGAAGGCGACCGGATAGGTGAAGGCGCCCCAGGTCAGAATGTCCCCGATATGGACGCTACCAAGGGTGAAATCGACCGGAAACTGCACGAGGAAGTTGGAGGCGGCAACCACGGCCACCATGGCGGCCAGCGCCACCAGAAGACGAGACAGCATCAGACTGTACCTATGTTATCCGCTGGCCGGCAAAAGACCGGGGCGGGCGTGATGGGGGCTGAACTATCCGACCCCCGGATCGGCGAAATAGAAAACCGCGCGGTGGTCACCCACCACGCGGCCAAAACTGTATCGCAGAAAACCGCTTAGCCGGCGAGAGCGGCGCGGACTTCCTTCTTGATGCCGAGAGCAACAGGGCTCAGATCGGCATCGTCCTGCTTGAGCAGGAATGCGTCGAGACCACCGCGATGCTCGACCGAACGCAGGGCGGCAGCCGAAATGCGCAGCTTGACCGGACGGCTCAGCGCGTCGGACAGCAGCGTGACATTGATGAGGTTGGGAAGAAAACGGCGGCGGGTACGGTTGAGGGCGTGGGAAACATTATTGCCCACCATAACACCCTTGCCGGTCAGTTCGCAGCGACGTGCCATTTGGAGATATCCTGTTTGTGTAAAGGTCCTGCGCGGCGGGAAATCCCGCAACGGGCCTCGATTGTGTTGAAATCTGGCGGTTCTGTAGAGAAAACGCTGCCATCCGTCAAGCCGAAGGCCGTTTCAAACGGGCGCGACCGCCTTGCCAGCGCCCGGCGCTGTGGGCACTTTGGGCGATATTCAGTGATTCGCCCGGCCCGGCAGCGTCTCCGGCGGGTATTCGAGACGAGTTGACCATCTTGATCCGCACCGCCCTTGCCGCCGCCGGCCTGATGCTGGCTCTTGCCGCCCCCGCCACCGCGCAGGTCAAGGCCAGCGCCAGCTATGTGCTGACCCTGGGCGGGATCAATGTCGCCCTCATGGATGTCAACCTTTCCGACGACGGGCGCCGCTATGGTCTCGACCTCTCGGCAAATGTGACCGGGCTCGGCTCCGTGGTGGCCAGCGGCACCGCCAAGGCCAGCGCAGCAGGCTCGTCCGCCGGCGGCGGGCTCCTCTCCGAAAGCTTCAAGCTCGAGACGCGCGCCAATGGCGAGACCTTTTCGGTCAATGTCGGCTACGCCAATCGCAATGTATCGAGCTTTCAGGTCGACCCGCCCGTGCTCGACAGCTGGGATCGCGTCCCGCTGGAACGCGCGCACCTGACCGGGGTGAGCGACTTCATCTCCGCTTTCGTGGTCAAGGGTGGCGCGCTCGACAAAGCTCTCTGCCAGCGTCGCGCGGCCATCTTCACCGGTGTTGAACGCTTCAATATCCAGATGGGCTATCTAGATATGGCCGAGGCCACCTCGCCCCGCACCGGCTATCAGGGCCCGCTGGTCGCCTGCTCGGTCAAATACCAACCGGTCTCGGGCCATTTCGAAAGCTCCGAAATCACGTCCTATCTCGCCGATACCAGCCGCATCATCGTCTGGTACGCCCCCCTCGGCCAGACCGGCTACTACGTCCCCTATCGGGTCATGCTAGGCACCTCGATGGGTGATCTCTCCATGGTGCTGGTCGGAATGCGCTCCTGAGGCGCCTGTCCCAAAACCGGACGTCAAAGACTTTTTCGTCAATTTTGCCTTTCGCGTCGGCCGCTTTTCCGGCCCCCGATGCGTTAACAGCCCGTCTTTTCACGCCAGTTCTCAGCCTAACATTCCGATAGGCAATAGCCTCAATGAGACGAAATTAACCGACCGGAAAGCAATGTGAACGCTTCGCGGCCGATTTTGCCGTCAGACGCGCCTCACTAGTGGCGCGAAGGCCCGACACACCACCATATTGTGTTGAGAACAAAGCAGCATTCGCAGCCTTGTCCCGATTCTGTCCCTGTTCGTTCCGGTTTTATTGCATTGGTAAATGCGACACGTTTTGCGCGATCGGTTCTGTTCCGTTCCGGAACAGTCACAGGGTCTGCAGATGCAGGATTTTTCCCGTTTCATTGAGGCGAAAGGCCTGCCGCAGGCCGGCCGGACTGCCCGGAAAAGTGCCCGACACTTCAAAGGCCACGATATGGCTGTCGCCATCCTGCACCACGTAACGGGGACGATAGCGCGCCTCGACCGAGGCGAGCCATTTCTCTATCGCCTTCAGCCCTCTATGGGTCTCGCCTTCGTCGATCACCACGGCATCGACCGCAAAAAGCTCCGCGACATCACGCTGGCCGGATGTGGCAAAATATTCGGCAATGCGCAGAGGAAGCGCGGGCGCAAGGGAAACGGACATCAAAATCTCCTTTGCTCGATATATTCACCCGCGCACGGTCAGAAAGCGTCAGCAGCGGCCTGTCCCATCTTGAGACGTCAACACGGTTTTTCCTCAATTGTGCTTTCGGTAAGGTGCGGCTGGCCGCACTTTGCGGATAAATCTATGAAAAATTATGGACCGACAAGGATTTACCGATGGTTCATACTTGGCGATTCTGACCATGGATTAACCGGCTGGAAACCAAGATGAAGCCGATTTTGCTCTGGCTGAAGTGAAATCCGGCACTTGAGGTGTCCGCTGGTGCCTCTGCACCCGGCGGCACACCACATCTCGTAGAGAACAAAGCCAGATTCGCTGAGTCGCGCCGATTCGATGCTGATTTGTTCGCGTCCCGTTCCGGTCGTTAACCGCTGGGGCAAATCCGGGGCAAAACCTTCCTTTTGCGGGACAAGTCGATCGCCGCTCTCGCAACGCTCCCGGCAAACGCCTACATTGGCCACGATGACTTTCGCACATTCCCATACGGTCAAGGCCATTCTGGGGCCGACCAATACCGGCAAGACCTATTTCGCCATCGAGCGCATGCTGGCCCATCCCACCGGGATGATCGGTCTGCCGCTGCGCCTTCTGGCGCGCGAGGTCTATCAACGGGTGGTTGAGCGGGTGGGCGAACAGGCCGTGGCTCTGGTCACCGGCGAAGAACGCATCGTGCCGCCCAAACCGCGTTACTGGGTGGCGACGGTGGAAGCCATGCCCATGGACATTCATGTCGATTGCGTGGCGGTGGACGAAATCCAGACCGCCATTGATTTCGACCGTGGCCACATCTTTACCGACCGGATTTTGAAGGCAAGGGGCCTGCAGGAAACCCTGTTGCTCGGTTCGGCCACAATGGCGGGCGTGGTCAGAAAGCTCGTGCCCCATGCCGACATTATCGACCGGCCGCGCTTCTCCCAATTGACCTATGCCGGGTCCAAGAAAATCTCCCGCCAGCCGCCACGCTCGGCCATCGTCGCCTTCTCCGCCCGCCAGGTCTATGCCATTGCCGAACTGATCCGGCGCGAGCGGGGCGGGGCAGCCGTGGTCATGGGCGCGCTCAGCCCCCGCACCCGCAATGCCCAGGTCGAGCTTTATCAGAATGGCGATGTCGATTTTCTGGTCGCCACCGATGCCATCGGCATGGGGCTCAATCTAGACATCCACCATGTCGCCTTTGCCGACGATACCAAATTCGACGGCCACCAGTCCCGCCCGCTCACCCCGGCAGAACTTGGCCAGATCGCCGGGCGCGCGGGCCGGCATCGTCACAATGGCACATTCGGCGTCACCGGCGGCACCGAAGGGTTCGACGAAGAACTGGTGGTCCAGCTCGAAACCCATGACTTTGCGCCCGTGCGTCAGGTGCAGTGGCGCAATAGTGCGTTGGATTTTTCTTCCATCCTGGCGCTGCGCGACACGCTGGAGGCCACCCCGCAGGACCGCACCCTCACCCGCGTGCCGATTGCAACCGACCAGCATGCCCTCGAATTTGTGGCCCGCAATGAGGCCGGGGCGCTGGCGCGCGGCCATGAAGCGGTCAAACTGCTCTGGGACTGTTGCCAGATTCCCGACTATCAGGGCATTTCACCCGCCGCTCATGGCGACATCGTCACCCGCGTCTATTCGGATTTGAGACGAAATGAATGGGTCAATGCGGACTGGATTGCCGAGCAGGTGCGGTTTTGCGACAATGCGAGCGGCGATATCGACACGCTCAGCAACCGGATCCGGCAGATCCGCACCTGGACCTTTGTCGCCAACCGCAAAAACTGGCTTGAAGACCCGGCGCATTGGCGCGAAAAGACGCGGGATATTGAGGATCGTCTGAGTGATGCCCTGCATGAACGACTTACCCAGAGATTCGTCGACCGGCGCACCAGCGTGCTGCTCCGCCACCTGAAAGACAAACGTATGGTATCTCCTGAAATCAACAGCCAAGGCGAAGTCAGGCTGGAAGGCCACCTGATCGGCACGATCGAGGGCTTCCGCTTCACGCTGGCCCGCAATGATGGCGAACTCGACGCCAAGGGGCTGCGGGGTGCCGCCGACTCGGTGGTTGCCCCCGAGATACACAATCGCGCCGAACGGCTGAGCGGCTCGCCGAACGAAGAATTTGTGCTGGCCACCGATGGCCGCCTGCGCTGGCGCGGCGAAGTCGTGGCCGAACTGGCAGAGGGCGACAGTCTCTACCGGCCGCGCATCATCATCCTGGCCGATGAAACCCTGACCGGTCCTGATCTCGAAAAGGTGCAGGACCGCCTTTCGCTCTGGCTGCGCCATCATATCAATACCGTGCTCGAACAGATCATGGCGCTCGAAGCCCCGGCCGACATCGAGGGCACGGCCCGCGGGCTGGCCTTCCAGCTATTCGAACATCTGGGTGTTCTGCCGCGTCAGGCCGTTGCCGAAGAGGTCAAGGGCCTCGATCAGGACGTGCGCGGCAAGCTGCGCAAACTCGGCATCAAGTTCGGCGCCTATCACCTCTATCTGCCGCTGTCGCTCAAGCCCGCGCCACGCGAACTGGCCCTGGTCCTTTATGCGCTCAAGCATGGCGGCGTGCGCCAGCCCGGCGTCACCGATATTCCCCATATCGTGCTTTCGGGCCGCACCTCCTTCCTCGTCGATCCTGAAGTCGATACCCGCCTTTATGAAATTGCCGGCTTCAAGGTCGCGGGCAGCCGCGCCGTGCGCCTCGATATTCTCGAACGCCTTGCCGACATCATCCGCCCGCTGATCAGCATCGATGCCAGCCGTCCCTATCAGGGCGAACTGCCGGCCGGCGCTGCCGATGGCAACGGCTTCCGCGTCACCGTGGAAATGACCAGCCTGCTCGGCTGTTCTGGCGAGGATTTCGCTTCCATCCTCAATTCGCTGGGCTATCGCCTGCGCCGCACCCCCAAGGCAGCAGCAGCGGTTGCACCCGCCGAAGCCTCGGCCGAAACCCCGGTGCTCGAACAGGTCCTGGCCGACAATTCCGCTAGCGTTGAAGCCGAAGTCCCGCCGGCCGGAGACGCCGAAACCCAAGGCGCGGTGGAAACGCCCACGGACGGCGCCGTTCCCGATGCCGCCCCCGTAGAAGCGACTGCACCCGCCGAGCCGGAGTTTGACGAAGTCTGGTTCCCCGGTCGCCGCAATGCCGACCAGCGCCGCCATGAGCCGCGTTCCCGCCGCGAAGGCGATGCAGAGGGTCAGCAGACCCGCCGCAACGACCGCCCGCGCCACACCAAGGGCCCGCGCCGTCCCGAAGGCGAAGTTCAGCAACCCCGTCCGCAGGGCGGCAAGCCCAATGGCAAGCGCCGCGACGATGAACGCCGCACCCGGCCGGACAAGGCCGAGCGTCCCGCCGGCCGCCCGCAGCGCGAAGAACGCAAGGTCGCCTTTGATCCCGACAGCCCCTTCGCCGCGCTCGCGGCTTTGCGCGGCAAGACGGAGTAGGCGTTGACAGGGCCGGGCCAGACGTCGCTCCACAAGGAGCGACTGGACCGGTTCCTGTTCTTCTCGCGCGCGGTCAAGTCGCGCACACTGGCCCAGAAAATCATCGAAACCGGCGCCATCCGCGTCAATTCGGAACGTACCGAGCGCAGCGATCAAAAGGTCGGCGCCGGTGATGTTCTGACCATGACCCTACATGGCCGCATCCTCATCTGGCGCATCATCGATCCAGGCACGCGGCGCGGCCCCGCCAGCGAGGCCCAAAGCCTTTACGACGATATCTCGCCGCCCATGCCGCCCCGCGCCGAGAAATCGCCCTATGACGCCGCTATAGCCGAACGCACGCCCGGCACCGGCCGACCCACCAAGAAGGAACGGCGGGACACGGACAGGCTGCTCGAAGGCGGCGATGACTGACATCCCCACCATAGCAACGCATCGCCTGCGGCTGCGCCCGCCGGTCCTGGCCGACTTCGCCCACTATCGCGATTTCATGATGTCAGGCCGCGCCCGCTATATGGGCGGACCTTTCGACCTCAAAGGCGCCTGGGGCATGTTTGCCAACGATCTAGTGCAATGGTCATTCTTCGGCCACGGCTGCCTGATGATCGACCTCAAGTCCACCGGGAACTGTATCGGTCAGGTCGGCATCAATCACGGACCCCTCTTCCCCGAAAAGGAACTGGGCTGGATGCTCTATGAGGGTCAGGAGGGCCGCGGCTATGCGCTGGAGGCCGCAAGCGCCATGCGCAACTGGGCCTTTGCCGAACTTCGCCTCCCCTCTCTGGTCAGCTATTGCGATCCGGACAATGCTAGATCGATTGCGCTGGCGTTGAAACTGGGCGGCGTGCAGGATGAAACGGCCCCCAAGCAGGACCCAGAAGATCTTGTATTTCGCCATTGGCCACCCAACTCGGCCTGATTGAGGGCCTGATTCCGCCCGCCAATGTCACCACGGCGGCCGCGAGGTTCTTTGCCTCGGGCGGGATTGTCGCCTCCGCGTGGATGTCGGCGCGGCAAAGGGGAAAGGACACATTTTCCTTCCGCCTGCCCTTTGCGCCAAACCGTCTCCCCGCTTGCCCTTGCCGCGGCGAAAAAAACGGTTTAGCACCCTTGCCGTTGAGACAGGCGGCTTGACCTTCCCCAGGGGCAGGCCGCGTTTGGACGGGATCGCCGGCTAGAATGACCTATATCGTCACCGACAATTGCATCGCCTGCAAATATACCGACTGCGTGGAAGTGTGTCCGGTGGACTGCTTCTATGAAGGCGAGAACATGCTGGTGATCCACCCCGACGAATGCATCGACTGTGGCGTCTGCGAGCCCGAATGTCCCGCCGAAGCCATCAAGCCCGATACCGAAAGCGGGCTCGACGAATGGCTGGCGCTCAACACCAAATATGCCTCGGTCTGGCCCAACCTGACCGAGCGGCGTGACCCCCTGCCCGAAGCCAAGGAACGCGATGGCGAAACGGGCAAGCTGGAGAAGTATTTCTCCGAGGAACCGGGCGAAGGCGACTGAGCCACCCCGCCGGTCTCGCCAATAAAATCCAGGCCCGCCAAGGGCTTGTCAAATTCTCGTCACACATGCTTGCCCACCCGGCAAGCCTGGGATAGCGGCTGATTCGTTCCTTTTGATTCTGCTGAAAAATTGTGCTATGGTACAACCATATGCAGTTGAGCCCGTCACCCAGCCCGTGCCGCAAGGCACGATTTTTTTGACAGAATTGTCGGTTTTCGCCTGACGCTTCCGAAAAGCGGAATTGGGAGCGTTCAGCGGGCTTTACTGCGCCAAGGCGTCCGGGGTCGGACGCAAAACGAGTAGGAGTGGCAGGTCCTTGCCGCAAGGAACCGGCCATTTGGGGCGTCAAAAGGAGTTCCAGCATATGGTAGCCAAGAAGCAGCAGCAGCGGCTCGGGTTCAAGACGGGTGAGTTCGTCGTTTACCCCTCGCATGGCGTCGGCGTTATCGTCGCCATCGAAGAGCAGGAAGTCGCTGGCCTGACCCTCGAACTGTTCGTCATCAGTTTCGAGCAGGACAAGCTGACCCTTCGCGTGCCTGTCGCCAAGATCAAGTCCGTCGGCATGCGCAAGCTGGCCGAGGAAGACGAGGTCAAAAAGGCCCTCGATACCGTGACCGGCCGTGCCCGCGTCAAGCGCACGATGTGGTCGCGCCGCGCCCAGGAATATGAAGCCAAGATCAATTCGGGCGATCTCATCGCCATTTCCGAAGTGGTCCGCGACCTCTATCGTTCCGAAGAACAGCCCGAGCAGTCCTATTCTGAACGCCAGCTGTTCGAGCAGGCCATGGACCGCATGAGCCGCGAAATCGGTTCGGTGCGCAAGCTGACCCTGACCGAAACCGTGCAGTTGATCGAAAAGCAGCTGGCCAAGTCGCCCAAGCGCACAAAGGCCGATGCTGCCGAAGCCGAAAGCGACGAGGAAGCGGCATAAGCCGCCAAAACCTCATGAAATCAAAAAGGCCGGCGGAAACGCCGGCCTTTTTCTATGCCTGGTTTTTGCTGGACGCGACGCTCAGCACTCAGCGCCGCTGGCCTGCTGGGCGGCTGTGGCGCCGGAGAGGGAATAGGTCTGGACGATCTGCGTGCCGGTAGCATCGGTGCCGGTGACCACCATGGTCGAACCCGCGCGGATGGCTGCGGCAAGATTGGCCGACTGGGCGCTGTCGTCAAGCCAGGCGGCGTCGCCCTGGGTGAAGAGAGCAAAATTCTGCCCGCCAATGCTGACCGTCGCCATCGAGCCGGTCTGGAATGTGTAGCCGGCCACCACGTTGAATTCGTTGACCAGGTCTTCGCCGGGGCGATTGGTGATGTAGAGATAGGCGTCGCCATAGCCGCTGGGCGTCGGCTGGGTGGTCTTGGGCCGCGTCATGGCAAAGCACATCGTGCCCGAACCGTCATCGGCGGCATAGCTCGACCAGTCGCGAAAATCCCCCAGCACCCGCGCGGACTGCGTCTGCGCCTGAACCGGCAGGACGAGACCGATGGCGAGGAGGGCGACAAGGCTGAGGCGGGTGGAACGGATCATGACGGTCGGCTCTTCAAAGACAAAAGGGCGACGGGCCCAAGGCCCGGCGCCCAGTTACGGTGTTTCCGGTGGCGGGGGCAAGCCCCTCACGGCGCACTTTACCGGCAGGCAGCGTCGATAGCGTTCATCGCCGCGGTGGCGCCGGATAGCGAATAGGTATCCACCGTATTGGTGCCACGCTGGGACGTGCCGCGCACCACAAGGCTGTTGCCTGCCTTGAAGGCGGCCACGAACCCGGCTTCGTCGGCGGTCGAAGCCAGCCAAGCGGTCGAGCCCTGTGCCGCCATCGTATAGGTCTTGCCGTCGATGGAGGCGCTCGCCTTGGCATCGCTGGTATTATACGGATACCCGATATGGGTCTGCGCTTCGTTCTTGCTGCCCAGGCCCTTGCGATGCACGATCATGAACTTGATCGGGTCGCGATTGGCCCCAGCGGGCTCGGACTTCTGCGGTTCCGAAATGATGAAGCAGAGCGCGCCGCTCTGGTCGGTCGCCTGATAGGCCGACCATGCGTTGAATGTCCCCAGCTCAGTCGCCTGCTGGGCCTGCACGGCCGGCGCCAGAGCCATGACTGCGGCGACCGCAAGCCCGAGTACAAGGCCACCGGTTTTCGTCGTCATTGCCAAAACTTCCTCTTGTGTTGCTGCCGTTCGAGAATAGAGCTGCCCGCACAGTCTGCCCCGAACATGGTTACCAAGGCGTAAGCTCATCCCCCGAAAGTGAGCATTCGCTTCAAATGCGAGCCAAACACGGCGGCATTGCGGCATGGGGGAGCCCGGTTCGGGCGGAATGACAGGAGAGGGTTAAGGCAAAGCTAACAATGGCGTGAGCTCAGGCGGCCAGCGGGTAGCTCTGTTCCACCACATAGGGTCCGCCACCCACCGAATCGCGGCTGGAAAACAGCACGAACCGCGCCGGAATAAAGCTCAGCGGCTCGAACCGCCCCGCCTCGGCGATAAACCTTGCGACATCGGCTGCCGACGCCCCACGAAGGCGCGCCAGCGTCACATGCGGCACGAATTTACGCCCCTCTGGTTCCAGCCCCGCCCGTTGCAGCATGCGTTCATGCGCGCCTTGCAGCCGGGAAAGCTCATCGCTCGGCTCCACGCCGGCATAGAGTGCGCGCGGCTTGTCGCCGCCAAACGTGCCCAGATGCGTCAGACGGATGGCAAAGCGCAGCGAATTGGAGAGCCGGTCGAGACTATCGGCCACTTCATCGGCCGTCTGATGATCGACATCGCCGATAAAGCGCAGGGTGATGTGATAATTTTCCGGATCGATCCAGCGCGCACCGGTGAGGCCGCCCCGTTTCAAAGACAGGGCAAATCCCAGATCCGGCGGAATTTCGAGGCCGGTAAAGAGCCGGGGCATCTTGTCATCCCTGGAGGAGAGGGCACGATTCGTCCCTTGAACCTAACACAAACAGGTCATTGGGCCAGTCCGGATGCCGCAGGATGCCATTTATCCTTGTCAATCAGGATTTAGCTCCCCATATTCCGTGCCAAGTGGCAAAAGCCAATTGCCCCCGGCGGTATTAAAGACCGCAGTTCTATTGGGAAAGGAACCTGAGAATGGCTGAATATGACCGTCAGACCCTCAATGCGCGGGCCGGCTCGGCCTTGGCCATCGATGAGGGCCTGCGCAGCTATATGCTGCGCGTTTACAACTATATGGGCCTCGGCCTGGTCGTCACGGGCGTCGTAGCCTACTTCACCAGCCAGTGGGCCATGTCCAGCCAGGCCAATGCCGAGCTGCTCTATGCCAGCCCCCTGGCGTGGGTGCTGATGCTGTCGCCGCTGGCTTTCGTGCTGGTGCTGAGCTTCGGCATCAACAAGCTCTCCGTACCGGCCGCACAGGCCGTGTTCTGGGCCTTCGCGGCCGTTATGGGCCTGTCGCTCTCCTCGATCTTCCTCGTCTATACCGGCGCGTCCATCGCCAAGGTGTTCTTCATCACCGCCGCCACCTTCGGCGCCATGAGCCTTTACGGCTACACCACCAAGCGCGACCTGACCGGCATGGGCAACTTCCTGATGATGGGCCTGATCGGCATCATCATCGCCTCGATCGTCAACATCTTCATGCAGTCCTCCATGATGGAATTCGCCATCTCGGTGATCGGCGTGCTGATCTTCACGGGCCTGACCGCCTATGACACCCAGAAGATCAAGGAAAGCTATTCCGAGCATTACGGTGCCGACGTGATGGCCAAGAATGCCATTATGGGTGCGCTCTCGCTCTACCTCGACTTCATCAACCTCTTCATGATGCTGCTCCGCCTCTTCGGCAATCGCGAGTAACATGACGAAATTCCTTGATCGCGCGATCAAGGAATTTGGTTGGACGAAAAATCGGACCGCAGCTTACAAAGGCTGCGGTCCTTTTCTTTTGTGCTAGTCCATGTCCGATACAATTCTGCGTCCCTTTGCCTGGTCCGATGTGCCCGCCATAACGGCGATCTATCGGCACTATGTCGACAACACCGCCATCACCTTCGACACCGAAGCGCCGGGCGAAGAAGCCATTGCCGAAAAATATGCAGCCCTCAAAAAGCTCGGCCATCCCCTGATCATCGCCGAGCGCGACGGCAGGCTAGCCGGCTATGCCTATGCCAGCTTTTACCGCCCCCGCGCCGCCTACCGTTTCACAGCCGAGGATTCGATCTATCTCGATCCGGCACAAACCGGGCGCGGCCTCGGACGCCTGCTGCTCACCGAGCTTCTGGCTCAGTCCAAAGCCTTCGGCTTCAAGCAGATGTTAGCAGTGATCACAGCCGACACTGCCAATTCGATAGCCATCCACGAAAAATTCGGCTTCACCCGCGTCGGATACTATTCCAGCGTCGGCTACAAATTCGACCGCTGGCACGACATCGTGCATCTGCAAAAGGCGCTGTGATTGTGGACGACGGTCCGCTCGGGCTTCGCCACGACCAGAACCGCCTCATCCCCCACGATCCGCGCTGGGCGGAGGAATATGCGCACGAGTTGGCGCGACTGACGCCTGTTCTTGCCGGAATAGCCGAGGGCATCGAGCATTACGGCTCAACGGCCGTTCTGGGCCTTCCGGCCAAGCCCATTCTCGACATTCTGGTCGGCGTCACGCCACTAGACCGCTGGCGCGACTGCCACGATCCCCTTCTCGCCCTCGGCTACGACTATGCCGAACATGCCGGCGTGCCGGGCCACCATATTTTCGGCCGCGGCCGCGACAACTTCGAGCGGACCCATCTGCTGCATGTGGTCGAATATGGCGGAGAGAGCTGGACCTCGAACCTCGCCTTCCGCGACGCGCTGCGGTCCGACCCTGCTCTGCGTCAACGCTATGTCGACATCAAGCAGGCTGCCATCGCTGCCGCGCCCGTGGGCAGGGCCGCTTATAATGCCCTCAAGGCCGACGCCATCGCACAGATCAAGGCCGGGCTCGCCAAGCCCTAGCGCATGTTTCGTCAGCCATCAGCGCAGACGGGCCTGCAATTGCCCGATGATGGCACCAATCTGGCCGGAGGCCAGCAGGCCAGGTCCCAGGGGACCAGATCGGTCCTGTCCGACCTGTGGCAGGGTGGCCAGTGCTGCACGCAGTTCCGGCGACATCTGCTGCAACTGCCAGTCCATTTCCGCCTCTGCCGCATCCGGCTGATCGGGCCGCGCCAGGCTGGTCGCCCTGATCGCATAGGCAGCCGCACCCAAAGCGTGGGCGCCCATATGGCAAACGGCCGACGCCTGCCCTGCCGCGCGAGCCGCCGCTAGGGCGGCTGGCGATACATCGCGCGCAGTGCTGCCGCCACCGAATCGTCGGCGGATTTCCCCCGCCGTATCCAGTTCACCGCGCGCATAAGCGCGCGTCCGGGCGATGGCGGCGCGGGGCCGATCATCGTTCGGCCTCTCGACTTCGTAGAGTTCGAGAACGCGCTCGGCACAGGACGCCGCCCAATCGGCAGCCCTACGGCGATCCGTTTCACTCAGCGTCTGAATGGAAAGAGCCATATCCCTATTCAGCATGGCTGCGCGCGCAAGGCCAGGAAAACCACGGGGCCGGCCGCGGAGGTTAAACCAGCCGCTTGCGCATCGGATAGCCATTGACCTTGCGGCCCGTGGCCTGCGGACCATCGTCGCTCCAGCCGGCATCGCGGTAAAAGCGCCGCGCCGTCGCCGTGGCCTCAAGCCGCCCTTCGGCAAAGCCCAGCGCCACCAGTTCGGCCTCCAGCCGCGCCATCATGGCCCGGCTGATCCCCGTAAAGCGCGCTTCGGGCGCTACATAATTGAGCGCGACCTCGCCGGCCCGGTTCACAGCGCCGACCGCAAGAACTGAGCCGTCCCGCTCGGCCACCAATAGAACCATGTCCGGATTACTCAGCATGGCGATAATGCCTTCGGGGCTTTTATTGCGCGTCCAGGCCGCCAGCTTCTCGGGATCATTGTCATAATCGGCGGCGCAGAGTTCGATGATCGAGGCGATGAGCACCAAGCTCATGCTGGCGGCATCCCCCGTCGCGGCCCGCCTGATCGTGAGGCTCACCCCACCACCATCAGGTCCGGATCGAGCACCCGCAGCACCTGACCCAGGTCATGCCCGCGCTTTAGGATACGCCCCTGCTGGTTGGTGACCATATACTGGCCCTGCCTATTGCGCAGTTTGGGATTCTTCTCGACCACGAAAAGCGGCCGCTCCGACACCCGCGCATAGATGGAAAACAGCGCCCGATCCTTAAGGAAATCCATGGCATAATCGCGCCATTCCCCGGCCGCCACCTTGCGACCATAGACCGAGAGGATCAGCATCAATTCGCGCCGTTCGAAAGCAATGACCGGCGGCGCGGGCCGACTGTGTTGCGCCTGCGGTTCCCCCACATGCACCAGCGACAGTTTGGCTTGCGTCTCGTCTGGCGGACCCTGCACGCGGCCCTCAACTCCGTGTCATCACCCCGTCATGATCAGCGGATTTGCCGAGATTGGCAAGAGGCCCCGCGTGCCTGCCGAAACTGGGCGCCGGTTTTAGGAGACAGGTACAAAATACCCCAATTCGGCCATGATTTGTCCCTGACCATGCCCCAATGGCGGATCAGCATACAACCATTGCCTCCAGTGATCGGCACGGGGCCGACGAGCCCCCAAACCAGAACGCCCCGTGCCGATCGCCTCTATAAGTTGACCAAGTCAGTCAGCCCGCTCCTTCCCCCAGGGAGCGGGTTTTTCTTTGTCCGATGACGTGCGCTCAAAGTTCGTAGGCAGCCGCCCCGATAATGGGACCGGGCAGTTGATTGCGTTCCTGCTGCACCAATATTGCGACGCCGGTATTCCCCTCGCCCATGATTTCGGCCAGCGGCAGCTTGAGGCTGGCGCCGGTTTTCGCCTCCCACATTCCCAGAACCTGCCGCCCGGTCACCACATGGGTATAGGCCACCGTCTTGCCGGCATTGTCGCCGCTATCGATGGCGACATCGGCGCGGTCGATATAGGTGACGAGCCAGATCGTGGCATCAAATTGCTGCGCATTGGCCGGCACGGCTATGCTGAGCATCCCTTCCTGCTTTTCGAGTGCGATACTCAGCGGCAGTTGCGCCGCGTCCAGCGCCCGATGCACGTCATTGCGCTTGGAGCCGACCACGCCCTTGGCGCCATTGATCACCATTTGCGGGGTGAAGATGCGCGAGGAGCCCCAGCTTTTGGCATAGTCGCGCTGGCGATCCGAATAGAGCTTGTCGCCAAACGTGTCCCGCCAGCCGATATAGTCCCAATAATCGACGTGATAGGCCAAAGCCACCACGTCGTCGCGCTGCGACAGGCTGGTCAAGAGTGCATCGGCAGGCGGGCAGGAGGCGCAGCCCTGGCTGGTGAACAATTCGACCACCGCCCGCGGCCCCTCCACCACCGATTCCGCCATCGGCCCATTGGCAATGGGCACGAGCATCATCAATCCCGCAATGAGGCCGCTGAAAGGTCTGGCAAGCATGGGCAAGGTTGTAAGCCGCACCAAACCCGCCTGCCTAGTCAAAAGAGGGTGAGCCCGCCAAGATTCTCCGCGGCGCGCTGTCCCTGCCACGCCGTGCGGCTGATCGCATGCACCGCGGCGTCGAATTCGTCATCGCCATCGCGCAACCGCGCTTCGTGATCAAACACCATGCCCAGCCGACGCATCACCGC